>Ga0224554_1001135_pt1 | contig 18000 bp, 18 predicted proteins | sample 714S22024metaG_FD_180666 | JGI IMG/M metagenome (GOLD analysis project Ga0224554, IMG submission 180666) | Peat soil microbial communities from Stordalen Mire, Sweden - 717 S2 20-24 | ecosystem: Environmental > Terrestrial > Soil > Wetlands > Peat | place: Sweden: Norrbotten County, Stordalen...
GAAATCCTGACCAAACTCACCGCTCTACCCAACTGCCATGCAGTTGCCTCTCTTCAAGCATGAACCCGCCAATCTTACTCATTATCATGGTCCAACTGAATCGTTCCGGCTTAGAAGGCCGCCTTCGCTTCCAGCTTCGGCGCGGCAGTCTTCGTTCTCTGCTGGCGCTGCGAACGAAGAGTGGCGGGAGCGGCGGGGCTCGAACCCGCCACAAATCCAATAACGACGGGCCTTTCGCCGCTACACCCTCACAAATAGCCTCACAAAAACCGGTCTCACCCGGTCACGACCTGTCACGTGTAGTCGCTGCATGGTCTAAACTCCCCTCACCGTTCAAGGCGGCAATTCTCGCCATCGTCAATTCATCGGAGGGCCAGCCATGAACTTAAATCCGGCTACAGTGTTGAATCCCGTATTCAACGCGCTGGACGCCCTGATTCAGGATTACGGCGTTTATTGTTACCTCGTGTTCGTCTGGCTGTCCTTGGCGGTGATTGTCTGGATATTGAACGGCGGTCTGCGGTGCAAACGGCCACAAGGAAACTCCGTCACAATCATTCCCGGCATTATCTTTACGATGCGACCGCCGGTTCAACCACCACCACCAATCATCGGCACCGAAGTTGACCCGGCATGGAATTGCGACAACGAAACAATGGACGAACCATGATCACTTTTCATTCCCGGCAATCAGACTGTGCCCGGCGCGCTCGCAAAAACGAAAACGCCGGCACGTTCAATTTCGTCTCACAAATTGCATCACCAATTTGCACAGTCATGCACACGAAGCGTGTCAAAACCGATGCAACCATTTTCAAGTCACGGTGCAGTCGCACGGTTGTGTGCTACCGCTTTTATAGGGTAGAAGCCCTACCCCTTAGCTTCGTAAGGTTTTTTCGACTCGCCAATCGCTCGCCGATGATTCAGCGGAGTCCCGCAAGATGGACGCGCGACTGGCGCGCAACGTCCGGCAAGATAGCCGGTGAGATGTCTCGCGTCATATCCGCACAACTTCCCGGCAATGGCCGGACAGTGGCAACAGCAATGCCGCCGAACGTCCGTCAAGACAACTCGCAAGACAACTTGCCTTGCGCCGGACTTGGCCCCGCAATGTCCGCGCCGGAAACTTGCGAGACGGCTCGCAACTTGGCCCCGCAACAGCCGCACAACGGCCAAGGCAACATCTCGCAAGCAGCTCGTGGGAATTTCGCCGTCAGCTTTTAACCATGACATCCAAAAAATATGAACACACCAACCACACCAGCGCCCGATCTTGAATCGCTGCGCGCGGCGGTTCAGGAATTCCGGCCTAATCCGCATCGCGTGCCATTCAACAATCTCAAACCATTCCATGACTCCATCGCGGAACTGCGTAACAAAAATGCGTCCTATTTTATCATTGCGGAAATCCTGCAACAAAATGGCGTTAAGACCAGCCGGGCGCGCGTAGCCGAATACGGCCGCATCGTCCTAGACGGCGGAAAATCGCGCAAACGGCGCAAACGTGCGAGAACCGCACCAGTCGCAAATGCCCTGGCCACGCCTCAAAGCACACCAGCCGTGGCCGCCAAACCCGTGCCGGTCACGCCTGCACCGGCAACAACTATCACGAGCTATGTCCCGCTGCCTGCAAGTGAGAACACCCCATACAAGTCGCGCGGACCACACATCGCTAACGTGAAAATGATGACCCCAAGCGAACGTGAAGAATTCGAGGCCAGCCTGAAATCGAAAACACGAGCGAGCTAACACAGCACGGAAAGCAATCAGGCGATGCGCCACAGCATCGCCACGCTGCCCGGCGCGGCAGCCAGAGCGCCCAATAAGCAGGCCCGCGACGTTCACCAGCCACACGCAGCAACAAAGGTTCAGACGCCGCCCCGAAAGGCCAGCAATCCATTCCTAGAAGCAGTCTTTTCCGGCGACCAGCAACCCGCGACACGGCACGCGGCGATGAACGGACGAACCACCGGCACACGTCCGGCGCGATTTCGTTTTCCTGTCCGGTTGGTGACGGCGAACGGCACGACGCTCGGTGCGGACACTCTGACTAGACGGCGTTGGCGTCCGCTCCGGGCGGCGGGACGGGCGACGATCACGAACCGGCTGACTTTTTAATGCAGCGATGCCGGCGCGTGCCTGGCATGGGGCTTGCCTCTCGCAATGCACCATGACATGAACGGGCCGGCGAGCATCCACCCAGCGGATGTGCCGTCGAAATTCCGATTGCGGCCGGATTTCTGTCCGGCGCGTCTGCGCCGTTTCATCGAGCAGCGTTTGATTCGTCCGGTAATTTTTTGGTGTGCAGTCGTTTTGTTCGACATCGAGCAGCTTCGTCACCGATTTTCAGCGGGGTAAGTGTCATGGCATAATTTCCACTTTTAGCCGCTCACTTCCGTTCGTCCTGGTGGTGAGTTTCAACGTGTATTCCAGCGCGTGAACGGCTAAAGTTGAACGGTATTGAAAGCCGTTTAATTGCATTGAACCGAAAGCAACAAATTGCGGCAACTGCCAGTGACAAAAAGCGGCAAATTGCGACAAGTTCGTTGCCGCCTTTTGTCGCTTTTTACCGCCTCGGTTTTGCGCCGGTTTTTTCCGCAAGCCTGAGCTTGGGAGATGGTGTCTGCCGAAAATTGCCCGCAGATAAGGGCAAGACAAACGCGAGATATTCGCATTCAGCCGATGTTCGGGAATGTTCGTTGATAACATGATCAACGCACCGTCCCGTGCCGCACAATTTGTCGGGGAAGTTACCTTTCCGCGCAGACGCTTGGCGAAATCGTCGCCAAAGAAACCGGCAAATCAGACCGCTATAGGTTTGAAAAATAAAAAACCCCGCACCTTGCGATGCGGGGCTGGTGAAAGCGGAGCGGGATTATTTCCGGCGGTGGAACAGCAGCAGTCCCAGCCCGCCCAGACCGGCCAGCGCCAGCGTGGTGGGTTCGGGCACTGGGCCGATGGTGGTCTCGAAACCATGAGAGACATCAGAGCTGTCGAAATAAGTTCCCACGACGTTGTTACCGTCAACACCCAAGACCTCGGTTCCCTTGACACCGAGCGGGTCATCCACGGTCGTATAAGTGCTGCCATTGTAGAGAAAGCCATGTGCCATTCCAGTGCTGTCGAAATAGGTTCCCACGATATTGTTGCCGGAAATGCCTTGGGCAACGGTTCCATAGACGCCGAGCGGGTCAGCCAAGGTCGTATAGGTGCCAGCGCCGATGTTGTAGAGAAAACCGTAATGATTAAAAGAGCTGTCCATATATAGCCCTACGATGTTGTTACCGGAAATGCCATAGGCGTAGGTTTTGGTGCCGAGCGGGTCAGCCAAGGTCGTATAAGTGCTGCCATTGTAAAGAAAACCGTAATTATTAAAAGAGCTGTCTTGATAGTATCCCACGATGTTGTTGCCATCAATGCCTTGGGCCGAGGTTGAAATGCTGAGCGGGTCAGACAAGGTCGTATAAGTGCTGCCATTGTAGAGAAAACCGGAATAACCATTCACGCCATTAACCGGAGCGTTCCAGTAATAGAGCCCCACGGTATTGTTGCCGGAAATGCCATAGGCATAGTTTCCATTGGGGACGGGTCCATGCATGGTGCTCTGGACGCTGAGCGGGTCAGTTAACGTCGTATAAGTGCTGCCATTGTAGAGAAAACCAAGTTGCCAACCAGAGCTGTTGGCATACCACCCCACGATGTTGTTGCCGGAAATGCCATAGGCATAGGTTCCCCCGGTACCGGCGGGGTTATCCAAGGTTGTGTAGGTTTGCGCTTGCACCGAGGCCGCCGCGCCCAGCAAGGCAAGGCTAAGGGTGAATCCGAGGATTTTGTTTTCCATAAAAATTACTGCTTAACCGGTTAATGTTTTGCGGAAAATCAGCACATTTTATGCCGCCCGTGGCGATTGGCCGGCGAAAAGCCGGGCCAGTGTTAATGTTTACAGGATGATTCCATCGCGGGCGGACTGCCATTCTTATGCGGGACTGGAACCAGCGGTTGCCCATTATTGGGACATTCATTATATACCGATTATATGCCGGATGCGGCGTTGTCACATGGCTTGGTGTCTCAGTGCAAATTGCCCAAAGTGAGGGCGAGACAAACGCGAGATATTCGCATTGAGCAGATGTTCGGGAATGTTCCCATCAACACATGTCAACGCATTGGCGTCGGAATCATGCGCGCGAATCGGATGTTCCATTGTGGGTCGCCGGGCAGCGTATCAAGATATTCCTCGCCCTGTTACCCTCTGCGGTCCATCTTGACACGCCGCCCGGCTCCCGGAGTTTTGCTTTTTAGGATTTCGCGCACGAGAGAATTTTCACGGAGAATTTGTCTCACCGATGGAGTAACCATCCTTTGCCGACGCCTTTCCAAAACCAATAATTCGGTCGGAAATTCGCACGAATTTTGCGCTAAATTTGCGCAAATGTGGGGCACTTGCTGCGCTCCTCAAGCTGTGCTAAGGGAAGATGTCTGACAGAATTATTGATGTTTTGAACCGTCTTCATGTCAGAATGAATATTATGCCTGTCACGCATAATGTTTGACAGACATCATGTTGTCCGAGGTGTTTTGTTCATGGAATTTGCCTTCCCCAACTATGCTGCCAAGTTGAAGGAACCGGAGGCCACCGCAGTTGCGGGCGGATTGCTTGTGGTTCGCGATGCGGCTGCTATTTATGAACAAGCCGTTAAAATCTTGGCTAGAAAATCACGCCGCAACCAGTTCACGGGCATGGGGAATGTCGTTTGTTTGAAGCGGACGCACTTGGTCGCGTTCCAGCGTCAGCAAGGCAACGGTATGGCCGTCATAACCGACAAATTCAACCTCAAAGGCTGCTCCCTTGCCATGCACAAGCACGGCGGTACCGACGTCGCCCCGCGCCAGCCTGTGTTCAGGCAGGTCACACGTCAGAGCCACGGCATCCAGTTCTTTGATTGTGCTCATCGTTTTGGCAACGGGTGTGCGGTCACAAAACGCGGTATACCACCACCACCAGGATTAATATACCATGCGCTGCGAATATTCAAGCGCGAACCGTCGGGTGCGGTCAGCGGCCCGTCCACGACGTAACGGTCGCCATGAGCGGTTTGTTCCATTGCTGCCACCTCATTTTCGCGGGCATGACGGAGCAATGCCTCGGCCAGCCGCTGCCATTCGGCTACGGTAAAACCAAAACGCAGGAAAAACGTCGCCTTGCTGCCGCCGGCGGGATGCCCTGGATTGAGCAGATAATGCGTGACCTTCCGTTCCGGCACGGTTGCTAATTGGGCGTTTGGCAATTTCATTTGGCGGCGATTCCGCGAATGAGATTGCCAATTCCGGTTCAAATTTCAATGGCAAATGGGATTGCTTCGTCCCGCGCGACGCCGGACAGGGCAACCGGGACATCGCGTTCCCCATTTCCACCATTCACAATCCGAATGCCGCAGGGGAAACGGGCGGGCGGGCGCACCCGCAAACGGGACGGACTTGCCGCGCCGAAATCTGATGAAGGTGGAGGGGAACTCGTTTCCTGAATTCATTTTGGGATGGACGAATGGGGCAACCGGCGTTTGAATTCCCGATGCAAAGGCAAAACCATGAAAACAAAAATTTGTCTTCTCGGAATCTGCGCGTTTGTGACGCTAGTGGTGGCCGCGCCGCGCACTTGGGTTTTGAAAACGGGCGAAACGGTCACTGGCGATTATGTTTCTTCTGGCACGACCACACTCGTCGTCAAAACCGGCGGCACAAATTGCTTTCTGAAAATCGCAGACCTTGCAACGAATGACCAAGCCTACATTGCCAAAATCAAAGCCGATCAAAAACAGGCGCAACTGGACGCCGAAGCCGCGCAGATGCGCGCTGCTGGCAAGATGAAATTTACAGTGCAGTTATTTGAAAACTTTCCAGAGAAAGTTGTTGGCCATTACGGATGGATTGACGCCTACTTTCAAGGGCTTAACAATAGTTATGTTGAGTCCAAAGAGGACGAACTGGGTTTTGGAATTAGAGACGAAAACGGCGACTCCTATAGTAAATGCCGCGCTATAAAAAGAGACCCACATAATGGCAATCCTGACCCGGTGATTTCCGAAATCATGAATTTGAAGCGCAGCGACAATTTCGATGCTAATTGTTCGGGGGATGCCGCTTCCGATCTCGACCCGGCGGTTTCCGGCCTGCTGCCGTCGGTTTTCCATCGCATGGGCGTGCGTGTCAGAGATTTGATCAGCCGTTCGGTGGATTTGATTGACTTGGACATCAACACGCGGTTCAAGCATGAAGCCCGCGATGCGGGGCTGGTGAAAGCAGAGACGAATTATTTCCGGCGGCGGATCAGTAGCAGGCTCAAACCGCCCAGACCGGCCAGCGCCAGCGTGGTGGGTTCGGGGACTGTCCCCAATGTTACCGCGTAGATGGCGGCATTGTCATAGCTTGACGTGTAGGAAGTCTCCTTCCAGGTAATGGTCATAGTCTGGCCCGCCGTTGCCGCTGCGAAGTCAATCGTATATTCACCCGGGGAGTTGACGCCGCTGGGGATGGCGGAGTTGACGTAGGTGGTGCCGTCCGTCAGTTTTGCGGTGAACTGCCCGATCCCGAGATGCTCATCCACAAAAACATCCAGCACCTGCTCGCTGGTGCTGGCAGGCACGGTAAAGGAAAAGCCCTCGCCGACCCCCAGCCCGGGGCCGGCCCCGCTGTTGTCTTGCAACCCGCCGCGTGCCCCGGAGGCGCTGGCCACGCTATTGCCGTTGTTCCACGAAAACTGATAGTTGAGCGCGAACTGCCCCAGCCCGCGCAGCGGCTGGGAATTGGGATTGAGATAGGTCAGGGAGCTGATGCCGCTGCCACCGGCCATGCTGACATCCGGGGCGAGGCTGGTGCTCGTTCCGCCGCTGCCGTAACCCCAGATGGCCCAGTCCTCCGTGCCCAGCGTGGTCAGGTTCACGCTGTTGTTCGCGCCGGTCGTGAGGCTCCCGTTGATGCTTGATTGCGCCGGAGCCGTGGCCACCGCGCCCAGCAGAGTGAGGCAGCAAACGAACTTAATAAAGTTTGTTTTCATGTGGTTATTTTTGATTGGCAGTTTATCGGCAATAAATTATTTCCGGCGGCGGAACAACAGCAGGCTCAAGCCGCCCAAGCTGGCCAGCGCCAGCGTGGCGGGTTCTGGCACCGGGGCAACGCCGTTAAGACCATCAATCGCCTCCTGTTCCGTGGTGCTGACGACGATATTATCGTAGTCGCGGATTTCAGGGTTGACAGGATCGGCTCCCAGCCGCACCGAAGCGATGGTGGACACGGCATCGCCCAGCGTAAAATCGCTGATCAGCGGGGTGCCAAAGCTGATTCCATCCGTCAAGTTGGCGTCAATATACAAGTCACCAGTGTTAAAGATGCCGCTGTTGCCAGTATCATAAAGATGAGCCAGCACAGCGACATCCTGTCCGTCAGCAATCGAATAACCGCCCGAAGCCATGCCGCCATCCGGACCGGCCAGCGTCAGATTCATGCTATTCCCCCACCACCCGGCCAGACCCGCAAACTGCATCGTCCGGGGATCTGCGGGAAGAAAGGTATCCGAGAAAAGGCTGATGCCGCCGGCCCAAGTATCCGGGGCAATTGGACGCATCAAAAAGCCCACCCAAATGCCCTGCGCCGAGGCAATCGCCGGAGTGCTCAAGAACGCCAGCGGATACGAGGTGGCCGCAATGTAGCTCCCCTGCGACACACCGTTGACCATGAAGGGATTTGAGCTTTCCGAGGTGCAACCGGTGCCGGTGCCAAATACTGTTCCAGAATAGTCCACCCAGGAATTGACATAGATGCCGCTATCCGAGCCATCCGAGGAAAAAAGCACATCGGCCAGGGCGGGGCTTTGACTGGCAACCAATGAAGCAGCGGCTAAAAACAAAACTGCGCGGATTGAGGTTGTTGTCATTCGGTTTTTAGCAATAAATTCCAAACGGTCGGCAAATTATTTCCGGCGGCGGAACAGCAGCAGGCCCAGCCCGCCCAGCCCGGCCAGCGCCAGCGTGGAGGGTTCCGGGACGGAGTTAATGCTTAACTGGATGCCGTTAATATCAGCCTCATTTACGGCAGCCTGGTATGTGAATTGCAAGTTTCCGCTGCCATCGGTCGTGCCGGTGATTTCCAAGTAGTTTTGCCCCGCGATAAAAGTGCTCGCGGTCGCATCCGTCGGAGTAGTGGTATAGGTTGTGCCGCTATCGGTCACTGAAGTCTCCCGTCCTCCTGATACAGAATCTCCCTGGGTGTAAATATAAAGAGTATATGAAGCGTCGGCTGACAGATTGGCGAAACTCATGGTTTGGCTTCCATTGCTTATTAGGTTATAGATATATCCCCCCATTAGATTGGCGTAACTACCGCCACTAAAACCATCCGAAGAACTTCCGCCTTGGAGACCGTGGGCAGCCCAGGTGAATGAAATACCGCTCGAAGCGTCTTGCGAATCCATCAGGGATGATGTTCCTGAATAAGCTGTCAGCAGGTTCCAGTAATCACCGGATTGTCCGATGACCGCTGCCCCTGTTTGTTGATATCCAGGGCTATTAAACTGGATATCAATGAGTGACTGCGCCGAGGCCGGGGCCACCGCGCCCAGCAGGGCGAGGCCGCAGGTGAGTTTAAGGAGGTTTGTTTTCATATGTTTTATGATCATGGTTTTGTTGTTTGTTTTTAGGTCAGGCCGTCATGGGCTGCCCGCTGTTTGCGGCTGGTAACGGTTGGGGGGGCATCCCTTTTTAAGTTCTTGTTCCGCCAGCAGCCAGTCATCCAGCTCCCGCCCCGGTGCGCCGCCGCGTTCCAGAAAAATCCGATGGGCGTGCGCGCGGATGGCTTCGTGCGTGATGGCCGGGCTGTCGGCGGGCTGCGATTGCTTGCGAGGAAGTTTTGTTTTTATGGGTTTTGTGTTTGGTTGCACTGCCCAATTCATTTCCGGCGGCGGAACTGCCAGAGCATTCCCAGCCCGCCCATGACGGACAGTGCCAGCGTGGAGGGTTCGGGCGCGGGGGCGACGTTGTAATCAAAGGTCACGGTATTCCCCGCAGAAAAATTCATGCCTTGCCAGTTGATGTCAATTTGGTTGCCGCTCCAGCTCAACATGGACGCGCTAAAACTGGGAGTCGTCGAGGGGTCTATTGTCACTGAACTGAAATCGCTCGATGGAGAAGTCAGCGTGATGATCGGGCCGTTCCATGCAACAAGAGCAAGATAACCGGGCGCGGGGAAGGTAAATGTGATAGTGGAGTCCGTGGCTGTGACATTGGCCGTGCCAATTTCATTGAATGTGTCAATGCCGTTGGCAATCAAGCTGTTTTCCTGCAAGGGCGCACTGTTGGTGTTGGGATAATAATAGGTGAAATCAAAGACGGATTGTGCCCGTGCGGTGGCAATCGCGCCCAGCAGGGCGAGACCGCAGGTGAGTTTGAGGAGGTTTGTTTTCATGCGGTTTTGTTTGTTGAGTGGGGAATTCAGTTTATCGGCAAATTATCTCCGGCGGCGGAACAGCAGCAGGCTCAAACCGCCCAGCCCGGCCAGCGCCGAGGCGGGGAGAAATGGACATTGAAGACACAATTCGGGACAAGCCTGCCTGTCGCACAACCCGGAAGGTCCGTTAAGAATCAAAACGAGTTTTCTCACAACCCCATCATTCTTTGAATGTTAAACCCAATCTCGTTTCGCAAAGCTCCACGAAACACTGCGCCCAATAACATCGGGCAGGAATAAGGCATTGTCCACTAGTTTCGCAAAACCCCACGAAACACTGCGCGCAATAATGAGCATTTGACATGCCGCCAAGAGCGGCTAATTCACCCGACGATTTGTAGTTGACAACTGTATCTATAGTGCTACGATAGAGAATATGCCGTTTATTCAGTTTCCATTCATCGAAGTGCCGAAGGAATTGCACAAGCTGGTCGGCGAGCCGACGCCCGGCACGCGCGCCTATCGGCGGGAGGGAACTTTCAAAGAATGCGGCGAATGGCTTGAAAAACTTGGCGAGTATTACAAAGGGGACGTGGGGCTTTCAACCAGCAGCGTTGTCTTATTCGTTCCCGTTTCACGCGCCAGCGTCTATAAACGCATCAAGGAAGGCAAACTGACCGCCTTTTTCTTTTACGTCACTCACGAAGAAACCCGATTGTTCGGCGCAAAGCGCAGAGCCAAAGAGCGCCCCTTTATTGTCGTGTCGGTCAGTGAATGCAAAGCCTGGGCAGAGGAAATCAAGCGCCGAGTCGGTTTTGTGGACGACCCGGATGAGAGTCTGTTTAAGGAAAGTGAACGTCTGTTGCAGGCGGGCGGTGGGGATGAGCCAACGGAGCAAGAAGCCAAAGAAGCAGTGGAATTCACCGAACGTGACCCGAAGGACAAGGGCAATCGGAAGGTGAAGTATCAAAAGGAACGAAGCACCATTTACGAGGACTACAAACAGCAGGATATGCTTTATCTGCTGACCGAATTGAAGGCCGCAATGGCTTCCCCTGAAAAGGCCGCTGCTTTGCGGAGACGGCTGCGAAAGGGAGTGGAATGGGACAAGGAAAACAAAACTTGGAAATTGAAGGAGGAGAAATGATGTCGTATGCCAGCCGAGCATCAATTTAATGACCGTTTAATCCGGTTCCCTGAATTGGAGAAGATTTTTGGTGTCTGCAAGCGGACGGTGAGACGAAGGGCGGAAGGCGGTGAGCTGCCCCCGTTGCGGCGAATTGGCCGCGCAGTGGGAATGTTGGAGAGCCAAGTCAGAGTTTATTTTCAACGATTGAGTCAACCCAGGGCAAATTAAAAGGACACGATATGATTGATTTTATTTACAAGCCAAAGGATTCGCGGATTTGGCGTTGGAAGTTTCGCCAGCAATCCGAGGACAGAAAAATTGTTGATGTTTCACTCGAAACGTCTGACAAGCGATGTGCGGAGAAACGCCGGGACAAATTGCGGGAGGAAAAACTTCACGAGCGGGATGGATTAATTTTGCCAAAGGCGGCAAGAGAAGCGGCGCAACGCAGTTTGTCGGATCATTTGAATGATTTCCTCGGCGATATGCGTCGTCGTGGGAAATCCGACAAATATCTGGCGAACATCGAATTTCGTGTGAGCCGATTGATTACGGAGTGCGGTTGGAAATTGGCGAAGGACGCAACGGCAGATTCATTTCAAGCATGGCTGCGGGACCATCGGGAATTAAAAGATAAAACCGCGAACGATTATTTGGAGGCAGCCAGGTGTTTTTTCAACTGGCTGATAAAACTCGGCCGCGCCGGCTCTAATCCCCTGCGGTCGGTGGAAAAGGCAAAAACAAAAGAAGGCAAAGCCGAGGAACGGCGGGCATTAAGCGATGATGAAATGCTGCGCCTGCTGGCCGTGGCAGGCGAACGCAAGCCGGTCTATTTGATGGCTGTTCATACCGGGCTTCGGAGTTCGGAACTGGCGGCGCTCAAATGGGGTGATTTGCACTTGGATGCGGTCACTCCGTTCGTAAAAATTCGGGCTTCAACCACCAAGAATGGCAAATCAGCCGATATGCGTTTGCACCCTGAATTGGCGGCAGCATTGCGGGATTTCAAAGGCAACGGGGTGTTGGATGATGAATTGGTCTTCAAGCGTATTCCGCGAATTGAGCGATTTCGCAGGGATTTAATCAAAGCCGGCATTCCGCTCCAGGACACGCTTGGCCGCAAAGCGGTTTTTCATTCGCTGCGTCATACGTTCGGAACCAATTTGGCGCGCGGGGGAGTGGCAAGCCGGGTGGCAATGACGCTTATGCGACATAGTGACCGGCGGCTGACAGATAAAATTTATACCGATGAAAACCTGCTTGGCACTTGGGCGGCGTTTGATGCGTTACCAAACTACGCGGAACAAGCCTCACAAGGAGCCTCACAAGAATTGGTCGCAGTCCGTCAAAACGGGTCATCGGCTGTCACAATGAATGGCGGGGAAAAATCGAATAAAACCATTGCAGCCATTGACGAAAGACTCGCTATGACACCACTTGTCACCAGTGGTCATAATTATGAAAATGGCGGGAGCGGCGGGGCTCGAACCCGTAACCTCTGCCGTGACAGGGCAGCGCTCTAACCAATTGAGCTACACCCCCGCAATGGGGCTTGTGAAGTTAAAAGAAGCTTGGGGAAGCGTCAAGCGGCTTTAAAAAAAATCCGGGCAGCAGACGCCAAGGAGGTGGGGGTGGGGAACCCCGCTGAAGAAACGTACTGCTACCCGAATGTTGCAGTGTGACGTTTTTGTAACTTTTTGTCAATAAGTTCCCATTCACATCCAACCTGCCATTCTTAGCATTTCTTGGCTTTACGACGCCAATTTTTATCATTTGCAGCTTGCTTTGGCACTGTCGCCATTGATTCCACCGGCGCTCACAGAGCACCGCTACAAAAAAAGTGCCATTGACATGCTGAAACTGGTATAAAGCGCGCTGGTGGCCGCGCTTGAATCCATTGCTTTGTTTCGCAATCTGGGCCGCGACGAGTTGCAGGCGTTGCGCTTTATCGCCCAAGAACGGCATTTTGCCGCCGGTTGCGAAATTTTCCATGAAGATGATCCCGGCAACGGCGTCTATTTCGTCAAAGATGGGCTGGTGGAAATCTCCAGTCTCGTCGGTGCCGGCGCCCGGCGCGTCTTTTCCCAACTTGGCCCGGGGGAAATTTTCGGCGAAATGGCCATGATCGAACATCGCCCGCGCTCGGCCTCCGCCTCCGCGGTCAGGGATACGGACGTTTATTTCCTTCCGCGCGGCGAAATGCTTTCGTTCCTCCAGCGCTCGCCCGCGCTGGCGTTCGGCCTGTTGCAACACATCAGCCACCGCCTCCGCGAATTCAACCATCTTTACCTCCGTGAAGTCGTCCAGGCCGAACGCCTGGCCGTGGTCGGCAGTTTCGCCCGTTCCATCGTTCACGACTTGAAAAATCCGCTCAGCATCATCAGCCTCTCCGCCGAGACGCTTGACCGGCCTGACGTCCGCCCGGAAGCGCGCGCCCAGGCCCAGGCCCGCATCCGCAAGCAGATCGAACGCATCAGCGACATGGTCGGCGACATTCTCATCTTCACGGAAGGCAAACCGGCGGACGCGGAAATCAAACCCGCCAGTTACCACACATTTGTTCTCGATTTAATCGCCGACCTCCGCGCCGAAGCGGAACTCAAGGATGCGCGCATCGAAATGCAAAACGAACCGCCCGCCATCCTCATCCCGTTCAATCCGCGCCGCCTCAGCCGCGTTTTCTCCAACCTCGTCCACAACGCCACCGACATGATGCTCAACGGCGGCACGATTTTTCTGCGCTTTCACTGCGACGAAAAGGAAATCGTCACCGAAATTGAGGACACCGGCCCCGGCATCGCGCCGGAAATCGCGGACAAGTTGTTTGAAGTCTTCGCCACGTTCGGCAAAGCCCACGGCACCGGCCTCGGCCTCTCGATCTGCAAAAAAATCATTGAAGACCACAAAGGCCGCATCTGGGCGCGCAATGCACCGGGCCGGGGCGCCGTGTTTGCGTTTGCCCTGCCGCTGCCGTAATACTCGTGAAACGTGAGGAAACGTGAGGTGAGAATTCCATTTCCATCAAGCGCGCACTTTACAAATCACGTTTCACGTTTCACGCTTCACTTCGCATGAACCGCATCCACCTGCTTTCCGAGCAGGTCGCCAATCAAATCGCCGCCGGCGAAGTGATTGAGCGTCCCGCGAGTGTCGTTAAGGAACTTGTTGAAAACGCGCTCGACGCCCAGGCCGCGCGCGTCACCGTCGAAATCCAGGCCGGCGGGCGCAGCCTCATCCGCGTGACCGACGACGGCACCGGCATGAGCCGGGACGACGCGCTGCTCTGTCTGGAACGCCACGCGACGAGCAAAATTCAGAAAGCCGAGGATCTGGCGGCGATTGTCACGATGGGGTTTCGCGGCGAAGCCCTGCCCAGCATTGCCAGCGTCAGCCGCTTCACGCTCACCACGCGCGAACGCGACGGCGGTTCGCCCGAGGGGACACAAGTCGTGGTCAGCGGCGGAAAAATTGTCGAAGTCAAGGCCGCCGGCAGCGCAACCGGTACGAACATCGAGGTGCGGCAGCTTTTCTTCAATCTGCCCGCGCGCCGGAAATTTATGCGCACGGAAGAAACCGAGGCCGCGCATATCCAGCATTACCTCACGCTGGCCGCGCTGTCATTTCCGGAAGTCGCTTTCACGTTCCAGAAGGATGGACGGCTCGTGTGGCAATTGCCCGCGCAAAAATCCGGCGCGGCAACTTCGAGCCGCCTCGAGGCGTTGCGCGAACGGCTGCGTTCGCTGCTTGGCGACGAAAAACTTTTGTCCGTGAATTTCTCCGCCGCCCTCGACGAGTCTGTCAAACCGGAAGAAACCGACATCTTCGAGACGGCTGGACCTTCATCCTCAACCCTCAACCCCTTGGCGCGGCAAAGCGAAGCGGAGACGGCTCAACCCTCAACTCTCCGTGTGTGGGGCTTCATCGGCGCGCCCGGCGTTTCGCGCGCGACGCGTGAGGGCCAGCACCTGTTCGTCAACCGCCGTCCGGTCGAGAACCGCGGCCTCAATTACGCGCTGCTCGAAGGCTATCACACCGCGTTGATGAAAGGCCGTTACCCGGTCTGCTGCCTTTTTCTGGAAATTGATCCCGCGGCCGTGGACGTGAACATCCATCCGGCCAAGCGTGAGGTGAAATTTCACCAGGAGTTTGAAATCCGGAAATTCGTCGCCCAGGCGGTGCAGGAAACGCTGCTGGCGTTCCATTCAACGGAGTCCAAAGTCCCGGGTCCAAAGTCCAAAGTCATCGCCCAGGCGGAGTTTCAATCGGCGCCGGAAATCTCCGCGCCGGCGCTGCCGAATTTTCCGGAAAAATTAAAACCGTTGCCGGCAACTCCGCCGCAAATTTCGCCCGCCGCACAAACGCCTTTGAAAATCGGTTTCTCACCGGCAAAACCGGCAACCATCGAACCGGCTGTTCCAGCTTCCATCCCCGTCGCGCCGAAGCAAGGCGAAGGCGGACTCCATCCTCCATCCTCGCCGGAGCCAATTCCGCAATCCGCAATTTACAATCCGCAATCGCCGACTCCGCTCCTCAACGTCCCGCTCCGGCTCGTCGGCGTCATCGGCAAACTTTATGCCGTGCTGGAATCCGACCGCGGACTCGTCCTGCTCGACCAGCACGCCGCGCACGAACGGATATTATTCGAGCAAATGCTGAACCGGCTGGAACAAAACGGCACCGCGCCGTCGCAAAAGCTGTTGCTGCCGGAGACCGTTGAATTGCCGGCGCGTGACGCGATTTTTTTGCGCGAGCAACTGACCGCGCTGATCCGATTGGGCGTAGGGCTAAGCGAATTCGGCGAGCGCACGTTCCTGCTCGACGCCCTGCCGCCGTTTGTAAAGACGTCGGACGCGCGCCGTTTTGTGCTCGATCTGGTGGACGAATTGAAGGCGGCGGGCCGCGAGGTGAATCTGGCGCGGCTGGGCGAGCACACGATTGCCAAGACCGTCTGCCGCCATGCGGTGAAGGCCAATGACCCGCTCGGCGGCGCGGAACTGGAGGCTCTCGTCGAGGACCTGCGCCGTTGCGCGATGCCTTACACCTGCCCGCACGGACGGCCAACACTGATTGAAATGAACTACCGCGAGCTGGAGAAAAAATTCGGAAGGACGCAGTAACGCAACTAAGTCATGTCAGCCCATCCGCGCCACCAGCCCGCTGTGGACATTGTTTGGCGCCATTCTGATTTTGGGCGAGCGTCCGACCTGGCTGGAAACGATTGGTGTGCTGACGACGCTGGCTTCATTTGTGGGGCTTTCGTTTGCCGGGCGGCTGGAAGGGGTGCATTTCCATCGCAACAAATGGGTGGGTTTTCTCGTTGTCGGAACACTGCTCGGCGCGGTGAGTTCGCTCTACGACAAATACCTGCTTGGCCGGCTGCATTTCTCGGTGCCGACGGTTCAGGCGTGGTTCTCGGTTTACCTGGTGGTGCTTTTCACGCCGTTCGCCATTGGCTGGAAGCGGCGCTGGTGGTCGCGCAAAGAATTTCATTGGCGCTGGAGCATTCCGTTCATTGCCATCTCGCTGCTGGTGGCCGATTACATTTATTTCAGCGCCCTGCGCGATCCTGCCTCGCTCGTTGCGGTGGTGATGAGCTTGCGCCGCGGCAGCACGCTGGTGGGTTTTGCCGGCGGATTGTTGTTTTTCGGAGAAATCAACGGATGGCAAAAGCTTCCCGCCGTGATTGGCATCCTCGTGGGCATCGTGCTCACGGTGATGGGTTGAATATCAGATGGAGGTTGTTTATTGGGGAACCTGCGGTGGAATTCCGGTAGTGGCAAAAGGCATTTCTTCGTCGCTATGCACCCGGTTGCCAGCTGGATCTATGATGGTGGCCGTCACAAAAACCACCAGCCTGCTTTTCACCGACAGTTTTAACTCGCGCTGAGACAGCCGACCCATCTCCGTCTGCTCGCCGAGCATTTTCATTGTTTGGATCTGCGGGGAGATCTTGCTGTCAAGAACGACGGTCTGATTATCCCATAATCTTAGATGTGCATCGGTCTGCCGGACGTGAAAACTCTGAAGAATCGTCGGCACGGAAACCTTTAGGCCGGTCGCGTTGACAAACAGGGTTGCATTGGTTGTTTTATCATAGCCAGACAATTCCGTCACCTTGGCTGTGACTTTCAAATCAATAGTGTAGCCATCAGGCAAAACAGAAGCCACGGCATCCAAAATTGGACCGCATTCCACCTCTGTGGTCTGTGGAACCAGGGCCGAATTGGTTGAAGCATCCTGGAAGACAAGGTTGGTCACGACGGTGAAGATATCGGTAGCCCGCATCTGGGTTTGCCGGCCGCTCATGGTGGTCACTTCCGGTTCGGCCAACTGCTCCGTCCCGGTGCGCTGTTCCAAGGCATGAATCACGACCCGAAAATTGGGGTCGGTTAAAATACCGGCCACGCTTGTGACACCCGTTGGAATGAGATTTGTTCCAAGGGATTGGACTTCCTCTTCCGGCACCTCGATGAATCTGGCTTTGATGTGGATTTGCGGCGGCGTCATGTTCAATCCCGGAATGGCTTTCTCAACCGCGTCCAAATCCTGGCTGGTTGCGCGGACCAACAGGAGCCCGCGCGTTTCATTGAAGTAAATGGATTTGGGCGGTGACAAATCCACGCCGGCATTTGAGAGAAACTGTCTCGTGGCGGCAGTGACATTAGTTGGAAGGCCGGTCTGCTTCTGCAAAGCGGCGAGGAATAACTTTGGGTCCACGTTGAAGGTGCGGGTTTCCAATGGCGCCGGATTTAAACCCCTGGTCGAAAAAACAACGCCGTCATCCAGAAGCGAGTATTTGATGGGATGATCCGCCACCAACACAATGGCATCCAGCAAGTCCGCCAGCCGTATATCGGTGAGCGTCAGTTTAACATTGATGGAACTGGGGTTCACGGCAACGTCGGCAGGAGTTGCTTCCGGCAATCCTGTGGTTGGATTGATGGTGGTTGCACCGTCGGCGGACGCGGTTGCCGCTGAAGCTGCCGGTGCGTTGGTATGGAATGTAAAGTTAATGCCTTTTTTATCCGGGTCGTGAAGCTTAGTCTGGTCGCTTAAATTGCGAAGAACTTCACTCAACGGCAGGCCATCGGGCCAGGAAACCTGGTCGAATCGGATGCGGTTGAGTTTGTCCACGATGTCTTTCCGGCCAGGTGAGGTTCGGGCAATTCCGGATAGCCATTGCCGGTTCGCTTTCGCTGTCTGGACCAGAACCATGTAATAATGCGCCTCTTGGTTTTCCGGCTCCCGGGCCAGGGCGGAAGTGAGGAGATTTCCGGCCTCGTCAAATTTGCCCATTTCGTAATCCACCCCGCCGTTTCTGAGTTCGTGACCTCAAAGCAGGGAATCAATACGCTACAAGGCTGAGGGGCGGGCATGGTGGAGGGAGCCCGCAGGGCGACCGGAACCATGCCCGCCCCTGGCGGCTCAAAACA
>Ga0224554_1001137_pt1 | contig 17982 bp, 16 predicted proteins | sample 714S22024metaG_FD_180666 | JGI IMG/M metagenome (GOLD analysis project Ga0224554, IMG submission 180666) | Peat soil microbial communities from Stordalen Mire, Sweden - 717 S2 20-24 | ecosystem: Environmental > Terrestrial > Soil > Wetlands > Peat | place: Sweden: Norrbotten County, Stordalen...
AAATCAAGTTCCATTGTTGGTCTGTCAAATCATGTGTATAACGCATCCTCAGCTTATAGAGGTACGCGCTGTAAAGTACAAGTTAACGTTAAAGTGGAATTTCAGGCGTTTTTAAACAGGCTCTTAGCCCGGATGCCATTTATCAACCTATAGGGCTGGCTTTGCCGGGTTGGACCGCCTACCTCGGCACCGTGCAACAGACAGAGGTAATCCAGAATAGCTACGGCGCTGGGACAGCCGAGGTCATTTTGTTGGGCCCTAACTATCCCGCCGCAGGGACTTTTTACGGCAATGGCCCTGGGACCATCGATGGCAATTATAGTGTACTGCTTCAGCAGGGGGGGGATCCATCTGGCAACGGTACTCTTGATAACGCCTCCATTGCACAGACTGGCTATGTCCCAATCGGTATTCAGTCCCTGGATTTTGCAGCCTGGACGACGCCATTCACGCAATTCTCTGTTTCATTTGATGGCATCAATTTGCCTCCTGTCGTGCTGGGAAACGGGGCTAATTACACGTTATATGGTGTGAACATATCGTCTTACGCCGATACTACCGGCACGTTGGAATTTAGCGCGCTTAGCGGTTCGGGCGCAAGCTGGCTAGGCTTGGACAACATCTCCTTTTCCACAAACGTCGTGGCCAGTCCTGAACCAAACATCGTTGCGCTGAGCGCGATTGGCGGGCTGCTTTTTGGCGCGCGAAAGTGGTTGGCGCGGCGCTCGTGATCCCATGAAAAGGACGAAACTAATTGTTGCATTGTCGGTCGCTCTTTTCGCCGCGTTCTTAATTCAGGCGCAGTCCTTCCAAAACCTCAACTTTGAACAAGCAGACCCGATCGTAGTCCCCGGGACGCTTTACGTTACCGAATCTAGCGCACTTCCTGACTGGACTGTCACGATAGGCGTCGTCGAGAAGACACAAATTACCGAGAATGGTCCATCTCTCGGATCTCCGTGGGTTTCGCTCGTGGGGCCGGGTGACGAGTACAATACTCCTATTGATGGAAACTATAGTGTCTATTTGCAGGGCAGCTTCCCTGCATCCGCCGCCATCAGCCAAACTGGCCTGATCCCCGCTGATACGCAATCTCTAACGTTCGAGGCCGAACCGATTTGGCAGACCCAGCCCGCTGGTTCGTTGGAGCTTCAGATAGGAAGCCAAGTCGTTCCATTTGCAGCATTGGCAACGGGGCCAAACTACACGCTGTACGGAGCTAATATTGCGGCGTGGGCTGGTGATACGGAGCAACTGACGTTCACGGCCATGCAAGACAGCAACGATTTAAACAACTGGGAATTGGACGACATCTCCTTTTCCACAAACGTCGTGGCCAGTCCTGAGCCAAACATGGTTGCGTTGAGCGCGATTGGCGGGCTGCTTTTTGGCGCGCGAAAGTGGTTTGCGCGGCGCTGATGGTCCCATGAAAACAATGAAGCTAACAGCCGTGCTTTCAGTCGCTTTGCTAGCCGCATTATCGGCTCAGGCCCAAGACAGTTTCCGAAATCTAAACTTTGAGTCAGCGACGCCTTCGACACCTATTTCGGGTCCTCTTAGCCCGGATGCCATTTATCAACCTATAGGGCTGGCTTTGCCGGGTTGGACCGCCTACCTCGGCACCGTGCAACAGACAGAGGTAATCCAGAATAGCTACGGCTTTGGAACAGCCGAGGTCATTTTATTCGGCGCAAACTATCCCGGTGCGGGGCCTTCTCCAGGCGGCAGCCCTGGCACCATCGATGGCAATTATAGTGTACTGCTTCAGCAGGGGGGGGATCCATCTGGCAACGGTACTCTTGATAACGCCTCCATTGCACAGACTGGCTATGTCCCAATCGGTATTCAGTCCCTGGATTTTGCAGCCTGGACGACGCCATTCACGCAATTCTCTGTTTCATTTGATGGCATCAATTTGCCTCCTGTCGTGCTGGGAAACGGGGCTAATTACACGTTATATGGTGTGAACATATCGTCTTACGCCGATACTACCGGCACGTTGGAATTTAGCGCGCTTAGCGGTTCGGGCGCAAGCTGGCTAGGCTTGGACAACATCTCCTTTTCCACAAACGTGGTGGCCAGTCCTGAGCCAAACATGGTTGCGCTGAGCGCGATTGGCGGGCTGCTTTTTGGCGCGCGAAGGTGTTTTGCGCGGCGCTCATGATCCCGTGAAGCGGTTCTGAATGGCCCCCTTGCCGAACTTCTGAGGGCGGGCACTCTGCTGCCCGCCGCGGCGCGCACGGAGTACGCGCGCTACCACCGCCCTTTCGGCTACACTTTTTCTTTAGGAGCGTGTTTTAAAAACTCGTCTTTGGCGCCCCGGCTCAGCGGGAGCCTCGCCCTACCACAAATATCGCAGGGCGAGGCTCCTGCCGGGCCATCTGGCGGCAACTGCTCAAAAAATCCCAATTTTAAGACCCGCTTTAAACCACTTTATCCTTCTTTTTCCTTTTCCATGTAACGGATGCGTTTGGTGATGTCGGTGTTGATGGAGTGATACGGCTCGCGCAGGTTGCCGGCGGCGAAGCAGGTCTGGCGCGTGTGCTCGATGTCGTCCCAGCCGATGGCATCGGTGAAGATGGGCAGCAAATATTCCACCCCAAGGCGCGAGGGCTTGTAGAGGACCGGGTCATAGAGGTCCGGGTGCATGAGGCGCGCATGGATGTGGCCCCAGCGGTCGCGGAAACGATTGGCGTCATAACCATCGACGTGGAAGCCCTTGGCGGTATTGAATTGAAGGACCGAGACGCAGTTGTTCCGGCCCTCCAGCAACAAGTCCACCGCCTTGGAGCCGAGTTCCGCCGCATAGAACCGGTCGAACAGGATGGGCCGCCCGCCCCGTTGCGTGTGCCCGACTTTTCTGGTGAAGATGGCTTCGGCCGCCGATTCGCTGCGGCGATAGAGCTGAAAATAACGGTCGCCAATCATGGGGATCAACCGGGCGCGCAACGCTTCCGCCGCCCCGCTCAGGATGATGTTTCCCGACGGATCGCTCGTGTCGCGCACGGCGCCCAATTCATTCCCTTTTTCATCCACGATGCCTTCGCCGCAGACGATGACTACATTCTTTTGCAAATCATACAATTGCTTGATGCGCTCCGCCAAAACCTCCAAATCCGGCGCGTGTTCCGGGATCAGGATAATATCCGGCCGCCCGTATGCCGTGCCGAGCGCGATGTAACCCGAATGCCGCCCCATGACTTCGATGATGGCGATGCGCCGATGGCTTTCCGCCGTGGTGCGGATCCGCTCCACGCCGGTGGCCGATACAAAAACCGCCGTGGCATAACCCGGCGTGGCGTAGTTGACAATGTGATCGAGATCGAAAGTCGCATTGGACGCCATGCGTTTGTAACGATAGCCATGCCGGACCTGCGCATCCTGGGACCGCACCCATTCATTCGGTTCATTGGCGTAATTGAGGCCAAGGTCGTTGTCGATCGTTTTGGGAGCGAGCACGACCGGCAATCGTTCGGCCAGCGGTTGCAGGCCGTTGAGCGTCCCGTCGCCGCCGATGCAAATCAGGCCCTCCAGGCCCATTTTGCGGAGGCGCGAATCGGCCAGGTCCAACTCCTCCTTTTTTTCCGGATCAACAAAGTCCCGCGACGAACCGATGAGAGTGCCGCCCTTGGTGGGGTCCAGTTCGGGAATGGGCTGGTAAAGCGGGTTGAGAAGCACATGAGGGAACTGGGGATTAAACAGGGAATTGAATCCCTTGATGAGGCCGTAGATTTCTATCTTGAGACGGCTGGCCCGCACCACCGCGCCATAAATGGTGGCGTTGAGGGCCGGAGTATCACCCCCGGCGGTCAGGATGCCGATCCGCTTCATGCCTTGCGATTCTACACCAAACCCGGCTCCCGCGCAAATTCACAAACATATCCCTTTCGCATTACGGGCTGAAGTGTTAGAAACGCTGGCATGGCTGCAAAACTTACGATTGGTTTTCTCGGCGCGGGCAAAATGGCAACCGCCCTGGCCAAAGGCTTCGCCTCGGCCGGGTTGGTCGAGACCGCTCAAATCCGGGCCAGCGATCCGTCGCCCGAGGCGCGGGCCGCGTTTGCCAAAGAAACCGGCGCAAAAACCACCGCCTCAAATATCGACGTTGTTCAGTTCGCCAACGTTCTTGTCGTGGCGGTCAAACCGGCGCACGTCGCCGAATTGCTGGAAGAAATCCGCCTCGCGCTGACCGCGCGGCATTTGCTCATATCCATCGCCGCGGGCGTGCCAATTGCGAAACTGGAAAACAAATTGATCGCAGGCGCACGGGTCATCCGCGTCATGCCCAACACCCCCGCCCTGGTGAGCGCGTCGGCCTCCGCCTACGCCCTGGGCAAGGCCGCCACCGCTGCGGACGCCGCTTTGGCGCAAGGGCTGCTTTCGTCCGTTGGGCTGGCCTTCCAGGTCAAGGAATCGCTGCTCGACGCCGTGACGGGACTGAGCGGCAGCGGACCCGCTTACGTGTATTTGATGATCGAGGCGTTGAGCGACGGCGGCGTGGCGTCGGGCTTGCCGCGCGAGATGGCGACCGAACTGGCCGCGCAGACGGTTCTGGGCAGCGCGAAGATGGTGCTGGAAACCGGCCAGCATCCGGGTGCGTTGAAGGACATGGTGACCAGCCCGGGCGGCACTACCATTGAAGGTTTGCACGAATTGGAGAAGGGCAACGTCCGCGCCGCCCTGATCAACGCCGTCCGCGCCGCAACGGAAAAATCGAAAAAACTGGGGCTATAGCCGGCCTAAAGATACGAGCAGATGTATTCGCAGATGCCGGCCTTGACGCTGATGTCGAATCCCGATTTGGCCGGAACTTCAAATGTGTCCCCTGCCTCATAAGTCTTGACGGCGGATTGGCCGTCGAGTTTGACCGCGCATTGGCCGGCGACGATCTCCATCCTCTCGGCCTTGTCGGTGCCGAAATGGTATTGGCCGGAATAAATCAAACCGAGCGTCTTTTTGCTCTGATCGGCAAAGAGAATCGAGTGGCTCACGACCCGGCCGTCGAAATAAATGTTCGCTTTGGTGACCGCGGTCACACCTTTGAATTCAGTTGGCAGCATGGGCGCAGTATAGTTGCGGAAAAGCGGCGCGCGCAAGCCAAAGGCTTATTCCACCACCACCGGCATTCCAATCCACACCAGCTTGACCAGATAATCGGCGTTCCAGTTGGCCAGGCGAAAGCAGCCGTGGGATTCCGTGCGACCCACCTGCTCCGGCGCGGGCGTTCCGTGAATGCCGTAGCCGGGCCGGTCCAGCCCAATCCAGGCCACGCCGACGGGATTATTCGGGCCGGGTGGAATAATTAATTTCCGGCCCAGCGCCTGGGCTTCGGGAGATTCCGGAAAAACCACCGGGTCAAAGGTGTAATTTGGGTCCAGCGCAATGGTGGCCACGCGCAATTCCCCGGCGGGCCGCTTCTCCGCCAGCCGCCCGATGCTGCACGGAAAATGCACCAGCAGGTTGCTTTCGGAATCGAATGCCTCAAGAACGCATTCCTGCAACGAAATTCTTAGCAGGGCCGCCTGGTCCGCCACGGGCGGGTATTGGACTTGCGGGATCGTGACCGTCGTGCCGGCGGGCAGATCACCCCAATTGACGCCCGGGTTCAGCGCGCGGATCAGTTGCGGATGGGAAAAGGCCTTTTCGCCGAGCAGTTCGACAATGTTTTCGAAGTCCAGGCGCGGCTGTTCGGATTTGCCGAGCCAGGTTTTGGGAACCGGCAAGAGCCGCGCGATGTCTTCGGCTGTGATCGTGTACCCCGTCATCGCCGGCGGCGTGATGAGGAGAGCCGCCTTGGTGTAGGCATCCAGCAAACCGCTGAGGGGGATGCCCCGCTTCCTCTGAAAGGCCATCAACGCCGAACGAGTCTGGCGTCCCGCAACACCGTCAATTGATCCAGGGGAAATGCCCAATCGGACCAGGGCAATTTGCGCTTCCAGAATCGTTTCCACTGGACGAGCACCGGAAGTGTCCAAGCGTGACGCCGGAACATCGGCAGTGGCGGAAATCTTGACGGGCGCAACAGGCGCCGGAACAGGCCGGCTCACCGGCCCGGGCCGCGACCAGATCCAAACGAAAAACCCGACAAGCGCGACGCACAGCGACGCATAGACGAATGATTTGAAGGACTGGAAATATCCCCCGGAATGTCGCGCTTTTTTAAAGGGCGTCGGCAGCACGCTGGTAGAATATCACCAGAAGCGGCCTCACCTGAAGCGCAAAGCGCAGTAAGGAATCTGCAACTGGGATGAATCTCAATCAGGGGAAAAGACGACAAAGCGCAACAGCCCCAAATCTGCCACCGCCAAAGAAGACGGGCAGAATCAAGCTTTGCTCTCGCGCAGAGCCAGCCGGTAAAATCGTTCCTTCCAGCCTAAAACCGCAATTTCCGGCCGTGACCGGCGCACCCGGCGCGGCGGAAGACTGAAGGTCGATACGCTGCTGTCCGAGCGTGGCGTTTCAACCGCACACGGCTCCGGATCCTGGTTGGAGACTTCAACCGGCGAATTTTCAGCGTTTTGCTTCATAATACCATCATTTTGCAAAGCATTACCAATGCCAACATCTTCATTGAAATACTGGTGGAATTGTTATAACCATTTGCGAACAAATGGTTTATGCTGGTTTTGCTGAGTTGCCGGGTGGGGAATGAGGATTAAGCGGAGCGCCGGTTTATGGCTGAAAAAGTGAAAAAATCCGCGCATTTGAGTGAAAATTTACCACCTAAAGCCCTAGTTGAAAGACGCAGCGCCATCGTCGGCGATGGATTGCAGGTCATCCGGGCATTTTGCGGCATCCACCACCCTGGCGAATGCCGCGATTTCCTCCTCGGTAAAGACGTCCAGAAGTGAGATTTTGAGCGATCCGCGGCTGCCTTGCAGGGTGATATGATCCCATTGCGCGGATACGACCGAGGCCGAGAACTTCTGGATGCAGCGTCCACGGATGTAGGCGCGGGTTGTTTGGGGCGGCTCGGAAATGGCGCGGAAGACAACTTTCTCATCCGGAACGCCCATCATCGAGCCGGCCTGCTCAAGAGCAAAATAAAGCCCGGATTGACGATCCAGCCGATGGTATTCCAGATCAAGGCTTTGCAGCCAGGGGTCTGTGCTGCTGATGTTCTGAGTTTTGCAGAATTCCTGAATCAAGGCCAGCTTCGCCACCCAATCCAAGCGGTTCCTGCAACGCATGGGATCGGCTTCCAAGTCCAGCAATACATTGTCCCAATCAGCCACGAGGGAGGCCTTGGCAGGGTCGCTCAGATCGCACAATTTGGTGACGGCCAGCCAGTATTCGCGCTGCAAGGCCAGGGCGTTGGAGCATTTGTTTCCCCGCAACGCCACTTCCCAATGGAATTTAGGATCGCGGGAGATGGCCGTCAGGGCCTGCAACGGATCGGCCAGCGTGGGATAGACGCGTTTGGGATCCCGCGCCATCGCTTCCAGCACCAACGCGGTCGAGCCAATTTTCAGACGCGTCGCGAATGGCGACATGTTGGCGTCGCCCAATATGACATGAAAGCGGCGGAACAGATTCGGATTGGCGTGCGGCTCATCGCGTGTATTGACAATGGGCCGTCGCTGCATGGTATCGACGCTTTGCAATTCGCTGAAAAAGTCGCTGCGTTGCGAGATCTGGAAACCGGGCGAGACGAATCGGTCCTCCTCCTCGATGGCAAATTTGCCCGCGCCGGCAATGATCTGGCGCGTGACCAGAAAGGCCTGGATGCCGGCGGCCAGACTTTCCCAAGACAGGGAGCGCGGCAGCAGGTAATTCTCGTGGCACCCGTAACTGTGCCCGCGGAAATCCGTGTTGTTTTTGTAAAGGCGGACGGTGGTGCCGCGCTCCTCGGAGAGCTTGCGGGCGCACCGCATCAGGATGCGTTCTCCGGCGCGGTCATGGGCAATCATCTCATCCAGCGTGCTGCACTCCGGGGTGCAGTATTCCGGGTGGGCATGGTCGTTGTAATAACGGGCGCCGTTGCCCAAAACAAGATCGCTCTTGATTTCGACGAAGCTCAGTTCGCGGGCCGCGTCCTGGGCGAAATACGAAGTCTCATCGGTGTCCTGCCGCAGTTCCTCGACGTGAAAGCCGCGCATGTCGGCATGGGGATCCTCGCATTCGTAATCCCAGCGCATAAGAACGCCGGACTTTGTGGCGCTGCGCACCAAGGCCATGGACTCGGACACCACGTCCAGATTCTCTTCCGTGTCCCTGGCAATGCCGATTTCGGTCTCGGTGCCGAACTGGATGATTATCCTCTCCTTGTTATTGTCGGGGGCCGGTTCGGCCCTGCTGGCAAAATCGTTTTCAGCCTGCGTTTTCATAATGCCGCCGGGCCGCTCAACTCAGACAACCCCCGTTCCGGATAAGTCCTTCTTGCGCGGACGGATCGGCGCCAGTTTGATCACGTTTTCGGGATCGAAGTCGGTCAGCTTGAGCCAGTCTTCCGTCACGTCTGTGGGAGGAAACAGATCGTTTTCGGCGTACTCCTTTTGCAAGGCGAGGAGGAGGTCGGCGCGGGACAATTGCGTATCGAGCTTCGTCTGGATGGAGCGCTTGATGGCCAGGCTTTTGGCCCGCTCCACCACCGCAGCAATGATCGCCCCGCTGGCCAGGTCGCCGCGGTAGAGGAAATCACGCTTGCCGCTGCGATAGGTCACTTCCAAAAACTGGTTCTCCGGCGTGTGCGCGTAATGCGCCTCGGCCAGGGCCGCGGCCAGCGCCGCCTTCGGCTCATCCAAAGGCAGGGAGTCCCTGAGATAAATCTCGTAAATCCTTCGCGCGCCTTCCTGGTCTGGCCGGTTGACTTTGATTTTGCGGTCGATCCGCCCCGGGCGCAGGATGGCCGGATCAATCAGGTCGGCCCGGTTGGAAGCCAGGATGACCACTACATTTTGCAGCGGTTCCAAGCCGTCCATTTCCGAGCAGAACATCGGCACTAACGTGCTAAGGATGCTGCTGTAGCGGCCCGCCCGGCGCGTGCCCAAAATCGATTCCGCTTCATCTATGAACAGGAAGGCCAGCGAGCCGTCCGCCGCCCGCTCCCGGCATTGAGAAAACAGATCGCGCACCTGCCTTTCGGACTCACCCACCCACATGTTGAGAATCTCCGGGCCTTTGACGTGCAGGAAAAACTCCGGCCGGTCAATGCCCGTTTCGGCGCGGATTTGCTGGCGGAGATTATGGGCGGTGGCTTTGCCGAGCAGCGTCTTGCCGCAACCAGGCGGCCCGTGCAGCAAAAAGCCCTTGGGCACATTGTGTTCGAAGCGCTTGAACAATTCCCGATGCAAAAACGGCAGTTCGATCGTGTCCCGAATCGCCTGCACCGCCTCGGACTGCCCGCCCACGGCCTCCCACGGAATGGCGGTCACGGTCTCCAGAGATCGTTCGATGCGTTTGCCAACGCCGATCACTTCCAAGGCCACGCGCTGGTTCACATCCAAGCGCACTTCCATGCCGGGCTTGAGTTTTTCCTTGGCCAGAAGCGAGGAACGCAGCAGCACCGAGCAAAGCAGTCCCGCCTCCTGGCCGATGCGCAGGCGGCCGTTGGAAAGCAGTTCGTCGATCCGCACAATCGGGCCATTGCGGTCGAAGCCAAGGCCCTGCACGATGGCAAAGGCTTCATTGAGGAGCACGCGCTGGCCGACTTGCAGGCTGGCCAGGGGCATCTGCGGGTCCAGCCGGCAAACGTAATCCGTGCCGCCCACGCAAACGTGCCCCTTGTCCGGCTCCAGCGGCATGAGGAAAGTGCCGACACGGTAAGCGGGCGAACGCAGTTTCTCGATAATGGCATCCAATTTCTCGATGGTTTGGCGCGCCTGATCGTTGAGTTCCTCGACTTCGACGATGCGGTCGCGCAAATAGACCATGTCCATGAGCGCAGTGTGGCGCGGGGGCAACTTGGCCGTAATCATATCGACCAACTGCAAAAGCGAAAGGACATCGAGCTGCTCGCGGGAAAAAAACACCGGTTCAGGCGGCGTCGCCGTGGGGGCATCGAGGGGACGGATTCTGTTTGCGGAACTCCCTGGTGCCGGCTTCTTCTTGGACTCTGCCATGCCCTTAAATTTAGGCTCGGCCGGAGCTTTTGCAAACGATTATCAAAAGTATAAGCAAAATTGATGCAACCTTCGGAATCTTTTCACTTCAGCTTGCGCTCCAGAATCTCGCCGACAATGTTTGGGTTGGCTTTGCCTTTGCTCAGTTTCATCACCTGGCCCTTGAGAAAATTCAGCGCGGCCACTTTGCCAGCCTTGTAATCGGCCGCCGGCCCCGGATTTGCGGCGATGGCCTGGTCGCAAAAAGCTTCGATGGCCCCGGCGTCGCTCACCTGCGCCAGCCCTTTCTTCTCGACAATGGCGCCGGGGGATTCGCCAGTGGCAAACATTTCGACAAAAACCTGCTGGCCCATGGAATTGCTGATCTTCTTGCTCTCCACCAAATCGATCAGCTCGAGAATGTGTTCAGGCTTGAATTTTAAATCGGCCAGCGTCGTGCCGGTGTCCGTTAATTTGGCGCGAAGGTTGTTAATGATCCAATTGGCCGCGGCTTTGGGACTCTTGCAGCGCCGGGCGAGCGATTCGAAATAAGCGCCGAGAGGCGCGTCCCACACAAATGTTTGCGCATCGGACGCCGGCAATTGATAGTCGCGCATGAACCGCTGTTTTTTGGCCAGCGGCAGCTCCACCACCCTTTGTTTGACATCCGCCAGCCATGCGGGCGCCGGTTCGAAAGGCATCAGGTCCGGCTCCGGGAAGTAGCGGTAATCATGGGCCATTTCCTTGCTCCTCATGGCTTCGGTGGCCCCGGTCTCGTCGTCCCAGCGGCGCGTTTCCTGGCTCAATTTGCCGCCGCGCTCCAGCACCCCGATTTGCCGGGGAATCTCGTACTCCAGCGCCCGGCGCGCGCCGCTGAAGGTGTTCATGTTCTTGATTTCGATCTTCCTGCCCAATTCCGTGGAACCCATCGGGCGGACGCTGACGTTGACATCGCAACGCACCATGCCCTTCTCCATGTCCGCATCGCTTACGCCGCCATAGACCAGGATGTCTTTGAGCGCGTTGAGATACTCGTAAGCCATGGCGGCGCTGGTGATCTCCGGCTCGGAAACAATTTCCAGCAACGGCACACCGGCCCGGTTGAAATCAACCCCGCTGTTGCGCTCGAAATGAAAATTCTTCCCCACGTCCTCCTCCAGGTGCGCGCGGGTGATGTTGACCCGCGAAATGCCGCCGTTGAACTCAAAATCAATGTATCCCTTCAAGGTCGAAGGTTTGTCGTATTGCGTGATTTGATAATTCTTGGGCATGTCCGGATAGAAATAATTCTTCCGGTCGAATTTGGCGTAGGGAGGAATCGCGCAATTGAGCAAGAGGCCGGTCAGGATGGTCAGGCGCAAGGCTTCCTCGTTGGCCACCGGCAAAACGCCGGGCAACCCAAGGCAAACCGGACACACCTGCGTGTTGGGCGGCGCGCCGAATTGATTGGCGCAACCGCACCACATTTTCGATTTGGTTTTTAGCTGGACATGGGTTTCAAGCCCGATCACCGCTTCGTAAATCATTTGGGCAGATAATAGAGGCGGGTGTAATCCTGCACCATGCGCCAGGTGTCGTAGCGCGGCACCAGCGTGCTCATGGCGCGGCGGATTCGCTGAATCCACTGGCGCGGGATGCCCCGGTCGTCGCGATTGTAAAAAGTGGGAATGACTTCTTCCGTCAGGGCCTTGAAGAGGTTGGCGCTGTCCTGTTTGTCCTGAGCCTCGATCGAGGAAGGATGATCGTCCCCGCCGATGGCGAATCCGTTGGTGCCATCGTAGCCCTCGCGCCACCAGCCGTCCATGATGCTCAGATTCAGGCAGCCGTGGCAGCCGGCTTTCTGGCCGCTGGTGCCGGAGGCTTCCAGGGGCCGGCGCGGATTATTCAGCCAGATATCGCAACCGGAGACCATTGAGCGGGCCACATGGACATCGTAATTCTCAATGAAAACCAAGTGACCCTTCAATTCGCTGTACTTGCTCAGATGAATGATGCGCTGGATGAACTTCTTTCCTTCATCATCGCGCGGATGGGCTTTGCCCGCAAAAATGAACTGCACCGGCCGCTGGCGGTCGTTGACCAGCTTGATGACGTCCTCCAACCTGTCAAAAATCAGGGGCGCGCGCTTGTAGGTGGCAAAGCGCCGGGCAAATCCAATGGTCAGCGCATCCACGCTCAACAGTTGATCGAAGGCGATGAAATCAGAATTGGCCATGCTTAGTCCGAGCCGGCGGCGGGCAAATTCGATCAATTCGCGGCGCAGTCTGAAGCGCAAGGCCCACAGTTCTTCGTCGGAGATAAAATTGGGATCCTCCAACTTCTGCCAGAACTCCTTGGAATTGACCTCCTTCTCCAGGGAAATGGAGCGGCTGCGGCGCCAGAATGTTGTGGTTTCGCCTTCCGCCGCGTCATGTGGCATTCCGGCGCTGGAAAGTTTTCGCAGCCAGAATTTCCGCACCGGCCCTTTCATCCAGCCCGTCAGGTGAATGCCGTTGGTGATATGCCCGATCGGCACTTTATCCACCGGCAGTTCCGGCCAGAGGCAGTTCCACATTTGCCGGCTGACCTGGCCGTGCAACTCGCTGACGCCGTTGGCGGCCCGCGACAGTTTCAGCCCCAGCACTGTCATGCAGAAAGTCTCATGCGTGTCGTGCGCATCCACCCGGCCCAGGGCCATCAAGCCGTCGAGGGACAATTTGAGCTGCTCCATCATCTTGCGCAGTCCATAGACAATCAGGTCGCTGTTGAACCGGTCATGCCCGGCCTCGACCGGCGTGTGGGTGGTGAAGTGACATTGCTGCCGGGTCTGGGCCTGGGCGTCGGCAAAGGAAACGCCGCCCGCCAGTTTTTCGCGGACCAATTCCAGGGTCAAAAAGGCGGCGTGCCCCTCGTTCATGTGATACACCGACGGGACAATGCCCAGGGCGCGGAGCAGCCGCACCCCACCCACGCCCAGCAGCACTTCCTGCATGATGCGCATCGTGTTGTCGCCGCCATAGACGCGGCGCGTCAAATCCCGGTGATGTTGCGAGTTCTCAGGACGATTGGCATCGAGCAGGAAAACAGGAACCCGGCCCACGTTGGCGCGCCAGGCCTGGAAATAGACATCCGTCAACTCGATTTGCACCGAACAGACCACCGGCTGGCCTTTGGCGTCGAGCACCGGCTCCAGCGGGAGATTGTCCGGGTTGAGCAGGGTGTAATATTCCGTCTGCCAGTTGTCCGCGTTGAACTGCTGTTGAAAATAGCCTTCGCGATAAAACAAGCTGATGCCGACGAAGCCGATGTTGAGGTCGCTGGCCGATTTGGCGTGGTCGCCCGCCAAAATGCCCAATCCGCCGGCGGCGATGGGCAGGGTTTCGTGAAACCCGAATTCCGCCGAGAAATAAGCGACGGGGTTTTGCAGGAGGGCCGGGGCATTCTGGCGGCCCCAAGTTTCCTTGTCTTTCAAGTAGGCATCGAAATCGCCCAGGACTTGCTGGACGCGGTGGGCAAGCTCGGTGTCTTGCAGGCGGACGCGCAGTTCATAATCGGACACCTCGTGCAGAACGGCCACGGCATTGTGGTAAAGGTTCTGCCAGCAGCGGGGGGAAAGCTCGGAAAAGATTTCCTGCGCCCCCTGGTTCCACGTCCACCACAGGTTGTGGGCGAGGCGATTCAGGTCGGCAATGATTTTGGTCAGCTCTTCAGGCGGCAATGGTGCAGTGCTCATATTTTCCAAACGGCCATTCGCATTTCGCGAACATCCTCCAAATAAGACATGCCGCACCCCGGTTGCGCAACTAATTTGTGCAAACTAATTTGTGCAAACTAATTTGTGCAAACGCCAGGCCGAAATTCGAAGGAAACGAGCTTGAATTATCACACAGCTGAACGTAATATTAAGACATGACAATGGCGGAAATAAAGAGCGGTATCGAGCAAAGCACCTTTGAGGAGCGTGCTTACCTGGCTGCTTTCCTCAAGCATCTTGCGCGCAAGGACGATCCCGCCTATCAATCTGAACTCACGCGCTTGAACGACGAAATTGACAGTGGCAGGAAGATTTCCCTTGCCCAGGCAATACGATTGCATGAAACGCTGAAGGTTCAAGGACTGTGAGTCAAAGCTGGCAGTTCACGCTCAACGAAACGTCCCTTCACTTCCTGCTGGCAATCAAGGCCCGCGATCGCCAAAAAATCATCCATGCCTTGGAAACTCTCGCGGTCGAGCCTTTGCAAAAGGGCGATTTCGAGGGAAAAGATGACATCGGCAGATCAATTCAGATCAAGGCCGCCGGATCATTCTTGATTTCTTTTTGGCCTGATATTTTTGTGTGCGAACTGCGCATCATCAACATTGAATGGATTTGACCTCGCCGGGGTTTTTGCGCTAGTAAGGTGAGGTGTACTTGGAATATTACGGGCTGAAGGAACCACCCTTCAACATCACACCGAATCCGCGGTTCCTTTTTTACAGCGCCAAGCATCGCGAAGCTTTCAACCATCTGCTTTACGGAATACGCGAACGCAAGGGCTTTGTGCAGTTGACTGGCGAGGTGGGCGCGGGCAAAACCACCCTCTGCCGCGCCTTGCTCGAACAATTGGGGCCGGAGTTCTCCACCGCCTTGATCCTGAACCCGGTGCTGGACGCCGAGCAATTGGTCAAGGCCATCGCCATGGAATTGAATCTGCAGGTCAAGGGCCTGGACCGGCTCGAAACGCTGGCCGAGATCAACCGCTTCCTGCTGCAGCAGGTCGAGCACCACAAGGACACCGTCCTGATTATTGACGAGGCGCAGGATTTGACGCGCGAATTGCTCGAGCAGGTGCGCCTGCTGTCCAATTTGGAAACGGACGAGCGCAAGCTCTTGCAAATCATCCTGATGGGCCAGCCGGAATTGCGCGACCGGCTCAACGAACATTCCTTGCGTCAATTGCGTCAGCGCATCACGGTGCGTTTTCATTTGAATCCCCTCAAAGGTTCCGAGATCCGCCAGTACATCCAGCACCGCCTCCACGTATCCGGCGCCAATGGCGCGCCTTATTTTTCCGCGCCCGCCGTCTGGCTGATTTACCGTTACAGCCGCGGCATCCCGCGCCTGATCAATGCCGTCTGCGACAAATGCCTCCTGGCCGGCTTTGTCCAGCAACGCGACAAAATCAATTTCAGCATGGTCCGCCGCGCCACGCGCGAATTGGAAGGGCACATCGAATTATGAGCCTCATCAACGACGCCCTCAGACGCGCCAGCCAGACGGAAAGAAACCGTCCGCGCCAGGATTCCACCTCGACGGGCATGCAACCCGCGCCGCAAGCTCGAACCTCGCGCCTCACTCTGATTTTGGCCGCAGCCGGGCTGGTGGCGGTGCTGTTGGCGGCTTGGGCTTTTTGGCGATTGTGCAATACCGGCAATAATCCCGGCGGAGTCGGCGCGACAGCCAATGTGGCCCCGGCAGCGCCGATCCATTCCATCCCAACGCCGGCAGTCGCTCCGAAAGTGGTCCCGATACCTCTGGTCGGGTCGGCAACTCCCCCGTCGGCAAATCCCACGCCTGCTCCTGTCGCCGCTTCCCCGACGCCCGTTGCAGCGCCGGCAGCCGCGCCACTCGCACCTCCGGCCACGACGCCTGCCGGGCCGCCCAGCGCGTCCAATGAAACCCCCGTTGTCTGGCCGGTGGAGTTGAAGCTCGGCGCCATCTTCTTCAGCAAGACAGAACCCAAGGCCATCATCAATGGCGGCCTCCACATCGTCGGCGATCAATTTCACGGCGTGGCCGTGAAGAAAATTGAGAAGACTGAAGTGACGGTGGAATGGAACGGGCACAGCAAAGTATTGATGTTGGGAGGGGACTGAGAAGCCCTGGATCTATTATTGGGTGGAAACCTGGATTTCGTCTTCCAGGCGAGGATACGGTATCAGCAAGGGAAGCAGACCGGCCACGCCAAGAGCGCCTCCGCACCAACACACCCCAGCCCAGCCGCCGTGCGCCCAGGCCCGGGAGCCAACTGCAGAGCCAAACGCGCCGCCGATGAAATAGAGGACCATGTAAACCGAGTTCACCCGGTTTCGCAAGCTGGCGTCCAAGCCATAGATGCGTGTCTGATTGGAAATGTGGCTGCCTTGGACTCCGGCGTCCATCAGCACGACGCCCACAGCCAGTGCGGCCAGGGAATGTCCGGCAACCCCCATCAGAACAAACGCCGCCACCACCAGCACGAGAGCGGCGCCGTTGACCCACCTGGCATCATGCCGGTCGGCCAACCGGCCCGCCACCGGGGCGGCCAATGCGCCCGCCACTCCAAACAGGCCGAATAACCCTGCGGCGCCACTGCCATATCGGCCCGGCAGGCTGGCCAGATGGAAAACCAATGTCGTCCAGAAAACGCTGAAAGCCCCAAACCCGCAGGCCCCTATGATGGAATGTCGGCGCAAGACCGGCTGGCTGCGCAGGACGTCCCAAAGAGAGGCCAGCAACCGGCCATAGTGGGCGGGCAACCCGCTTTCGGGCCTTTGCGCAGGCAGCCGCCATCTCAGCACGACGCTCAAACCCAGCGTCAGCCCCGCACTGGCCCAATACACAGATCGCCAACCGAACGCGACGGCAAAAAGACCGCTGAGAGTGCGCGACAGAAGAATGCCCACCAACAGTCCGCTCATCACCATCCCCACCACCCGGCCGCGTCTTTCAATACCGACCAAGCCGGCCGAATAAGGCACGACAAGTTGAGGAGCAACACTGGCGGCGCCCAGCAAAAAACTGGCCGGAAGCAGCCAGTGGAATCCCGGCGAAAGCGCCACGGCGATCAGCATCAACGCCGAGCTGGATGTAGTAATCACAATCAGCCTGCGCCTCTCGAAAATATCCCCCAACGGAACCACCAACAGCAGGCTCAAGGCATAGCCGAGTTGCGTGAGGGTGACTATCAGGCTGGCAGCCCCGCTGGAAACACTGAATTGTCCTGCAATAATTCCCAGAACCGGTTGCGAATAATACAGATTTGCGACAGTTGCCCCCGCCGCCATGGCCAATAGGCCCACCAAAGACGGGCTTGGCGGACGGCTCGATCGTTCTGGCATCGGATGTGGTATTAGTTTTCCGCGACTCTGACCTCCAGGACTCTACCTCATTTGGCACGTGGCACAAATGAGAAAAGCTCCGTTCCAGGTTCATGGAATCTCACGGCCAATGCTTGCGAGACAATTGGTTGAAATATAGATTCGCGATTTCGGATGCGGACAAGGCTGCGCTCCAAATCTGAGGCTGCCACATGTTCCCGTCATACTGAATAAATCCATTCAGGTTCGTCCCGGATCCAAATGTCAGGCTGTTTGTGCTTGAAGCCGGATTCACAAAGCCTCCCTGCGTAATCATTGCAGTTGCCGTCGCCAAACCATTTAAGTAGATGGCCGGAGTGTTGGTGCCGTCCCGCGTAATCGTAACCATGTTGTAAGTGTAATTGTTCGTGGCTTGATTCCAGGGCCAGCCGCCTATGGTGTTGACTGTCTGAAGGACGCTCTCGGAACCGTTGTTATCAGCGCCGAATTCAATATGATCCCCGCTCAGACAGAGAAACCATCCACAGGCGTCGTACGAATTATTGCCCGCCAAATACGCATCATAACTGTATGGGAGAAACCATACATTTATCGTAAACGAATTGGTCGTGAAATTGAACAACCCCGGATCGGCTGTTCCCACATAATTCCCCCCTCCATTGCCCGTTCCTCCATTGAAGTGGACGGCGGCGTACGGTGTTACAGTCGAGCCGTTCGTCCAATAAACGTAGGGACCCTGAATTGTTCCCGTCGCCTCGCCGCCGCTTGAACTGTCCGTTAGAGGCTGTTTAAAAACTAATGTTTGACCCATCGCGAGAGCATCAGTCGGCACATGGCCAGATAGACCATAGCCTCGGCGACTTCTGTCCGCCGCTCGTAGCTGCGGTTGAGACGGCGATAGCGT
>Ga0224554_1001139_pt1 | contig 17962 bp, 12 predicted proteins | sample 714S22024metaG_FD_180666 | JGI IMG/M metagenome (GOLD analysis project Ga0224554, IMG submission 180666) | Peat soil microbial communities from Stordalen Mire, Sweden - 717 S2 20-24 | ecosystem: Environmental > Terrestrial > Soil > Wetlands > Peat | place: Sweden: Norrbotten County, Stordalen...
GGCGGGGAGCCGCGAAATACGCGAACCACGCGAACGGGTTTTAACGCCACGCCGCCCAGCCGCCAAGACGCAACGCTCTGACACAAATCTTTGAAGCCACGGAATGTGGAATGGTGGAACAACAAAGCAACGAAGGAACCAAGTTTATCCGGCTTGGTTCCTTGGTTGTTCAAAAGACGAGCCACGCGACAAGTTGCCCCTGCGGCATTCGGAATGCGCTGATCCGCCGCCGTTTTCTTGATAATAGCCCAGCCATTCATGGCTGGGACTCGTGTCCCGCAAATTTCCAAAGTCCCGTCCGGGACGAAAGAACCGCTCTGCCGTCCCCTGCGGGACGTTCATTGGCCGGCCTCCGCTCCCCAGATTTCAGCATTTTGGCTTTTGTTTCCCCCGGCTTGGCGTAGCATCGCCTTACAATCTGGCATCAGGAAAAATTGACATGAAAGATTACGTTCTGAATAAAAAACCGGAACCGGCTGCCAATGAAACGGTCTGGGCGTTTGACCTGGGCAAAGGCTCCATCGGCGAGGCCGTGCGGCGCGGCAACGAATTTCTGCACAAGGCATCGCTGCTCATCCCGGCGGAATTGGCCTTGCCCCGTGGGAGAGAGTGCTGCGCGTGCCTTCGGCGGCCTCGGTCCAGGGTTCTCCCACGGGGCGAGACCAAAACCGCCGCCGGTCGCCGCCGGATGTGGCGCACGCGCGAGGCGCACAAGGCGCGCGAACGGTGGCTGGCCGTTGAACACCAAATTTGATGTTGCTCGTTTATGGAGTTCACCGTAGAATTTTATGAATCAAAAAAACAACCGCAAAGAACACAGAGAACACAAAGAGTTTCAACCCCCGGTTTTATGAAAGACCTCAAAGCGTTGAGCGACCAAGTCCGGCAGACCGCGTATGACATCCATGTTTATCATGGGCACGGCCATTTGGAGAAAGTTTACGAAAATGCGCTGGCGCACCGGTTGCGGAAGGCGGGCCTTGACGTGAAGCAGCAGCACCCGATCAAAGTGTATGACGAGGATGGAACGCTGATCGGCGACTATCTGGCGGACCTGCTCGTGGAGGGGGAGTTGGTTGTTGAATTGAAGACTGCGAAGGCGCTGGCCCCCGAGCATGAGGCGCAAATCCTCGGCTATCTGAAATCGGCACGGCTTGAACATGGGTTGCTGATCAATTTTGGCGCTTACAAGTTTGAAATCCGCAAGTTCGTTTGGTCCGAGCATCAACCGCAAAGAACACAGAGAACACAAGGAATTCCGGCCCTGCTCCTCTCTGCGCTCTTTGCGTTCTTTGCGGTTAAATAGTGAGCGGATGCGCGACTGGCAGGAAAGAAATGTTTTATGAGCAAAACGAACTTTGACCTCTTTTTGGAAGAACAGCTCAAAGACCCCGACTTTGCCGAGCGGTTCAAACGCGCCGGCGAGGCGTGGGACGTGGCCTTGCAACTCACGGCACTGCGCGAAAAAGCCGGTCTTTCCCAAAAAGACCTCGCGCGCAAACTCCACACCTCCCAGCAGCAGATCAGCCGGCTGGAATCGCCGGCCTACGAAGGCCATTCCTTAAGCATGTTGCGCCGCGTGGCGGAGGTTCTCGGCGTCACCGTCCGCGTCACCCTCGCGCCGAAGGGCGAATCCGGGCCGATGATCCTGTCGGAAATCAAAACCCCTTACCGGACCGGCAGAAAATCATGAACACTGAAACCATTTGGGCGTTTGATCTGGGCAAAGGCTCCATCGGCTCGCCCGGTGGAGTAGCGCCAGTGGATGAATTTCATGGAGTAGCCGGCGTTACTTCACGGGGCGAGGCCGTGCGGCGCGGCAACGAATTTGGGGCATCCCTGCTCATCCCGGCGGAATTTGCCTTGCCCCGTGGGAGAGAGTGCTGCGCCTGCCTTCGGCGGCCCCGGTCCAGGGTTCTCCCACGGGGCGAGACCAAAACCGCCGCCGGTCGCCGCCGGCTGGCGCACACACCGCAAACTTGCACCCGGCTCGCCTCGTTTGCTACGCTCCCCGCCCATGCCGTCCAACTTCGATGAAGCATTTGCTGCGGTGCAATCCTTGGCAAAGGATTTTGACGCGCAAAAAGATTTCTACCTCTCGCCCAAGTATCAGGAAGCGGAAGTCCGCAAAGAGTTCATTGATAAATTTCTGATTGCGCCCGGCTGGGACGTGAATCCTGCAATTGCCTTTGCAAATTAATTTCAGCACACTCTATTTGTGAATTCGGAACACGATTTTTTGCATGAAGAACCGCCCGCTTACGGCGCTGCGTCCAGGCCATCGCCGATTCTCACTTATCTTCGCAAGGTGGAAGCCGCGCATGCACAGGGCAATGACACCGAACACACGCATCGCCCGGCGTTGAAGGCATTGTTGGAAGCCCTTGATTCGCGCATTGTCGCGACGAACGAACCGAAGCGCATTGAATGCGGCGCGCCGGACCTGGCCATCAACCGCAAAAAAGGCGGCCTTTTGATCGGCAATGTTGAAGCCAAGGACATCGGCGTTTCATTGAGCGAGGCAAAAAAATCCGATCAACTCAAACGCTATTTGCCCGCGATGCCCAATCTCCTGCTCACGGACTATCTCGATTTTCGCTGGTTCGTGAACGGAGCGGAACGCGAACGATTTTGTCTCGCCGAAGTGAAACGCAACGGGGAATTTGTCCACGACCCTTCCGCATTTGCCCATGCTGAAAAAGTTCTCAAGGAATTTCTTTCGCGTGATCCAGTCCGCATTGAAGGCGCGGAAGACTTGGCCCGCCGCCTCGCGCGACTGGCGCATCTCATCCGCGACAGCATCGCTCTGGCGTTTCAAACCGGCAACGCATCGGAAGTGCTCAAAGATTGGCGCGCAGTGTTTGCCCAGACACTTCTGCCGGAATTGGCCGATGAAGGCAAGGAAGCCGAATTCGCCGATATGTTCGCCCAAACGCTCGCTTACGGTTTGTTTTCCGCGCGCGTCATGTCCGCCTCATCGCGCCAATTTACCCTTGCCGAAGCCGCCAAGCTGATTCCGAAAACCAATCCTTTTCTCCGCGACTTCTTTGACCTCATCACCGGGCCAAAATTGGACGACGAACCGTTCATCGGTTACGTGCAAGACCTCGTCACCGTTTTGGAATGTGCGAACATGGCGCTGATCCTCGAAGATTTCGGCAAAGGCGTGGAATCCGGCCGGCGGCGCGATCCCGTCGTGCATTTCTACGAAACTTTTCTTTCCGCTTACGACCCCAGGCTGCGCGAACTGCGCGGCGTTTATTACACGCCCGAACCAGTCGTCTCCTACATCGTTGAAAGCATTGACTGGCTGCTGCGCGAAAAATTTGAATTGAAGGACGGCCTCGCTGAAAAAACCAAATTCTCCTTCATGCGCAAGGAAGGCGAAAAGGAAATCGAGGAGGAATCACATCGTGTGCTCGTGCTCGACCCCGCCACCGGCACGGGAACATTTCTGTTTGAAGTCATCGAGCAAATCCGCGAACGCTTCGAGAAAAAACATCAGGCCGGACTTTGGCCCGCCTACGTTCACGAACATTTGCTGCCGCGCCTCTTCGGCTTCGAGCTGCTCATGGCGCCGTATGCCGTCGCGCATTTCAAGATCGGCCTGGAATTGAGCGGACGCCATCTGCCCGAACTCTGGCGCGAGACCTGGGCTTATCACTTTCAAGGCGACGAGCGCGTGAATATTTTTCTCACCAACACGCTCGAAGACATTCAACAAATCACCGCGCAACAAGGGCCGCTCGCCATCATCGGCAAGGAAGGAAACGAAGCCATCGCCATCAAGAAACACCGCCCGGTGCTCGTCGTCCTCGGCAATCCGCCTTACGCCAATTTTGGCCGCCAGAACCGTAATGATTTCATCCTCGGCCTGCTGGACGATTACAAGCGCGGACTCAAGGAAAAGAAAATCAACCTCAACGACGACTTCATCAAATTCCTCCGCTGGGCGCAATGGCGCATCGAGCAGACCGGCCAGGGCATCATCGGCTTCATCACCAACAACGTTTATCTGGACGGCCTCACGCACCGCCGGATGCGCGAAAGCCTGCTCGAAACCTTCGACGAGATTTACATCCTCAATCTCCACGGCTCGGCCAAAAAACAGGAAACCGTGGCCGACGGCTCGAAGGACGACAACGTCTTCGACATCACCGTGGGCGTGGCGATTGCAATTTTTGTAAAGCTGCCGCCGGATAAAAACGCAAAGGGGAAAAAGAAAAACGCCACCATCCACCACGCCGATTTGTGGGGCTTGCGGAAAAACAAATACGACTGGCTGAACGTCCACAACGCGGAGAAAACCGGATGGACGATGTTTCAACCCGACGCGCCGGATTTCCGTTTCGTGCCGCGCAATGCCAAGCATGAAAAGGAATGGAACGAATACTGGAGCATTCGCAAGGCGTTTGTTGTTTCAGGAAACGCCATCAAAACGGAACGTGACCGCGTTTCCATTCATTTCACACGAAAAGAAGCGGAAACTGTCGTCCGCGATTTCCGAACACTCTCTTTGGATGAGCTTCGCAAGAAATACGATCTTTACGAAGACAGCCGCGATTGGTCGGTTGACCGCGCGAAGAAAGACACGCTCGACCATCCCGGCAACAAATTGTTTGCGCCAATTTTGTATCGTCCATTTGATGTCAGGCAAACTTGGTTTAGCGGCAGGGCAAAAGGTTTTATTGGAACACCGGGACGCGAGTTAATGCAGCAACTGAATGGAAAGGAAAATTTGGCGCTGCTCGCTTGCCGCCAACAAGCCATCGAAGGCTTTGATCATGTTTTTTGTTCTACCAATCTGGCTGAATGCTGCACAGTGTCCAATCGAACCAAAGAAATTACGTCCGCATTTCCGCTTTATCTTTATCCGAATGGCGAAACAGAAGGGCAAGCTGAACTTGTTCCGCACGAAAATGGTCGCAGGCCAAATTTGTCGGCAGAATTTATAAATCATTTTTCAAAAACAATCGGGCTGACATTTATTGCCGAGGGACGCGGTGATTTGAAAAAGACTTTCGGGCCGGAAGATGTTTTTCATTACGCCTATGCCATATTTCATTCGCAAAGTTATCGCAAACGTTTCACGCAATTTCTTGCCTGTGAATTTCCGCGCTTGCCGGTGACAAGCAATGAAGAGCTTTTTACAAAACTCTGCAAGTATGGAGCGCGATTAGTTGCGTTGCACACATTGCGCGATGTTGACGGCGATGATGTTGTATTTGATGTGCCCGGCAGCAACGTGGTCGAGCAGTCAAATTATATTACCGCCGAAAAAGAAGACCGTGCAAAAGGCATTCGCCGAGGCCGCATTTACATAAATTCCAAACAGTATTTCGAGGGCATATCACCCGCCGTCTGGCAAATGCGCATCGGTAGCTATCAAGTTTGCGAGAAGTGGCTGAAAGACCGCAAAGGCCGCGCGCTCACGCACGACGAGATCGAGCATTACCAGCGCACCGTCAGCGCGCTGGCCGAGACGCGCACGCTCATGGCGCAAATTGATTCCCTCATCAGCGACCACGGCGGCTGGCCATTGGAATAATTATGAAAAACAAATGCGCCGCGCTGGACCGCCAGATTGACGCGCTGGTCTATGAGCTTTACGCCCTGACGCCGGACGAAATCAAAATTGTGGAAGGAACGACCAAATGAAATTTACGAGAAATTGCAAATTGACCCTGCCACACACACGACTTCGGGAAAAAGCAGAACTGTCAAGCAGATGAGCCTGCTCATCCCAATTGAAGATTTTGACAATTTTCGTCTCATGCGAGACGTGAAGGCCGATTCAATCACAGCACAACTTCGCGATGTGATGCGTAGTCTCGACGAGCGTGAGGAGATGGAGCCTTTTCTTCGATTGATCTTAGCGGATGATGCTCAAACTCCACACGGGCCAGCGGAATTGGTTGACATATTCACGCACAAGTTGACTCACAAAAGTTGTCACGGCATGGCCGCCTTTATTCTGAAAGGAAAATCGTTCAAAACAGTTCGGCCCAGTGATGTGTCGCATCAGATTTATCGTTTGGAAAAAATCGAAGGACTACGTTTTGCAATTTTTGCCACTCCGGGGACGGTGCTTGATCAGGCGAAAGAACAGTTTATCTCTACCTGTGAGCGCTTAAAAATTAGTTACGGCTTCTTTGACGCAACAGATATTGCCCGTCTTTTTATCGCTGCTGGTTTCTTTTGTCCAAAAGATGGCTCGCGGATTTCTGCTGGTAGATGTAAATGTGGATATTCGCCGGAGCATAGATTCCTGAATATTCTCCAACAGGACGCACTTAAGAGTCTTCGGGATTCGCATAAAATCGGACAACGATCCGGCTTAGTTGTTTTACCACCGGGTAGCGGCAAAACTCGAATTGCGGCTGATGATTCCAAACACTATGGCGCTCGCCGCATTCTTTACGTCGCGCACACTCATGAAATCTTAGATGTCGCGCAGTCAGAATTTGAAGCAGTTTTCGGCAGCAAAGAAGTCGCGCGACTCGAACCGCCGCTAAAGTTAAACCAATTCTCACAAGTCAGTCTGACTACCATTCAATTGCTTGCTAGACACGCCACCAAATTACCAAGAGAGACATTTGACTACATTGTAGTAGATGAGTTCCACCATGCAGCAGCCAAGTCATATCGGACGCTCATCGGTCATTTCGCGCCAAAATATCTGCTTGGACTGACGGCTACGCCATTCCGGGGAGACCGCCAAGATATTTGGAAGCTGTGTGGTGAAAACACGGTAGTAAGCCATGAACTCCGGGGTGCAATTGAGATGGGCGTTTTAGTGCCCTATCATTACTACGGTTGTTTTGATAATGTGGATTATTCAGCCATTCGATCAAATGGCACTTCCTATTCCATTCGCGATTTGGAACATGCTCTCACAATCCCAGCACGTGACCATGCAGTTATTAAAAAGTGGCGTGAATTGGCTGAAGGTCGCCCCTCGGTGGCCTTCTGTTGCTCAATAGAACATGCCAATCGCGTTGCCGCTAACTTTTCTGCGGCTGGTATACCTTCAGCAGCTTATACATGTGCAATCTCCCGTGAAAAGCGCTCGGATATTTTAGAACAATTCAAGAATGGCGAGCTAAAGGTGCTATCCGTGGTAGATGTTTTCAATGAAGGCGCCGACTTGCCGTTTCTTGAGTGCCTACTTTTCCTTCGCCCAACCGATTCAAAACGCATTTTCTTTCAACAATTGGGTCGAGGGCTGCGGCGATCTCACGGAAAAGCAATGTGCCTTGTTATTGATTTCATTGGAAACTTTAGGAATGCCTACCGAATCGTTGAATATCAAGGTTTGGCACCAGTCGAAGAAGATGATGCGTTTATGGCACAACGCAGTCCAAGGACAGCCAAGGAAATCCTTAACTTGCCACTTGGTTGCGAGGTGTATTTTGACGATAAAGTCATAGATCTTTTTGCCAGCCAAGCGCTTAATCCCGCGAACGCAACTCGTCACAACATTGGACGAATTTTAATTTATCAATATCGTCGTCTTCAAAAGACGCTTGGGCGACAGCCAAGGAAGGTGGATGTGGACAGACATTCGAGACTTCATAGTGGTTTTTATGCCGAAGTTTTTGGAAGTTGGAAAAAGTTTGAGCAAATGATGGCCTCATTATGAACAATAAACACTCTAGCGCCGGGAAATTGATTGCTCTGCATGGTTGCTATCGGAAGTTGAAAAGCTTTCAGCTTGGACAGCCTTTGTCCCACGGCATGGGATAAATTAAGCGCAAATGAAACAGAAAAATTATGCGCCGGTGACGCCGTTTGAACGGCAAACGAGCCATTGCCCGTTGTATGTGGCGTGGCTGGTTTTGGACGAGGCGCGGGATTATTTCCGCACCAACTGGGTTCCCTCACCCGGCTCTGCCACCCGCTCCCATCTGATGGGCGAGGGGCTGGCGGACAAACTCGCGCAGCGCGCGGAGATGGTCTTTGCCAATCATCCCTTCTGGCAGCGGAAGTTTCAAAGCGCGGCCGGGCGCGAACATTTGCTGTCGGGCATGAGGCATTGGCTGGCCGGGGTGCTGGCCAAAGAGCAGCCCGCGCTGTTCCGCGCCCTGCCGGACAGCTACAAAGTCGGCGCGCCCTTGCCGCCGCAACCATTGTCCCGGCCAAAAAAGATTCGCAAAAAACACCTCACCCCGTCCCTCTCCCCGTTCGAGGCGGAGAGGATGGCCCAGATCAAACGCCCAGACGGTTTCATTTGAAGCCGGTTCCGGTTTTTTATTCAGAACGTAATCTTTCATAGCCAGTTTGCCCAAAGAGGTGTTTGGCGATGCTACGCCCGGCGCGGGAAAATAAAAGCCAAATTTCATTAGCTTCCGTGTGGCGTCAATTCTGTCTTGTGATGAAGGAACTGGTGCGGGCATCTTCCGTTCCTTGTCGGTCATCACCGGCAGATCAAACATGGCCATTAACCAGCCCATGCTAAAAGGCGAATTGTTCATTTGGTCGCATGGTAGCGCAGGCGGCTCGCCTGCCCCGGTCGGCGACCACGCCGAACGGAATTTTAATCACTCACGCTACTAACTTGCTGGACATCTTTCAGCCGGACGGTTTGCACACGAGAACGCGGCGAGTCGCCGCGTTCCACAGGCCAGCGGCCTGTGCTACCTAATTTAACAGCGGCAGTTCCGGCACCCAGAACGGCTGCACGGAATTTTCTTCATACGCCCGTGCCAGCGAATTGGCCGAGGCCTCAATCGCATCCATCAATTTCAGCGTGTAAGCCTGATGTTGCACCCGCCGCTCGCGCAGTTCCGTGCCGACTTTTTTTGACCACGCCTTCATGGAAACATCCGGCTCCAGCATGAACTCCGCGAGCATCAATTCCACCGCCGGACGAAACGCCTCCATCAAGTCATACACCAGCGGTTCGGAACGGAAACGCGGCTTGTGAAACACGCCCAGTTGCGGCAGCAGCCCGTGAACCAGCAGGCCGCGATGGCACAACGCCGACAGCACCGCGTAACCGTAATTGAGCATCTGGTTCGGCGCGGTGTCCTCCTTGCGGTCGCGCCGGCTGGCGGTGGCACTCCGCAAGGAGCGCCGCGCGCAATTGCCCTCGTCAAACACCTCCTGCTTGAGCGCCAGTTCCAGGTGCGGCGAGCGAAGCTGCTTGTGCTGCAACACGCGCGACTGGTTGAGCGTCTTGCCGCGCAACATCTCGTGCCAGAGTTTTTCATTCAGGCGTTTGGGCTTGGCCGTCTGGTTTTGAAACGTCTTCAAATCCACCGTCCGCGCCAGTGGAGCCGTCCAGCCGCAGGGCTGATACCGCTCGTCGCAATGCAGCACGATGGCATCCGTCTCCAGCAGGCCGGAAAGAAAATTGGACAGCGTCACCCCGAACGCGGCGGTCTTTGACGCGGCGTTTTTCAAAAAATCCTAAAAAGCATTTTTCTCCATTGTGGACTTAAGGTGAATCAAAACCGGCGGCGGGCAAGCCGCTGCCGAAAACCAGGATGGCCGGAAAATGCTTGAATTATGGAAACTCCAAAAACTCGCAGCGGCTTGCCCGCCGCCGGTTTTAATCCGCCTCAAGATTTCTGGAATCGCGCCGTGGTCGACGAAATGGGTAAACCGGTGCCGATAGCGGATGACGCGGGCGGGGACGTTCAATTCGCGGGACAAATCGTGGATGGTAACAAACTCCATGCCGCCATTTTACCATGAAAACGGGGCAGTTTGTTAACAGGTAGCAATGTGTTTGAAGCGGCGGGTGAGGCCGGACGGAACGGAGCATCACGAACATCATTCTTGGGAGATTGTCTGGGATGGAGAAAGTTAAGGATGTTCCTTTTTCTTTAATACCAACGTCACGCTCGGATGCCATTTTTCTGGATCGTTGTCTTTGTAAGAAAGCATATCGTGCTCTAACCTAATTGGGGTATAGCCATTCTTTTCTACATTGAATGCAGATGGGCAGAAGCCTTTGTGCGATGCGGTAAAAATACCATTGGCATCTGTTTTTCCTTTAATTTCTTCAGTCCGGTCAACCACGTGGCCAAACAAGTCGAGATCGTGAATATAGATTTCAACCGATGCATCCGCATCGGCAACTGGCTTGTTGTTTTCATCAACCACTCGCAATATGGCAGTCCAATCGGTGCCAATAATTACTTGGGAAGAGAGCCAGAGTTCGCGCGCGTAAGCTCCCAGCACAAAATATGGAATGGATTGTTTAAGGGCGACATTTGCGGCATTGCTGATGCAGGCGTTTGAGCTGACGGTTGCTTTCTTAATCTCTGAAAAGGCGGACGAGACAACTTCGTCTTCGGTTGGATTGGCAAAACCGGTGTATTGATAATTGACCAGAATCATTGCGGCGGAAGTTCGCACGGTTGCGTCCGTATCTTGCAGACAATTTACCAAGCCGGAAAGTTCGCCGGGGATGAACCGTCTTGCCATCAACCCCAAACCGGCAATGCCAGCGCTCCGAACTATCACATTCGTATCTTGCAAAGAGTCAACCTCTGCCACAGTTGCTGATTCATCCGCGTTAAACACCAAGCCGTTAAGAGCAAGCGCTCTGACTTGTGGATCAAAGTGCTTTTTTGCCAACGGAACAAGAATGGCTGGATCGCCGAAGTTTTGCAATTGCCACCCGGCATTGCTACGAATCAGCTCTGCATTTGGAACATCGCGAACATTTATCGCCTTCAACAAAACCACCTTGCTGTTTGTCCCCAATTCGCGCCAAGTTGTTTGCCCTTGATACGAGTTCAAATTGGCAAGCAAGTTTATCCAATAGCTTTCCGGCTTTCCTTGATAATACGGCTCGGCACGAACCTGCAAAAGAACTACAAAAGTTATTGCTAATCCAAAAAAAAATTTTCATAGTTCACGGCGCAGAAATTTTCAAACTATCATCCGAGCCTTGAATTAAATTCTGCTTCGGGTTAAATTCGATATTGCGATCATTTGGCGTGGGGTTCAAGTAATAGGTGAACTGCATGAAGTCACCATATATTTTGCCATAGTGTGCGCTAACTACATTGCCTCGATCATCTATGGCGGTCCGAACTCGAAATAAATAAATCCGGTTTGGGTCATCATCATTTTTGATTGGTTGGCCCGGGTGAGCGCTGCGCTCTTTATTTAGTTCTGATTGATAACCTTCTAATGGTGTCTCATGCGGCGAACGTAAGCCACTGCCAATTTCTGAATCTGGAATGGTGTAAATTTGAATGCCATCTCCAGATTTTGGAAAGCTGACTTTTACTTTGTATTCATAATCTACCCCCGATTTTCTATAAGCTTCTTTTTGGAAAATAATGTCTGTGCTAATACCTTTGCCATTCGGGCTGACCCAATCGCCAATCATCAAATCGTAGCCGACAGGTTGACCAAGAATAGGTGGGTTGCTATTAACCCATTTCGCATACATGGCAATCGGCCGGCCGACTTTTTTAAGGACTAGATTTTGGGTAAAAATCCATTGGGCTGGGTCATACTGCGGCCCCAGCTGGCGCTCAACCCATGTCGTGTAATAGCCTGGCTTTCCGACTTGTAGGCTAACTTCGGCCAGACTGGACAGCGCGGAATGTGAAGCTGAAAACATTCCATTGGTATCCGTAGTGCCTAGAGCGTTCGCTGGCTGGGAATTAGTATAATAGCCAATATCGGCATTGGCTCCGCTTATCGGCGTTCCTGATTCGTCAACCGCTATGAGGGTTGCCATCCATTCGTAATTAGTTGGGGTAATTTGAGCGAACGCGCAGCTTGTCGTTAATAGCATTAGACCTAGATAAATGTAGTATTTCATAGTCGCTTTATTTGAGGTTTCCGGTGGTCACAAATTGGTTAAAGAGTTTATAAGTGAACGTGTAGGCCATTTGAACGAAATCCGAATGATGCCACATATTAACTTCGCTGCCGGTTCGTCCTTGCGACCAACCGTTCTGAAATTGTGGAGTATTCATATTCAAATTGTGACTATCATCAAAACTCGATACCGGGTTTGCCCCCATCCCCATTGACATTGCCGGGATAGCATCGGACAGGATGCGGTTACGGTTGGCCTGTGCATAGGTGCTGCCACTGGAGCCTTGCAAGGCAACATCAGCGTTGTATAGACCAAAGAAAGCATTGGTCTGCAATTGCGTCGTGGTCAACGTCACCGTATTTGATGGGGCCATGGGAATATAATCCGGCAGACCCGTAAAGAAATCCACAAAATTAGTTCCGTATTGCTTGTTAAAGCCCCAACCGCCACTGCTGCTGCCTAGAAACCAGTCCTGGGAACAGGTGCCTTTGCCTTTCTCCTGCCAATACCATGTGTAGGTGCCAAACGGTATTCCATCCCATAAATTATTTGAAATTTGGGTCATCACCATGCCCGCCAAGCTAGGCGGCGGATCGTTGGTGGTTGTCCGCAGCACCTCCTCGCCGCTCGAATAAAAATTGTAGACGTCAACATTGTGCAGATTGCCCAGGCGATTATTCCAAAACAATGTGCTGCGGTTGTCGTTCGTCGGAAACAACTGATACCAGTCACTGGCAAATAGCCGGTTGCTATAGCCTACCCATGTGGAATAAATCATCATGTTGGTAATGGCAGTCGGGTCAACCGCTTCAATCGGCGCAGCGGAATCCAGCATAAAAAACTGGCTGATCGGCGCATTCCAATCACTGATGGCGCTCAAAGTCACGATGTTACCCAAGCTATGGGCCGACACCACTACCGGACCGCTATTGGTCAATGTGGCAATGAAATTTGCCAGCGATGGCGCGGTCTGGAACGCATTAAAAACATTGGTATGGTAATTTGGCGTCAACGTGTCGTAAAAAGGCGGGGTTCCCTTGGTGTCAGCACCTTCCCATGTCACCGCCCAAAACTTGGCGTGCGAGCCAGACCAATACATCCGCTTGAACATATCAGCCGCCACGCCACGAGCTTCATTGGGCAGCACGTTATACCCGTGCAAGAACACAAAGTTCTTATCAATCGTGTCCGGTTCATTCGGCACGCTGGCATCTGTCAGCCGGTCAGCCTTTACAATCAAATTTGTGTTTAACATCAAATTTTTATGCCGGAACATCTGCTCTACGCCGCTGATGCTCAAGGGCAGTGAGGTTTGAGCGATGAGGTTCGTGCCGTGATAAATCGTCAGCACTAGCGGCTGGGTGGTGTTGGTCGCCGCCTCCACCAAGATGATGCCCTGATTGTTTGTGGCGATGCCTGCCAAAAACGACTGATTCAAGGCAACGGGATTGAAGTTGATTTTATTGACCGGCATCGCGACAGCACCGGACAGCACACGGGATTCATTTGTGTCCAGCAGGTAATTCATGTAATTGGTGGGGGTCAGGTCGGTGTAAACGAACCGCAACACCCCGTCTTCTTGACTCAAAACAAATTGGTAGTTCGTGTCCGTAACGCTGATGCCGGCGCTCAGCGCATTGCTTTGGAACAAACTGCCGATGTTCAGATAAACCGGGAAATAATCCACCAGATCACGACGGCCATGAACGCGGTAAAAAGGTTGCCACGGAAAACCAGAGGCTGGATCGGCGACGTAGTAAAGGCCCGCCGAAGCAAACCCATCGGACAAATAGCCCGGCAGGAATCCTGGAATTCCATAATTCCCGCCATCATCCCCCGCGTCTTGGTTGTCATTTGCCCAAAAACGAAATGGCTTGCTTGGCGACACAAAATCTGGGCCTTGGTAGCTCAAATCCATCGTGCCATCATGATTAGCATCCACGTTGAGCGAGATAATATCAACCACATTCGTGCCTTGCTGCCCGGTGTCAATGTCAGGCATGGTTATCATAGCCACCGCTCCCGGCTCGGTCGGGAAGAAATCGCCATAAGGTGAAACGATGCCGGTCGTATTGGTGGTGAGCGTTCCACTCGCGCCAATCAAATAAGCATTGGTAACAAAATACTGGCCGAGGTAGGCATATTTGCTCGAGCTGCCGTTGGTGATGGAATACTTCGCCCAACCGCCGATCACCATCGGATTGCCAATGGAACCAATCATCAGTCCGGTCTGATTGGTGACGGCAAAGCCGGGATTGACGGGCAACGGGTAAAGCTGGTTCGGAGTGGACGCTTGAGACAATGCCGTGCCGGGGGTTGTAACGGGGGCAAAGTAATAATTGACCAGTTGCAATCCAGGGTCAGCCGTCTGGCTGAAAAAGCAATTCACATTGGTTAGTGCTGTGGAACTGCCAAGGGCGACGGTCGTAAGCGGATTTTGGTTCACCAATGCCGTTGCAAAAGCCAGTCCAAACAGATTATGTGAACCACTTTGAAGATATAAATTGCCGCTGTTTGTGTAAGCGGCCAGATCGGGAAGAATAGAAAGGTTCCATGTAAAAAGTGTTGGCAGGCCAGTGACCGGATCAATGCCATATGTTCCAGTTAGATTTTGTGAAATCCAATACGGGTCGCTCTTACCAAGCACGGCGGACGCAGGGACTGTCACCAGATTAGTCTGCCAGACAAACGATGAAGGCACGGTGTTGCTCGGATCGTAAAGGCTCTGATGCAATTCGTAATTAGCCGTGAACGGCCAAAGGTCGTCCATTTCAACATACTCGTTTGCGGCACTGCCAAAAAAATAGAGGCCTTCATCGGTTGCGCCGAAGCCGTTGCATTGAACCGCCCAATGGAAAAAACTGCTTTCCACATAATTAGTGTCGGCAGGGATGCCGACGCTTAAAAAAGCCGGGTCAGTCCAAACACCATTTTCAACCAGCGAAGTGTTGCGCTGGCTGATCGTTGCCTCCCGGAGTTCAAACAAAAGATTTTGTTTCAAGTGTTGCCGCCCGTCCACAAAGCAAGGCGCGTCATATGGCAGAAAACCGGCTTGGGACAGGTTGCCGTATTCGCCATTTGTTCCGATGGGCTGCACCATGGCAACCTTGCCAAAGGCATTGTCTGGAATGCCATTGGTCGTCATGGCATCGGGAATCACATAAATACCGTTGGTCAAACTGCTGACGGCAATGTCTGTTTCCGTGGAAAATGGATAACCAAGAGAAGGATCAGGATAGGAACCGAAATCGTAAAAATAATCATAGCTATACCAATACAGCGCGATGGACTGAACATTGGTCGGGATGCTCGAAAACATCAACTGCCAATGGCCGGTCTGGTTGCGCACCAATTGCGCCGTGAGATAAAAGTTGTAAGTGGGGGCAACGGAAGTTTGCAATGCGGGAAGATACGACAGCTCAAATTGAGACGCCGCACCGCCCGGATACACCGCCTTGACCTCATAAGCATTGTTGTAACTGTTGCTGCTGGTGATCGCGCCCACGTCTTCAAATGAAGTCGTCCCGGCGCTCACGCTGCCAATTTGTGACCAACTGTAAGTGCTGGTGTTGGTGTTGAGAATACCACGCTCAATGACGTAGTTGGTCGCGGTGACGCCCTGCGGCGGCGTCCACGAAATCAGCACATTAGTCCCCGTTGAATCCACAACCGCTGAAACTCCGGTGGGCGAAGGCAGATTTGTATTGATGGACGCCGTGGCGGGCTGGGACAAGCCGCCGCCCGGATATACCGCCACCACGCCATAAATATCATTCCAAACATTGGTGTTGCTCAACGCGCCCACATCCTGAAAGTAAGTCGTGTTGGTGTTCAACGCCGCGATTTGGGTGTAATCGTAGTCGTCGTTGGTGGAATCATAGACGCCGCGCTCAACAATGTAGTTGGTCGGCGATCCCTGCGTGGGTGGCGTCCATGAAATCAGGACGTTTGTTCCGGTTGACTGTGCATACGCATACACATTTTCAGGCATGGGCGCGGCGTAAGGCGGAGCATCGAACGGCGGGCCAAACCAGACATCCTCAACATCCGAAGCATACCAAGTGTCCACGGCTGACAAACTACCGCCCGGATACACCGCCCACAGATTGTAAACGTTGTTCCATGAGTTGTCGTTGGTGATGGCTCCAACATCCACGAAATAAATCGCATTGGAACTCAAAAGGCCGATTTGGGAATAGACATAATTGCCATTCGTATCTTGAATGCCGCGCTGAATGACGTAATTGAGGACCGGCCCCGCTGCCGGACTCCAATCAATCACCACATTCGTTCCGGTCGAATCCAAGGAACCGAAAAATCCACCGGGGGCGTTCGGGTTGTAATAATTGGTGGGATTAAGCCCCATTTGGAATTTCTGCCAATTGCTGTAGCCGTCGCCCGCAGGGTCGGCGGCACTGGCATCAACATTTGTGGTCTGTCCGAAATAAGTCAGCCACCACCAGTCCGGGATGCCGCTTCCGTCGCTGCTTTGCCACGACCGGATGCGCATAAAAAGATTGTTGGTGCGGTCGGCCTGCGTCAAATCCATTTCCGTAAAGTTCGTGAGTTCCGATCCCGCCACAAATCCTTCCGAAAACCAATTGGTCTGCAACAGGTCGGTTCGGGATTGAATTTCATATTCAATATCTGGCTCGGTGTTCATCAGGAATAGACCGATGCTGTTGCTCTGCACGCCCGCGATATACAGCCAGAGATTTGTGCCATACATATTCGTTAAACCGCCACCGCCGCCACCCAAATCGGGCGGGCTGAAATCAGCCGGGCTAAAACCGCCAAAGCCGACGCCGGAGAATTCAGGCGACAGCTCATTGTAATAATCAGAGAAAAAGTTGCTGGGGTATTGATCCGAGTAGGTCTCAACATCAATAAATTCTCCACGGGCTTGTGCGTTTCCCGAATAGTCACTGCCGATAAAAAATCCGCTGTTGGTCAAAACATACTGGTTGGGCGGATAGAGGACGCCGATGCCGTTGGTGGCGAATTGACCGTCCACATACAAGATCGAATTGGTGGCCGTGTAAGTTAGCCCGATTAAATGCCACGAACCGGCTGTCCACGAAATCGGGCAGGTCAAATAATTTGTTCCCGCGCCGTTGGTTTGGCCGGAAAAATAAAGGTTGTCCCCGGCGGGATCAACGGAAAGACCCCAATAGCCAAAAACGGCGTTGCTCGTCCATGCGCCCGCGTCAATGAAATCCCCCCAATTTCCAGGCCCAGTCCCGCCCTGACTTTCGCTATCCCAATCCGGCGAGAAAAAAAACCAGACGGTTCCCGCCTGACACATGAGATTCGTGTTGCCGGGACTTTCAACCACTTTGTAATTCAGATAGGCCGCGTTGGTGGAATCGAGGATCAGTCCGTTACAATCTATAACGCTGTCATCGGATGACCACGCAGATTGATCACAAACAATGTTTGTGAAACCCGTCGGGGCAAAACCCAAATCACTATACCAATTCGTCGGATCGTAAAATGACCATGAATCAAGATACGGGTCGGTCGGGAATGGCGGAATTTGGGCGAAGGCTGAAGTGATTGGAAATAGCAATGCGATAAAAAGGCCGCCCGCAATCTTTATCAAATTTTTCATGTTGTCATTTTCCTTGCGGCACTTCAGAAACGGAAAGGCGCGGACTCGACACGCCCTGCATCGAGGCACCGCTAAGCGCCTGTCCAGATAACGCGCCAAGCCGCGCCATCTGGCGCGTGCTTGTGCAATCTGGACGAGGCGGAAAATTAGCGGTTTTCGATGCAGCCCCCGTAGCAAAGCTACGCAAATTAGGTTTAGGTTTTGTTACATTCGTTTTGCTGATTATTCCGTCGATCCGTTTCTACGCCGTTGCCCGGCCATTGACAAGCTATTTCTCGCCCGCAAAAAATATAATCATTTTGTTTGAAAGATTTGCCGTTTTCATCCGCATACAAAGGGGATTTATGTGCGGCTCAAATCGGGGGCATCAAATCCCAATCGGTTTGCCAGAACTTTCAATTGCTGGCTGTCGGGCTGGCTGGTGCCGCTTTCCCATGAATGAATCAAAGCCGCAGCAATGCCCATTTTTATCGCCAAGTGGCAAGCCGTCATATTTCTCTCTCTACGCTTGACGTGAATCCAATCGCTAACCGTCTGTATGACTGTGGGCAGTCGTTGCC
>Ga0224554_1001148_pt1 | contig 17746 bp, 20 predicted proteins | sample 714S22024metaG_FD_180666 | JGI IMG/M metagenome (GOLD analysis project Ga0224554, IMG submission 180666) | Peat soil microbial communities from Stordalen Mire, Sweden - 717 S2 20-24 | ecosystem: Environmental > Terrestrial > Soil > Wetlands > Peat | place: Sweden: Norrbotten County, Stordalen...
GCCGCTCCATACCGGCGATAGCCTCTCCCACCTGGCCACGCGCAAGCTGCTCGACGGTCTGCTTCAGCTCCGGATCGCGCTGCCGGACAATCTCCTCCAGCTTCACCGTCTTCATGCCTGCGTCCTGGAGCTGGGCAAAGATGCGGCCCGCCTCGACGGATTCATGCTGGCGGGTGTCGCCTACCAGCAAAACGCGGTCGTTCGGATGCAGGCGGCTGACAAATTCGTGCATCTGTTTGGTGGACGCAAGAGAACTCTCGTCCATCACATAAAGCCGGTTCTCGCCAGTGTCCGGTCGCTGGCCTCGGGCAAGATGGGCCTGCAAAGTTTTGGTCTCGATACCGGCCTCGGCCAGCTTATCCGCCGCGCGACTCGTCGGCGCAAAGCCCTCGACCCTGTACCCGGCCCACTCCGCGCCCTCGCGCACCACGGCCAGCGTCGTCGTCTTGCCCGCGCCCGCTACTCCATCCAAACCGATGATCTGGGTCCGAGAGAGGAAAATCTCATCGACCGCCTGGCGCTGGCCGGCATTCAGCTTCGGGTGCCGGTCTTCGGTTGCGATACGAATCTCTGCCGGTACCAGCATTGGATCGCTATAGCCGCGCCGGTTGCCTTCCTGCATCTGGCCGATGGTCTCGCGCTCCATGCGCAGCATCGCCGCTGTGGTGTACTGCTGGCCCGCGCTCCCGAACCTGGCCTCCGCTTCAACGGCGCGGAACTCGCCCGTCTGGACCCTGCGGTCGAACTCCTGCCGGACCTGGGCGAAGTTCGCCTCGCCCATGCTCCTGCCGAGCGCCGCCGACAGAATCGCCCGTTCGTTCTCGACCGCCGAACGCTCGAAGAGGTGATCGCGGGCATAGGTCACGGACACCTGAGCGGCTTTGTCGGGAACGTATGCGTGTTGCTGGCCTTGCTGCCGCGCCTCGGCTACCACCCGGTCCGCTTGGTTGCCGTGCTGCGCCGCCAGCTCCCGATGCTGCCGCAACACTTCTTCCGGTGATAGCAGTTGCTTGGAGTCCCGCGTCCGGTGCGCGGCGATCTGCGCGGCTGCTGGACTATCAAGGCCGCTGGCGCGCATGTGGTCTTTTACCTGTTCCCGGCGCAAGCTGTTGGCCTCCATGTACTCCTTCGTGTATCCCTTGATTTCTGGCTGGCCAAACTCGCCGCGCTCGATTGTGTAGCCGAGATCCTTGAGCCGGACTGCCAGCTCCGATCGGTAGACATTCGTGGCATAGCTCTGGGAGGCGAAAAGCTCCTGGGGCTGGAGGGCGCGGGTCTGGCCGTTCTCCCGCGTGGTGACGTTGAAGATCACCGCATGGGTGTGAAGTTGCGGCGCGGCGTAGCCTTCGACTGGGCGGGCAGTGTCGTGCTCGAAGGTCGCGGCAGCAAACTTCCCCGTCGTCTCCGGCGCGCGGATGTTGCCGATCCGTGCCTGGGTATACCGCTCCAGCTCGGAAAGAGCCGCGCGGACACTCTCCCGGTGCGCCACTCTTACCCGGTCGTCGCTGCCGACCAGGGCGGTCAATGAAACCGACTTCGGCGCGGAAAAGGTCGCATCCCAGCCCGCCCGGTGCTCGACCGAAGTCGTCTCCCTGCCGAACTGTCCGGCATAGGTTTTGGCCGTCTGATGCCGGACGAGCTGCGCTTCCGTCTGCGGGTGCTGGCCTTCGCTCAGGCGGGCGAAGTGCTCCGCGCCGACAGCGCCCGAAAGGCCCCACTCTCCGGCAAGCCTGCCCTGCCACTCGCTATGCCCCTGCTGGTCGCGGCTCCAGTAGTTCTGCTCGTTCGATGTGAACTCCCGCGCGTGGTACGTCCGCGCCTGACCTGCCGAAAGTGGTTGCGAGATGGAAAGCATAATGTACGCCTCGGTCCTTACGGCTGTTGCGTCACTGGCGCTGCCTCAGTCTGTGGTTGGGTATCCTGAGTGCTTCTCGGCTTCTGATTGTGTTGGATATGGTGGGAAGCAGGCGGAGTGCTTTGGGTCGCATTCTGCGGAGAGGCTGGAGCATTTTTGAGAAGCAGAATGTACTCTGCCGCTTCTTTGAGTGGGCCGCTGGCAAAGTACCACGTCCCGGCTCCGCCGATCACGATGCCGACAAGAACGGCGATGGCAAGTTGTTGCCAGCGGAAGATGTCGGTAAAACTCCTCCAACTGCTTGAAGCTGTTTCCGCGCGCTCAGCAGAACTCCTCAGCTTCCGCAGCGCCTCTTCGGTAATCGCCATCGGGCCAGCGATGGCGCTCTCGATCTTCGCGCCCACTTCCCTGACGGTCGCATTGCGAATGGCCTTCACGGCTCCGTCCTCGATGCGCGCCAACGCCTGGTCGGCGGACTGCCCGACCAGCCGGGAAACCTCCTGCGTCGTCCGGCTCACTTGTTGGGCGATCTGATCCGGGATGACGCGGTTGGCCGAAAGCTCTGCCAAAACTAGATCGACCGAGGCTGACCGCTGCCGCGCCTCCCGCAGGACAGTATCGCGTATCCATTCAGCCTGCGACTTGCCGTCCCGTTTTGCCGCCGATTCGACCTCCTCCAACTCCTCAACAGAGAGCCGCGTCGCCGCCGTTTTGGGGCGCGGAACCGTACGTGCTTCCGCGTCTGGAATCGGCTGCGGATCGATATTCTGGCCGGTGCGAGTGCTGCTCATGGGAAGCCCGCCTCTCTGCTGACATGGACTCAGAGCCTCCGAGCGTCAGAACTGCCCATCTGGACGTTCAGAGTCATATCACAGTAATTAAACGTGTTAACTTGAAATCTCAAAAAACCGATTTCTCCTGAAATCAGCCGCTTACATGCGTAAACGTAAATCGAGTAAGTCAATGATTACATGAATGTTAACATTTGAATGCATTACCGGAGTTTCACAGTTCCCGTTTGGGGGTGATGTGTCAATCATTCTTCCGATGCGAAGCAGCGCGGTTGTCTCTTTATAGCAGATAAAGGCTGAGATTGCCTCTACGCGGCGGCTGGATGACTGAGTTTTTTCAAGGCATGGGGACTCTATGCCCCCGATGGCTGCCGGGCATCTTTTGAGCGTAGAGGAGTCAAGGCTGGCCCGCAGGCCACCGCTGAAAGCGGCGCGCAGCGGCCTTTACGCCTCGGAGCGAATCCAGCATTGGGACTGGTTTGAATTCGAGCGAACGCGATGACATTCAAACCATGGATAGGCAGGTTTTTCGGGCGGCTGGCAGGATAGCCCAACCTTTTGCCATCAACTCCAGATTGAACCGCTCGGCATTCTGAAAAGCTGGCAGTCCTGAGTCGAGCCAAAAGCTGCGCATCTTGTCCTGATTGGAAGCGCCTGGATAGAGCACGGACATTCTGACGGCCTGCATAAACTGGCCGTGACTGAAGAGCACAACCGTCCCGGCCTGGTCGGGCAAACTTCGCAACCTGCCCAGCGTAATTTCCGCGCGTCCGAGCAGTGAGACGAAACTCTCCGCTCCAGGTCCGTCACAATAGATAGGGTCGGCGGTGTTCCAGTAGTCCTCGATGTGGGGGAGCCGTTCGCTTCTGGCGGTACCGTTCCACCGGCTGGGTTCCAGATACGTGAATTCCTCGATGGGCCACTGTTGTACGGGGACGGCGGAAAATCGGTCGCGTGTCGGCAGGGCGGTTTGCTGTGCGCGGAGGTACGGGGAGACAACTATCAACGCGGGAGCCTCGGTCCATTCATCGGCGATCTGCCGCGCCTGTTGCCTTCCCTTTTCCGTCAGCTCCAACTTGGCCAGGTCGTGACATGGCGTTCCGGCGTTTCCGGTGCTCTCTCCGTGGCGAACAAAAATGGCGCGCATAAATCCACTTTACGCGGCGCGGAATGAACGCGACCAGAAACGAAATCGAGCGCCGGATTCATAACTGTAGCGGACTGCATTTGAAAAGCGTCAGGACAGCATTCAGCGCGAATTCAGGCCAGAATTAACTGCATCTATCCAGTCGTCAGGACAGGATTATCTGCAACTGAGACTGCATTCCATCGCTCAGGACTGCATTCCATTTCGTCAGGACAGGATTAACTGCAACCAGCCGAGATATGCAGGGGCGCTATACAGGCAGTCCAGCCGCCTGAAACTTGGTCCGCAGTTCCATTGCGCGAGAGGCATCGAGGGTGTTGTTGAAGAGAGCCTTGATCTCGGTCGGTTTGGCGTCAAACAGATCGGCCAGGTCTTTGATCTGGTAGCCGTTGCGGGTGAGGGTTGGCTCCAGGTCGTCGAGCTGGCGTGATAGTACGGACTCGATCAAGGCGGCGGACAGGGGCGTTTCCCCAGTCTGAAAGCCTGCTTCGAGGGCCAGAGTCAGATGCTGCTGGATTTGCAGCGGGGTGCGCAGTCTGGTTGCCAGCAGGTCAAGAGCATCGGGCGTCAGGATGGCCTCGGCTGCGGCCTTATCTTTGGTGCTTGCACGGATCAGCCACTCAATGTACTCACGCTGGCTGCCAGCGATGCCGTCGAGGTTGAACACGTCGGTGCGAAAGCCGATCTCCTCCATGGTTGGCTTGCGCAAGTCGTTGCGCAGTTTGGGGTGGCCGGAGAGGATCACGGACAGTCGTCCCTCGCCATCCTCGATGACTTCCATCAGGCGTTTCAGCCCGGTCAGCGTGTGACCGTTCAAGTCGTGGGCCTCGTCCACGAAGAGCGCGACCGGGCGCTTGTTCTTGCGGACCAATTCGCGCAACTCGCGTTCACGGCGCTCGCCCTGCTTGGGGATCTGCACCTGCTTGTCGGTGGCCAGATCGTAGTAGAGCGCCGCGATCAGCGTGGCCAGCTTGATGCTGTGCTTTTCGACCGACAGCGACTTGGAGACGGTGACCTTATTTTCTTCCTTCAACTGCTGTTGCAGGCGGCGCATGGTAACCGTCTTTCCGCAGCCGACGACGCCGCAGACAGCAATGAGTCGGCCTTCCAGAATCGCGCTCTTGATGTCTTTGAGGAGCTGCTTGTGCTGGCTTGTTTCAAAGTATCCGGCATGACTCAAGGGCTGCGTCAATCCGTAGTGTTGCATCACCTCAACCCGCATATGCTTCTCCTTGCCTGCTGTCAGGCTTTTTGTCACGGAAATAGCCGCGCACCCGTGCCAACACAATACTGCGCGTCAAGGTCTCGGCCAACACCTGGTCAATGAAAGTCCGGTCTTCCATCGGGAGCTTGGCCAGCGGCGTTGCCAGGTCGTCGGCGATAGCCAGCTTGGCGGCGATGGCGTTGGGGAACTGATATTCGAGCGGCTGCGCATCGAAAGGCTGCTTGGGCACATCGATGGGCACAGACGACGGCATGAGGTGCAACTGATTGCCGGCCAGCGCGGCAATTGGTAGTCCAAGCAGGTCAGCCAATGTGCGAATGCGGTCGGTCCGCTCATCCGCCTTGCCGCGCTTGAAGGCACGATAGCGGTGCAGGGGAATAGGCCCAGAGACGGGATAGTATGGCCCGCTGCGTTCGCCTTCGAATTCGACGAAAAGTTGCTCATCGAATAGACCCCAGAGCAAGACCACGGTTTCTCCGGCCATGTCTGGCTCCACTTCATACGCGGTGCCATCAATGGTGAGCCGCGCATCGCCGCCCACCTTGCGCCGTTCCGGCTCCCGCGCAAAACGGCAGAACTGCTCCCATGCGCACATTTCGCGGATGCCATCTGGCGGCAAGTTCGCCAACCAATCCTCCATGCGGGAATGCGGTTCGGAACGGTGCGGGCGCTGGTTGTAGTCGTGGATCAGATAACGATGCAGCCACTCGTTGGCTTGTGGCTCGGTCTCCGGCTTGTGGAAGTGATAGAGCGTTTCGTAGGCTTCCTTGACGCTGCGGAAGGCACGTTCGACTTTTCCCTTGGATCGCGCGGTGGTTCGATTTCCATCCTTGCCTGCGGGAATGTGTGTCTTCCACTCGATGTCGAGGGCCAGCATCACATTTTGAAATACCCTGCTCTTGGCTACCGGCCCGTTGTCCAGATAGATCATCTTGGGTCGGCCCTGGAAGGGAAACGCCGTATCCTTCTTGGGTGCCATGGCGTTGAACAAGAAGCGCAACGCGGACTCCGCATCTTCGCCGTAGACGCAGCGGTACTCCTGGTAGTTCACGCCGCTGCGATCATCGACCACACTGAACAGCATCAGTGTTGGCTGGCCTTTGGCCGGGTCTACCCATGTTGGCGATTCGATGTACTTGAGATCAGATGGCGACATATCGAATTGCCAGCAATCGTTGCTGAGTTCGGCCTGGAAGCGAACCGCCGGAGGTTCGCGGCGCAATCTCCCCTGGTCTAGGTGAAACTGGCGCAGGTAGACATCCACGGTTGACTTCGAGAGCAGGCCTTTCGGTGCCCTGATCAGGCCTTGCGGTGTTTCGAGGCCGAACTCTTCCATGAGATCAATGGCGCGCTGGGTAGACAAGTGACGACCGTTTTTGTTGGTCGTGCGCAGCTTCAATGCTGCGATCCACTCGCAGTATCGTTCCAATTCCGACTTGGGCAAGATACGTGGCTTGCCATGATCAGCCCGATGTACTGAACGTGGCTTGAGAAATCGCTGCATGGCGCGGTAGACGCTCGTGGACGAGATGCCATACAACTCTGCGATGGCCGCAATCTGCTTCGCGCGTTCAGGACTTTTTCTAGGCAGGCGGTCGAGCCGCTGCCGCAGTTGCAGCAGCGAGTCGGGCGGAATCTCCTTATACCGGCCGGAGGGCATTCCGCTCAGCTTCGTTCAGGTAGTTGTAGAGCGTGGAGCGTCCAACGCCCATCATGCGGCAGATTTCTTCAACCGTGTGCTGACGCTCGTGATAGAGCCGCAAGGCCATCTTTTGCTTGGCTGGATCAAGGCGCTTCTTGCGCCCACCATGGCGGCCACGCGCTCGCGCCGCCGTCAATCCCGCCTGGGTGCGCTCACGGATGAGGTTGCGCTCGAACTCCGCCAGCGCCCCGAACAGATGGAAGACAAGGCGACCGCCACTGGACGTGGTGTCGATCTTCTCTTGCAGGCTGCGCAAACCAACGCCGACCGCTTCCAGACGCTCGACCAAGGCAATCAAATCCTTGAGGGACCGACCCAGCCGGTCCATCCGCCAGATAACTACGGTGTCGCCTGCGCGCAAAATCTCCATCAGGGCAACAAGGCCAATGCGCTCGGCCTTAGCTCCACTTGCGGTGTCTTCAAACACACGTTCGCAACCGGCTTGCTGCAACGCATCCCGTTGCAGGTCCAGGTTCTGGTCGTCGGTTGAAACGCGGGCATAGCCAATTTGCATGATTCGTCCAACTTATGCGTTGAAAACCAGTATAGACGGACATTGAAAAATGGAAAGTAATTTAGGACGAATTTTATGCGGTTTTTGGGAGCAAAACCACCTACCAGAGGAAAGTCCAACAAACCACCGTTTGATGGACGCGCTGGTTGCAGTTAATTCTGTCCTGGCGCGATGGAATGCTGTCCTGGCGGATGGAATGCAGGCTCAGTTGCAGATAATCCTGTCCTGACGACTGGATAGATGCAGTTAATTCTGGCCTGAAATCGTGCTGAATGCTGTCCTGACACTTTTCAAATGCAATCCGCTACACATAACCCATAGTCCGGTGGCAGAATGGTTTCAGACGTATTTTGGGTAGTCGGGGGCAGGCAGCATCGCTCCGGGTTCGTCCTAGGGCTTTTCTGTTCGATCTCGCACGACTCTACACTCTGGCACAAAGGCTGGACCGATCCCACCATCCCCAGCAAGAGGGAGTACGCCCAAACCCCAGAAAATTCCGCCGGTTGGGACTTAGAACCCCTAATCAGAACCGTGTTGGTTCAAGCAGAAAGGCCCCAAAGAGGCGCTAAGAGTCCTCGGGCTGCCCCCCCCCCCCTGAAAGGCTTCGGGGTCATCCAGAAGGCGAAACAAGGAGAAAATGGGCTTTGAAGGCCACATACTCTGTGATGTTGTGAGTCTGACGGTAGGTTTAAAATTACGGTCTTCGGCTATATCGTGACGTTCTAAATGAGATTCAAAACGGGGTCCACCGCTGTACAAAGTGCATTTTTCTTTTGGAACCGCTCCGCAAATAGGACACTCGAAATCCAGCGAAGGGTCATTCTGATTCGTCATTGTAACCTCATTTTTTTAGTTTTATACCGAAAATTCATGCGAAATTATGGTCAATTTTGACCAGCTTGAGGTTAATCGGGTGGCGCAAGGAAACTTTCCACCTGACCTGATTAACCCCGTGTTCGTCCTGGGGTCTTTCTGTTCGATCTCGCACGGCTCTACACTCAGGCGCAAAAGCCAGACCGACTCCACCATCCACAGCAAGGTTTTGTTTTTGTACTTGCGCGGGGTGGGTTCGGGAGGGGCGCTAGCGCCCTCCCGCTGAATGCAAGCGAAGCTTGCTGACCGCCCATTAGGGCGCTCCTTTTCTGCGTAGCGTAGCGGAGCAGCGGGACCACTTCGAAGTTTTCCACGGCTTTGGGGTGAGCAACTACTAAAAAGTCTATTTATCTTATCTATTTAAAAGGGGGGGCGTTTCACCGTACAAAAACAGCAAAAAGGGGGGGCGTTTCACCGTGTACAGGGGGGGCGTTTCACCGTGGAAAACTTTCAGAGTCCAAAGGGTTTTCAACAAAGGGGGGCGTTTCACCGTCCCTCTTAAGCCCTGCTGTTCACTGTGTTTTCTGAGGTACAGCAAGGCGGCTGGCATGGATGGCAAAGCCCCCCTTAGCCTTCGTGATGATGAGGCCGGGGTACACCGTCGCAATCTTGCGGAGCGCGGAGTTAGCTTCCTTTTTGAAGTCCTTGAGGTCGCCGTAGTCGGTGCCAAGCTGGCTGCGCAACTGCTCCCAGGAAATGAATTGCGGGGGCAGGTTCTTTTGCACAATGACGAAAGCGCGGTAAGAGATCAGCGCGTAAAGATCGAGGGCCAAGGGCGAACGCTTCAAGGCCCGGAGCGCCCGCATATCAACGGGAACGGGCGAAGCAATCACTGCGCTATAGAACTTCTCGCCTAGCTGAATCCAGCTTTCCCAAAGTGCTGACTGGTCGGGATGAGGATGCCACCACAATTCACCCTCTGGCGCTACCGCCATATCGCGCCACGCCTCGCCCGGTGCGCCCGATGGATCAGTCCCGGTCGCCTGGAAACTGATGTGACACCGGAACAAGCGGCGCATTTGGTCTTTCAGGCGTTTGCTGTCGCTGCGCTTCCCTCCCCCGGTGTTTGGGTTGAGGCCAACGGCACGGACAAACTCGTTGAGGCTACGACCCAAAACAAGGCGGCGGCTTTTCGTCCGCACTGCTTCGGTAATAGCCCAAAACAAAAGCAGCCTGGGGAGGGTTCCATACGGGTAGCCGATGGATTGGTCTTTGTCACCATCCCAGCCGGGCTGAATGAGCAGGGAGCTATTGCCAGTGCGCCGAATCCATCGTGGGGAGCTGTCGCCGGGGTCGCTGTGTGGAAGAGTGCAGAGGACAAGCTGACGCGCGATAAAGGCGCGTTCGGCTGCGTCCGGCTCGGAATGGATAGCTAACGCGGCGTCAACAAGTTCAATCTGTGCGCGAGTGGGGGGCTTGAATTTTTTGGCAAGGTTTTTTACAAGGGGGATTTCTCCCGCCTGGACAAGCCCATCCTCGCCGCGCTTCCCTGCCCTGCTTTTCACCATGCGCTCAAACTCCCTGCAATATATTCCTATAGCAATATATTGCTATAGTCCTATGCCTCGCCGCTGTAAGGCTGTGGCTTGCCGTACTTTGCACAAAGATCGTTGATCGCCTCGCCTAGCAGTTGTTTCAGGTTTCTGCCGGTGTTCTTTGGCTCGGCCTGAACAAGCAACAAGGCTCGGCGGACTTCCGGGGAATAGTGCCCGCCGATTAAAACTGTCGCCGGTGGGGTCTTGCCTTTCGTGGCTGAGGGCGCTGCCGTGGCCGTGGCCTGTTGCGATTGATGCCCTGCTGCGGCTCTAAGCCCTGCGGTTAATGCGCTTTTCTTCATGTCGTCCCCCCTTTAGGGCTATAGCGATATAGGAGTATAGGTCGCTCATTTCCTGTGCGGCCTTCCCCTTCGGCTCAAACTCGGTGGCGCTCTGGCCGATATTCCCGGCGTCGCCATGAGCGGCGCGGGCAAAGATCACGACCGGGCAAACGGCAAAGCCCTGCTCGGTCGCGGCCTCTTGGGTTTCTACGTGGCGCTTTCCCTGTACAGGCGCACGATTGACCAACACGGCGGAGGGTGGATTCCCGGCCAGCGTCAAAACGTCCTTGAGGCTCCCAAGCGTTTCAATGTCGTATAGCTGCGGCTGGATGGGCATTAAAACGAAGTCGGCGGCTTTGGCGGCGGCTATTAGTGCATCCGTACTCTTACCGGGAGTGTCGATGATGGCAAAGTCTGCGCCTCCCTTGGCGGCGGCTTCAAGTACCTGGCTCAATCGGGAAACCTGACAGGAGACAACCGAGGGCGCTTCCTGGCCTCGCCGGTCGCTCCAATTTGCGGCGGTCGTCTGCGGGTCCAGGTCGATCACGGCAACAGAGCGGCCAGCCGAAACCGCCTCTACGGCTATCCCTAGCGCCGTTGTGGTCTTTCCGTTCCCGCCTTTTTGCCCAATGATCGCTAAAACGTGCATGGTGGCCCCCTCTACGGCTACAGGGCTATAGCCCTGTACGACTATAGGCAGATACGGCTTCAGAGTGCAAGAAAAATGCTCGAATTTATTATAGTGATATGCACTATAATAAATTGTGTTGGTGAACATGCGAATCTTTAAGACAAAATGGCTTGCGCGGTTCGCCCGGCGCGAGGGAATAGATGACCAGAGCTTACGTGAGGCCATCGAGCGAGCCGAACAAGGCTTAATAGACGCCGATCTGGGCGGGGGCCTCATTAAGCAGCGCGTTGCCCGCCCAGGACGCGGACGATCCGGCGGGTATCGCATGATCGTTGGCTACCGCGTGAAGGATCGGGCGGTATTCCTCTTGGGCTTTGCCAAGAACGAACGAGAAAACATCGAAGACAATGAATTGCTCACCCTGCGGAGTCAAGCAGAGAGATGGCTTGTCGCCGACGCTGCCAGACTTCAGAAGGAACTTGAGTTGGGGAACCTACAGGAGATCAATCATGACGAAGAAAACGAATAGAGTGGCGGAAGCAATTCTTGAGATGAACGATGACCAGCTCCGCAGCGGCCTGATCGATAAGGCAGAGCATGAAAAGATCACCATTCGCCATATGGGTGTTCGCGGACTTGGTATGTCCATGCCGATTAGCGGCGAAGATGTCCGCATCATGCGTGAGCAGGCGCATATGAGTCAGGCGGCATTTGCTCGCGTCCTCAACCTCACGGTGGGCTATATCTCGCAATTGGAGCGCGGTATCAGAAAGCCTACCGGGCCTGCACTCAGTTTGCTCAACGTCATTCGGCGTAAAGGTGTTGAGGCTATTCTTATCGATGATGTTGCTGACAGCAAGCAAGGAGTGGCAGCATGATCTGCCCAACTTGCGGGCTTGGAACACTGGAACAGTGAACCGGCTTAAAGCGCCGCAAGCGCCCGGTATAGGGTCTTCCGCCCGACTTTGAAAAGGTCGGCAACCTTCTGCCGGTCCTCGCCCTGGTCTATCAGCTTGCGGGCGTGGGCGATCTGCTGCGGGGTCATTTTCGGCTTGCGCCCGAATTTTACGCCCCGGCGCTGCGCGGCCTTCACTCCGGCGCGGGTCCGCTCGCTGATGAGGCTGCGCTCCAGCTCGGCCAGTACGCCGATCATCTGCCACATGGCCCGGCCTGTCGGCGTCTCGGTGTCGATCTGCTCGGTGAGGGAACGGAATTTGACGCCGCGCTCCTTGAGGTCGTCAAGCATGGCGATCAGGTCGCGCAAGCTGCGGCCCAGGCGGTCAAGTTTCCAGACAATGAGCGTGTCGCCGTCCTGCAATGCCTTGAGGCAACGGAGCAGGGAAGGGCGCTTGGTCGTGGCTCCTGACAAGCCCTCGTCTTTGAAAATCGTCTTGCACCTGGCCCGCTTCAAGGCCGCAAGCTGTAAGGCTGTACTCTGGTCGTCAGTCGATACGCGGGCGTAGCCGTATTTCATGGTTTAATTATGGCCTTGACATATGACCCATGCAAACCCTTGAAAGCGCGGGGCGGCGGTCGTGGGTCAAAACTTACCCTTTTCGAGACCCAAGGTTCCCGCGAGAAGTCAGGCGGATAATGCCAGCAGTTCGGGGCTGTTCAAGAGTTCAAATCCCATCTGCCGGATGTAGAGAAAATGCTCATTCATCACCGGCTGAAAGTGATCGTCACTCGTCGGTGAGTAGTGAAACCATCCCCGAACGCCACCCAACATTAGGGCCTCATATTCCTTGTTCAATTTAGTATCTACATGCGCGCCGCCATCCTTGTTGGCCGCGCCTAAGACCAAAGATTTCCGCGTAGCCTGTACCTGGCCGTAGATGTAAACGACTTGGCCCCACCATTCCGGTACGGTTAGCTGAATTTGCAGCGCCGTGGGGTCGGTGTTCGGCTTTCGGGTCGTTTCTGTGCTGGTTATCCTCGTTCGACCCATCGCGCTCATAAAGACGGGTTTTATATCCGTGTGGGTAACGACTGTGCTTGAGAGCAGGATGTTTTCCGCGTCCAGATGTTTCAGCAGGGAAGTAGAGGCTTGCGTGTCATGGATCAAAACGCGAATCACTGTTGCGATGCGTACAGCCTCGTCAATGTGGCCTTCGTCGTAAGCCTGGCAGGACCGCCATAGAAACCCGAGCTGCCGGAATAGATGCGCCTTGAAGTCGGGTTCCATAGTTGAATGGTGATCTCTCCCTTTTGGGGGACGGTGATAGTGAATCTAAAGTGGACAGACTATCCCATCGGGGTCGGGGCAATTCTCACGCGCAAGACGCTCGATGGCGTCACGAAGATGCTTAGGTGTCTGCTCGGTCGGAAGTGTTGCGCTGATCTTGCCCGCCCGGTCATATGCATCAAGGCGCGGCTGACCATCAACGAAATGAAGGTGCAAGGACGCTGTTGCAGCCGGTAGCTCGCCAGAAAAGGAATGGCCTAGCTGCTGAAGGGCTGCCGATAGGTTTGTGTATTGCCGCTGTTCTTCGGGCGTGGGCATGGGTAATGACCTCTGAATTATGGTCTCATGAGAGACCCCTTGCGAGACGGCTGCGGTTTATAGTAGAGGCATGAAAGCGCCCAAGCCGAAAGCGATGAAGCCGCTACAGGTAGGCTGGGATGCATTGGAGGATTGGAGTATGCCCAATTTTGTCACCTTTGACGACGGACTCAATTACGTGTCGATTTCTGAAATCGACTCCTTCGGTTACGACCGAGAAGAGAACAACAAGGGCGGGACTTGGATCAAGCTGAGAAACGGCCATACAGTACAAACACCTTGGGAGGTCTCGAAGGTTGCCGAATTGCTCGGCCCTGTCGCCAATCTCCATTATTAGTTCTCGTTCTCGTAATTCTTTTACGGTTTCGCTGGAGTAGGGTGGGGCTTGTTCATCGTCTACCCCTTTCGTACTGGCAGTTTGGACTTACTACCCTTAAAAGAGTTTTGCAGATCGAACGAAGCGAGTGAATTCCTCCGGCTCCTGTTCGCCAACAGCGATACACGTAAACGACACAATATGATTTATGCCATGTGCAACGTAACCAAACCTAAACCTACGTTCACCATTAGGCAGAACAATTGCCCAAACGAATCGATAGGAATTCGAGATAGGCACTGCCGATGTTTCAAAGATGCGCGGGTCAACTTTGAAACCGGAGGCCATTAGTTTCTTTGCCATTCCGATCTGCACATCCTCCGCGTTCTTGCGAGTCCAATCTAAGTCAGCTCGGGATACATTGACGGCGAACCCCAGCCCACCAATTGGGTTCGAAGCAGAGAAATTCCGGTAGCCATCCTCGTCCCGCTGAAGCCAAACCCAAACCCAGTTATCGGGCGCGAGAACTGAAATGCCGGACACCCTATCGACTAGCCTCTGACCATCAAGCATGTCCGCTGGAACTAGCGGAGCCGTACGGCGTTCCTGAGCGGCTGCCAAGATCGAGAGGAACACGACTGCGAAGGCACAAATACGAATTCTCATGATAGCTTTCATATGCCCCTATTTTCCCACCTCCCCCCGCCCGTGTTTCCGCCTTTTTTCTTTGTCAACCTACGAAACACCGCTTCGCGGCCTGTCGGCGGCGAGGAAGGGAAGGGGTAGCAAGGGCAAGGGGTGGGAAGTTTCGCAGAAACTTTTTGGGGGGAACCGCAAGCCCGGCAGGGCGAAGCGGAGGAGCCAAACCCAGAAGGCCGCTTGCTCGCGCGGGGGACGAAGCCCCTTAGCGTGTTAACCTTTTGGCCATGAAAAGGCGCATTGGAATAGGGCTTTTGTACGTTCTCGCGGTTGTCGTGATCTTGGGGAGAATAGCGGGCGCGATAGGCTCCAAAAATCCTTGGGGGGAAGTCATCAAACTGTACCCCATAACGACGGCTGAAGCATGGGGCTATGACATTGAATCGCTGGCAGAGGATGTAATCGTTATCGCTGCGGTCTGGCATCTCTGGCCCACGCGGAAACCTAAAGCCGATTAGGGGCCTGCCCACGAAGCGTACAAAATCGCACGCTAAAATTCCGCCTTCACGCCACTGCCATCCGCACGCAAACATGGGGTAGACCCACGCTTTTCGGTCGGGCTTCTTACCGAGCACCCGTGTCGCCGCGGGCTGTAGCTGTCATCCAACCGGCTAACACCATCATCGCTCGACTCGTGTTCCTTTGCATCCTGTCTGGCCAAAGGCGGCCAGTTCCACGCTTTTCGGTACAGATATCTTGTGTAGCGTGGGCGCTGAACGCCGGTTTTCATAGATCGACTTCCTAGGAGGTTCGATCCGCTATCAGTTTTCGCGGCGGTCTAGCGCCGCCCGAGTTCATGAGTAATTCTAGCGATGTCCGCCTCGCCTGCTCGCTTTCCATTGTAGGTGACGTGCTCGAACCGGCTCACGAGCCCTGCGATCCCTTCGAGCTGGAAATGATTCGATGCGATACCTGCGGCTAAGTCTGCGGCTTGTCCGAACAGAGTTTCCTTGGAATCGAACTCGGCGTATTGCGGCACAGGTTTGAAGCTCTGCATGCGCGAGAAAAGGTCATTAGGATCGGTCATGGACTCAATCAGCTTTCCCCGAACGTCCTCCAGGACTCGCATCTGCTGCTTATCGCCTTCATCGAAGGCATGGAGGTCCATCAGTGGGCGCAGCATCTTTCTTCTGATTTCCTGGCTTGCATTGAAGCGGTACAACGCACCCTCAGCCTCGAAGGTGTCGAGAGCATCCATGGCTCCATGGAAAGCGGCAGCTGCTTTCGCGGACCATTCGGTCACCTTCCTGACTAGGCCTTTCGGATCGCACTTGAAATCTTGAATTGTGACGAGTTCAGGAGGCTCGACACGATCGAACGGCATCACGAATGCGTCTTGGTCGAAAGCGTGTGCGGTCCGGTGTGTTCTAGCCGCGACGGAATCGTCAAGGATCGACTCTGCGGCAAACATCTGCGTTCTCTGCTGGAGGCTTTGAGCCCATACATCGCCCTCGGAAGCGCTTCTGCGAAGGTACTCCGGCGCATCTTCTCTTTTCATGGCAGTCCGCAAGAGCGAATCGACGTCCGATTTATACGGGCGTGGATCAACGATGTGGATGAGAACTTTCCCGAGCGTCGTCCAAATCTCGGCTCGGGACATGAACGGAAGTTCATCGAACCTCGCGCTGACAACCTTGGACTTGAGTTCGCCGGGGATATCTGGGCAGAGTTGGAGCAGCTTGTAATACCAGTTCAGATCTTCAACCCTCACAACTTGGGCATCAATGTGAACCTTTAGTCCAGACGTGTGTCTGCCGTCCGGCGATCCGACGTCATTGAACGAAACAGCATCGGGATGGCCTGCGCCGATTATCATCGCTTCTTAGGTTATTGCACGAAAGCGTTGGTTACGTGTAAGAGTTGGGGTCTCCCTGGAGGCCGGATAGAGCACCGGCCTTCTAAGCCGGTGCTCTATTCCCCCGCTGGTTGCTCGGCCAACGAAACGCGTGCGGGTGCCGGGGCCGCTGGGGGCAGCGGCTTGCTCCCTTAGAGGCCCAAACCAATATCCAAACTATGCTCATGCTTCGGCGTGATCTCCCGCTGCGGCGTGACGGCCTGCTCCTGCTTCTGTTCTGGCTTCATTTCCGGCGCATGGGCGCTGCTATGCGATACATCATGCCCCAGCGCGGCTCCCAGCTTCTCGCGGTCGTTGGTGAAGATTTGCGCGTCGTATGCGCCGCGCGAAACGGCAACGTAGGCCATGCGGTTGTTGAGCAGGTCTTTGGCCCCCAGCTCGGTATCGACGTGGATCAGCACACGGTCGGCGGTCTGCCCCTGGCTGGAATGGCTCGTCACGGCGTAGCCGTGGTCAAGGTGCGGATACTTCAGCGAATCGATCTCGACCTCGTGGCCTCCATCCATCTTCAAGCTCATCCGCCCATCCTGGCCGATGCCCTCAACGGTCGCCTGCTCGCGGTTGGCCAGCTTCAAGTCGCGCGAGGGCGCGGTAAGCTGCACCCGATCTCCCACTGAGAAGGCCCGCTCCTGCTCGCGGTAGACGGATACGCCCTGCTGGCGCCGTGGATCGTAGCTTTGTTCCGTGCCGTCCTTCCGCTCGACGGTGAGCCGGTTGTTGTCCGCATCGACGCGGACCACGCGCGCATACTCGCCTTTGCCGATGCCGGTCTCTTTCGAGCCGCGGCTGTAGCGCAGCACGTCGCCCTCGTTGTACCGAGCCGCCCATGCGCGATCCGCTCCGGTGAGGTCCTGGCGCGGCACAAGCACCTGGGTCCGATGCTCCTCTCTGCCGACAACGCCTTTCGCCTGTAGCTCGGCATGGATGGCCTGGTTGATCTCCGCGCGGGAGCGGTTGTCGGGCGAGACGACCAGCGTGTTATCGGGCGACTTGGCATACTCTTTGGCAATAGCCGCGATGCGGTCTTCATGACCTGTCACCTCATGGATGCGGCCCTGCCGCTCCATACCGGCGATAGCCTCTCCCACCTGGCCACGCGCAAGCTGCTCGACGGTCTGCTTCAGCTCCGGATCGCGCTGCCGGACAATCTCCTCCAGCTTCACCGTCTTCATGCCCGCGTCCTGGAGCTGGGCGAAAATGCGGCCGGCTTCAACGGATTCATGCTGGCGAGTGTCGCCTACCAGCAAAACTCGGTCGTTCGGATGCAGGCGGCGCACAAACTCGTGCATCTGTTTGGTGGACGCCAGCGAACTCTCGTCCATCACATAGAGCCGGAGCTCGCCCGTGTCTGGCCGCTGGCCTCGGGCAAGATGGGCCTGCAAGGTCTTGGTCTCGATACCGGCATCGCTCAACTTATCCGCCGCGCCGCTCGTCGGCGCAAAGCCCTCGACCTTGTACCCGGCCAGCTCCGCGCCCTCGCGCACCACGGCCAGCGTCGTCGTCTTGCCCGCGCCCGCGACTCCATCCAAACCGACGATCTTCTCGCGCGATAGAAAAATCTCATCGACCGCCTGGCGCTGTCCGGCATTCAGCTTCGGGTGCCGGTCTCCGGTGGCAATACGAATGTCTGCCGGTACCAGCGTTGGATCGCTAACGCCTCGCCGGTTGCCCTCCTGCATCTTGCCGATGGTCTCGCGCTCCATGCGCAGCATGGCAGCGGTGGTGTACTGCTGGCCCGCGCTCCCGAACCTGGCCTCCGCTTCAACGGCGCGGAACTCGCCCGTCTGGACCCTGCGGTCGAACTCCTGCCGGACCTGGG
>Ga0224554_1001156_pt1 | contig 17664 bp, 12 predicted proteins | sample 714S22024metaG_FD_180666 | JGI IMG/M metagenome (GOLD analysis project Ga0224554, IMG submission 180666) | Peat soil microbial communities from Stordalen Mire, Sweden - 717 S2 20-24 | ecosystem: Environmental > Terrestrial > Soil > Wetlands > Peat | place: Sweden: Norrbotten County, Stordalen...
GAACTAGGTTACTTCCGCTTCCAGCGCACGCCGTCCTTCGAGTCTTCGATTACGATGCCCTTCTCTACCAACTCGTTGCGGATCTGGTCGGCGCGGGCAAAGTTGCGCTGTTTCTTGGCGAGTGTACGCTCGGCAAGCAGTGCTTCGATAGCCTCCTCGGTCAGCGACTGGCGAGCCAGCAGTTCGGGAGCCACGTCGGCCATGCGGCCCGCCTGTGCGGCCCATTCGAGGGCTAAGCGGGTGGGTTCGGCATCGTGGTCCTCGATCACGTCGAAGACGGCATCGAAGCTGGCCAGCACGGCCAGGATTGCGTCGCGGTCGGCGGCAAGCAGCTCTCCCTTATCCATCGCCGTGTTTGCCGCACGTATCAGGTCGAAGATGGGCGCGCGAGCTTCGGCGGTGTTCAGGTCGTTGGCCAGCGCGGCAAGATAGTCGGCCTGCGACTTCTTGGCAGCGTCTTGCATCGCGGCATTCGAGCCCTCCGCAAACTTGCCATTTACCAACCGCAGTTTGAAAGTCCTCAGCCGCTCAATCGCATTCGTCGCTTCAATAAGCCCGTCGAAGGTGAAGTTGAGCTGGTGCCGGTACGGCACGGAAACCAGCGCCAGCCGGATGGCCGACGCCTTGTATCCCTTCAGCAGCAGGTCGCGAAGCGTATAAAAGTTGCCTTCGCTCTTTGCCATTTTGCGCCCGTCCACCAGCAGAAAGCGCACATGCATCCAGTGGCGGGCCAAAGGCTTGTGAGTGACGCTCTCGCTCTGCGCGATTTCGTTCTCGTGGTGCGGGAACATCAGGTCTTCGCCGCCCGCATGCAGGTCGAAGCTGTCGCCCAGAAACTCCATGGCCATGGCCGAGCATTCGATGTGCCAGCCGGGGCGGCCGCGGCCGATGGCTGTATCCCAGGAGGTCTCCCCTGGCTTGGCTGCCTTCCAAAGCGCGAAGTCCCGGGCTGAGTCTTTTTCATACTCGTCCACATCCACGCGCGCCCCGTCTTCCATGCCGCTCAAGTCCTTCTTGCTCAGCTTTCCATATTCCGGGAAGGACGCGAGGCGGAAGTACCAGGATCCGTCTTCGGTTTGGTAGGCTGCGCCGGCCGCGGCCAGCTTTTGTATCAGCTCAACCATCCGCGGAATGTGCTCGGTGGCGCGGGCCATCACCTCGGGCCGCTGTACGCGGAGCGCATCCAAATCTTCAAAAAATGCCTTCTCGAAAACAGCAGTGTATTCGCCAATGGGAATGCCCGCGGCGGCGGCGTTGCGAATGATCTTGTCGTCCACATCGGTGATGTTCATGACGTGGCGGACCTGCGTTCCGGTCAGCAGCAGGGCGCGGCGCAGAACGTCTATTTGGAGGAACGTACGGAAGTTGCCGATATGGCCGTAATCGTAGACCGTCGGTCCGCAGGCATACATGCGCAGAGCATGGCCATCCATGGGGACGAGCTCATCCAATCGTCCGGTGAGTGTGTTGAAGAGGCGGAGGGGCATCGTTAGTGTGTGGAACGGCTTGCTCATAAAGACTGGTTAAATCAATGGGCTTCCAGCCCTTCCGATTGTAACAGCGGAGCAGATGCCATGGATTCAGGTCGAGCAACCCTAACGCGCAGACGCAAACTTGCCTTCAATGCCGATGCCCCGCCTGAGGCGCTATCCAAGCTGTGCTTGAGGAGATCGAGAATCGAACTCAGGCTCTCTTTCGCGCCGGGCCGGCGGTGTACTCGAACAGGCCCTGCGAACTCCGGTCGGAGATGGTGAGAACGGTTAGAGGCATGAGTTTGATTGTAGAACCCTACTGCGCGGGCAGCATCTTGATGGTGCGCAGCCAGGTTTCTACGCTCTGGGGCCAGGTGGTTACCGGGAGCTCGTTGCGGCGCAGGCCGTAGCCGTGACCGCCCTGGGCATAGATGTGCAACTCGGCGGGCACCTTGGCGTTCTTGAGCGCCATGAAGTAAGCGACGGCATTCTCGACGTGTACCGGATCGTCTTCGGCCTGCACGATAAACGCGGGCGGCGTGTTCGCGGTGGGAAGAATGTCGGCGTTGGGCGCGAAGCTCTTCTCGGAGAGAGCCAGGTAGCCGGGATAGACCACTACTGCAAAATCCGGGCGGCAACTGAGCTTGTCCGCGGCGTCGACAGGAGGGTAGAGCCGCTCTTCAAAGTGATTACTGATGGCGGCAGCCAAGTGCCCGCCCGCCGAGAAACCCAGGACGCCTATGCGGTTGGGGTCGATGCCCCACTCCGTCGCGTGCTGGCGCACCAGGCCGAGCGCGCGCTGGGCATCCTGGAGCGCGGCGGGCGATTTGGGATAGGGGCCAGAGTCCGGAACGCGGTATTTGAGCAAGATGCAAGCAATACCGGCAGAGTTTAGCCAGTCGCACACCTCCGTGCCTTCGAGGTCAATCGCCAGGATTCGATAGCCTCCGCCCGGAAAAACCACAACTGCCACGCCGGTGCTCTTGCCTTTCGGCGTATACAAAGTCAGAGTCGGTGAGGAGACGTTGCCGAGACGAAGAACGGGCCGGCCGGCGATCAGGTTGTCTTTCGCGGTCGTCACATCCTTCTCGGAGGGCAAATTGACTGGCGCTCCGGGCGCTGCCCCAGGCCAGATCGCCATCGACTGGTGTTCCGCCGAGGGCGGCCAACCCGACTGCGCGGCTAGACTTCCCGGATAAAATGCCGCAATAAGAGCAAGAACAAGAACTCGCCTGGGAATCATGTGCATTTAACCTCTGAAAATGCCGCAGCGATGATCGCAGGTGGAGGGGCGGAAATGCAAGTCATGGCAGGGTTCTACCTGGGCTGGACGGCCGGACATTGAGAACCTCATGTGCTCAATTGGACAGATTGCCGGCTGGTGACGTGAAAAACTTGCCTCGGTATCGAAATACTGGCGCAGACAGCGCCGGTTGCGGATGACTTAAAAACGTACGAGGTGAAACATGCTAGGAACTATCTTGATCGTGTTCTTGATTCTGGCGCTCATCGGCGCGCTGCCGACATGGCCCCATAGCAGAAGCTGGGGCTATTATCCGACCGGAGGGATTGGACTCATCCTCGTGGTTGTTCTTGTCCTGCTACTCGCCGGTATGATTTAGCCTGTGCGCTCCTTGCCAACATTATCCAGCGCCATGGCCAGATCTATGCAGCGCCTTCTTACCCGTTCTGCCGCTCTGCTTCTCTTGTTGCTGATGTCGAGCGGAAATATGTTTGCATACTCCGTCCTGACCCACGAGGAGATTGTCGATCTGCTGTGGATCTCGGAGATTCGGCCGCTTCTGGTGCAGCGGTTTCCAGGAATTACCGAAGACCAGATCAAAGAGGCGCATGCTTATGCCTACGGCGGCTCGGTCATTCAGGACCTTGGATACTACCCGTTCGGCAACAAGGACTTCAGCAACCTGGTGCATTATGTGCGCAGCGGGGACTTCGTTATCGAGTTGGTGCGCGAAAGCCAGGACCCTAACGAGTATGCCTTTGCCCTGGGCGCGCTGTCTCACTATACGGCCGACATCGACGGCCACCCAGCCGTCAATCAGGCTGTCGCCATCCACTATCCAAAACTGCGAGCCAAATATGGCAGATCCGTACGCTATGCCGACGACACTACCGCGCATTTGAAGACCGAGTTTGGATTCGATACATTGCAGGTGGCAAAGAATCGTTATGCGTCGGAACAGTATCACGACTTCATAGGTTTCAAAGTCTCGCAACCGCTGCTCGATCGGGTATTTCCGGTTGTCTACGGATTGCAATTGAAAGACGTGCTCCCGCATGAGGATCTGACGGTTGGTTCGTATCGCTTTTCCGTTAGTCGTCTGATTCCGGAGATGACCCAGGTCGCGCTCAAGATGCACAAGAAGGATCTGGTGCGCGAGACGCCAAACTTTGCCAGACAGAAGTTCCTTTATCGTTTATCCCGCTCGGACTATGAAAGAGAGTGGGGAAAGACTTATGTGAAGCCGGGCCTGGGCACGCGCATGCTGGCGGCGCTGCTGCGATTCATCCCGAAGGTCGGGCCATTCAAGGGACTGGGCTTCAATAACCCAACGCCACAAACAGAAGATTTGTATATCAAGAGCATCGACACTACCGTCGATAGTTACCGCAGCTTTCTGGAAGAAGTTCGCACACACAAGCTGACGCTGCCCAACTGCGATCTCGATAGCGGCAACAAGACGATGGGCGGAGAATACTCCCTGACAGATGAGACCTACGAAAAGCTGCTTGCCAAGCTAGCAGCGGGGAACTTCGATCTGACATCGGCGCAATTGCGCGCAAACATTGTCGAGTTCTATGCGGACCCCTCTTTGCCTATCGAGACAAAGAACGACCAGGCTAGGTGGCAGGTGGTTCAGAGCGATCTGAGCCAGTTGAAGTCGGCAGCGCCTTACCAAGTTCCCGCAACCACACCTGCACCTTGATCTCCTGATCGGGCAGCGCCGGGCTTGCGCCTGTGGACTCTCTCTCTTCGTTGGACCAAGACGATTCTGTGAACAATTCTGGCCTTGCTTGCGTAGTGTGGGTAGAATGGTCTGCTACCAATCGAGGAAAGAACTGAGGCTCCTGCATTCAAAATGAAAAACCCCATTCGCGATGCCCGCCCGTACGTGGTTTCCTGCCTTTTGGCAGTTCTCATGCTGTTCACGCACCCGGCAAACGCCCAGGCGAAAGCTGCCGGTCAGCCCAAAGCCGCCAGCCCGGCCGCGAGCGCGCCGAGGTATAAGGATGCCAGCCTTCCCATTGAAGACCGCGTGGCCGATTTGTTGCCGCGGATGACACTGGAGGAGAAGGTCGACCAGATTGCCGGCGGCTGGGAAAACCGGATCGAGATCATTGACCCGACCGGAACATACACGACTGAAACCGCACGAAAGACCGTCGCCGGCGAGTGGGCTGCGGATGTGAAGCTCACGCCGCGGAACTCCGCGACTCTGCGCAACGGAGTGCAGCGATATCTTCGCGAGAAGACGCGGCTGGGCATACCGGCGGTTTTTACGAGCGAGGCGCTGCATGGATTGATGGAGTGGGGGAGCACCAGCTTTCCGCAGGCGTTGGGACTGGCAAGCACCTTCGATCCGGCTCTCGTGAAAAGGGTGTTTACCGCTGCCGGAGATGAGGCCGGTTCGCGTGGCGTGGGGCAGGTGTTCTCGCCGGTGCTGGATATTGCGCGCGACCCCCGCTGGGGCCGCACGGAAGAGACCTATGGCGAAGATCCCTACCTGGCCTCGCGCATGGGCGTTGCCGCGGTTGAAGGCCTGCAAGGCGATGCGTTCCTGATTGGCCGCCACCACGTGCTGGCGACGGCGAAGCACTTCGCGGTGCACGGGCAACCAGAGGGTGGCACAAACACGTCTCCGGGCAATTACTCGGAGCGGATCATCCGCGAGAATTTTCTAGTGCCATTCCAAGCCGCCGTTCAGGAAGCCAGGGTGGGCAGCGTGATGGCCTCGTATAACGAGATCGATGGCGTGCCTTCGCACATCAATCACTGGCTCCTCGACCGCGTTCTGCGCCAGGAGTGGGGCTTCAAGGGCTACATTACTTCGGATGGCGATGGGCTGCAAATGCTGGTCAACACCCATCATGTGGCCTATAACAATGCGGATGCCGCGCGGTTGGGCGTTGGCGCCGGCGTGGACTACGACCTGTCGGATGGCTCCGTTTATCGCACGCTGCTTTCGCAGGTGAAACAAGGCGTTGTGCCTGAGAGCGAAGTGGACCGCGCAGTTGCCCATGTGCTTGCCGCCAAGTTCCGGCTCGGCCTTTTCGATGACCCCTTCGTGGACCCCGACTATGCCGAACACGTGACTAACAACGACGAACATCGCAAGATCGCGCTTGAAGCGGCAGAGAAAGAGATGGTGCTGCTGAAGAACGACAAGAACCTGCTGCCCCTCGACTTATCGAAGCTGAAGACCATTGCCGTGATTGGACCCAATGCGGCCGACGTTCACCTGGGCGGATACGCACGCGATCCCGGCCAGGGAGTGAGCGTTCTGGATGGCATTCGTGCACGCGTGGGCAGCAAAGCGACGGTGCTCTACGCAGAGGGCTGCAAGATCACGACGGCGCCGCAAGGCTACCTGGGCTGGTGGGCGAACAACGTCGAGCTTGTCGATCCGAAGACGCAGACAGCGTCGATTCAAGCGGCAGTCGATGCGGCGCGCAAGTCCGACGTGGCCATCCTGGTGGTGGGCGAAAATGAAAGCACCAACCGCGAAGCATGGGGAGAAGAGCACCGCGGCGATCGCGATTCACTTGACCTGTTGGGCGCGCAAAACGATTTGGTGAAGGCGGTGGTCGAAACCGGAACGCCGACGGTGGTGCTGTTGATCAACGGGCGGCCGCTGTCGATCAACTATATCGCCGAAAAAGTCCCCGCGATTCTTGAGGGCTGGTATCTTGGCGAGGAAGGTGGAACGGGCGCGGCTGAAGTGATCTTCGGCGATGTGAATCCCGGCGGCAAGCTGCCCATCACGTTCCCACATTCGGTGGGCGACCTGCCTGACTTCTATAACCACAAACCATCCGACAACAGAAGCTATGAGTTCAGCACTCGCCAACCCCTCTTTGCGTTTGGGTATGGGTTGAGTTACACATCATTCAAGTTTGACAACCTGCGCGTCGAGCCTGCTCAGATGCTGACGGGCGGAACTGCAAAGTTAAGCGTGGATATCGCCAACACCGGCCAGCGCGAGGGAGACGAGGTAGCGCAGCTCTATCTGCACCAGAAGATTGCTTCCGTCACGCAACCGGTGATGCAGTTGAAGGGGTTTGAACGCATTACTCTCAAACCGGGAGCGAAGAAGACTGTTGAGTTCGCAATAACTCCGGAGATGCTGTCGATTCTGAACATCGACATGCATCGCGTGGTAGAGCCTGGAGTCTTCGAACTGATGGTTGGACCGAGTTCCGATAAGACGAGCACGGTGCGTCTCACCGTCGCCGGCACGCGCGGCGAAACTGGCCGTCCGGCACTGCCTCCGCCTCCGGCAGGTTCCGAGTCGGGCATGGTCAGCAACTTCGACGACTTGAAGGTTGCAGCGAATTATGGGTCGTGGATGGCTGCGGGAGACTCGATGAATGGAGGGAAATCCACATCCACCATGGAGGTTGTGCAACCCGGCGCTGACAACACCAAGGGAGCGTTGCAGGTGACCGGCGAGGTGGTCGGAGGGCAAAAGCAGCCGTTCAGTTTTGCGGGAGCGCTCTATTCGCCGGGGCAAGCGCCGATGCAGCCCGTAAACCTTTCGAGCAAGAAGCAAATCAGCTTTTGGGCGAAAGGCGACGGCAAGACTTATACGCTTGTTGTTCTTACGGAAAGCCGGTCAGGGAACTCGGGCGAGATGCCTGCGATGACTACGTTTGTTGCCGGACCTGAATGGAAGCTGTACACATTTCCGTTCTCGACATTCCAAACAGATGGGAGCGACTTGAGCGCTCTGGCCTTCGTTCATGCGCAGCAGCCCGGCAAGTTCCAGTTTGAGATTGACGAGCTTCAGATCAAGTGACGACGGGCCGCTGGCACGCTCCTGATGGATCGGAGCGCACCGAGCCTACATGCAAAAGCGTCTTAAGCTGATTCTGTGTGCGAGCCAGGGCCGCGGGGGTTCGTTGGACTGTTAGCGTTTCTCGTCTGTCTTATGGCCACGTCCATCGCGTGCTTCATTTCCCTTGAACTGCTCGACTGGCCTGCGCTGCGCTGCCGGTTTTTCGCCAACTTTTGGCATTGGGCCGTTATAGCCGTGCTGTGGATCGAACGTGTTGTCGACTTTGCCATGGAAATCATTGGAGCCATGGAACCAGGGGCCAACGCCGATGAAGACGCCGCCATTGAACCATTCCGAGCCATAGTATCCGTCGGGAACGCAGTTATACGGGGCATAGTCATAGTAACCGTAGGGGCAATCGGGAGCGACCCCGATGTTGATGCTGACCTGAGCCTGTGATTTGGGAGTGGCTACCGCAACGAACATTCCAGCAACAGCAGCCGCTAATACAACGAACTTGATTCCGCGCATGGATTCTCCTCATCATTGCCGGAGCAATCATCTGCCTGCCCCAACGCTCTTCACTTTAGCGACTCGAAGACTCCAGGTCTGAGCAATATGAAGCACACGCGAAATAACCGTGGGAAACTAAAGCGGCTGCCCGTAGTGGCCTGCTGAGCGCTATCGGGCCTTCCACTTTGTCGAGAGCGCGGCAAGCTTTTCGTCCATGGTGGCCTGCGGTTTGGGAACCGGCTTTTCAGGTCTCGCCGCGGGCCTCGCCGCAGGTGCGGCAAGGGCTTTGATGGAGAGCGCGATGCGCTTGGCTTTTGCATCCACGCTCAGCACTTTCACCTTGACGATCTGACCCGTCTTGACCGCTTCGGAAGGCTCCTTGATGAAGCGGTTGGAGAGCTCGCTGATGTGGACAAGACCGTCCTGATGAACTCCGATATCGACGAATGCACCGAACTTGGTCACGTTCGTCACTACGCCCTCAAGCACCATGCCTACCTGCACGTCCGCAAGCTCGCGCACCTCTTCGCGGAAACTTGGCGCGACAAACTTATCGCGCGGATCGCGCCCCGGCTTGCGCAGCTCAGCCAGAATATCGTTCACCGTGAAGGCGCCGGCAGTGAGCCGGCCGCGATCGACCTGCTCCAGGAGCTGCGGCTGTTGAATCAACTGCTCGATCGAAGTGTGCAGCAGCGAGGCGATTTGCTCGACTACGGGATATGACTCGGGGTGTACAGCGGTCATGTCAAGCGGGTTGTCGCCATTGCGGATGCGGAGGAACCCGGCTGCCTGCTCGAATGTCTTTGGGCCAATCCCTGCCACTTCGAGAACCTGCGTGCGCGAACGGAAGCTCCCCTTCTCATTGCGATAACTCACGATGTTGAGTGCGGTGCGCTCGGTGATGCCGGCAACGAAACGCAGCAGCGTCCAAGATGAAGTGTTCAAGTCAACGCCGACTTTGTTGACGCAGCTTTCGATTGTTGACTCGAGCGACTCCTGAAGCTGGCGCTGATCGACATCATGCTGGTACTGGCCCACGCCGATGGACTTCGGGTCAACCTTCACCAGTTCTGAAAGCGGGTCCTGCAAACGCCGCGCGATGGAGATGGCGCCGCGCACTGTCAGATCGAGATCTGGAAACTCCAGACGCGCAACAGCGGAGGCCGAGTAAACGCTCGCGCCGGATTCGCTCACCGTCACGGAGAAGATGTTCTCAATTCCCTTTTCGCGCAAGAACTCTCGGACGAAGGCATCGGTCTCGCGCGATGCAGTACCGTTGCCAATGGCGATAGCGCGAACGTTGTGCTTGCGCAGCAAGGCTTCAAGCTTGGGGGCGGCCTCGGCATTGCCATGCTTCGAGGTATGCAGATAGATCACGTCGTGCGCAAGTAGCTTGCCGGTTTCATCCACCACGGCAATCTTGCAGCCGGTGCGCAAGCCAGGATCAATGCCCAAGACCGAGATCGGGCCGGCGGGCGGAGCGAGCAACAGGTTATACAGATTGTCGCGGAAGACCTTGATGGCCTCCGTATCCGAGCGTCTCTTCAATTCCAGGCGAATCTCACCCTGGATGGAAGAATTCAGCAAGCGCTTCCACGCGTCGTCAATCGCGAGTTCCAATTGAGGTGTCCAGTCGCCGGGCTGGCGCAGGAGATGCCTCTTCATGATGGCGATGGCGCGCTCGAGTTCGACGTCGATGAGGAAGTAAAGCACATCTTCGCCTTCGCCTCGGCGGATGGCCAACATGCGATGCGAAGGGATCGACTTTACCGGCTCCTTGTACTCGTAATACATCTTGAACTTTTCCTGCTCGTCGACCGCATCCATCGCCTTGCGGCTCACAATCACGCCTTCGTCGAATACGAGCTGCCGCAGCGCCTTGCGCAGATCTGCGTCTTCACTGATCCACTCGGCAACAATGTGCCGCGCGCCTTCGAGCGCTTCTTCAACGGCGGCTACGCCCAGCTCCGCATTCACAAACCCCGCGGCAAAACTCGCAAGCGGCTGCGCGGCTCTCTGCTGAGCCCAAAGATACTGCGCAAGCGGCTCAAGCCCCTTCTCGCGCGCGATGGTGGCTTTGGTGCGGCGCTTGGGTTTGTAGGGCAAGTACAGGTCTTCCAGTTCGCTCTTGTCCAGCGCGGCTTCGATGCGGGCCGCGAGTTCGTCCGTAAGTTTGCCCTGCTCTGCGATGGACGCAAAGATGGTTTCACGGCGCTCCGCGAGTTCGCGAAAGTAAGCCAGCTTCTCCTCGATATTGAGAATCTGCACCTCGTCGAGGTTGCCGGTGGCTTCCTTGCGATAGCGCGCGATAAAGGGCACTGTGCCGCCATCGTCGAGCAACTCGATGACCGCGACGAGCCCACGAATTGGAACGATCAAGGTTTGTGCGATGTGAAGAAGAACTGCGGGGGAAAGGTTCTTTGTATCCTTCATGGTTTGTCTTTGTTTATGGTACACGCGATCCCTGTGGGAATATCGCCGCTCTGGATTGTGCAAAAAGCGTGCGGGCCAAAACGGATTCCGTTCGGTTCCCGATAGCGGAAGAACGCGATCCATTCTGGCCCGGTGTTTGAGATTGCCTTTTCAAATACAAGCTGGCAATATACAACATTTCGCTAAGCGAGTTCGACCTTCAGCGTGATGCCAATATCGGAGATTTTCTCCGCAGGCATTTCGACCTTTAATGCTGCATCGTCCTGCTTCCACTTCAGGTCGCCTTTGTAGCCGAGCAGTTCCACATTGCGAATCTTGCCTGGGGTCTGATCGCTGGCGAGGCCTAGCGCTTTGACGGCCGCCGCCTTGTCGGGCCAGCCCATTACGAATGCGTAAAGCGTACTGTTCTTGGCGGTGAAGCGGACATCGTCCGCGGTTAGATCCTTCTTCTTGTCTTCGTTGAAGTTTCCGGTTTCGATCTTGACTTGTGTCGAAGGGCCTTCGCCGTAGATCTTCCATGGGCGCGTACTGTAGATGCCTTCGCTGTTGACAGCCATCCATGCGGTAATGCCTTCGAGCACAGTCATTTCCTCGAAGTCCAGTTCGCCGGAGTTGGGCAGCGGGAAGTTGAGCAGCAGGTTCCCGTTCTTGCTCACGATATCCGTGAGCAGATCGATCACCTTCTTGGCCGACTTGTATTTCTCGCCGCGGTTGTAATGCCACTGGCCAATGCAAGTGTCGGTCTGCCATGGATTCTTCGCGATGCCATCGGCCACGCCGCGCTCATGGTCGAGGAGGCAGGTTCCGATGGCGCAGTCGGTCGTCTCCTTGCTGTTATAGATCGCCTCGGTTGCGCCGCCATGCAACTGCGCGCTCACGTTATAGAGGTGTGCAACCATCTTCAGGCCAATGTCCTCGAAGGGGAGGTGGCCGTCGGTGTAGAGCAGGTCCGGCTGATACTTGTCGATAAGGTCGGTCATGCGGTCAAGGTAATGGCGCTTCCACGAATCAGGAATATCGTTGTCGCTCCAATCGAGCCGGTCGATGAGCCGCGCGCAGTCTGCATCGTGATAGAGGTCGGCGAACTTCGGATCTGCCCCGTCATACGGCACTCCCGCGAGCAGCCCGTCTTTGTCAGCTCCGTGACTCGGAGCAAACCACTTGTAACTTATCCAAAGATGCTCGCTGACGCCGAAGCGCAATCCCAGCTTTTGCGCCGCCTTTTGCCAGGTTCCGACGATATCTTTCTTCGGCCCCATGTTCACGGAGTTCCAGCGTGTGTACTTTGAATCCCAAAGGTCGAAGTTATCGTGGTGACAACCCATGCTGACGAAGTACTTTGCGCCTGCTTTCTTGTAGAGGCCCATGAGATGATCGGGGTCCCACTTTGCAGCCTTCCAGTTATCGACCAGGTCCTTATAACCAACCTTAGAAGGATGCCCATAGGTTTCCACGTGGTAGAGATACTGCTTCGAACCCTCCTGGTACATCGTCCTCGCGTACCAATCTCCGAATTCAATCGCTGACTGCGGACCCCAGTGAGACCATATGCCGAACTTCGCATCACGGTACCAATCCGGAATCCTGTAACTTTGGAGAGACGATCTGGTCGGCAGAAAACTTCCACCTTGACCAGCCAGCCCCGCCTGGGATCTTGCAATTCTTGAGAGAGCGAGAGCGGAACATGCACCGCCCATCCATTGAAGTAACTCGCGCCTGTTCACTGCCATTACGGTTTTATTCCTTTCATGGCGCAGTCCGTGGCGAAAAGCGCCGGGTTCATCTTCCTGTTTCTTCAAAATCTCCAGCGGCCTAGCTCCCTTCTGCAACCAGCATCGCCTGGCGGAGACGTTCTTCCGCCATTGCGTTCCAATAGCCGCAGTCGAGTTCGAAGAAGACGGAGGTATATGGGATCGTCATGTCAGTCTTGATAATCAGAATACAGAAGACCTGAGCGGATTGGTCAAGCTTTTGAATGATTTGGTCGTGCGGAATCTGGTTTACCTTTGAACCATAAAGCGCCGTATCGAGTTGTCTCCGGTATTCGGCGATACCTGGCGCGTCGCTTTCGCTCACGAAGGCGAGTTCCTTGTCCACAAAGACATTTGCGCGGATGTGGCTGCACGCGGTAATTGCGCAAAGCACGGTTTGAACTACATGGATTTGATCTTCGCCGGACGCGATGGTTTCAATGCCTGGCTTCGACTGCGCAGGATAAGCCGAATCGGCAACTACGATCCAATTACGATGGCCGAAGAGCGGCAGAAGGGCGCGAAGCTGTCGTTCCCAATCCGGACCTGCAGATGGTATCAAAGCGGTCATTGTTTCAATCCCCTTGCAACGCTATATCAACTCTTCATCCTGGCAGACGGCCACCTTGCCGCATTTGCCCGAGGCCATCAGGGCGTAGGCTTCGCTGCAGGCTCCAAGCGAGAATCTGTGCGTAATGATATCTGCCGGATGAAGATTCCAGCGGACAAGCCGCTCCACCAATTCTTCCATGAGCCAGGTGGATGTTACCCACGAACCGTAGAGCGTTTTCTGATCGTGGATCAAATCGGGAGAGGGATTGAACTCAACAGTTCCACCCTCACCGAGAAGAACAATCCTTCCCCATTTGCGGGTGGCGCGGATGGCGGTTGCGCGTGCAGAAGCGTTGGCCGAGCAATCCACTGCGCGCTCCACGCCGAAGCCGCCCGTCAGCTTCCTTATCTCGGCAGCATTGTCTGGCCCAGCGGCCAGCACTATATCGCAAAGTCCCATGTCGATGGCTATCTTCATGCGCTCGGGAACCACATCGATGCCTATGATCTTGTTAGCGCCAAGCTTGCGGCAGAGCGCGCCGGTGGCAAGACCGACAGGCCCCAGGCCGGTAATGAGCACGGCATGATTGCCGTCGATCCCAATCTTCTGAAGGCCCTCGTAGACGGTGCCGAATCCGCAGGCAACCTGCGCTCCATCGGCATAAGAAAGCTCATCGGGAAGCGCGATCAGATCTTTCTCTTCCGCAATCATGTACTCGGCCATGCCGCCGTCGCGCTGCCATCCGTATGCCCGACGATACTGGGCGCTGGTGCAGGAGATCATGTATCCGCGCCGGCAGTCGTTGCAAACTCCGCAGCCGGAGATGTGGTACACAATCACGCGGTCGCCCACCTTGAAGCGGCGGCAGCCTTCGCCGGCGGCGACGATCTGGCCAGATGGCTCGTGGCCGGCGATCACTCCCTGGTAGCCCTCGGGGCCCTTGCCAAGATGCTCATGATAGATGCAGCGAATATCCGAACCGCAGATCGTCGAAGCCTTCACACGCAACAGAACCTCTCCGTGGCCGGGAGCCGGCACGGGCACGGTGCGCATTTCGACAGTCGAATCGCCGGGCAGGAACGCGGCGGTCATTGTCTCTTTCATCTCACTCTTCTCCGTGCGTTCGACTCGTTGGAAGGTTCGAGCGCACTGGCTACGGCGGCGTAATCTCTCCGCAAACATCCCAAAGATCTTCCCAGGTCTGCCCATCCTTCCACAAGAAGACCTGGCCCTTGATCAAGCGGCAGTTGCGGTCGATGCCGGCAATCTGTTGCATCTCTTTATCCGTCAGCGGATCGCCCACAACCCCCGCGAGATTGGCGCGATAGTTGTTGATTGAAAACGGAATCGGCGCCTGTCCGCGCTGCACAGCCCACTTGATGCAAACCACCGCGGGATGAATCCGGTGCGCCTGTGCGATCTTCACGATAACCGGATCTTCGGTGGGCGCGGTATCTTCGGGAGTGCGGTCGCGCTCAGGCCGGCCCGGCGAGCCTATGGGGCAGTAGGCGATGGGCTGGATGCCGTTCTCGATAACAAACTTGAACAGCTCGGGCTGCTGAAAATGCGGATGCAGTTCCATCTCGTTCACTGCGGGCTTGATGCGGGCATCGCGAAGCACGAGTTTCAGCTTGGGGATGGTCATGTTCGAGGTGCCTATTTGGCGCACCAGGCCCATATCCACAAGCTCTTCCATTTTGCGCCAGGTCTTCATGAAGTCCTCGTGGATATATGGCTTGGCGTCGGCGCTGCGCGAGGTCACATCGCAGTGGGGCGGATGGAAGTTCGGAAAGGGCCAGTGAACCAGATAGAGGTCCAGATACTTTAGGCGAAGATCGGCGAGCGATTTGCGGCACGAGGCGATCACATCGCTGTGCCTGTCGTTCCATAGCTTCGAGGTGATCCAGAGGTCCTCGCGCTTGATGCCGCTGTGTTCCACCGCATCGAACGCCGCTCCAACCTCGGGTTCATTGCCATAGACCGAGGCGCAATCGAAGTGCCTGTAGCCAACAGCGGCTGCTCCCTTAACCGCCTCTGCAACCTGCCTCGCGGTCACGTGATCGGACCCGAACGTCCCCAACCCAACGGCTGGCATCGTAGCGCCTGTATAAAGCCTTCTTTGTGGAATCGCCGCCGGATCGATTGGGGCCAATACGCCCGCGCTTGTAGTGCCCATCTCTACTCCTAGCCGACCAATAGTTATCGTTAACTATGTCCACCGAAGAATACCCGCAGACCTGGGATGTGTCAACAGGGCTTCGACGGAGGCGGCGCGGCGGAATGAACGTGGATCATCGCGAAAGAGGCTTCAGCCTGTCTCGCAAGTTGAACGATTCCGACAGAAAAGCCGGAGAACGTTCGAACGTTCTTGGCGAGTTAGCCCCGCTACGCGGGGTTAGCAAGTTGGCAAGTTGGCTGACTCAAGCGATGGACGCAGTTTCATCTCCCCCGTGCGTTGGCATGGGCGAAGAATTGACCGCGTAGTAAACTTGACTGATTACATGGCCAACCAAACGCATCCTACGCAGGGGACTGAGTCCAGCGAGTGGAAGCCTTCCGTGAACCCGTGGATGGTGGCTGCCTCGGTGATGCTGGCCACCTTCATGGTGGTGCTCGATTCTTCAGTGGCCAACGTTGCCTTGCCGCACATCGCCGGGACTCTTTCGGCTTCTACCGACGAGTCGACGTGGGTGCTCACCAGTTATCTGGTCTCGAATGCGATCATGCTGCCAGCCTCGGGATGGATTGCGCGGCGCATCGGCCGAAAAAAGCTTCTGATTATCTCGATTCTGGTGTTTACGGCTGCTTCGCTGCTGTGCGGGATTGCGATGAACATGCCGATGCTGATTGTTGCCAGGGTGCTGCAAGGCATCGGAGGGGGCGGCATGCAGCCTCTGGCGCAGGCCATCCTGCTGGAGAGCTTTCCGCCCCACCAGCACGGCACCGCCATGGCTGTTTATGGCATTGGAATCGTGGTAGCTCCGGTGATCGGCCCCACGCTGGGCGGATGGATCACCGACAGCTATTCGTGGCGCTGGATCTTTTACATCAACCTTCCGGTAGGCATGCTGGCTCTCTTCATGGTCAACCTCTTTGTTGAAGATCCACCGTATCTTCGACAAACGGTTCGAGTGGCAATCGACTTTCTCGGCTTTGGCCTGATGGCCGTATGGCTGGGCGCCATGCAACTGGTGCTGGACAAGGGGCAAGAGGCGGACTGGTTTCAGGCGGCCTGGATCCGCTGGCTGGCTGCTGTGTCCGCATTGTCGCTGGTGGGGTTTATCGTTCGCGAGTTCAGGACTCGCGACCCCATTGTCCAACTGCGCATCTTCGCCAACCGAAACTTCGGCCTGGGAACGCTGATTGCCACACTCTACGGCTTCACGTTCTATGGCGTTATCGCCATGCTTCCGCTGTTTCTGCAAACGCTGTTTGGCTATTCGGCGCTGGATAGCGGCCTGGCCGTCAGTCCGCGCGGGCTGGGCTCCATGCTCTCGATGATTCTGGTGGGAATCCTGGTCAATCGCATCGACGGGCGCATCCTGATGGCTTGCGGTTTCGGAATATTCGGCTATTCGACGCTGCTGCTCAGCCACATCAATCTTGGAATATCCATGTGGTCTGTGGCCATGCCCAACTTCATCAACGGATTCGCCGGCGGCTTCGTCTTCGTTCCCTTGACCACGATGACGATGGGCCTGCTGCGCAAGCAGGAGATTGGAAACGCAGCCGGCATCTACAACCTGATGCGCAATGTCGGGGGCAGCATCGGCATCGCCACCGTTACGGCATTTCTGGTGCGCAGCTCCCAGGCCCATCAAACGTACCTGGCAGGTAACTTGACGGCTGGAGGGCCCGCCACATCGCAGGCGCTACAGGGCCTGGCGGCGAGGTTCTATGTTGCTGGGGCCAGCGCTTACACTGCCCAGCAGGAGGCTCTGGGGGCCCTTTACCGCAGCGTCCAGCAGCAGGCAGCAGTGCTGGCTTATGCCGACATCTTCCGCCTGCTTGGGTATCTTTCGCTGATTTGCATCCCGCCGATCTTGTTCTTGCATCGGCTGCGCCACAAGGAACACGAGCGCCCCGAGGTGGGCGGCGAGTGAATCGTCCAATGCAAAGCGGCGGTTGAGCCGAGAGCCCTACTCCCCAGCGCGCACCAGAAGGCAGGTGATGTTGTCGTGGCCGCCGGCTTTGTTGGCTGCGTTCACCAAATGTCCACAGAGGTCTTCTATGGGAAGATCGGCTGCGAGTAGCGATTCAATCTCGGAATCCGGAAGTTCGCGGGTGAGGCCGTCGGAGCAGAGCATGAACAAGTCGCCCGGCTCGGCTTCAATCTCGAAGATATCCGGCTCGACATGAACCTGAGTTCCGAGCGCCCTGGTGATGATGTTCCTCAGCGGGGAACGCAGAGCCTCGGGGCGGGTCATGCGGCCCATCCGAACCTGTTCATCTACCAGGGAGTGGTCAAGGGTAAGCTGCTCCAGGCCGCCATTCCGCAGCCTGTAACAGCGGCTGTCGCCAATGTTGAACACCAAGACATGACGATCCTCGACCAGCAGGCCCACCAGTGTGGTGCCCATGCCGCTGAGCTTCTTGTTGCGCTGGGAACGTGAAAAGATAGCTTCGTTGGCGGTAAAGATCGCCTCTTTAACTGCCTGCGAAAAGGGAATTGCGCGGTCACGGCCAGAGAGCATGCACAGCATCTCATCCACTGCCAGCGAACTGGCTATCTCGCCCGCCGCGGCGCCGCCCATGCCGTCACAGAGCAGATAGACGCCGTGCTCGACCGAGAAACCAAACGCATCTTCGTTTCCGGGACGCTTGTGGCCGCGATCGGAAAGCGCCGCAGCCGTAAAGTGAACGAGAGCGGTAGCCAAGAAGGATCTCCCGTCCACCAGTCTACACCGGCTTGCGATTGCCGCGAA
>Ga0224554_1001157_pt1 | contig 17663 bp, 11 predicted proteins | sample 714S22024metaG_FD_180666 | JGI IMG/M metagenome (GOLD analysis project Ga0224554, IMG submission 180666) | Peat soil microbial communities from Stordalen Mire, Sweden - 717 S2 20-24 | ecosystem: Environmental > Terrestrial > Soil > Wetlands > Peat | place: Sweden: Norrbotten County, Stordalen...
TACTTCCTTGTCATCGGCGCCACGCTCCTTTTGCAATGGAAGCCGCGATTCTGCGGATGGGCGATACCACACCCACTGAAGCCAACCAACACAAAAGGAGCGTGGCGCCGATGACAAGGAAGTAGTAGGGGAGGAAAGTCCAGATATTCGCACGTTCGGGAACGCCAACGGCGACAATCCAATATTGGCCGTCCGCAGACCGGTGAGCCCGAATGTAATGGCCATTGGCGCGTGTCCGCCATTGCGAACGTGGAGCTGGAGGCAGGAGAGACGCTCTGTTTTCTCCAGAGACCTGGTCAATCCCGCGATCATCAAGCAAATAATGGGACGATCCTCCAAAGACGCGATTGAGGCTGGCAAGATAATTCCTTAATGCCTCGGGCCCTCCGGCGCTCATGGCCCCGCGTGCACTTTCAAGCTCCAACTCGTCGATGCGGTCGAAGGCGGGATCGATGGTTTTCTGCTGCAAACGATTCGAGATGGCGTGAAATACGATGAAGGAAAGCGACAGTGTGATCACCATCGCCAGCAGGACGTCAAAATAGAGAGACTTGCTGGGTAATGACTTAAGCCATTCCGGTAAATACATACCCAACTCCCCTGACTGCGCGGATAAGATTTCGCCCGCCTTCGAGCTTTTTCCTCAAATGGCTGATGTGCACATCGAGAAAGCGATCATATGGCGTTGCCTGGCGCTCGAAAAGAGCGATGGTGATCTCATCACGCGAGACAACCCTGCCCGCAGAACGGATCAGCATTTCCAGGAGGTCGAACTCGACGGAAGTCAACTCCACCGGCGAGCCCGCGACCCACGTCTCGCGGGTTGTGGGGTTAAGCTGGATATTTCCGATGGTAATAACCGCACCGCCCTTCCAGTCAGCAGAATCGGAGCGGCGCAGGACGGCGTGGATTCGAGCCAGCAACTCATCTGGATCGAAAGGCTTGGGAAGATAGTCGTCAGCTCCCGTATTCAGGCCCAAGATCCGGTCGTGCCGCTGGACCCGGGCGGTAAGCATGATCACGGGAAGCTCCTTGCGCCGCCGCAACTGTTGCAGAACGGTGAGGCCGTCGAAGACGGGAAGCATGACATCAAGAATCAGGAGATCGTATGCGCCGTTTAGCGCAGAGCTCAGGCCATCCGGGCCATTGTTGGCGCAATCCAGACGATGGCCTGCCCCGGCGAAGAACTCCTTCATCATCCCGCACAACTCGACGTCGTCATCGACGAGCAGGAGGGATAACTGTTTTCGGTTTTCCCTGGTCTCCATTTCATCTGCCTCAGGACCCGGCGGCTATCTAACGTCTTTCTCCGTTTCCTAAGTCTCGCACAGAGCGAATCAGTGACGACCTGCTTAACAATTCTTAAGACTGGCCGACGGGATGGACTTTGCACGCCGGATTCAGGCGCACTCCAAAGCCCGGCGCCTCCGAGAGTTTCATGCGGCCGTTGACAGGGATGGGCTCATCAAGCAATTGCGGGGAGAACATGGGAATCACTTTGTCTGCCTGGGGAGACATCATCAGGAATTCTGAAAATGGACTGTTATGCCGGGTAATGGTGAAGTGGTAGCTATAGACACTGGACCCGTGTGGCACGACCAACACGCCGCGAGCGTCTGCCAGCGCTGAGATTTTGATGAGTTCCGTGATTCCTCCGCACCAGTTCACGTCCGGTTGAATGATATCGGCGCAGCCCATTTCGAGCAGCATGCGAAAACCCCATCGCGTGGCCTCGTGCTCACCGGTGGCGACGAGCATGCCGGGAGGCATCTTCGCCCGAAGCTCGGCGTATCCCCAGTAATCGTCCGGGGGTAAAGCTTCTTCAAGCCACTTCAAGCGATACTCGGCCGCGGCATGCGCCAACCGGCTGGCGTAGTTCACGTCGAGGCTCATCCAGGCGTCATACATCAGCCAGAAATCATCGCCGGTTCGCGTACGCATCTCCGCGAGTAGCGCAAGGTTCTTATGCAACCCGTCCTCCCCTTCGGATGGGGCATGATGCAGAGGCATCTTGCCGCCAATGAATCCCATTTTCTGAGCAAGGTCCGGCCGTGCTCCGGTCGCGTAGAAAATGAGTTCATCGCGCACCGCTCCTCCGAGCAGGTGATAGACAGGTTCCTGCCTGAGTTTCCCGAGAAGATCCCACAAGGCGAGGTCAACGCAGCTTATCGCATTCAGTACGAGCCCCTTGCGACCGTAGAACAAAGTAGACAGATACATCTGATCCCAGATACGTTCCACGTCAGTGACGTGGGCGCCTTCCAAGAATCGCGACAGGTGCCGATCTACGATCCATGCTGCGGGTTCTCCGCCGGTAGCCACGGCGAAACCAACGACACCGTTGTCTGCTTCAATCTCCACGACGAGCGTGCCAAGCACATTCAATCCGAACGACTGCCTGCTGGCGCGATAAGCCGGATATTTGGACATCGGAGTTGCAATGTGATCGTCAATCCAATGGCCTTGAGGCTGATCGTGATAATCAGCTCCGCCTCCCTGAAGATAGAAGGCGCGAACTTGGCGAATCTTGTTCGATGGCATGAGCTATGTTTCTCCTGATTAAGTTTGCCTATGCTTTTGCGAAGCATTATCCGGTGGATGAGGAGTCCTGACGATTGCAATCAATCCTGCATTGAGAAGGGTGACTGTGGCGAGCACAAATAAACCAGCGCGAGGGGAGCTAAAGCGATCGTCTGCCCAGGTCTTGACGTTTGGCGCAACAAAGCCGCCGACGGCGCCTAGAGCGTTAATCATAGCGAGACCGGCTGCTGCCGCATTGCCGGAGAGATAACTTGCCGGAAACGTCCAAAAGAGAGGCTGCACGGCGATCAAGCCAGCCGCGGCGATGGACAGTGAAATCAAACCGGCGCGCGGGCCGACCAGCGGAAACAGAAAGCTCGCGCACCCTGTTACTGCAAGAGCGATCGCCGTCACACGCCGGCGTTGATTGAGCCAGTCGGCCAAGCGTGGCAACAAGAAAGCGCCGGCGAGTGCGCAAATCCAAGGAATCGCCGAGACCAGTCCGACTTCAAATCCGGCTGGCTTGTTTATGAGTGTTGACACCTCGCTCGGCAAGTAAAAGACGACCCCGTAAATGCTCATCTGCAGAAAGAAGTAGATCAGCGCGAACTGGAGGAGATAAGGATCGCGCAACATAGGAGCCAGCCTGAAGCGACCGTCAGGATATTGTTGACTCTGCTCGTCCGCCAATGCGTTTTCCAGTGCGCCTTTCTCGGCGGTCGAGAGCCAGGTTGCGTCGGCCGGTCGATTGCCAAGGTACTTGTAGGACCAGACACCAACAGCGACTGCGAAAGATCCTTCAACCAGGAACATCCATTGCCAGTTCTCAAGAGAACCCACTGGGTTCATCTGCAACAGAAGCCCGGAGATGGGACCACCGAAGATGAGCGCGAGGGGCGCGCCAAAGTAGAAGAGGCCAAAGACTTGCGCCCGAGCGCGATTCGGAAACCAGTAGGTGAGATAGAGAATGACGCCCGGGAAAAACCCAGCTTCCGCGGCGCCAAGCAGCAGGCGCAACGCAAAGAAAGACCGGCTGCCCACCACGAATATCGTCGCCATCGAAACCAGGCCCCATGTGACCATGATGCGAGCCATCCATAACCTCGCGCCGACCTTGTGAAGGATCAGGTTGCTCGGGATTTCAAAGGCTGCATAGCTGATGAAGAAGAGACCGGCGGCGAGTGCGTAGGCCTCCGGAGTGATCCCCGCGTAGGTCTCGAGCGCCTGCTTTGCGAAACCGATGTTGGCGCGGTCAAGGAACGCGACGACGTACATCAACAACAGAAAAGGTACGAGTCTCTTACGCGCCCGTGAGACCGCCCGATCCAGGATCTCCTGCGAGGAAATCACGGTGAAGGCCTATATTGAATGCCGCTCATGGTGGACCATCCGGAGGGAAGAACCCTTGCGACCCGCTCACTGGGAACGCGAAGCGTAGCGAGCAAAAGGGGCTCCTTACGGTGGCGGCTATCGCGCAATCGAACTCCAGCACCCAAGTCTGCCATTGTTCTCAACGTCCCAGCAAGCCGCCGACAAGTGTATGCAATGTTGCTGATGAAAAAGCCGCGGTGCGGCGCGAGACCTCGCACAGAGAATAAGACGCCACCCGTCGTGACGGATGGCGCCAATAGTTGCTGCACTCTGAAGTTAGAATTTGTAGCGCAGAGCGAGCTCCAGGATGCGGGGATCGGCCGCGCTAGTGACTTTCCCGTAGTTTGAGTTGCCCAAGGTCGCATTCGGGTTGGAGGGGTTGGTGTGGTTGAAAAGATTGAACGACTCGGCGCGGAACTCAAGCATATTGTTTTCCCAGAAGTGGAACTCCTTGAAGAGGCTCAGATTCCAAACCTCCGAGCCCGGGCCGCGGATGATGCCGTTCTGAGCGTTGCCATAGTAGCCGTAGGCCGGATCCTTAAAAGCCGTCGTGTTAAACCACTGAGCAGTTGCGGCGTTTTTCCAGAGCTTCGGCCCGTTGGTCGAAGTGTTTGCGGCCTGGTCTGGCCGCGCCGAGAGGCCCTGGTTGGATTCGCTGAGGCCGGGCGTGATCGAGCCTCCGGACCGGAAGGTCGAGATGACGTTAAAGCGCCATCCGCCCAAGGTCAATTTTTCCGCTTCATCGCCGCTGTGCTGGAAGAAAGGCAGTTCGTAGAGCACCGTGACCGCCAACGATTGAGGAAAGTTCAGGCTTGCCGCGTTGCCCCGATAGCGATTGAGGCTATAGGGGTCGACCACGCCGTTGTTGGAGGTGTCGTGCGACCAAGTGTAAGCCGCCGAAACGTACAGCGAATTGGTCACCGGATGCTTGATTTGGGCCTCGAGCCCGTTCCACTCCTGCCACAGCCGGGAGGAAATGGCATTGATCGAGCTATAACCCTGATACGGAGCATAATACGCTGAGTTGTCGCCTTTATTGCCGTTTGCAGGATTGGAGTTGATCAGCGGATTGAAGTCGTAGGTCACACCACCGGCGCTGTAGTAAGGCGCTTGATTCCAATTCCATGTGCCCACAAGGTGCTGGATGCGGCTCCCGGCTCCAACCACCGAGGCGATGATGTTGGATGGGAATTCATGCTGGACGCCGAGCGAATAGCTGAGGACCGGCGAGGCCTGAACATTGTAGTCCGCCGCTGAGACCGAAATGACGCTCTCCGTATTTGCGGCGCCGCCTGCCGAGGTGATATTCCAGCCCGAGGTTGAAGGGAATACCAGGTTGGAGAGGTTCTGGTTGCTGAAAACAGGAGGATTGGCAATGCAATTGAAGGAGCAGTCCTGGTTGGTGAAGATGCGCGTGTAGGACTGGCCGGCGCCGCCGCGCAAGCTGGTTTTGCCGTTGCCGAAAACATCCCAGGCAAAGCCGGCATCGGGACCAAAATACCAGATGTGCTTGTTCGAGAAGTTCACCGGCAAGCCCGTCGATGTGCCGCTGTTGTAGAGCATGCCGTTGCTATAGGTGGCGGGGTATTTGAGGTTAGTGGCGCCGCTGAACTCGTTCACTGTGTCAGCGTTCGCGGCTACGAAGGAGGGGTTGGCATATGGGTGCGCCGAGTCGACGCCCGCACCCCAGTTGGTTTCGGAGTTGGGCACGCCGTAAGGCAAGGGCAAGTGGTAGATGCGCAGGCCCAAGGTTAAGCTCAAATTCTTGGTCAGCTTGTATTCGTCTTCGATGTACGGCGACCACGAAAAGTCATGCATATCGCCGTGGGGAGCGTTGCTGGCTTCGCTGAAGGTGGCAACATAGCCCAGCAGCATATCTGCCAGCGAGGCATCCTGGCTGCATTGGGTGGAAGCAGATATCCCGTTGAGAACTGTTCCGGTGCAGGCGCCCAATGCGGTCTTTTGTGCCGAAGTCGGCTGGCTGGAGACACCGGAGAATGAGAAGGAGCCATTCGTCTGCTGGCCAGAAACCTGGCGCTTGGTGTTCCAGACGAAAGTGATGCCGGCCGTAAGGTAGTGCTTGCCCTTGAGCCAGCTCCAGTTGTCGGTGAAGGTATCATCCAAATCGGAGGCATGGGGGATGGGTCGAGCCGCCTGGATGCCCTCTCCCGCCATACCGCCGGTGAACGAGATCACTGGAGTGCGATTGGCATAGGTGCCGTTGGGATAGAAGAGATTTTCCGAGAATCCCGGCACCTGGTTGATGTAATCCGTTCCCACCAGGGTCAGATTCAGAAGGAAGATGTTCATAGCCACGCTGGTGGTATTGATCATGTTGGAAGTCAGGGTCTGGGTCAGCGACACTTGCGCCAGTTTGTTGTGCGTAAAGTCGGTCTCCGTGCTGATCGGAGTCGTGCCCGGGCTCTCGGTGTTTTGGGCATACGACTGGTATTCGTCCAAGTACTCGCCCACCGCGTGATACCGGGAAGTGAAGTTGTGATCGATTTTGATTTCATCGTCGCGCTGATCGGTGATCTGCGGCTGGCTATTTTCGTAATTGTTGGCGTTGCCGGCGACGGAATAGTTGGTCGTTTTCGGATACAGCGTTTCCAGATAGGCCGTTGAGCTGGTGTTGATTCTGGCGCTCGGGATCTGGTAATAGCCGGCCGGGCATGAGCCTCCCGTCGAAGTGGGGAAGAGAGTGCCCGTGGTCGGGTCTTTGACGGGCGAGAAAAAGCAGCCGGAGGTTTGAGTCTGCGTGGGAATGACGCTGAAGACCAGGGCGGGCACGTGCAGAATCACAAACTGCTCGTCCCAGAAGAAGAAGGTCTTCTTCTTTTCAGTGTTATAGACGTGCGGAATGTAGACCGGGCCGCTGGCGTTATAGCCGAAGATGTTCTGCTTGTAGGGCGTGATGCTGGTCGCGAAGTAGTTCTTTGAGTTCAGGTCGTCGTTGCGCACGAACTCCCAAGCGGTTCCGTGCCAGTTGGCCGTGCCGCTCTTGGTTTGCATGAGAATGACCGACGAGCCCATGAGCGAATATTGCGCGGAGAAGTTGTTCTGGAGCACGCGAACTTCTTCAAGGGAGTCGGGATTCGGAATGACCGATTCCTGCGTCATGTTGCCGGTGTTCTCGTTCCACACGCCGTCGAGCACATAGAAGCTGCGGGCCACGTCCAGGCCGTTGATGGAGAGCTGGCTGCTGGTGGAGCGGCCGCCAGTGGTCATCGCCGTACCTTGCTGGAGGTTGGTCACGCCCGGCATCATCACCGCCAAAGCCTGGTAGTTGCGGCCATTCATGGGCAGCGTGCTTACCTCGTCGCTGCTAATATCGGCTGAAACCTCAGGGGTAGTGGTTTCCACTTCGGTGGAGACTGCCGCAACGGTCACGGTTTGCGTGGCAGCGCCAATCGAGAGCGCCGCATTCACAGTGGACGTAGTTGCAGGGTGCAGCTCGACGCCGGTCACGGTGTAGGCTTTGAAGCCTACCTTGGTCACGTTCACCGAATAGGTCGCTACTTCCAGGTCAGGCTGGATATAGGCGCCGTCGCGGTTGGTATTTGTCTGGACTGAGACCTTGGTCGCGTCGTTGGTAATGGTAACGGTAGCTCCTGACACCACAGCGCCGCTGGAGTCCGTCACGGTTCCGGTGATGGTTGCCTGGGTGGAAAGCTGCGCGTGAAGAGAAGTCACTCCCGCCAGCGAGACAACGAGAATTGCGAGTCCCCCTGCCAGGTGGGACAGCCGACGATGTAATGCCGAGCAAAGATCCGCCATAACCCCTTCCTCTCTTGTGAAGTGTGGATATCGGGTGAGTGGTTTATTGAGGTAGCCTCTCCTGAAAACGATGGTCGCTCTCTTTGGCCCGCGATTCAAAAGGGAAACTTATCGCGTGGGGAAAATACCAATAGAAAAGTAGTCTTGTCAAGGGAAAAATATGGATAAGTCTAAGTATTATTGGTGTCTACGAGGGTGGACACGCAGCTAAGTCACTCGAACGGCAGGCGTCGGGCGGCTCGATTTGGGACAAGCTCTACCCTGCATATTTGCCGCTTAGACTATAAACTGTCGTAGCGTAAATCGGCCCGACAAACGGTCGATGAGCGAATCTCTGCCCGCGCTTGATCCGGAGGGTCAATGTTCTCGACGAAGTTCTCGACGAAAACCTTGCGAAGTTTCCTTTTGAGCTGTTCGCTTGTTCTGATTTGCCTGGATATGCCGTGCCTGGCAGCGGCGCAGGCTCCATACCCTCAGGCCGGGACGATTGACCTAAAGTTTGATTTCAGCGCCGGTCCGGCGAGAACTGGATATACACGAGTCGCACCCGGCGACGCTTATTCCGACGATGCTGGGTATGGCTACGAACCTGGAGCCCAACTTGCTATTGGTGACGACGGCAGCACGACGACGAGCGACAGAACGTTTCTATTTTCGGCCAAAGTTCCGGAAGGGAACTTCAATGTGACGGTCGTGATTGGAGACTCCCGGCAAGCGACGACCACGAGCGTCAAAGCGGAGTCAGGCCGCCTGATGCTGGAACGCCTGGAAGTCCCTGCTGGTCTGGTCGTCGAGCGGACATTCACCGTCAATGTCCGGACACCAAACCTGCCGAAGCTCCCGATGAACTCCCCCGGGCGTGAAGAAGTGAGTCTCGACCAGTTTGACCGTGCCAACGCACGCGACTGGGATGAAAAATTGACGATTGAGATCATCAGCTCGCACGCTGCGCTGCGCACCATCGAGATCACGCCGGCGCCAAGCGCCCCTACGGTTTTCATTGCCGGCGATTCGACGGTGACTGACCGGGATGGAGGCGGCGATGTGAGTTGGGGACAATTGCTCTCGCGCTTCTTCAAACCTGGCGTTGCTGTTTCAAACCAAGCGCAGTCCGGTGAGACGTTGAAGTCATTTGCCAACGCCCTGCGCCTGGACAAGATCCTCAGCCAAATGAAAAAGGGGGACTATCTCTTCATTCAATTCGCGCACAACGACTCCAAGGAGCAGTGGCCTCAGACCTACGTGGAGCCGGAGACCACTTACAAGGCATATCTGAAGGTTTATATCGCAGAAGCGCGGCTTCGCGGGGCGACGCCAGTGCTGGTGACCCCAATGGATCGCGGCGTTCGTGGCACGGGCGCGCCAACCCACGGACACGGCGGTTATCTGCAAGCGATGCGCGAAGTCGCCGCGGAGGAACACGTCGCGCTAATCGACCTGTACAACATGAGTGTCTCATTGTATGAGAACGCCGGCGCAGACGCAGTGAGGATTCTGGCCGACGGAACGCATTCGACTGCATACGGTGGTTATGAATTCGCCAAGTGCATCGTGATGGGGATCGAACAGAACAAGCTCGACCTTGCCAACTTTATCGTCGACGATTTTAAGGAATTCGATCCAGCTCATCCCGACCCGGAGGTTGCGCTCAATTTGGGTGGACTGTTTAGCACGGGTGGAGGCGGAAGTGGAATGCGCGGGGGAGCCAACGAAGCACCGCCGGCGGCAACTCCGGGTTCGGCACCTGCGACAAACCCGCCGGCCAGCTCGGCGAACCCCGGTCCGGGACCACTTTAGGACGCCGTCGCCCGCAGAGCGGTTGCTTGAGAGGTGATGTGGTTCGGCAGGATCAGCCGACGTACCGGATGAGTTGCATGAATCCGTAATCCATGTGGAGCTGCATGTGGCAGTGGAGCAGTGTATCGCCGGGGTTGTCGGCTACGAAGTCGACAGCGACAGTATCCAACGGCATCACATTGACAACATCCTTCCTCAAGCCGGCGAGATTCTTGTCGCCGATACTTGTGACTTCAAAAGTATGCCGGTGCAAGTGCATCGGATGCTGATCGGCTGAAGCGTTCTGGAAGACGAGGCGGTAGCGTTTGCCTCGCTCAACCGTGATCGGGTCTGTATCGGGCCACGACTTTCCGTTAACCGCCCAGGTATCAAACTTGGAGCCATCGGCCGCGCCAAGATCGATGAAGGCCAGATTGACTGTTTCGTCAGGCTTCAGAGCGGGCGATCCGCCAGCGAATTGTGCGTAATCCCAGTCGGCAGGAGGAGGATTGCGCCAAACGGGAGCGCCAGTTTTTCCGGAGTATTCGATCACGACTCCGAGGCCCATCTGGCGGCTCTTTTCGAGTGTTGATCCCAATATCCACACCCCGGGTGCATTCATTTCGACGATCGCGTCGACGCGCTCGGCGACTGCCAAAGAGAGAACTTCAACTTCTTTTTGGTTTGGTACGGGGTTTCCATCCATTGCCACAACTCTGAACTTGTGGCCGGGTAACGCGAGCATGACATTCTCGGTTGCGCTTGCATTCAGCAGGTGCATCATCACTTTCTGCCCCCGCTTGACGCGAATCGGCTCTCCATAACCCAGGCGGTGCTGATTCATGGTGGCGTACTGATAACCAACGTCCGATCCGGAAGAGGCAGGGTGGTTGGCGGATTGCATCTGCATGGTTTCAACCATGGGGACGAATGAAGGTCCCCAATGATGAATGGCGAGAAAGGTCTCTTGATCGTAATGGCCGGGATCGTTTCCGCCGTCGACTAAAAGGAAGCCGAACTGGCCGGTGTACGTTGCTTTTGAAAGGTCGGCCCCGGCTGACGTATGCGTGTGATACCAGCGCGTGCCGGCTGGACGCGGAGCAAAACGATAACGCAGACTTCCCCCGGCGGGAATCATCGGCGACCCCTCTTCCATTGCGCCGTCATTGAGCGAGTCGATTTGCAACCCGTGCCAATGAACGATTTCAGCGCTCTTCGATGCGTTGAGCACGTCGATAGTTACGGGCGAACCTTCGCGCAAACGAAGAAGCGGGCCCGGCACTTGCCCGTTGTAAGCGATGGTCTCGATACTCACGCCGGGAGAAATCTCAAGGGAGCACGGCTCGATTTTCAAAGTGTAGTCGGCCGCAGTTGCCGGCGGCTTCGAGATGGAACTGGAAGCAGAATTTGGTTTTCCGGCGGTGGCCTGAATTCCCGGATTGACCATCGAAAGAGGACGGACAAGAGCGGAATTCAGGGCAGGACTGACGATCAGCGCTCCGGCAGAAGCGAGGAACTCACGCCGTTTCATTACTACCTCATTCGAGATCGAATCCTGCTTACGGAACTTGAAAAAAGCTGCGCGCCGCTGCCAGTGGCCAGCGGAAATCTCCGTGATCTATGACCGAATCCCAATCCGCTTCGAAGGGCCGGCATTGAAGCAGGGAAGTTCAATTCTGCCGGAAACCGTCCTGTGGGCGGATTATAGGAACCGCAAATAAAGCTGTCAATTCGAGGAAATTAAATGCCTTGACAGCGCCTCTCGCGATCAGTATATCAATACCGAAACTTAACCGGGGAGGAATTTATGACCCACGGAGTCGATCGTCGTGCTGTTTTGAAGACGCTGGGAGCTGTCGCCGCCGGAGTCGCTCTGTCGCGGCCCTCCTTCGCGGAGCAAGCCGCGGGTTCCGCACCCAAGCATCTGCGCGGACTTTTTCCCATCGGCCAAACTCCGTTTACCCCGGACGATAAACTGGACCTCGATTGCCTGACAGCTGAGGTGAAGTTCTGCAACCGCGCATCGGTTCCCGGCTTCATTTGGCCGCAGATTGCGAGCGGCTGGTCGACATTGTCGACGAACGAGCGCTTTGCAGGGACCGAAACGATTCTGGCGGCCGGCAAGGGTGGCGGGACCGCACTGGTCATCGGAGTGCAGACGCAGAACAACGATCTGCAAAGTGCGATCGCCTTCGCCCAACATGCAGCCGGACACGGAGCAGACGCGATCTGCTCGCTGCCTCCCACGGGAGACGATGCAGCGATGCTGAGTTATTACAAAGCGATCGGCAGTGCAACCGATCTTCCCTTGTTCGTACAGACCATCGGTGACATGTCTGTGGACCTGATCGTCGCGATGTTCCGCTCCATTCCTACCATGCGAGTGGTGAAGGATGAGGCAGGCGATCCGCTGGCGCGAATCACAGAGATCAGGCAAAAGACGGCTGACAAACTTGGTGTTTTTGCGGGCAAGGGAGTCCGGACTATGATCGACGAAATGCAACTCGGGTTCGCCGGATATTGTCCCGTCGTCGCGCTCTCAGATGTTTACCAGCAGGCTTTTGAACTTTACGAAGCGGGAAAGCAAAGAGAAGCCTTCGATATGTTTGGCCGCATCCTGGCTTTTGATTCCATCACGCACGCGGACCAATATCTGCTGGTGGCTCGCGGAATCTTCAAAGAGGACACCCGGTCGCGGCCCATGCCGGGAATGGGGAATTCTGCCAACAAACCATCGCCACTGACAGAAGCGGATAAGAAAGCTGTTCGAGAAGCGCTTGATACCTACTTGAAACCTTACCTTCGTGGCTGAAGGTATCGCTGCCAGCACCGAGAGCCGCGTGAACGGGAGCTGTTTGGCGGCAAAGGATCGCGATTTCCGCTCGGTGGGTCGAGGTCAGTCTGCACTCTTCCTTTACATCGATGAGTTCCGACTGGGGAGCCGCCCATGAGTTCACCATTCCGAAATGCAACGCCAATTGCTTTGCACGTGCTGGCGATGGCATTTGCATACGGGACAACGGGTTTACCTGCGTGGCCGCAAGATGTGCATCAATCTCAGCCGCCGCCAGTTCAGGCGCCGCCGCTTTTTACAAGGACCTGCACTCTTTGCCACGGCGCCGATGCGCAGGGTACGGATCGCGCGCCAACACTGCTTAACTCGGACAAACTGCGCGGCATGCCGGACAGCGACATCGCGGACATCATCCGGAAAGGCAAGAACAAGATGCCGGCCTTTCCTTTTCCGACTGCACAGCTTGACGATTTGATTCGCTACATTCGTTTTCTCAGCCCGGCAGAATCGCAGATAGCAGTCGCGGGCGATGCAGAGGCTGGAGAACGCATCTTTTTCCGGGCCGGTCAGTGTGCCACGTGCCACATGATTCGAGGGCTGGGAACGCCCAACGGACCGGATCTTTCGAGTATCGGCCGCAGGCTGAGGCCGGAGCAGCTGAAACAGTCGCTCGCAGATCCGGACGCTGCGATTGCCGACGGCTGGAGAATGACTTCGGCGACGCTGAACGATGGAAGCACCTTGCATGGATTCGCGCGCGCGCAAGGCAGCCATGAGCTCGTGTTGCAGACCAACGACGGCAAGCTGCATCTACTGCTCGATAGCGAATACAAGAAAGTCATTCCCGACGTGCACTCTGCGATGCCGGCTTACAGGGGCAGCGAAGACGAGGTGCGAGATTTGGTTGCCTTCCTCAGCAGTCTGAACGGCGCCGAAGTGGGAGCACTGAAAAAGCCGGCAGCGCCACCGACTCAGACGGAAATCGACGAGATTGCCCGTCCGAAGAATGGCGACTGGCCGACATACAACGGTACGCTGGATGGTAACCGCTATAGCCGGCTGAACGAAGTCAATCTGAGCAATGTTGCCAGGCTGCAGCCGCAATGGATCTATTCGATTCCATTCAATGGCCTGGAGACGACTCCTGTGGTCGTGGACGGAGTGATGTACGTTACGGGGAACAATCAGGTCTTTGCGCTGAGCGGAAGAACGGGCCGCGAGATCTGGCGATACGAGCGGCCTAAGAGCGCCGGCAGTACCATTGCAGGCGATGCCGCGATAGGTGTCAATCGCGGCGTAGCTGTGCTGGGAGATCGCATCTTTTATCTCACAGACGATGCCCACCTGATTGCGTTGCATCGGCTGACCGGCGCTGTGCTTTGGGACGTAGACACTCCGGAGGGCGCAAAGGGTCTTTATGGGGGCACGTCCGCGCCGCTGGTCGTCGGCGATCTGGTGATCACAGGCGTCAGCGGCGGGGACAACGGAATTCGCGGATTTATTGCCGCGTACAAAGCGGCGACGGGTGAGCAAGCGTGGAAGCTGTTCACCATTCCGAAACCCGGCGACACCGGTCCCGTAGCCGACACCTGGAAGGGTTCGGCGCTCGTCCTGGGTGGGGGAGCCACGTGGCTCACCGGCAGCGCCGACGTGGAAGCGAACGTTTTGTACTGGGCCGTTGGCAATCCGCACCCGGATACCGACGGCGATGAACGAGCCGGTTCCAATCTTTACACGAACAGCGATTTGGCCATCGACGTGAAGACCGGAAGGATCATTTGGTATTACCAATTCACTCCGCACGATCTGCATGACTGGGACGCGAATCAGCCGATTGTGCTGGTGGATGCGACATGGAAAGGCCAGGTTCGCAAGTTGCTCCTGCATGCAAATCGAAATGGATTTCTTTATGTCCTGGACCGAACAACGGGACAACCTTTGTCGGCGACGAAGATGGTGAGGAAACTGAACTGGGCAAGTGGAATCGACCAACAGACCTGGACGCCGCAACTGCTCGCTGCCAGCGAAACCAGCTTGCAGGGAACGGTGACGTGCCCTGCTGTGCGCGGAGCTACCAACTGGTACGCATCGGCCTACAATCCTGCCACGCGTTTGTATTATGTGATGACGGTGGAGGACTGCACCACATACATCAAAGCAGAAGACGCAGGCTACCGCAGATATGACGACCCTGCAGATCCGGCGCAGAAGATTCTTCGCGCATTCAACATAGAAACGGGCAAAGAAGTCTGGCAGATTGTTCTGCCAGGGCCTGTGCAATCGAACTATTCAGGAGTGCTTACCACCTCCGGCGGTCTGGTATTCTTCGGCGAAAGCAGCGGAGCATTTGCCGCCGTGGAAGCGCGCACAGGAAAGTATCTTTGGCACTTCGAGACCAACCACGCCATCAAGGCCTCACCTATGACTTATGCAATCGGTGGCAGGCAATACATTGCCATCGCTTCGGGTTCGACCATTCTCTCGTTTGCTCTGCCCAAGTAACGCCCAGGAGATCACTATGAATGCATCGGAATCGCGACGAAATTTTCTGGCAGGCTCAACTGGATTCGCGGCAGCCGGCCTCGCCACTCTTGCCAATCCAATTGCAGCGGCGGCACAGTCTGTGGACGTGAAGCCGGGCGACCTTCCCGACCTCACCATCAAAGAAGTGAAGGTTTATGTTACCGACATCAGCAAGCTGCATAAGCTCAACAGCTCGGAGACCGGCGAACTGATCTCAGTCGTCACCAATAGCGGTATCGAAGGCAACTACACAATTGGCGATCGCGACATCACGGCCGGGTGGCTCGACTGGGCCAAGCCTGTGTTAGTGGGGAAGAGCGTGATCGATCTTTTGCCGACGCTGACTTCGACCACCGGCATGAAAGCTCGAGCCGGATATGATGGGCCGGTTCCGCGACGGCCCGGTGGATTTGGTCCGGGCGGTTCTCACACGGGAACGGGGCCGGCTTTTGGCGGCGCGGCAGCGGGATCGGGAGTCTTTACGCGCGGCGGCGGCTCGTGGCCAAATTTCTACACTGCCGCAGCCGACGTTTGCATGTGGGACATCCTCGGCAAAGCAGTCAACCGGCCCATTTACAAAATCCTGTCAGGAGGCGCGCCTACCAAGGAGCGCATGATGGCCTATGCCAGCTCGCAGCATCTGCCGACCGTGGAAGATTATGTGCCCGACGCTTTGAAAGCTAAGCAGCTTGGCTACAAGGCCTACAAAATTCACCCGGGCGGGGGCCAGCATGCCTCCGGGCCCGAGATTCCAAGCTACATCGGACACATGGAGGAAATTCGCGAAATTCGCAAAGCCGTGGGCGACGAATTCGTGCTGATGCACGATCCCGTGCAGCAATATAACCGCTTCGAGGCAATGGCGGTTGGCCGCCTGCTGGACGAACTGAACTATGCGTGGTTTGAGGATCCGGTGCGGACCACCGATCAGGAGGGCCTGATCGAACTATGCGCGGCCTTGAATCTTCCCATCCATGTGGGTGAGTTCTTGTACTCGATCGCCGATTTCGGGGAATACATCAAGCGCGATGCACTGGACGTGGTTCGGCTGATTGCCGACAACGTGGGCGGAATTTCAGGCTCGATGCGCGTGGGACTTTTGGCCGATGCACACGGGATGGAATGCACACCTCATAACTGGGGCAACACCGGAGATATGGCACTGCACTTCCATTTGGAGCTGGCATTGCCAAATTCCTACTGGTTCGAGATGCCATTCCCTGCCGAGTATGCGGATCGTCCGTATTACAAGGACAAGTTCCGCATCGATGCCGACGGGTATGTGCATGCACCGACTGCTCCAGGCCTCGGCTATCCCCTCGACATGAACGCATTGGACAACATGACCCTACGGATCGATCGCTAATGAATGCTCGAATGAGGAGGTGCTGCAATGTTGCGATTCAGTTTCCTGCTGTGCACTTTGTTCCTGATGTTGTTTCCGGCGAATGCTCTCGAGCGCCAGGATGTAACATTCAAGATCTTTCAGTTTCCTCCAGACAAGATTCCCCGTATCGATGGCGATGCGGATGACTGGGCGATTGTGCCTGACAGTTATGCGATCGGCATGGATCAGCTGGAGGATACTTTGGCGCCAGGCGGACATGGCACCAATCGCGATCCGAAAGATCTTGATGTGAAGGTAAAAGTGGGATGGGTCAAGGGCTTGAATCGTCTGTATTTTCTGTACGAGGCCTACGACAATTACTGGGACTTCTCACGACCCGACTTGCACAACGACATCTTTGAAGTTGTCGTCGATGGCGATCTGTCCGGCGGTCCGCTGATCGATATCTATCACCGCGATGTGTGGACGACGGAGGCTGTCGGCGAGATGGCCAATATCGATCCTCGCATCAGCAGCTCGGATGCTTACTTCTCTTATCAGGGCGATCAGGCTCAGAACTACCACATCTTTACGCCCGCGGAGGGGAAAGACTGGGCGATGGACTGGGGATGCGCGCAATACACAAAGGAGCTACCTTACGCGAATCATGCAATCAAATACAACTTCAAGCCAGGCGAATCAGGAAAACTGGTGTTGGAGTTCTGGATTACGCCATTCGATTACGCCGGATGCGAAGGGCCGGAGCGAGCGGTGGAGACTCAGTTGACTGAAAACAAGTTGATCGGACTTTCGTGGGCTGTTCTCGACTACGACGACGTTAATTCGGAGAAGCACCATTTCTGGAACCTGAGCCACAAACACACTTTCTTCGGAAACTCGTCGGAACTCGTCGCATTCCGCCTGATGCCGCTCGAACCGCAGTTCCGCAAGCCGATCGACGCGCAATGGTCTTTCAAGGTCGTCGACATGGATCGAGGACTCGTCGCCTTTAAGGATCTGTCGCAGGGGGACATTACTTCCTGGAAGTGGGATTTCGGCGACGGGTCAACTTCGACCGAGCAAAATCCGGTCCATCAATACAGGCCCAAATCCGGCAAAGAGGGAATCTACACGGTGATTCTTTACGTGAGCGGCCCCGCGGGAACGTCGCGCATGTCCAAGGTCTGGGAGGTTCACGTAAAAGGCTGACGGGCAAATTGGCTTCCTATCCGGTAGTTGGAAGGAATCGATGTCCGAGCGACACAATCGGAGTGGGATGCCCCGTTTGATAGGAGCAATTGACCGTCAACTCGCCATCATTGGCTTTTGCCAGCTGGTGATCTGGTCCCAGTTCCTTGGTAGTTGATAAGTTCTCGCGAGGTCCTTAATCGGCGGGCCAAGAATCTCAATCTTGCTCAGATCCGACTGTCCCCTGTCGCCTGACTGGGCGCAAAATGTTAGATAGCCGATTTTTCCGAAGTCAACCCCCATCAATTCCGCGCCGACGCGGTCGTCGGCAAGCCAATCCAGGCTGGCGACGCAAACTTTCTGCGCAACCGGCGTGCCATTCACCGG
>Ga0224554_1001160_pt1 | contig 17654 bp, 17 predicted proteins | sample 714S22024metaG_FD_180666 | JGI IMG/M metagenome (GOLD analysis project Ga0224554, IMG submission 180666) | Peat soil microbial communities from Stordalen Mire, Sweden - 717 S2 20-24 | ecosystem: Environmental > Terrestrial > Soil > Wetlands > Peat | place: Sweden: Norrbotten County, Stordalen...
CTTCCGCTTGGCCGGAGGATGCACACGCAGATTGCTCTGTGTTCATTTGCGATTTCCTCCTACGAAGGTTTTGCCAGTTTTCTCGTCACGCATGACCGGCTGGAAGTCTGCCCGTTTGCACGGCGGGGCGATGTTGCAGCCCCTATTCGTTTCATTACAAAACGACATTTGCTTTTTCCAGCATCCTCTGCCCGGCATCCCCGCAGCGCACCTTGCGATGACGCCTGCCTCAACAAGGCGGGATGACGGGTTTATCCTGTTCCGCTCAGATGACACGAATGAGTTAGTCCCTGTTTCGACTCCGGCAGTCATCATGTTCGTGTGCCCCAAGTCTCTATGAGGCATCCGACTGCGTGCCTTTTGGCTAGAGCCTGTCAGCGTCTTTGGCTCAATGGGATTTGACGGAGTTTGCAACAGTTCACTTACGTTGGGCCTGTCATTCAGCCTTACCCTCCGACCACCGTTGACGCTGGCAGTCGCGGAGACAACCTCGCGGCCATCTCCTCGTCCCTTTGGACGGAAGTATGTTGTCCCGGCAGCTTTCGACCCGACCGTTACCAGTCGCGCCGATGCCGATAGGCTAGTGTGGACGAAACCACACGTTCGTCTTATGTCATTCAACATATCGAACCATCATCCGAGCAGTATCAGTTCGCACGATGACACCATCCCCGAAGCATTCGCTTCGGAAACTGACACGGGAAAAAGTGGGCATTGAATTCCGTTGATGTGCGTTGATGATTTCAACGCGGCTAAACGCCTTTCAACATCCGTCGTCAACACCGCTCAACGCGATTCAACACGTCGCGTCAACGGAATTCAACGCCCGAAAACTGCATCGCCGACACTATCCGGCCTAATCAGCCACCTTTGCCATTTAATCCGCCGAGTATGCGCTAACCGCTTTGGTGCGAAGAACCCTAAACTTTGCGTTGATGAATTCAGACATCATCAGCGACGGCGGGCCGGCGAAGCGCAAACACTGCGGCGGCGGTCGGGCTTTTCACAGCCGGCTTGAACCATTCGTGGATTTCATCCGTGACCAACGCCAGCGGCGCAGGACGTGGCAGGAAATTGCCGCCGTGCTTTTCAGTGAAAAAGGCTGCGCCATCACTACGCAAGGTGTTCATCAATTTTATCGGCGTTATCTTCACCGCCGGGCGCAAGCGCATTGGGAAGAAACACCATCTGTGTCGAAAGCGATCACCACTCAAACCGGTATCGCCCCGGCACCGGTGCGAAAACCAATTTTGGCCGCAACTCCGCCACCGCGCGAAGTTCGCCGGCCAAATCCCGACGACATCAAACTCAATGACCCCACAAATATATGAACACCATCCGACGTATTCACCTGAACCCGCAATCCAAAGGCAATCTTGGCAAGAGTTTTGAAGCCGAATTCCGCGCCGCGTGGCTCGACAGGCTCGGCGTGCCGTGGAACGGCTCCGACTTGGATGACCGGCATCACACTTTTGCCAATCGTCACCCGGAAATTGTCCGCTCGTATCAGCTCGGCAATGAACAGGAGAGCAAGGCCGAATTGTTAAGTTTGTTCCGACGGGTGCTCAAGGATGCCGCACCCGTCCATATTATAGATACGCGCGCCCAGGCCGATGCGCTCATCCTGACGGCACTGGAGGAATTGCAGGTGCTCGACATTTGCGCCGAACAGGGTGACTGTCGCGTTGCGTGGATATTTACTCCAAGGCGGCGAGGACAAACCGGAGTGGTTCACGGGCCACAGCGCGCCGGGGTTGCCCTCGACCGGCGGGCACATGGCGCTCCTCCCGCTCGCGTTCGTGGGAGCGGAACACGCCGATGGCCACATCTTGGGATTGGCCGTGGCCTTCCCTCGGGCCATTCCGTCTGCGGAACGTGCCGCGTGTTTGCGTGGGCGGCTGTTTGGCCCATCCGGTAATGACCTCGAACCGGAACTCCAGATGGGCAACCTCGGGAAATGGACGCTTCGACGTGAAGAACGCAGTCTGCCGCCGCTGGCCCTGCGGTCGGCAACGTGGTGCGAGCCGTCTTCCGTCTGGGCAAGTGTCACGCCTGTGGTTCTCGACCGGCATCCGAAGCACGATCAACAAACCGAACGAGCACAGTGGCGCAATGAAGTCGCCGCAAGCATCGTCCAGAGCTGCGAGCGGCAGGGGTTGCCGAAGCCAGAACTGATCGATGTGGACAAAACATCGTGGCACCGGGGCGCGCCGCGCTCCCGGCCTGGTCCCAGCGGGATGCCGTGGCTGACCGGCAAGGAAGGCACCGCGCCCCGCCAGCAGGTGCATGTGCTCGTCCAGTTTCCCTGCGAGGTGCAGGGTCCTCTCCTCCTCGGTGCGGGACGCTTCCGTGGCTACGGCTTCTGCAAACCACTTGGTCCCTTGCTCAAATGAATCCGCAACCCCTGACTGCCGACGATTTCTCCGCGTTTTTCCGCGAGTTGTGGGGAACGGAGTGCGACCCGTTTCCGTGGCAGCGTGAATTTGCCCGTCGTCTTTGCGCAGGACAGGTGCCCGACTACGTGGCAGTTCCGACCGGCAGCGGCAAAACAGCGTGCCTCGACGCCGCCGTGTTCGCCCTCGCCATGCAAGCCTCATTGCCAATAGCTGAACGCACGCAAGGCCGGCGCATTTTCTTCATCGTCAATCGCCGCGTCATTGTGGACGAGGCTTACGACCGTGCGGGAAAGCTCTGCAAAAAACTTCGGGACGCTGCTTCCGATTCAGTGGCCGGGCGGGTGGCCGTGGCATTGCGCGAACTATCCGGCGAATCCCAATCAGTCCCGCTCACTCGCGCGCAGCTTCGCGGTGGAATTTATCGGGACCGCAGTTGGGCCGGCTCGCTGCTCCAACCGATGATTATTTGCAGCACAGTAGATCAGGCGGGGTCGCGGCTGCTCTTTCGCGGCTACGGGGTTAGCCCCCAAGCCCGGCCAATCCACGCTGCTCTGGTCGCGCAAGACAGCTTGCTGATCATCGACGAAGCGCACATCAGCCGCCCCTTCATCCAGACGTTGGAATGGGTGAAGCGTTATCGTCTTCACCAACCAGCGGGGTGTGAGACTGTGCAGCTTCCGTTTCAGCTTATTCAGATGACGGCGACGCCTCCCGCCGACACGCGTGACGACCAGAAAATAACTCTCAGCCCCGAGGACCACGAGCATCCAGTCTTGAAGCCGCGACTGCGTAGCGCGAAGCCGGCGCGCCTCGTCATTGAGCCAAAAGCGAAGGGGAAAAACCGAGAGGAACGCAATAAACAATTGGCGAACCGACTGGTGGAAGAGGCCGAAAAGATTCTCGCGGATGAGGATGATCCTCCACGTTCCATCGCCATCATGGTCAATCGTGTGGCTACCGCGCGTTCCATCGCGGCAAAGTTGGAGAAGGAACACAAGGGGCGCGTGACGCTTTTGATCGGACGCTTGCGCCCGCTGGATCGGGAAGCCACGACGAAAGAAATTCAGGAACGACTCAAGACCGGAGCGGCCCCTAGCGCTCCCGAGTCCGGCCCACTCATCGTTGTCTCGACGCAATGTCTGGAAGTCGGAGCGGACTGTTGTGTCTTTATGAACATCATCAATGGCGTTCCGCAAATTCCCGTTCCGGATTGGTGTTGTCCGCCCTGTTCCTCGCGCTTTCCCTTCTCACGGATGAAGGCGGAGCTTCCACGTTTGCCTTCATTCTCACGTATGCCCTGGTGCTCGAACCGGGTTCTCTTCGCAACCGGGCGCTGACGGTTTTGCCTTCAATTCTGGTCATCGTTCTATGGCGGACCATTTATACCCTCTCCGGCTTCGGTGTGTTCCATATGGGCCTTTACATTGACCCTGTCTACGAGCCGCTTGAGTTTGGGCGGGAAGTGATCCCCCGAGTCATGGTTCTGCTCGGAAGCCAGCTTACCAGCGTGGCTCCGGAGGTTTTGTCCACCGTTAATCCAATATTGCAGCCAAAGGTCGTTGCGTTTTTTTGCCTGCCCGTGGTCGCGGCTTTGGTGGTTTTCCTCCCGTGGCTGCGCCGGGACAAAACGGCCGCGTTCTGGTTCGCGATCATGGTGCTGGCGGCCATCCCTGCGTCCACGGTAGTGCCAATCAGCAAGAACCTTGGCTTTGTGGCCGTCGGAGCTTATGGATTGATCGCCAGTTTTGTCGCCGGCCTGATCACCCGGCCGAGTCGGTTGCCGAAAGGGTTGGCCTACCGAATCCCGGCATGGATTGCCTGCGTGCTGCTGATTCTGGCGCATGTTCCGGGAGCGGCCGCCGGAAGAGTCGCAGTAGTTAAAGTTGCCCCTCTCCTTTTCAACCGGATGTGCCTACTCAGTGATCTCGGTGATTGGCCAAACATCGAGAACGAAAATGTGATCATTATCAACGCCTTGCCGCTCGCGTTGGTTCATGCACCTGCTTACAAAGCGTATCACCACCAGCCGCTGCCCAGGACCTTGCGGGCGTTGGTACCGGCTGGCACGAGCTTCGATGTCCAGCGAACCGATGACAAAACGCTGGTGATTCAATCCAAAGCGCCGGACATATTCTCCTGCGACAATGTTGGTCCGATCAATAGCGCCTACGCCAGTAGGACTTTAAACCTGCTCGTGGGCGAACCCCAATGCAAAAAAGGCGACCGCTACGACCTCGGCGGCCTCACGGTGGAAGTCCTGGAAACGGATGCAGCGGATTTGCCTTCCCGCGTTGCATTCCGGTTCAACACCTCGCTGGATTCGCCCGATTTCCACTGGCTCCGGTTCGACTGGCAAACGCGAGGCTACCAGCCCTACCAACCCTTCAAAATTCCGGCCATCGGTCAGAGCGTCACGCTGTCCGGCCCTCATCGCTGACGCTGTCCATGTGCCTATGAGAAAGATAGATCCAGCCAATTCCGAGAACATCGCGGCGCGGGCGGCAACAGAGAAGGCCGCCGTGCTCGTGCTTCGCTTGGAGCAAGCTGGTGACAACCAGCTGTCGCTGGTGGGCGGGAAGGCGTTTAATCTGGGCAAACTGATTGTGGCGGGCCTGCCGGTGCCGCGTGGCTTTTGTGTCACGACGACAGCGTTCGATCACTTCCTCGCTTCGTGTCCGAGGCGGACGGAATTATCCAATCTGCTGGCGCAATGTTCCGGCGATGAAATTGGGCGGATCGCGGAATTAAGCCGGGAAGTTCGATCCTGCCTGGCGGAGGATCATGTGCCGGAGGCGGTAAAGAATGCGGTGCTGTCCGAGTGGCGGGAATTGGGTGGCGAGCGGAACTTTGCCGTGCGTTCCAGCGCGACCGTCGAGGACGCAGCCGGGATGTCTTTTGCCGGTCAGTTTGAATCCATTCTGAATGTGCGCGGGGCGGATGCGTTGCTGGCTGCCATCAAGTCGTGCTGGCTGTCGCTTTTCTCCGAGCGGGCGCTCATTTACCTGGCGCGGCAGCGGGTGCCGGCGGAGAAGGTCAAGATGGCGGTGGTGGTGCAGGAAATGGTGGACGCCAGCCACGCCGGGGTGGTGTTTACCGCCGATCCGCTGACTGGGGCAACGGACCGGTTCGTCGTGGAGTGCGTGAGCGGCTTGGGCGAAGGTTTGGTGCAGGGGACAGTTCAGCCCGAGCGGACGGTGGTTGAAAAGCGAACGGGGCGAGTGCTGGCTTCGCCTGAAAATAAACTGCTTTCGTCCGCAACTCTCGAAAATCTGTGCGACCTGGCTCGCCAGACCGAGCGCCTCTTTTGTTCGCCGCAGGACATCGAGTGGGCGCAGCGGGACAACAGGTTGTTCCTGTTGCAATCCCGTCCGATCACAACCAAAGCTCCGGTCAAAACGTGGGAGGACCGGCAGATCTGGAGCAATTTCAACACCGGCGAAGTCGCGCCCGACGTAATGGCGCCCATCACCTGGTCCTTGTGGCAATCGCTGTTGGGAGGTCCTGTGTTGCGTTCCGCCTCTCGCCTGCTGGGTGCAGATGCCCGGCGCGCTCCGCTGGCTGGTCTGGTCGCCGGCAGACTTTACTTCAACGCCAACACTCCAATGGCCGCGCTCAAACCATTTTCTTTCCTGCTCAAGAGTGCTCCGGACGTGGGCTTGGCGCTCGGAGGCGGACAGGTCGATGCCTATCGGCAGGTGCTGGCCCTCCCGCCGGAGGATCTTCCCGACCTGGGTTTCCGCTGGCCGAAATACATCCTCTCCTGGCCCCGCATTCTCTTCGATTTGATCACTCATTTGCCCCGCCATGGCGAAGCGTGGATTGTCCGCTTCAAAACTGAAACAGACGAACTGGTCCGCGTGAACGTTGAGGCCATATCCACGCCGGAGTTGGTTCGTTTTTGCGTCCGGCTCATTCGGGAGCCTTTCAAAGGTGTGGATTTGCTCTACTTGGCGACGCCGGCGGCGGTGCTGCCGGTGTTTCATAAAGCCTGCCGCGATTGGCTGGGCGAGCCGGAGCCGGCGTTCGGCTACCGTTTGTTTTCCGCGTTGGGAGGCATGCCGGACGCGGAAGCCGGCCTAGCTCTCTGGCGCCTGGCAGTGCTGGCTCACGCCGACAGCGACACGGAGGCCGTTGTGTCTTCCGAAAACAGTTGGCCGGAGGTCCGCGCCAGGCTTTGCCGCACCGAACACGGCCGGAAATTCCTGGCCGCCTGGGATGTCTTCATGGCCGAGCACGGACACCATTGTCGCGGCGAACTCGAATTGTTCAACGCACGCTGGTCGGAAACGCCCGATTACGTTCTGGGGGTCGTGCGCGGCTATCTTCGTTCCATCGGCCAGTCCGATCCGTTGGAAAATCAGCGGCGACTCGCCGGCGAGCGAAAACGGTTGACGGAGCAATGCCGCCAGCGACTGAAGAACCCGATCAAACGCTGGATTTTTTCCTGGTCGCTGCGCCGCGCGCAAAAACTGGCGGTCTTCCGCGAGGAAATGAAGAGCCAGGCCGTCCGGCAGTTCGCCTTCACGCGCCGCGTTCTCTTGGCTCTTGGCCAACGGCTCCACGAACAGGGCAGCTTGTCCTGCCGCAACGACATTTTTTTCCTGGAAGTTTCCGAGATTGAACCGGTCACGACGGGCAGCGCTTCGTTCGATTGGCGCGGGCGCATCGAATTGCGCCGGCGGGAATGCGAAAAAAACCTGAAGCTCACGCCCCCGCCGTTCGTCGTCGGCAAGTTCGATCCAAACGCGCCCGCCTGGCCGGTGGCGAACGCGGACGCGAAACTTTTGACCGGCATTCCGGTTTCTCCCGGCATTGTCACCGGGCCCGCCCGCGTGATTTTGCGCGCGGATGAGCACGAGCAGGTTCTTCCCGGCGAAATTCTCATCGCCCCGTTCACCGATCCGGCGTGGTCACCGTATTTCATCACCGCCGCCGGCCTGGTCGTGGAACAAGGCGGGATTCTCTCGCACGGCAGCATCGTCGCGCGCGAATACGGTCTTCCGGCGGTGACCAACGTGGCTTCGGCCACGCGGGTCATTCGCACGGGCGACCTGGTGCAGGTGGATGGAAACCGCGGCCGCGTGAGTGTTCTCAAGCGTCTGGCCGAAGACGCCACTGCGGAAATCCTGCCAATAACCAACGTATGATTGCGCCTTTAGCCAAATTGCCGGATTGGTTGGCCATTCAGTTTGTGTGGGGCAGGCGAGTCAAGTCTTTGCTGAAGCTGCACAACCATCCACCAAATCCGAAGCTGGAAGAAGCACTTCAATTCTTGAAAGGGCCGGACTTTATTCCCGTCGAAAGCTCGCCGGCGCAGCTTGAATTCATTGACGCACGAAACTTCCGCTTCCCGACGCCGCGACCGGGTGAATTCGCGGAGAACAACGTCGTTTACGGCCGGCTCTACCGCTGCGCGGAACGCTGGCAGAAACGACCGGTTATTATACTGCTGCACGGCGCCGGTGGCGACCCGGACTATCATTTCGAGTTTCCACTGATGGCCCGCCAGTGCAATCGGGCGGGATTCAACGCGGCGACGTTGATGGCGCCTTTCCAATTTCAACGCCGGCCCCGTCAGCTTGAGGGGAGGTTGAATTGGCCGGACTACATGCTAATGGCGGAGATAGACTATGCGCAGGCGATTGCCGAAATCCGTGCCTTGATCGGCTGGCTGTTGGCGGCAGGCTGTCCCGCTGTGGCGCTGTGGGGCAATTCCTACGGCGGCGCGCTGGCGGGATTGACCGCGTGCCGCGACGCGCGCCTGTCTGCCGCCGTGCTGGTCGCGCCGGGCTTGGATCTGAATGTCTTTCTCTCGGCCGCAAAACAGATCGTCTGGCCCTGCCTTCGAGCGGAGTTGCTGCGGCAGCAGCCGGCTTGTGAGGCGTTGAATCGGACGATGTTGAACCTAGTCAATGCGCGGCCGTGCGTTCCCAAGGAGAACATCTTGTTGATCGAGGCCATCCACGATCTGTTTGTGGACAGGAAATCCATGGAGGCACTCTGGCATGCGTGGGGGGCGTCCTGACATCTGGCGGCTGCCGCATGGTCACGCCAGCAAAATCCTGTCACCAGGCTTGACGGGCCGCATCCTTCGCTGGCTGGCACCACGGCTGGATGCGCCCGCCGTTCGAACGGGTCAAACGCCCCATTAGCGGGCAGCGAGTTTCAGTCGTGGGTTCACGCGTAGCGGGATGCTTTGGTGCAAAAGCCGAAACCATTTTCATTTCTTGCCGTAGCTGCAACTTGGCCATTCTGAATTTTGCCAGAATGGTCAGCCATGAATTTTGGTTGTGAAGATGAATTGGTGATTGGTGAGGGAGGGAGAGTCATTTTGTGCAATGATTGCACAATTTTCGCCCTGAAGTCTGGCAGGCTGACCGTTGTGAAAATGACGTTCACTGTCCCCGTTTCCGCTGCCGGAGATTGGCGGAAAACGGAGGCTTCATTTTGTGTAAAGATTACACAAAACGAGAAATTATTTCGGCCATGCTTGTGCCGAATGAAAAAAACACTGGCCAAGTGCATTTCGTGTATCACATATACTTTTGAGGGGAAATTTTCAGGCAGACTGGCGGGTATGACAGTGGGAACGATTAACAGTGATTCACGCCCGCACCGCCAGACTTTGCCTGTGGTCGCCGGCATGAGCCGAATTGTTCCTGGCATCGAAACGAAATGGCGCTGCCGCAAAAATCCGGGAGAACAATTCATCACCTCAACCCCGCCGTTGTCACCGCGAAGATTTTGCAAAGTTTGCAAGTTGGTCCCTCTAGTTTTTGCCAGAGTTCCGGCGATGACAAAAATAATTGCGGATTGCTCGACGCTGCCGAAGACCAAAATACCAATGAGATCAATGGCTTCGCCGGGATTTCGCTTTCGTCAACGATTGAACCTTCACCGTCCGGGTTGTCGGCATGCTGCCTCCCGTGAAAAAACTGGATTCATTTTTGATTCCAGCCGGACGTGTCGGAAAAACGGGGCGAATTTCGTGTCCCAACGACACCTTTGACGATTCGTCTTCGGGTAAAATGACAAAACTGTAAATGAAAGCAGGCACGAAATCAAAAGATGTGTGGCTGGCACGCGAAGCCTTTGGGAAGACTGATAAGATTGAGCCCTATGTTTAGCGCCGTCGCTCATAAAAATCTGGCCGATGCCGAGAGTTATTTCGACGAGCATCTGGCGCAGAATGATTATTACGCCGCCGGGGAAATCCGTCCCGGCCAGTGGATTGGCACGGTCGCGGGACGATTGGGATTAAACCATGCCGTCACCCGAGAACAATTTCATGCGCTCTGTGAAAATCGAAACCCTGAAACTGGCGAACGCTTGACGCAACGGCAGCAGAAAGAAAACAAGCGCCGGGTGTTTTTCGATTTCACCTGCGCACCGCCCAAGTCCGTATCGGTGCTGGCGGTGACATTGGACGACCAGCGATTGGTTGAAGCCCATGAGGAATCCGCGCGTATTGCGTTCCGTGAACTTGAAACCTTCGCTGCAACCAGAGTCCGCAAGCAGGGCAGTCAGCGTGATCGCACGACCGGCAATCTCGTGGCCGCAGCCTTCGTGCATAACAGCTCGCGTGAACTGGACCCGCAGTTGCACACGCATTTCACCGTCTTTAATGCCACATTTGATGACAGCGAACGGTGCTGGAAAGCCCTGCAAGCGGGTGGAATGTATGACGCCATCCGTTACGGCACGGCGGTTTATCGGAACGAACTGGCGAAACGGGTTCAACAGATCGGCTACCGGATTCAACCAGCCAAGCACGGCTTTGAAATCGAGGGCGTGAGCGATGAAGTGTTGAAACGCTTTTCCAAACGCGCACAGCAGCGTGACCAAGCGGTTCTCGAAATGGAACAAAAGCTGGGGCGGAAACTTTCCAATGATGAAATCTCCCATGTGGTGCATCAGAGCCGGGCGAAAAAGCTCAAGGGCATCTCGACGGCGGAAGTGCGCGAACGCCAACTGGCACAATTACAGCCCGATGAATTACAAGCACTGCAAAAACTTTCGGCGGCGGTGCAACGCACTGGTCAACCGCACATCGCCGGACTGGAAAAACAAACCCTGAATCATGCCATCGCCCATGTGTTCGAGCGTAAATCGGTTGTCCCGGAGCATGAATTGCTGACGACCGCTTTGGCGCACCGGCAAGGTGAGGTGGATTTGGGCAATTTGAAACAGGAGGTGAAGTATTCGGCGGAACTGGTAAAGACCGAACGCGGGTTTTCGACCAAAGAAATTTTGGCGACGGAACTGGATTTGATTCAGACCGTCAACGCGGGATGCGATGCCGTTGCGCCGTTGCATCCAGGCTACCGGCCTGCCGACTGGCTCGGCGAAGATCAACAGCGAGCCATTTATCATGTGCTGCGCACCAGTGACCGCATCACCGGCCTGCGGGGGCTGGCTGGCACAGGCAAAACTACGGCGCTGCGCGAACTGGTCGCCGCTTGCAAGCAAGCCCGCGTAGAACCGCTGTTCTGCGCGCCAACGGCGGCGGCAACCGAAGTGTTGAGAAAAGAAGGATTCGAGGCGAAGACGTTGCAAAGCCTGCTGCTGACGAAACCGGTGCTGTCTGCCCGTCAGTTGGTGGTGCTGGATGAGGCTGGGGCGGTTGGCATTGACGACATGAAACGGCTGTTTGACCTGGCGTGTAACGCCCGCGTGGTTCTCTCCGGCGACACCGGCCAGCACGCATCGGTTGCGCGTGGCGATGCGCTGCGGATTTTGGAACGGCATTCCAATTTCAAATCCGGCCAGTTGACGGCCATCCGGCGGCAACGCAAGGCTGCCTATCGCAAGGCCGTGGAACTGGCGGCGCAGAAACGCACGGTGGAAGCCTTCGCGCAGTTGGAACGTATGGGTGCGGTGACAGAGTTTTCAGATAACCAGCTTCACGACTCTGCGGCAAAATCGTATTTGAAAGCGTTGGCGGAAAACAAATCCGCGCTGCTGGTCGCGCCAACGTGGAATGAAATCGAGGCGGTGACGGAAAAAGTCCGCACCGCGCTGAAAACGTCCGGTCGGCTGGCCGGTGAAGAAAAGGAATTCCAAGTTTTCGATTCGCTGTCGTGGACAGAAGCGCAGAAACGGGATGCGCGGCAATATCGTCCCGGCATGGCGATTTATTTTCACCGGACAACGCACGGCTTTGATAAAAATGAAATGGTGTCAGTGGTCGCCGTCGAGAATGATTCGCTCAAAGTTCAACGTGCTGATGGTTCTGAAAACCATTTCCCATTGGGTGCAGGCATCGCCTGTGATGTAGGGGAAAAGCGAAAATTGAAAATCGCCGCCGGGGACAAGCTGTTGCTGCAAGCAAACACGACCGGCAAACGATTTATCAATGGCGAACTCGTCGAGGTGCGGGCGATTCAGGGCGATTCCTTGGTGCTGGCCGATGGCCGGGTGATTTCTGCCGATTATCGCACCTTCACGCATGGCTACGCCGTCACGTCCCACGCCGCCCAGGGCAAGACGGTGGATGAAGTTTTGCTGGTTGCCTCGGCGCGTTCGCTGCCCGCCATCAATCAGGAACAATTTTACGTCAGCATCTCGCGCGGGCGCGAGCGTTGCCAAATCTTTACCGATGATTCGGAATTGCTGCGTTCGCATGTCACTCATTCCAGTGCGCGGCTGGCGGCGGTTGAGGCCAGGCCGCAACGTGACTTCCTCCAGACCATTTTGCAGCGCGGCAATCGTTTTATGAAACGATTCCGCCAGCGCATTGCCCAATCACTTTCAATCGAAACCACCGAAAGGAGCAGCCATGAAATCAAGCCAACCGAACACCAGCGACAATCCGCCCGCCATGTCAGCGTCTAGCCCGCGTGACAATCCGTGCCTCGGCCACGATGCCAACGCCGCCGCAGTCGCGGTGCTCACCGACGATGGCATCTGCTATCTGCTGCCTTATGCGCAGTTCTTGTATGCCAAAAGAACGGCCAACCCGGCCTTGGACAAGGAACCGGAGGCACCACCAGAACAAATGTCCATTCATTTTGGGTGTGCCGAGGTGATCGTTCTGGGTAGCGGTCTAAAACGGCTGGAACGCTGGCTTCAGGGATACGAATTGAGTTTTGTAATGTCGGCGGACAGCCGTTTGGCCGCCGTGTATGACACCCTCATTACCACCGTCACCCTGACTTTAACCAAGGAAAATGTATGAATCCCGAACGCAAAGAAATTCTTAATCTGGTCTCACTGCCCGGACGCATGAACGCCGCCGAAGCCGCTTGGCGGCTCGGTTTTGAACCAGACCACATTCCCATTCTGGTCACTGCCGGCCAGCTCAAGCCGCTGGGTAATCCACCGCCAGGAGCCGTGAAGTTTTTTCTGACGGCCGAGATTGAGCAAAAGAAAGGTGACGCCAGATGGATGAACAAGGCAACTGAACTCATCCGGCTAAAGGTCAAGGACAAGAACGAGCGCGCCGCAAAAAGCCGGACGCTCAAAGGTTCCGTATCCGCAACCAACGGCAACGCAACCAATGGAAATAATTCCCATGACCGTCATTCCTAGCGGTGTGCTCCGCGCTTCCATTATACGGTGGCGGTCGCAGTCAAGGTCGTGCGCTTCGCGCCTCCACCTGTGACCGCGACCCGCTTGCGCCGTGGAAATCGCTTTTAAGAATCACGCCGCGCAGCCTGCATCGCCAGTGGTCATTCCCAATAATCATCATCGTGATCGCAATGCGCCGAATGGTGCGGCGGCGGTCCCGGCATACTTTGGGCTGACCATGGGCTGACCCCATCCAGGACGAGAGAGATCAATGGGGGGAACACCCCATAGTGCCCTTCGGCGACGGGAGGCATCATCGGGCTCGAATATGACAACAACTCTCGCTTCAGATCTTGGTCAAGACCGAGGCTTGCGGCGTTTGTCACAAAGATGTCCACGCCTGGCATCGCGACTGGCCTCGGATTTAATTTTATGATCCTAAAAACCTATGCACGCATTTTCACCGGAGACATGGATTTGTCACTTGGATTCTTGGAGCATCTCACCGGGCAGAAGCCTGATTACCGATTCAAGTTGCCGGAAATGGGTATTGAGGTCAGTGGACTTGCGGATTTTTGCGTCGTTGCGGGCTCCAAGGAAAAGCGGTATCCGCTCCGCGCCCTCCAAGGGCCGCTAATCGTTGACGATCTGGCGGCCACCGAGAAATTTCTCGTTGGGGCCGGTGCCGTCATCACGAAGCCAAACCAGGCAACCGTGACGGGCCGAAATCTATTTGCCCGCCACCCTGATGGCAGTGTGCTAGAATACGTTGAATGGAAGCCAGAACTTCGGCTGCGCATCCTCGGCTGAGAGCGCAATCATCAACGAAATATGACCGCTATCTGTTTGCCGATGCCAACCGCCGAAGAGGCGCGAGCCGCTTTCGGAATCGATTTCAATCCCGACAACACGCTCAATGGGGCAATCGCGCTGGCAGCGGCGGGCGATCTCGCAGGCCCAGCTGTTGCGCTAATGAGGGCGGTCTTCGCCTGCCCCGCTGCCGACGCCAAGTTGCGGGAAGCAATGATTGTGCGAACCGCCGTGCGTTTGAACTGCATTTATGCTGTGCATGCTGCCACTCGTATAGCGCTCAATAATGGGCTTTCAAAAACTGAGGTGGAGGCGCTCACCGCTGACGGCCCAGTCGCCGGAATAGATCCGGACATCGTTTTGATTGCGCGGATGGCGGACGACATCGCGGATCGCGCAACCCTTGGAGAGGACTTGCTGGAAGCATCCATTGAGCGCTGGGGTGTCGATAATACGAGGAAACTGATTTTAATGCTGAGTTGGTTTAATCTCGTGAACCGCTATGAAAGCGCATGCCACGTTCCTCGTGACTCCGACGAGAAGCTGGCACGATCGTCCGGACCAATCTAGCACGCATATTTCATCCGCTATTGGCGCAAATTGCGGTCATCATCGACGTTGTTTACAACCACTTGGGCACCGAGGCATTGAATGTTTTCAAGGACCTGCCCGGCGAACTACTTCCCTGGAACATCACGTCATCACGCCGTGCAACTGCATCGCCAGTGGTCAGTCCCAATCGTCATCGTCATGATGGCACTCCGTATAGTGTGGCGGCGGGAACGGATTGAAATCATCCGGTTGGGGCGGCGGTGGTCCCGGCAGACGGATGACAATGGCGGGGTGAACAGTGCCCGGCAACTGCTTGAACCGTCGATGCAATCCACCGCTCAATACCCATGCCAGCAAAGCCAGCAAGAGATAGATGGCTCCGATGAGAAACCAAAGGGCGTGCTCGTGAATATATCCATCAAGGTGATTCAATCCCGACGCTTCCAGTTCGAGTGCTTTAATTTGCCACGGTTGCATGATGGCCTCCATGTGTTGCGGTGTTTTGCGCTGCTGGTTCGGGATTCCGGTTTCCAACAATGGCCTTCTGCTGCTTCTCGTATTCGCTCAATGACGGCATTTCCACCGGTGCTTTGCGCGAATACGCCCGCGCCATTGCCCTGCTATTGTGGCCAAGATTCACCTGGGCAAACCGTTCGGGGTAGCCCGCCGTCTTTGCCCGTTCTGCCCACGCATAACGGTAGCTATGCAACGAGACGCCTTTGATGCCAAGTCCAGTGCAACGTTGCTTGAACTCCGTGGCGCGGTCGCCTGACCGCACGGTTCGCAGATACGGAAACAGCGGCCCATTGCCCGGCAGGTCGCGCAAGATTTCCTCCATGTCGTCATCCATGCGCATGATGGCAATCGAGCCGGTCTTCCGGCGCGCATAGCTAATGACGTGGTGTTCCCAATCAACATCCTCGGCGTTCAAGCCCGCCAGATCGGATTGCGATGCGCCCAAGTGCCAAGCCAGTTTATAGAACGCCTTGCGTTCGGGATTGTTTTCGCGGGCGACGATGGCCAGATGTTCGGCCAGCGTAATACCGCGCTTCTCTTTGAACTCGACGGCGGGCCACTGGCGTTTCGGCACGAGCGGCCACGGCAGCCAATTCATGTCCACGCAGAAATTGTGCAGGCGGCGCAGATAGACGTTGGTGGATACCGTTCCCATTTGCAGAACCTTCAGGATCGTTTCACCTTTGGTTTCAATGATGACCTGCGGCAGCAACGTGATGAACGCCTTGTCCTTGGCGGCGGTTTTCCAGCGGTGCTGATTCGCCCCCTGTTTGGTGCCAATCAACGAGTCAATGGCATTTCGCCATGTCCGGGTGGTGATGCCGTTGTCGCTGCCCGCCAGATACGCCTTGGCAATCTGGAGATTCAGCACCGGCTGGCGTTCGGAATTATTCTTGGCTTCGATGACCTGGCGGGCATCGTCGGCATTAGTGGTGCCGAGACTGGTGCGTTTGCCGGTCTTGGTATCTACGCAGTAATAGGCTCCACCACGAATTCCACGGCAGATGAGACGGTAACGTGTTTTCATATTTTTCACGCAACCGCGAGAATAACTGAGGCCGAATCCGAACAGGTAGCAGATAGGCGGCGGATAATGCCGGTCTATGCTGGTTTCCTACGGATTGGAAAATTGGTGTCCGTTTTGGTGTCCGTTGCGGACCCCGAACCTCTTAAACCGTTGCTGCACTCACAGTTCGGTCTGGAGGCGAGGGTCGGAATCGGACGCGTCTCGCCTTCCACAAGCCACTCGAAATCAACTATCTAAATCATCACCGTTGCCCTGATACTAAAGGCTTTCCTGCATTATGTCAAGGATAACTCCAACCGACTTTTCTTAACTCCATTTAACCCCCACCAAACGGTATTTGCTGGCACTTCTGCTGGCACTTTTGACAAGGTTAGTTTTGAATCTCATGCTGGTGACAATTGGTTGAAGCGTTTCTCGAAGTCACCGACGACACGAAGGATTTCGTCGAAGGCGGGCACTTCGCCGAAGAACATTTCGCCGCGCATATCCTGATAGTCTTTGCGCCACGCATCAAGATGGTGGGCGGGCGGCACGAACCGGAGCGCGCCGGGATGGAGCGTGGTGTAGTCCACCCATGACCAGCGGAAAAAGATTTCACGATGCGCGGCCACACGGTCAAAGAGCGCACGGTCTTGGGCAGCGCGTTCGGCCACACCGCGCGTGATGAGACACCAGACATCATAGTAGTGCCGGGCCATGCGAAATTTGCGTGGTTTGTCAGCCGGACGAAAAGTTTCCTCATGCAGCAGCAGGGCTTTTTCCCAAAAGGTGCGTTCGGCAGCGAGAACGCGGACGGGAATAGCCGCTCCGCTTGCCAGATTCGGGAAAGCTTCGGCGAGATAGGGCTGAATCAATTTTTCCTGGTGCGGCCAGTCATCCGAGCGCGCACCGAGTTCGATTTTTACAACCGGACGCACATAACCGGCCTCGGTCGGGTCAAAAACGCCGGGATAATGGAATAGAAGGCATTGGCCATCGTCCATGTCGGGATCAACTTCAAGTTTCCAGCCGGTGGGGCCGAGCGCGGCATGGATGCGGTCGGCCAGCGCGGGCTGTAAAGTTTCCTGCACCCAGTGGCGGCAGGCTTCCATAAGGGCTTCGAGGCGGAGCTTGCGTTGCTTTTTGCTCGGAGCTTGGTCGGGAGAGGCGTCACCGGCAAAACCCAAAGTCTGTTTGTCCACGATGAGATCAATGTCTTCGGAGAAACGCTCGATGAGTTTCCACGCTTTGGAAAGTGAAGTGCCGCCCTTGAAGGTGAGGTGCGGTCCAATTTCCGGCAGCGCGAAAAGTTCGCGCAGCGTCCAGCAAATCCAAAAATCTTTTTCCACGCTCGCGGCCTGCAAGCGCATTTGGTCCTCGACCTGAAGGCAGGCGAGCCGACGTTCTTGCGGCGACATTTTCAGGAAGCCGTCCATAATTCAGGGCGCCCCGGCGGCGAGCCGTTGCAGAATGTTCGCGACCCACGCCGGGGCATGTTTGCGGTCTTTCAGCAGTTGTGCTTTGTCAGTGTCGTCGAGTTGGCGGCGTAGAATGACAAGCACCTTGTCATCCACGTGGCGTTGACCCAGGTGACGGAGCGCTTGAATGACCGTGCCGCTCTTGCGCCCGGCGGTGGCCACGTTGCGCGGGGTGGTGTGCTTGAGAATAATTTCACGTTGGCCGAGCTTGACCCGTCGGGATGTTCCGTCGGTCAGGAAGACGATTTTCATCGGCACCTGATCGGAAAGACCGAGGACATTTGCGGCGTAGGCTCCGGCGGGTTGAAGCCGGACAGAGTCGCGGCTGACCAGCGCCTTGGCCACTGCGTCAGCGGATGCGGCTACGCGGCCCAATGCAGGATGGTC
>Ga0224554_1001161_pt1 | contig 17650 bp, 10 predicted proteins | sample 714S22024metaG_FD_180666 | JGI IMG/M metagenome (GOLD analysis project Ga0224554, IMG submission 180666) | Peat soil microbial communities from Stordalen Mire, Sweden - 717 S2 20-24 | ecosystem: Environmental > Terrestrial > Soil > Wetlands > Peat | place: Sweden: Norrbotten County, Stordalen...
ACCAGGACCACGGCAACAGCTTCGAGACCTGCAAGAGCGCCATCGAACTGGGCTATACCTCTGTCATGATGGACGGCTCGCTCAAGGCCGACGGCAAAACGCCGGCCACGTTTGAAGAGAATGTCGCCGTCACCAAACAGGTGGTCGATTTTGCGCATGAACGCGGTGTCACCGTCGAGGGCGAAATCGGCGTCTTGGGCGGCGTGGAAGACGGCCACGGCGCGGGCGGCTCCGGTCTCGATCACATCACAGACCCCGATCAGGCGGTCGAGTTCGCCGAGCTTACCGGCGTTGACGCGCTGGCCATCGCCATCGGCACCAGCCACGGCGCTTACAAGTTCTCCAAGAAGCCCGACGGCTCGGTCCTCAAGATGGATGTGCTCATCGCCATTCACAAGCGTCTGCCCAAGACCCATCTGGTCATGCACGGCAGCTCGTCCGTGCCCAAGGATTTGCAGGACATCATCAACCAGTACGGCGGAAAGCTGAAAGAGACCTGGGGTGTGCCGGTCGAGGAGATTCAGCTCGGCATCCGCAACGGCGTGCGCAAGGTCAACGTGGACACCGACAACCGCCTGGCCATCACCGGCGCCATTCGCAAAGTCCTCTGGGAGACCCCGGAGAAGTTCGATCCGCGCGACTACATGAAGCCCGCCCGCGAGGCCATGCAGAAGGTCGTCGCCCAGCGCATGACGCAGTTCGGCCAGGCCGGCCACGCCGGCGACTACAAGGCCGTCTCCATCACCGAGATCGCCAAAGGCTACAAGGACGGCAGCCTGAGCACCAAGCCGCTGGTCGCGGCAAAGTAACTTCGGCTTGATTGAACGCTTCAAGACAAAGGGCCACTTCGCATTCACGGAGCGGCCCTTGTCAGCTAGAACCAGGTGCCCACCAAAGCGGGTACCTTACCTTCGCCGCTGTCATTCTGAGCGAAGCGTAGCGCAGTCGAAGAACCTGCGTTTGCCAGGTGCCCCATCGAAGCGGGTGCCCAACCTTCACCGCGTTTTTTGCGGTTAAGGTGGGATAGATTCACCTATCTACAGTTTTTTATTGCTCTTATATTCTTTCCAACCTGAGCACAGCGCAGTTTTTTTGAGTTGTCATCCTGAGCAAAGCGTAGCGGAACCGGGGTCCCCGGCGAGCGATTTTTGCTCGCTGGGGTGGGGAGTCGAAGAACCTGCGTTTGTTTTCGCCGCATTGAAGGAGACGGACAGGCTGCGGCAAAGCTCTTGGTCGAATCCGGCCTTGTGTCAGGGCACGACTTTTAGCCTGCCCTGAGCACAGCCGAAGGGTGCCGGAAGAACCACAAAAGAATGTTGGGCTTTAGCCCCTGCGGAAAAATTCGATCCGGAGGGAGGCGGGGGTTTCAACCCCCGCAAAAAGCCACCCACCCATTCTTGAAAATCAATCAGCGCGGCGAAGCCGCGCTCAAGAGCCGCCTCTAGACCCGATCAACAATCCAGCCAACTCCACATATCGTGTCGGCTGGACTATTATGCTCGTATCAACAATTGAACGGTAAAGGGGCATTGTGCCGAAAAACTTTGATCAAGGCCATCAAATACCTGCCCTGGGCTGGACAGGACCAGCACTCCCAACCGGATTCTTCGCCTATGCCTCGTCACCCCCAGGGATCCCCCCAACTATCAGGGCAGCGATCGAGGGAATCAACAAGACCCAGACTGCGCGTATCCTCAGCTGGGAGGATCTCAGGTCAACGGGAAATACATAATTTCCGAAATATGCAACGCGATCGTGGACAGTGACTTTTTCTGTGCCGATATAACCGGAATTAATCCAAACGTGATGTTTGAGCTTGGATATGCAATCGCGACTGACAAACGCATCTGGCTCATTCGCGACGAGAGCTACTCTGATATCAAGAAAGAGTTCGATCAGCTCCGCCTCCTGACGACCGTCGGCTTTTCGCCCTATGTAAACTCTTCAGATATCATCAAATCATTCTTTACCGAGAGCTTACACCTAACTCTCGACCAGACGATATTTAGGCAGTCTATTGAACCAATGCTGTCGGCACAGACCGAAAGCGCCTCATTGCTCTACCTAAAGAGCCGTCACGACACGGAAGCGAGCGTCCGCACGACAAGGACGCTCGAAGACTCCAAGATTCCGATCGTTATCAGTGACCCGAAAGAAACATCAATACAGCCCTTGTATTGGTACGCGCAAAGACTATGGGGCGCAATAGGGCTGGTCACGCACTTTGTGAGCCACGCACGCGAAGGCTTTAAAATTCACAATGCGCGCTATGCCCTGATTAGCGGATTGGCCCGTGGGAGCGAAGTAAACACTCTCATGCTGACCGAACAGAGCGAGTTGCTTTCGCCAATGGACTATCGCGATGCGCTTCAAGATTACACAACGCCAGCTGAAGCCGCTCGTTTGGTCGAAGAGTGGCTAAATCCGATTAGGTTAGAGGCAAAGCAAATTATTGACGGGAAGGCAAACTACGCTAAGGCGCTACGGCTTGCTACAGAACTGAAAGACTTTCATCTTCAACTTGGGGACTATATTGCGGAGAATGAATCGGCCCGCCTGGAGGAGTACTTCGTTGAGACCACAGTCAGCGCAGATGTGATCAATGGAACCCAGAGCGTTTTCGTCGGTCGCAAAGGGACGGGAAAAACTGCCACCCTCCTCCACGCCCAATCCGTCATAGAGGCAGAAGCGAGAAACATCGTTTGCCTTGTAAAGCCGGTCGGGTACGAAATTGAGGGGCTTGTGCGACTCTTCGCTGGCTACAAACTCCACGACTTCAAAGGTTATGTCATTGAGAGCCTATGGAAATACATGCTCTATACTGAACTCGCTCGAGCAGCTGTACAGCAGATTACACAATCGGCCCTGTGGGAACTCGTCGACCCAGATTCAAAGGAACTTGTCGACCTTCTGGAGGATGAGAGCAGGGCGTTTTCCGGGGATTTTACCGTGAGACTGGAGAAGGCTGTTAAATCCCTCGAGGTCCTGCCACAGGTTGAAAGTGATGAACATTTTCGCAGAGGAATTTCCGAGGCGCTTCACAGTGGCGAGCTTGGGAGGCTGCGGACCGTCTTGAACCGGGTCTTGAAAAAGAAAAGAAAGGTTCTACTTCTGATCGACAATTTGGACAAGCCTTGGACAAGGAATGCAGACCTCGGCCAATTGGCGGAGTTCTTGCTGGGTCTCCTAACGGCCGCGAATCAGATCGGCGCCGAAATGAACAAAGGAGATAAAGAGAGGGATGGGGCGAAATTTCATAGCGCTATTTTCTTGCGCAGCGACATCTTTGAAAAAATTGTTGACTCTGCCAGCGAGCCGGACAAACTCCCTTATATGCGCCTCAAGTGGGAAGATTCAGAGTTGCTGCTGCGCATTATAGAAGAACGCTACATTGCGTCCCATGGCGCGGGAAGTGATCCAGCTGTAATGTGGCGTAAATATTTCTGCCCCCACGTAAAGGACATACCGACCCGCGAGTATCTTACCGAGCGGATATTAAAGCGACCGAGAGACATCGTCTATTTCGTAAAAGCTGCTGTCTCCTTTGCGGTGAATCGGAAGCATGATCGAGTTGAAGAAAAGGATGTCCTTGATGGAGAAAAGCAATACTCCCAATACGCGCTAGATTCGATATTGGTCGAAAATGGGATAACGATTCCTCAATTGGAGTCAGTTTTGTTCGAGTTTGTGGGAAGCAATGCGGTCACGTCGGAGGATGACGTAAGGATGCTTGTGTCTAGGGCCGACGTCTCAACCGAGAAGGTTGATGAAGTCGTGGATCATTTGGTAAAGCTGTCGTTCCTAGGAGTAGAGATTGAGAACGAGGTCTTCGCATACTCCGACGAACCGCGAGAGTTAAAGAAGAACAAGGTCTTAAGCGATCACTTTGTCGAACAGCGGGGAGGGCGGCGACACTATGAAATCAACCCGCCGTTCCGTTCCTATCTTGAGATATCTGAGAAATAGAGCACTCGGCGAACGGAAGGACCCGCGCAGCAATGTACGCGCACGATTCATGCCTCTTTTTCCCGCACCGGCCCGTGACCCCTGATCCGTGACCCCCAATCCCTAGTCCCTGCTCCCCACCTCCCGCTTTTCCGCCAGCTCTTCCAGCGTCTTCCCGTTGCGCGGCACAATCGCGTAGACCAGCTTGCAGTCCATGGCCTCCGCCACCTCATGCAGCCTGATAAGCGAGATCGTGCCCCGCAGCTCGCTCTGCTCCAGCCGGAAAAGCACCGAGGGGTTCACGTCAATCTTCCCCAATATCTCCGCCGTTGGAACGCCCAGCGCGTGCCGAACCTCCCGCAGCAAACCCTGTGTAGAATTCTCCTCTCTTCCCGCCCACCGGTAATACTTGAGTTCCTTGTCCAACCGCGTCCGTGCCAAACTCCGCTCTCTCGCCTGCACCTTTCATCCTCCTCAATAAATATGGCCCGCTCACGTCCCGTGAGCGGGCCATATTTCAAACGTAGTTAAAAGGGGCGAAATGATATGCAAAAACAGCCAAATTTGGCTTAATTTCCCCAAGTTTCAATACTTTTGGCCGGCATCCAACCGGAGTTTCGCTGCTTTCTGACGACCGGCAAGCCCAAATTCTTGCGAGTTAGCTCCCGTTTGCGCAGTTTGCCGCCCTTGAGAGCGATAGATTTTCTAAGTTATCTATGCTTGCAGGACCTGAAACGCTATCGCCTTGCAGAGCGACAAATTCACTGCCGCCGCTGACCTGCTGACCTGCTGACCCGCTAACTCGCTCACACCGCCGGCGCAATCGAAGGCTCACGCACAGACGCCGTAAGTCCATTCGTCTCCTGGTCCTTGTACTGGAGCTGGTAGAGCTTCCAGTAGAGGCCGCGCTTGGCGAGCAACTCCTGATGGGTGCCCATCTCGCGCAACTGGCCCTTGTGCATCACCAGAATTTCGTCGGCTTGCTGAATCGTGGAGAGGCGATGGGCGATCAGCACACTTGTCCGGCCCTCGACCATGCGCTCCAGTGCGCCGCGTATGCGCAGTTCGGTGTCGGTGTCCACGCTGGAGGTGGCCTCGTCGAGGATGAGGATGCGGGGATTGTAGGCCAGCGCGCGGGCAAAGTTGATGAGCTGCTTCTGGCCCGTGGAGAGCGAGTTGCCGCGCTCCTGCACCGGCTCGTCGAATTGGTGCGGGAGGCTCTCGATGAAGTCCAGAACATTCACGTCCCGTGCAGCCTGGCGCAGATCGGCTTGGGTGATTCGCTCGTTGCCGAAGCGAATGTTCTCGGCCAGCGTGCCGGTGAAGAGAAACGGATCTTGCAGCACGACGGCGAAGTGCTGGCGGAGCGCGGTCAGATCGTGCTCGCGGATGTCGATGCCGTCGATGAGAATCTGGCCGGCGGTCACGTCGTAGAAGCGCATCATCAGGCTGGTGAGCGTGGTTTTTCCCGCTCCGGTGTGGCCGACGATGGCTACCGATTGTCCCGGCTCGACGGTAAAGGAAACGTCCTTGAGAATCCACTCGATGCCGTCGATGGCGGCGAGATTTGCGGCATGCGATTCGCTGGCAACGGCCTGTTTCACGGCGGCCTTCTGTTGCTCCGTGAGTTTCTGATAGGTGAACCAGACGTGGCGGAATTCGATTCTGTTGCTCCCGTCGCCGGCTAACGGCTGGGCGGGGCTGACGATCTCCGGCTGTGTGTCGAGCAGCCTGAAGATGCGCTCGCTGGCGGCCATGGCGGACTGGAGGATGTTGTATTTGTCGCTCATATCCTGGATGGGCCGCCAGAAGCGCAGTGAGTACTGGATGAACATATTCAGCACGCCGATGGTGACCGCGCCGGAGATCACGCCGAAGCCTCCGCGCGAGACAACCAGGGCGATGGCGACGATGGAAAGCAGATCAACGGCGGGATAAAAGAGCGCGTAAGCGAAGATCGTGTCCTTGAACGCGACCAAGTGTTGCCTGTTCACAACTGCAAAATCATCAAAGGCCTGCTGTTCCCGGTTAAACAGCTGCACAACGCTCATCCCGGATATGTACTCCTGGCTGAAGCTGTTGATTCGGCCGATGGCGGTGCGTACGCGGCGATAGCTTTCGCGAACGTGATCGCGGAAGAGGCGGGTGACGATGAGGATGAGCGGCAGGACGGAAAAAGCGAGCAAGGCCAGCCGCCAATTGATAGTAAGCATGAGGGCGGCCATGATGGCGAGATTGAGAAAGTCATCGACGATGGCCAGCACGCCGGCGGTGAACATTTCGTTGATGGCGTCCACGTCAGAGGTGATGCGTGTGACGAGGCGGCCGACGGAGTGAGTGTCAAAGAAGCCGATGTGCATGCGCTGCATGTGGCGGAAGATGTCGCGGCGCAGGTCGAACATGAGCTTCTGCCCGGTCCACTGCATGAGGTAGATCTGGACAAACTCGAAGAGGTAAGAAGCAAGCTGGGCGCCTAGGAAGATGAGGGCCAGACGGGTGATGCCCTGGTATGGATCGGTGGGCAGGTGGCGGGCGAGCCATTTGGTTGTGCTGAGTCCGTGGGCGAGCAGGTTGACAGTGGGCGCGCCTGGCTCCGCGGGGAAGTAACGGTCGATGCCCACCATGACCAGGTAAGGGCCGGTGACATCGCAGAGGGATTTGAGCGAGACAGAAAGAGCGGAGACGGCGGCCTGCCACCAGTAGGGGCGCAGATAGTGGCCAAGCCGGCGCATGAGCCGGGAGTCATAGACCTTGCCGGACGGTTCGTCATCGGGCTTTTTGGGTTTCTTCTGTTCTTCGTCGGCCATCGGTTGGGTGGGATGCGGCTTCCGTCTCCATTGTAGCGGGTCAGCAAGTCAGCGGGTCAGCAAGCCAGCGAGACAACGGGAAAAGTGAATTTGCCGCTTTGCAAGGCGATGGCGTTTCTCATGCTACAGGCGTAGATAACGGAAAAATCAATCGCTCTCGAAGGCAGCAAACTGAGCAAACGGGAGCCGATTCGCGAAAAAGCGGGGTTGCAGGGGTATGAGAAACCGCGAAAGGTCCTGCTGGGGCCGGATAAAAAGTGCGAAAACTTGGTGATTTTAGTCCGATTTTGGCTGTTTTTTGTCACAATTCAGTCCTCATTACGTGCGTCAGGCGGGTCGAGCGTCAAAACCGTGCACTGTATTTCTCCCTTGACATTCGACAGGAAGATGCTTCATCTTCTTGTAGAACGTCGAGAGGAAAGGTATGCCGCAGCCAACGGATCTTCTGCAAGGAACACTCGATCTGCTCATCCTGAGAACACTGGTGCCTGAGCCTATGCACGGCTGGGGAATTGCCCAGCGGATTCAGCAGGCTTCGCAGGATGTGTTTCAGATAGGCCAGGGATCGCTTTACCCCGCCCTTCACCGGCTGGAATACAAGGGGTGGATTCAGGCCGACTGGAAGGCTTCAGAGAACAACCGCAAGGCAAAATATTACGCTCTGACGCGCACGGGCAAGAAGCAACTGGAAGCGGAGATCGAAAGCTGGGATCGCCTGGCAGGCGCCGTTGCGCTGGTGCTCGACCAAGTCTAGGAGACACATGCTCAATGCGTTTCTGACACGCCTACGCTTCTTTATCGCCGGCAGGAGCCACGGTGAAGTGGATGAAGAGGTGAGATTTCACCTGGATCAGCAGATCGAAGCAAACATTCGGGCCGGCATGTCTCGCGAAGAAGCGCGGAGGCAAGCCGTGATTGCATTCGGCGGAGTGGAGCGCGCGCGCGAGCAATGCCGGGAAGAGCGGCCCGGTTATTGGCTCGAAACTTTCGTGCAGGACGTACGGTATGCTGTCCGCGGCTTCCGGCGCAATCCGGCGTTTTCTCTCACAGTCGTGCTGACGTTGATGCTGGGGATCGGATCGACCACCGCTGTTTTCAGCGTTGTGGACAGAATTCTCTTCCGCAGTCTGCCTTATGGCGATTCAAACCGCCTTGTCTCGGTGGGGTTGGTTGCGCCGATCGAGCCACAGGAGTTCATGCTGGGCGGTTCCTACTACGAGTGGCAGGACAATCAAAAGCCGTTCACGGCTCTGACTTCCGAGATCGGGACACAGCCCTGCGATCTAACGGAGACCAATCCCGCACGGCTCGACTGCGCGCGCGTGGAAGGAAATTTTCTGCCTACGCTGGGCGTCTCGCCGGTCATCGGCCGGAACTTCACCGCCAACGAAGACAGGCCCAACGGCCCGCGCGTGGCCCTGATTTCCTATGGCCTGTGGCTCAGCCGATTTCACGCTGATCCGGGAGTCGTCGGCAAATTGATCCGCATCGACGGACATCCCACGGAAATTGTCGGGGTTCTGCCGAAGGATTTCGAGATGCCGCGGTTGCAGGCAGCGGATGTGCTGTTGCCTCAGGCGCTGGATGTGGCCGCGGAACGACGCGCCGATCCGGGCCATCCCATGTGGGCCTTTGCCCGGCTCAAGCCGGGAGTGAGCACGGAGCAGGCAAAGACCGAGCTTGGGCCGTTGTTCGAGTACTCGCTGCGATTGGCCCCAGCCCCGTTCCGCAAAGAAGTACACCTGCAAGTGCGATCGCTGCGCGATCGCCAGGTGCATGACGTGCGTCTGGTGGCGTGGGTTCTGCTTGGTCTGGTCATGGCGGTTCTCCTCATTGCCTGCGCAAACGTGACCAGCTTGTTGTTGGCGCGCGGCGCAAGCCGGGAGAGAGAACTGGCCGTACGGTCGGCATTGGGAGCCAGCAGGATGCGGCTGGTCCGGCAAGCGTTGACAGAGTCGTTTACCTTGTCTGTCGCCGGCGGAGTTGCCGGGTGTTTGTTCGCCATGTTGCTGCTGCGGCTATTCATCGCCATGGCTCCGGATGGGATGCCGTTCCTGAGCAAAGCGCGAATTGATCCGCGCATCCTCGCCTTCGCTCTCGCTACTTCGGTCATCTGCGCTGTTTTCTTCGGGCTGCTGCCAGGGATACGCAAGGCCGGTGCAGAAGCTCTGACGAGCCGCACGCGGACGACCATGCGTCATGCCGTGTTGCGACGGGGGCTCGTCATTGCGCAGATTGCCGTGAGCATGGTCCTTCTGGCGGGCGGAGCGCTTTTGGCGCACAGTTTCTGGAACATCGAGAAACAGAGCCTTGGAATGAACTCCGAGAACATTGTTACCGCCGCGATTTCACTGGGCCAAACTTCTTATCCCACACCTGAAAGCCAGATGGCATTCTTTCAACGATTGGAACGCAATCTGCGCTACGGACCAGGTATCGCCGCATTCGCAATCAGCGACTCTATACCGCCAGGTGGTTATCACGACGATCAGATTTTTGCTGCGCTGCGCGTGGAAGGCAGACCCGCCTTGTCATCAGGGACGGGCGGCACGGTCGCATCGAGATGGGCCACGCCCGAATACTTTCGAGTACTCCAGATTCCGGTCGTGCAAGGGCAGGGTTTTACCGATGAAGAACTCACATCGAATGATCATTTCGTGGTTCTGAGCAAGTCGCTTGCGGGTCGCCTGTTTCCAGGAGAGAATCCGCTCGGGCAGCATCTGCACCTCCACAACGGCGCGCCCACAGAAAACGATCCCTCGTACACCGTGGTGGGCGTTGCCGCAGACGTGAAGAACGGCGGTCTTGCCGGCGACGAGGAGCCTGAGTATTACCGGCTACGGCGCCAGAGAGCGGAGGACTGGGATCGTAGTTCGATTCTGATTCTCAAAACAACGCTGCCGCCGGGCGCAACCGAAGCATGGATCCGGTCGCAAGTCGCATCCCTCGATCCCACGGTCCCAGTAGACATCAAGACCCTCTCCGAAAGAGTCGGCAAAATGGCGGATCGGCCTCGCTTTGAGATGCTCCTTGTGGGATTCTTTGCATTCACAGGGCTCGTGCTCGCCGTGATTGGACTGTATGGGGTAATCTCATTTTTCGTTGTTCAGCGCACTCAGGAGATTGGAATACGGATAGCGGTGGGAGCGTCGCGGGCCGACATCCTGAGGCTTGTGCTGACGAACGCGCTGCGGCTGATCGTACCTGGAGTGTTTCTCGGATTGGTGTTGGCGTTGGCGCTTTCCCGTGTGCTGGCCAGCCTGTTATTCAAGGTCGGCCCGCATGATCCTGTGACCTTCGCGGGAGTGACCGGCTTGCTGATTCTGGTTGCGCTCCTCGCGACGCTGATTCCAGCAAGCTCCGCGACCAGGGTGGATCCAACTGTTGCGCTGCGCTGCGATTGAAGAATGTGCGTTGCTACGTCGAGAACATCAACAAGATCAGGATCGCCGTTGACCAATTTGGATTGCTTAAGGCGCCCCGCACTCTTTCGATAGCTTTTCCCAATTCCAGATTCCGGACACAACCTTCTGCGGCAACGGGAATCCGAGCTGATGCGCGAGCATGCACACCTGCCCGCGATGATGGGCTTCGTGAACAAGCATGTAGCACAGCATCTCCGGACCAACCGGCCAAGGCTGAGCCCAGCCATCTCTGAGAAACTGCTTGACGCGGCCGCCGGAACCGCCGAGCGCTTCAGCGAGCATCTCCTCGCACCGAACGGCGCTCTCGGCCAATCCCGCACGGGCCTGCTGCGGCGTGCAGCGCGCGCGGTTGAGCTGGAGTGGAACCTTCAGGTGCGGCGCTGAAAGCCTGATCCACTTGGTGCGGGTATTGTGCATGTGTGTGAAGATGGCCGCAATGGTGCGCGTGCTGCCGGGCAGCTTCGCTGGCAGTTTCGTATTCCAGGCGGCAGGGTCAAGGTGTTCGATGAGAACCTGGTTCATGCGATCGTTGGCGGCAAAGATGCGGATTGCGGCTTGGGCGAGTTGAGTGTGAGCCTTGTGTTGAGGGGTGGTCACGGCTCCCTCCTTGCGTCTTAATCCCATGCGTTGGGGCTCATCACGAGGGCCTGGAATCAGGCCGAGGAGTGGATACCCCGCTACTCGGAAGGAGTTTTGGCCTGCTCTTTTGCTTTCTCTTCAGCGGCTGCCCGTTCTTCTTCCAACTGATCCTGCTGCGCCGACCAGAGTTTCTGCTGTTCGATCTCTTCTGACTGTTGTAGCTGCTGTTGTTGTTGCTGTTGTTGCTGTTGCTGTTGCTGTTGTTGCTGCTGCATCAGATTCTCCTCCTTTTCGGTTCCGCTTTCGGTTCCGGGCCCAAGTCAAATGCCAGCGCCCGGCTGATCCGGGTCGGGAAACTCGATGATGCAACTGGAGTTCCACTCGATCTCTCCCGAGACGATTATCAGCTTGATCTGAAGGCCAACGAGTTTCGATTCATCAACCGCGATGCGCACCATCAGAGGGTGTTCGATCTGCTCTCCCGGCTCGATCCACCCATGGTCCGTAAATACGGGGTAGGTGCGGACGTGTTCCGGCTTGAACCCCATGAACGCGAATATTTGGCAGGCCGAACCCTCCTGCTTGATGGGATACACGGCCAGTCCGACGTTTTTCAACCGGCAAAGAATCGCGAGGTAGAGTTTGCCATTTCTCCTGAAAAGCTTGCCGGTGATCCCCAGTTCGAGCTTTCGCTTGTAGGTGCGGCCGCGCATATAGTTCATCAAGGCCCACGCTGCGCCAACCACCAGGGCGGCGAACTTTACAGTCGCGTCGGCAACATCGAGCCAGAATTTGGCGTTGGCGTGAATATCAGGTTCAGTAAGCATAATGGCGGGGAAGAAGCTACCCGGCAGGACCTCCCCTACCGGACTCAGAACACGGTAGCAAAATGCAAATTGAAGGTCAAGCGTTATTCCATTCGCGGGGCGAGAGACCGAAACGCAGGTTCTTCGACTTCGCTCTCCATCCCAGCGACGAAGACCTCTCGCCGGGGGCCCCGGTACGCTTCGCTCAGAATGACAGGCGAGGGTGGGCAGTCAGGCGTTGTGGAACAGTTCGCAAGCCTCAGCATTTACACTGGTAAACGGAGATATCCTGTGTTTTTCGATAAAATTCTTACCAAGATTTTTGGCACGGCGAACGAGCGTCTGATCAAGAGTTTGATGCCGATGGTGGCATTGATAAACGCCCTTGAAGAAGACACGAAACAGCTTACGGACGACGGACTGCGGGCCAAGACGGTGGAGTTTCGGACGCGGATTGCGGCGCGTGTGGAAGGAATCACCGAACCCGACCAACTCAAGATTGCCGAACGTGAAGCTCTGGACGAGATTCTGCCTGAGGCCTTTGCGGTGGTGCGCGAGGCGGGCTGGCGCTCGGTGCAAATGCGGCATTTCGACGTGCAGCTAATTGGCGGCATGGTGCTGCATCAGGGCAAGATCGCCGAGATGAAAACCGGCGAAGGCAAGACGCTGGTGGCCACGCTGGCCTGCTACCTGAATGCGCTGGCCGGGCACGGCGTGCATGTGGTGACGGTGAACGACTACCTGGCCAAGCGCGACGCTGAGTGGATGGGCAAGATCTACGAGTTTCTGGGGCTGACGGTGGGCGTGATTGTCCACGACCTGGACGACAGCGAGCGCAGAGCCGCTTATGCCGCGGATATTACATACGGAACCAATAACGAATTCGGCTTCGACTACCTGCGCGATAACATGAAATTCGAGATAAAAGATTGCGTGCAGCGCGGGCACTACTACGCAATCGTGGACGAAGTGGATTCGATTCTCATTGACGAGGCGCGGACACCGCTGATTATCTCCGGGCCGACCGAGCAGACGACGGACAAGTATGCAAGGGTGCGCAAGATTATTCCCGCACTGGAAATGGGCGAGGAGATTGATGCGACCAATACGAGGCGCGTGGCGGAACTAGGCCTGGATCTGAGGGAGGGCGAGAAGCACCTTACCGGTGACTACATTGTGGACGAGAAGCAGCGGACGATCGGCGTGACCGACGACGGTTGGGTGATGATCGAGAAGGAGCTGGGGATCGGCAACATCGCCGATGCGGAGAACTGGGAACTGAAGCACTACGTGGAGACGGCGATCAAGGCGCACGCGCTCTATAAGCGGGACGTGGAATACGTGGTGAAGGACGGCGAAGTCATCATCGTGGATACGTTCACAGGGCGGCTGATGCCGGGACGGCGGTGGTCGGACGGGCTGCATCAATCCATCGAGGCCAAGGAGGGCGTGGCGATCCGCAAGGAAGACCAGACGCTGGCTACGATTACTTTCCAGAATTATTTTCGCCTGTACAAGAAGCTGAGCGGCATGACGGGCACGGCGGAGACAGAAGCGGCGGAATTCGAGAAGATCTACAAGCTGGAGATTGTCGTCATTCCGACCAACAAACCGCTGCTGCGGCTGGAAAATCCGGACGTGGTTTTCAGGACGGAGAAAGAGAAGTACAAGGCGGCAGCCGACGACATCTCCATCCTGCACGAGAAAGGGCAGCCGGTGCTGGTGGGCACTGTATCGATTGAGAAGAGCGAGCGCCTCTCGACGATATTGCAGAAGAAGGGCGTGCGCCATGTGGTGCTGAACGCCAAGTTCCACGAGCGCGAGGCGGAGATTGTGGCGCAGGCCGGGCGGCTGGGGATGGTGACCATCTCGACCAACATGGCAGGGCGCGGCACGGATATTCTGCTGGGCGGCAATCCGGATTTCATGGCCCGTCAGGAGTTGGCGAAGAAGAACAAGGCGCGTGCCATCAGCGTGGCCGAGGGAGCGATCAACCCGATGGCGCCGGCGGGATTTCTGCGCTTCTATTACCAGGGGCAGGAGTTCGAGGTTGGCGAACCGGAATGGGCCGAGGTTTACAAAGGCCACGCGGAGTCGGCGCAGCAGGAGCACGAGCAGGTAATCGCCGCGGGCGGGCTTTTCATTCTGGGTACCGAGCGGCACGAATCGCGGCGTATCGACAACCAGTTGCGAGGGCGCGCGGGACGACAGGGCGATCCCGGCGAGTCAAGATTTTATTTGTCGCTGGAAGATGACCTGATGCGCATCTTCGCCAAGCAGTGGGTGAGCACGCTGCTGGAGCGGCTGGGCATGGAAGAAGGCGTGCCCATTGAATCGAAGATGATCTCCAAGCGTATCGAGGGCGCGCAGAAGGCAGTGGAAGCGCAGAACTTCGAGAGCCGCAAGCACTTGCTGGAATACGACGATGTGATGAACAAGCAGCGCGAGGCGGTTTATGGGCTGCGGCGGCAACTGCTGGAGGGCGTGGATCAAAAAGAGTTGATTCTGGAGGATTATGTCGGCGGGATTCTGAGCGGCATACTGGACGAATTTGCCGGCGAGAAAGTGCGTCCCGACCAATGGAACATGAAAGGACTTGAAGGCAAACTTATTGATCACTTCGGATTGACAAACGCTTCGCTGAATATCGGGGCCACCGGTATCAAGCTGCATGAGTTGAGCCGGCATGAGCTGGGCGAGACGATCTTCGAGAAGCTGAAGGAACAGTACGAGGCCAAGGAGAAGATACTGAGTTCGGCGACGATGCGCTACCACGAGCGAATGGTGATGCTGAGCGTGATTGACGGGCTATGGAAGGATCACCTGCTGTCAATGGACCACCTGAAAGAGGGAATCGGCCTGCGCGGCTATGCGCAGCGGGACCCGCTGGTGGAATACAAGCGGGAGTCCTACGACATGTTCGAGGCCATGATGCTGAAGTTCCAGGAAGACACGGTGAGGTTTCTCTTCCGGATGCAGATTCTTGGGGCCGACGGTGAGCCGATGGATGCGGCTCCGCGCATTAATCGAACGGTTCCCGCGGCGCCTCCCGTGGCCAGCGCGGCGCATCCTGTGACGCTGGATGCTGAGCCGAGGGAGATTTCGATTCACACCCGGCAGCCTTCGACGACCATTGACGCGCTGGAGAAGGAGTTCCGGCGCAAGAAAGAGCGGGAGCTGGAAGCGGCGAGCAGGTCGGGCGGAGACGCTAGCCAGCCGACGCAGCGGCGGACGGGCGAGAAGGTGGGACGCAACGATCCCTGCCCATGCGGGTCAGGGAAGAAGTACAAGAAGTGCCACGGGGCGGCAAATAGCGCGTAGAGCAGGCGGACTATCTTCCGTCCGCTTGGACGGCCTGCAGAAATGACTGGGGAAACGGCAAGGGGGCTTTTTTCCAAGACCGGAAGAAGCTCTTTTTCCTGGGTCGAACAGCGGGAAGGCCGCAGGCGGCTAGATCGGTTCTCCGACCCATATGCTCTTGCCTCCATATGAACAGGCGCGGACGAGGACGTCCGCGCTACAGCCGGCCGGGAGGCCAGCGCTACATTCATACAATTACCAATTCATGCGCTCTTGCATGTCCCGTGCGAGGCGGCTGTTAATTCCACCTCAACGACCAAGGGCTGCCGTCGTCAGAGTTCGCTAACTTGCCATCGCCCTTCTGCGCGGCGAGAGATGGCTCTGACTAAGGGAGATTAAAGTTGAGAGCTATCTCCTCTGTGGATTCGCTTCCGGGTTCGAATCGCCACCTACGCACGGCTTCCGCAGCGGCCTGTGAGAGCATGGTGTTCCCGCTGAGCGGTTTCACGTCAGTCACTTTGCCTTCCGTGTCCACCGTGACCGAAAGCCGGACGATACCGCTGACTCTCATGCGCTTGGCAATCTCGGGATAAGTGGGCGGGAAGCGCGATTTAACTGCGCGTCCGTCCGCGGCCCTGGCGGGCGTGGCCAGCGCGACCACCAGCCCGAGCGCTGCTGCCTGCAGCAGGCGCAGAGCGGCACGCCGTAACCAGATGGGGTGAAATACAAGACTTTTGTTGTTCATTGGGACACCTCAATGTTTTTTAACTGCTCGTTGAGGTTATCGGCGCAAGGGGAGCCATCATTAATACATTTGGAAAGGGTAATTACCGAGGAGTGCGCGGGCTGCGGGGCTGAAGTGACGCGAAGGGGAACTTAATTAACAGGCCTGGGAGACGGCGGCGAAGGTGAGGTCCGCGGCGGTGGAGTGGTGCTCGTCGCGCCATAGGTCAAAGAGGCGGCCGTAACTGAGGGTGATGTATTGGGCGCGATCGATGCCCAGGCGCGCGGCGGCGCGGTCGATCCACTCGGCGGAGCCTTCCAGCTCGGCGTAGTTGCCGATGGGGGTTTCATCGACGACGCAATGGCCTTCGCCGTCCGTCCACTCGGCGCGCCATTTTTCATAGCGGAAGGCGGGAACGAGGCCGAGCGAGAGGAAAATTTCTTCGAGCGCCGCGCCGTCAGCGACCTCAGTCTCGGTTTCGATGCGGTGCTTGTGGGTGTCTTCGCCGGGACCAATGTCCGGCAGGCGCTTGTGGGTGAGCATCCAGCGGCCGGCATAACTGCGTATGCGCAAAATCTCGGTGCGGGCGCGCATCTGGCGGTCGGGCGTGTCGTATAAAACATTGCTCTCGAAGGCGCGCGGAGTTTGCAGGCGAAAGCCGGCCGCCTGGAGGCGCTGGGTGAGATTGGCAACGTCGGCGATGCGGAATTTGATCTCGGTTTCGACGGGCATGGTCAGCAGTGAGTATACGGCAGGGGACGGAGTAGGGGCGAAGAGGCGACAATGAAAGAGATGAAGACACTGCGATTGGTGGTGGACCCCGCAAACCTGGAGAGCTCCGAGGCCGAGAAGGCCCTGGACCGTGCGGCGCAGATTTTGCGCGCCGGGGAGTTGGTGGCGCTGCCAACAGAGACGGTGTACGGATTGGGCGCAAATGCGCTGGACGCGGCGGCTGTGGAGCGGATTTTCAAAGCCAAAGAGCGGCCGTCGTGGGACCCTGTGATTGTGCATGTGGCCGACGAAATGATGCTCGAAGGGTTGGTGCGGGATGTTCCCGAGTCGGCGCGCAAGCTGATGAAAGCTTTCTGGCCGGGACCGTTGACGCTGCTGCTGCCGCGCACAGCGGCGGTGCCCGATGCGGTGACGGCGGGTCGGTCGCTGGTGGGGGTGCGGATGCCGGCGCATCCGGTGGCGTTGGAAGTGATTCGGCGGGCGGGGGTTCCGGTGGCCGCGCCCAGCGCGAATCTTTTTGGGCACACGAGCCCGACGACGGCCGCGCACGTGCTCGCGGACCTGGATGGACGCATCGATGCGGTGCTGGATGCGGGGCCAACCGAACACGGCGTTGAGTCCACAGTGCTGGATCCTTGTCAGAGCCCGATGGTGATCTACCGGCCGGGAGCGGTGACGAGTGTCCAAATTCGAGACACTGCCGGAGCGGTGGAGAACTTTCGCGGTAGCGGGGGGCTGGAAGTGGAGCCGCGGGCGGCGCTGCCTTCGCCCGGAGTGGGGCTGCGGCATTATGCGCCCAGAGCGCGGCTGGTGCTGGTCGAGGGTAAGTTGGCGGAGCTGGGTGCGAAGTTGGCGGAGGCGGCGCAGGACCTGGTGGGCGAGCGGGTGGGCGTGATGCTGCCCGTTGAGGTTGCCGCGCCGGCTGGGGCGGCGGCGGTGGTCGAATGGGGACGGTGGGCGGCTCCGGAGGAGATGGCGCGGGGGCTGTATGCTGGGCTGCGCGCGCTGGACGGCGAGGGCTGCACGGTGATTTTGTGCCCGCTGCCGCCGAGTGAGGGGATTGGCGCGGCGATACGGGACCGGCTGGAAAAGGCAGGGAATAGGGAACAGGGAACAGGGAACGGGGAATAGCAAGTCAGCAGGGGCGGAACTGGGCGAGAGGAAGTTTGTGGTTTCCCAGGTCCCAAAAGCGGGACCTGGGGCACCCACCCTATTCCCTATTCCCTATTCCCTATTCCCTATTCCCTATTCCCTATTCCCTATTCCCTATTCCCTATTCCCTATTCCCTATTCCCTATTCCCTATTCCCTATTCCCTATTCCCTATTCCCTA
>Ga0224554_1001163_pt1 | contig 17606 bp, 25 predicted proteins | sample 714S22024metaG_FD_180666 | JGI IMG/M metagenome (GOLD analysis project Ga0224554, IMG submission 180666) | Peat soil microbial communities from Stordalen Mire, Sweden - 717 S2 20-24 | ecosystem: Environmental > Terrestrial > Soil > Wetlands > Peat | place: Sweden: Norrbotten County, Stordalen...
CATATTTACATCAGGTATGTTTCCGAGTTTAATAAATAAAAGAAACAATTATAACGATGATGTTTGTGAATTATCAGATTTAGAAAAAGTTATAAAATATTCTGATTATATCGCTATATCATTCGATGGTTCTACATTAGAAACATTTGAAAAATGTCGAGGTATAAATGCAAGAGATATAGTAATTGATAATATAAACATAATGCAGGAGATGAAGAATTATCTTGATAGTAAAGTAAGATTTAAAATTAATATGACAGTTTCAAATTTAAATTATCAAGATATGTCAGGAGTTTTAAGAATAGCACAGAAGAATAATATGAATGAATGTAACTTTTTTCCAATACATACATGGAATGATTTGAAACTTAATAATATTAGTAAAGTTACTATAATAAATTGTGTTAATGATACAATGCTTGCAGAGACCGAAGGTGAAGTAAAAACAAATATTCAATCATTTCTTAGTACTATTAATAGAAATAAACCGCATATATGTATAATGCCTTTTATACATTTTATAATTGATTCTGATGGAAGTGTATTTAGTTGTTGCAGATTGTTAGATGACAATGGAGATTATAATAATAGAAATAAGAATATAATTCTTGGTAATATTTATAAAATGAATATTCGTCAAATACTTGATAATGGAAGTGAAATAAGAAAAAAATTATATTATGCAAATGAAAAAGTATGCTGGAGTTGCGATAGATATAATAAATTGAATGAAGAATATTTCAAATGGATGATCGACGATAATTCAAAGGTCTTTCTATGAAGAAGATATTATATGGATTGCAACTTAGCGCAGTAGATAAAACTGGAAAATTTCTATTAGATAAAGATTCGAATTTTAATTTTTGTAAATCAATGATAAAAACTTTTGAGAAATATTATAAAGGAAAATACCATCATTATGTGATACTTCCAGAGTATGGATGTTTGTTCTCAGATATAGAATCAAATAATATTGATTGTGTATATCATTTAGATTATTATACTAACAAAGTATTCTCATCACGATATCATTGGAATTCTAATGTAGCACGAACAATATTAAATAAAGTAAAACCAGATATTATATGGGAGAATAACCCTACATTAGTAAATAATTGGAAAACACTTTTGTTAGAAGAAGGATTGATAGATAAAGTAAAGATAGTATCTTACAATCATTGGCCTCACAACACTGAATATCCAAAAATTGATCAAAGATGTTCATATTTATATCGTCAAGTTGAAGCTATACATTTGAGTGATATTACATTATGTAACACTGATTTTGTCAAGCAACAATTGATTGATAGTATCAATGAATTAGAAAATATTAATTTAGAGATTACTGGTTGTAGTTATATACAATCTATTGCGCCAATTATAGACTGTGAAAAAATCGAGAAATATAATTGTAAAAAAAGAGAAGATATTATAAAAATTATATATCCTCATAGACTTTCAAGTATATCTTATTATAAAGATGCTTTTGATAATTTTATTTATGCATTAAATAAATTAAAAGAGCGTAAGCTAAATAAGAAAGTAGAAGTAATACTTACTGATGCTAGTGGAAAGATTAAAGATAGAAAAGATATAAAATTTAAAGATTCTAAGAATATAAAATTAATATTGAAGAACAATATGAATAGAGAGCAATATTATAAAGAGCTTAATGATTCACATATATGTGTAGCTTCATTTCGACAAGGTAATGGCGGAGGATTTAGTATGTCATTGTTAGAAGCGATATTTGCAAATAATGCGTGTTTAATACCTTCTCATAGTGGATATAGATATATGGCTCCTGATAAATTTAATGGTTGGATATTTGATATTTGTACTCAGTTGCAATTATTGATTAATGATAATGATATTTATAATAAAAATGTTAAAGATTTGAAAGAATATTATAAAGATTATAATATTAAAATTATTAAAAAATTAGACAAGATATTTAATAGTATATGAAAAAGAAGAAGAAATATAGTAAAAAACAGAAAGCATGTTATAAAAGACGAGAAAAGAGAATGGAAGATTTGTACTTGTGGATATAAAAATATAATTAGATTTTGGGGATCAGAAATATGTAAAAATGAACAATTATGTAAAGATAAATTACATCAAAGAATCGAGGAGATGTATAATGGAAATAAAAGAAAATAATTTTACAAATGCTTGGTTAAAAACTATAAGAAATATTTACGATACACCTGAAATAATAGCAAAACCAAGAGGGTTAGAGACAAAAGCAAATATAGCTTCGACTATTGTAATTGAAAATCCAAGAAATAGAATATTATATATAAGCGAAAGAAAATATTCTTTAGTTTATGCTATTGCAGAAACGCTTTGGTATTTTTCAAAGAATAATGATTTGAAGATGATTCAAAATTATGCTCCTTCAATGAAAAAATATTCTAATAATGGATCGAATTTAAATTCAGGCTATGGTTCCAGAATATTTGAAGAAATAAATGATTCTGGAACTACTCAGTTCGATTATATAATACAAAAATTTAAACAAGATAAAGACACTCGTCAAGCAATTATACATATAAGAAATATAAAAGATTCTAAAGAAGATATAGAATTAATGATGAATAGTAAAGATATTCCATGTACACTTACATTGCATTTTCAAATATTATATAATAAATTAGTATTGATTGTAAATATGCGGTCTCAAGACGCTATGGTAGGATTAGTATATGATACTTTTACATTTACAATGTTGCAAGAATTATTATATATTAAACTTAAGAATATATATCCAGAGTTGAGTCTTGGAAAGTTTATAATGTTTGCAAGCAATGAACATATATATGAAAATTGGTATGAAAAAGTAAATAATATTCTTGAAAATAATGATATCTATAAAGATATCAATTGGGAAATGCCATCAATGCAAGAAGTAGATATGGAAAAAATATTGAGATATGAATGTAATATAAGACAAGATTATATGGTAAAGGCATGGGATGACGATAACTCTATTCCTAAATATTGGAGAGATATATTAAATATTTTAGCTTGGAATAGAACAAAAGATGATTCATTTTTAAAAAATATAGATATAAGTTTAGAAAAAAGTATAAATATATTCAAAGGTGAGATCAAATGAGAATATCAAGTGAAGATATGTATATTGAAATATTAAAAGTTATTGCAAAGAGATCGACATGTTTAAAACGTCAAGTGTCTGCAATAATAGTTAAAGATGGAAGAATAATTTCTATGGGATATAATGGTTCTCCACATGGATCAGAGAATTGTTGTGATGAACATAAGTGTTTAAGAGAAGATTCAATATCAGGTGAGAATTTACATAGTTGTTATGCAATTCATGCAGAGATAAATGCAATTTCTTTCGCTGCGAAATATGGTATTTCTTGTGAAGAATCTATTATATATACTTCAACGCAACCATGTATAAATTGTACGAAAGCTATAATAAGTGCTGGAATAAAGAAAGTTATATATATAGAAAAATACAATGATGAATTGTCTTTAAAATTATTACAGCAAGCAGGAATAGAATCAGTGCAATATAAGGAGTAAAAATGTTTATCATCTTAGATGGCATAGACGGCTCAGGTAAATCTACTATTATAGATTATATTAAAAAAAATACAAAGTGCAAAGAATATGATTTTAATGATAAATATAAAGAATTAAGAATTCCTGCAGCTTTTGAATATAGATTTAATAAATTAAAAAATAAAGATATAATATTTCATAGGTTTCATATTTCTCAATGGGTTTATGATTTTACATTAAGAAATAGTTATTTTGATTTACAAAGTTTTGAAAAGAAAATATTTAAAAACTATTTAGATAACATATATCTAATTCATGTAGATATTGATTCAAAGATAGCTTGGAAAAGAATATTAGAAAGAGACGATAAAATGGAGACACAGAATTTAAGTCTTGATAGAGAAGTATTTAAATTCGCATATCAGAAGTCTTTGATTAAAAATAAAATATCAATATATAATAATCATATAAAAAGAACTAAGAATGAGATAGCTAAGTTTCTTAATTTTAAATAGAAAAATAGAGCTTTCTTAATTCTTTAAATAAAACATAACAGGAGGATCAAAAAATGTCAGAAGAGATTAATTATTTAGATCTAAAGTTAGGAGAAGTTTATGAAAGTAAGAAAGGAGTTATATTTAAAGTAATTAAGAAATTTTCAGATTCAGAATTATGGGTAGTTACGAAAGATGACTGTGTGGTTCTTGAGTTTCCAAAAGATGCAGTTGCAGTAAAGAAAATAGAAAATGCAGGCAAGAATTGGTTCAATGGAAAGCCGAACAATGAAATAGAAGAGAAGATTAACAAGAATAGAAAAATAATTGAAGAAAAGGAGGAACCTGAAGTGTCAAAAGAGAAGAAAGAAGAGAAAGTAGAAACTGAAAAAGAAATTAAAGAAGAGAAACCAAAGAAAGAGAAAGTAGAAAAAGAACCTAAGAAAGCAAAAGTTACAGATGAAGACAAAGCAAAGATTTTTTGTTCAGTAAAAGAGTTGCTTACACAGTCTTTTCCAGAAAAGATTAAAGCAAAAGATGAGAGTGTAGTATTCTTTATTAAGGAAGTAAAGTGTAAGTTCGTAAAGAAGGATTTAATGGTAATAACCACAGCGAAAGTGAATGGAATAGAAGAGAACAAGAAGCTTGATAACTGTGGAGATTTTAAATTTAGGTATCACATATCAGACTTGTATGATGCAATTGGTTACAAGGCGTAACGGGACGGGATGTTTATAGATTTTCTGAACGACTGGATGAATGTGAATAGCATTCATCCAGTCACAGTTAATAGTAGATATATTACATTTCCTGGAGATAATTGTACGATTAGAATCTGGTATTATGGAAAAGTAGAGATAGATAGAAATAGAAAATTTTTAAAGAGTTTTAAATTTAAAGAAAGTAAAATAAATAAATTTATGAAGAAGGTGATAAATGGCAAAGATTGAAGAGAAGAAAGATAAAAAGAGACAGAAATATGAATTAGCAAATGAAGAATTTCAACCATTATTAGAACAGATATATACAATTAATAAAGAGAATTTAGATAATAATAAAATTCTATTTCCAATAAATGTAGAACCTAATAAAATTGTATGTTTACGTATGGTGAGAGGTGGAGGAAACAAGTATGCTTATATTAGACCAATAAGAGGAGAGTATGCTTTGCTTACTGAAGCAAAATATTTTCTTGTTATATGCGATCAAAATTTTAATTTTATATCTGTAGAAAGACAGAAATATGTTATATTACATGAATATTGTCACACTCACTTTGATATTGGAACACAGAAATATGAAACATTAGATCATAATGTGAAAGATTTTAGTTTTCTTTTAAAAAATCCAGAATGGAATATTGATTTAGTAAAAGATATTAAATATAAATCTAAATCTGGTTTTGGCGATTTAGAAAAAGCTATCAAAGAAAACATTGAGTAATACAAATGTATATACATGATAAAAATACTTGAAAATTCAAATGTACAAATTCAATATAATTTGATATATTAATAATAGGAAGGAAGTTAAATATAAAAAGGAAGGTATAAATTATGAAAGACTTAAAAGTTATAAATAATTCAAATATTAAACCAATACTAATATGTATTGGTTTTTGTGTTTATAATATAATGGAAGGAGGTGAAACTAATGTATAATAAAAAAATTGCACTTACAGCAGATATTCTTTGCTGGTTAGGAACGGCAGTAGTAATATATGGAAAAGTTTCTAACAACGATTTGATCTGGCCTGGAATTTATTTAGTAGTAATTGGACTTGGAATTGGCATTTGGAATATGATAAAGTTTTTGAACAAGTAATCGATTTAAAAATAAATTATGGAGGTATAAATTATGCATTTTAAAAAAGGAACGAAAGTGATTCTAAATTGTCCGGGTCATTGGGCTTATAATCTTGTAGGAAAAATCAAAATTTATTGTCAAGGTTTGTATATTGTTAGTATAGGTAATTTAATATATTGCTCGACCCCACAACTTCTAAAGAAAGTGAAGGTATAAATAATGACACCAGAAGCTATTGATATCGCATTTGAAAAGTATTATAAGTCAAGTATGAGATATTTGAAAATGAATCAAATGGAAGACGCTGCAATGAATGCTTATTTATCTTTAAAAAATAATACAGAGAAGTATAAGAAGTATGAATCAATGAACAGCTCATTCATCGATAGACGTGTAAAGTGGGCGAAGTTGAATGAATTAAATTATAATAAAAGGTTTATATCACTTGAAGAACATAGGGAAGGAAATACAAGGGAGTTTAGCTTTGAAGATTTGCTTGAGGGTAATGGAGAAAGACTTGTTGAAAGTAATATAGATAATATAGACCTCGAATCAAAGGTGTCAGAAATGGCTTGCAGGGATTCGAAAGTTATTGATATAATGAAAGATAAGATAGATGGATATTCACAGAATGAAATTTCTAAAAAACATAAGAAATCAAAATCAGTAATAAGTAGAATTGTTAATGGTACTACATGTTTGAAAAGAAAGAAACGTAGGACAGAGATAGATAAAAGTAATATAGATAAATTTTTAAAAGTTGCAAAGAAATATGGAGAAGACAAAGGAGTATATTATCGAATAAGTTATTTTAAGAAAGGTGATTTGATAATAAATAAGAATGGTGTAATATTTTCAAATAAAAATTTCTTTAATGGAGAATTACATAAAAAGAATCATTATATAAACTATATAGATAAAGTAGATATTAAAGATTTTGAAAATGTATGTAAAGAGGTGAAAATATGAAAGGATGTTTAATGACAATGTTAATGATTATTTGTTTTCCAATATGTGTTATAGTAGTAATATATGGAATTGCAGTTATAAAAGTTTTATTTTCACATTAAATTAGAAGAGGTATAAATTATGGAGATATTATAAATACTTATACTAAAATAATTCATTCTTATAAATTTACACAGAACAATGTTGTTAGTTTTGTTATAGACAATAATTGGGGACAACATTGGGATGGAACAACGATAAAAATAATTAAGGAGAATAAAAATGACTAAAGTATATATTGCAAATTCAAAAGTCCATTATATGGACGGGTTAGAAATATTAAAAAAGCAAGGGTATGAAATTGTTACTGTCACCGAGGGTGACATAGATATCTTTCATACTGATCGACTTAAATATAATATTGAACAGATATTAGACTCAAACCCTGTCAATCGTGATGATTACGTATTGCTATCAGGTAGTAATATAATAAATGTATTACTATCAATAGAAATTATTAAACGTACAGGTGTTTTAAATGTAATGTTGTTTGGAGCTAAAGATAAGCAATATCATAAAAGAGAGAAAGTGGATACTCTAAAAATATAGGAGGAATAAATTATGGAAAAAACTTTTGAAATTGTATTAATAAACACGATGACGGACAAATACATATCAATCGAAAGATATATAAAAGATGAAGAAGTTGCACATAATACAGCGCAATATTTAGCAAAAGTTTTAGATGATAGTAAATATAAAGTTACAATTTATGAAAGAGGTTCTATATAATGTATAATGTTGGTGATACTTGGAAATGTACAATTAAAAATAGAGCATATGCAGAAGTATGGTTAGATTCTATATGTGATAAAATAGAATTTTGGAAATTTAGTGTTTGTTACAAAGATGGAAGTTATGATTTATCAGATCTTGATAATGGATTATCAAAAAGATCTTGTATTAATCAAGCCATAGGAAGATTATATAGCAAAGGTATGGAATCAAATGAAAAACCAAGATTTAAAAAAATAAAAGAGGTTAAGAAATGATAATTGATGAAATGAAGAAAGATACAAACAAATGTTATAAGATAAATGAGAAAGGAATTGAACTTGTAGCTTTATATAAAGTAGCAGAGTTGGCCAAAGAAGAATGGAATAAGAAATTAAAAATAATAAATTGCAAGATGGATATTAGTTCAGATTATGAAATAGGTATGAAATTATTTTTTCTTGCAAGAATTATAACGGTGATGCATAATAAATTCAACTATGATTCAATTGAGTACATTTATGGAGAACAGATTAGTTTATATATTGGAAAGATAGAAGAGTATATAGAAGCCATCATCATCTAATGATTAGGATTCGTGGTTTTCATCCACGCCATAGGAGCTTGATTCTCCTTGATGGTACCAATGATATAGTTGCCGAGTAGAAAAACTGGTATCCTCACCTGGCTTTGACCCAGGCTATCTTGAAAAAGATTATGTAGGTTCGAATCCTACCTCGGCAGCCAAAATATAAAATTGCGCTTATAACTCAGATGAATAGAGTAATGGTTTTCTAAACCATAAGTCGTAGGTTTGAATCCTACTAAGCGCACCAATATAATAAGTTGATTATCCAAAAATTAACTGGATGTGGGTCAATGGTTGACCACTTGGCTTGGGACCAAGTTTATGCTGGTTCAAATCCAGTCATCCAGACCAATAGTGCAGGAGTGGTGAAATTGGTAGACACAGAGGACTTAAAATCCTCCGAATAAAATCATAAGGGTTCAAGTCCCTTCTCCTGCACCATATATAGAAAATATTAATTATAATATATTTTATTATTAAAGGTGGTAAAACAAATGGATGAACAAATAGAAAAACCAGATAGATTTAAATTAAAGAAAGAAGAATTTGATTTAAATTATAACAAGGAAGATGAGATACGAGATGAGATCGATAAGGTTGAAGTGAATATTAAAAGTTATAAGTTAAACCCAGATACTCGAAATTTCATAGATATGCACGATATGATTGATAGTGCTTCAAATGTTTGCACTCAATTATTTAAATTAAAGAAAAGAGCAATAACTTTTAAAAGCAAAGCTAAATTATTTATGGAAGATATAAATTATATGTATGAGCGTGAGTCAGATAATATATTATTGAGGCTCATAGATGGTGATGATGGAGAAGATAAGAAAAAGAAGAAATATAGCAATGCAAAAGAGAAAGACGCTTATATAAGAAATGAAATGAGAGAAGCAGATAAATTTAAGTATGTTCAATATGCAAATAAAAAAGATATAATTGCGAAAGGATTATGTGAAGAGATAGATGCATATATAGAAGCGGTAAGTGCTGTTCGGGGAGAATTCGGAAAAAAAATTGAACTATTGAAATTACAGAAAGACATGGGAGTTCTTATAAATATAAAAACTAAGAAGGTGGAATAGAATGTTTAAAATTGGGGATATATTTAAAGTAGGAAGTTATGTAAGACTTAAAGAAGATGAAGAAACGAAAGTTTTCTGTAATAAATATGGTTTGAAATTTGATAAAACTTATAAAATTGAAGAACTACTACTTGATGGTTGGGTAAAATTAGATATTTTTAATAATGGTTATATTGTTCATATCAATAATTTAATATTATATCATATGACAGAAATTGAAATTGAAGAGTATAATAAAATTAATAAAATATTGTATCAAGATATTCCAGTAATGGTAGATAAACTTCAAGAAATATTGAATAAACAGTCGGAACTACAGGATAAGTTAAATAAAAATCCTAAATATATGTCATTTATGGATAGAGTTAGATTTATACAAGATAATGCATTACATCTTAATATAGAATTTGCGGAACTTCTAAAAAATTTACCATTCAAGTATTGGAAGAAATATTCTCCAGAACAATTGAATGGAGACGAATATAAGAAGAATAGAAAAGAAGTTATAATGGAATATATCGATATGGCTTGTTTTTTCTTTAACATTGGAATTGCATTAGATATAACATCTAAAGAATTTTATAATATATATATGGAAAAGAATAATATAAATTTCAAACGTCAGGATAATAAATATTAAATGAAAAATTATACTGCTTGCCATTTACACACGACATTCTCAACAAATGATGGTATGTATCGTCCCGCAGATTATTTAAAACGAGCTCAAGAATTTGGAATGAATGCTATGGCGATCACAGAACATGGCAATATGAACTCGGTATTTGAATTTGTAAGTCTTGCCAAAGATACTACTATAAAACCTATTATTGGTATTGAAGCTTATTTCGTGGATAATAAATTAATAAAATCAATGAAAGAAGATGAAGATTTATTTGATAAATTCAAGAAAGATAATAATCAAAAAGAGATGGATATTGTCGAAGAGAGACTTTCAAAACAAAGAATGCGACACATTATATTATTAGCAAAGAATAAAACTGGATATAATGCATTATTAGAAGCTCAGTTTGATGCAGTCAAGAATGGATTTTATTATAAACCAAGAATTGATTGGACAAATTTAGAAAAAATGAAAGGTAATGTTATTGTATCTTCGGCTTGCATCGGTGGTATGGTTGCAAGATTTGTAAGTCAAAATCAATTAGAAAAAGCAGAAGAAATAGCAATTAGATTGAAAGAAATGTTTGGTAATGATTTTTATTTCGAATATACTGCATTAGAAAGAACAGATTATTATGGTCCTACATGGGTAAAGATGAGGGAGCTTGCAAAGAAATTAAAGATTAAAAGTATAATTACAACTGATTCTCATTATTTGAATAAAGGTGATGCAGATCTTCAAGATATAGTTCATAATATTGGAAACAAAGCAACGATGAAAGATATAAAAGAAAAGAAAGCGTGGGTGTTTGATGATAGAGATTTATATTTTAAAAATTATGAAGAAGTGAAAACTATTATGAGTAGAATATTTCAAGAGTCTGATGTTGAAAGATTTTTAAAAATACAAATGAAATTGCTTCTAAAATAGAACAATATAATATATTTCCTGATAAAGATATATTACCGAAGACAGATTTTGATGAAAAGAAAATGAAGATTATAGTAAAAAATAATCTTGAAAGAAAAACATCTATAGAACAAAGAAAAGAATATTTAGAAAGATTAAATTCTGAATGGAAGACTGTCAAAGAATTAGGATTTTTAGAATATTTCTGGATCGTATATGATATTGTGGAATGGTGCAAACAAAATAATATTATGACAGGGGCGGGCAGGGGTTCAAGTGGAGGAAGTCTACTTGCTTATTTATTAAATATAACTGAAGTAGATCCATTGAAATTTGATACAAGTTTTGTGCGCATGATAAATAAATCACGTGCAAAAATGCCAGATATAGATGTAGATTTTGAGCGAGATAGACGTCAAGAAGTAATAGAATATATAAAACAGAAATATGGTGAAGATAAAGTATCTCAAATTTCAAATTATGTATTAATGACAGATAAATCAGCATTGAAAGATATATTAAGAATATATGAAGTTCCATTTAAAGAAGCGACAGATGTTTCAAAATATTATGATGAGCATGAAGATGTTCCAGAGAAATATCAAAGTCAATTTAAAATTGCTAAAAAATTAAAAGATAATATTAGAAATTTATCAGTTCATGCATCGGGGGTATTATTGACAGACGAAGATATATATAAATATATCCCAATGGCTCAGTGTAAAGGCCAGACAATAAGTGGAATAGACATGTATTGGTTATCGAAGAAGAAATTTTTAAAAGTAGATATATTAGGACTTCGTTCATTAGATATTATGAAAAGATGTATACAATATATCGAAAAGTATGAAGGAAAGAAGATAGATATATTAGAATATGATATTGAAGATAAGAGTGTTCTTAAAATGTTTCAGAAAGCTGATACGAATAATATATTTCAGTTTGAAACTCCTATGTTTAGAAGATTGTTGAAAGATGCAATTCCAGAAAATTTTGAAGAATTAATTGAATTGAATGCTATAAATAGACCTGTCACAATAAAACTCGGGATGCATGAAGATTATATAAGACGAAAATTTGGTGAATCTTATACGATGCCAAAATTACTTAAAAAACATTTGTCAAAGACGAAAGGAATATTATTATATCAGGAACAATTGCATAAAATATTATCTGATATTTTAGATATATCTGAGGGCGAAGCAGACGATATTCGTAGAGATTCAATTGATCAAGGTTTTATAAACGCAACACAAAAATATAAACATAAATTATATTTAAAGTATGACAAAGAAGATATTGATGAGACTTTAGAAACTTTAAATAAAATAGCAGATTATTCCTTCAATAGATGTTTGACAGGAGATACTATTATAGAAAAAAGACATTCTGGACATAAATGTAAAATTAGTATCGATGAATTATATAAACGAACATATAGTGAGAATGGTCAAAGATATTATAAAGTATGGAAAAATCATAAATGTATTCCAAAATTATTTTCATATGATGAAAATAATAAAAAATTTATATTTAATGATATAAAAGATATATATGATAAGGGTATACAAGAAGTATTTGAAATAGAATTGGAAAGTGGTGAAATAATAAAAGCTACAAAAGCTCATAGATTTTTTACAAATCAAGGATGGAAAACATTAGAAGAAATAATGAATTCTGACAATATTGAAATTGCTCATCATGGATATAAAAAATCTTGGAACGATGGATTAACTAAAGATACTAACGAATCATTAAAAAAACTTTCTGAAAAAAGAATAGGTAATGATCATTTTAAAAGAAAATTTGGTGGTAAAGTTCATAATCAAGGTAAAACAAAAGATAATTATGAACCACAAGCTAGAGCAGCTAAAAAACTTACTAATAGAAAAATGTCAGAAGAAGTTTGTTTGAATATGAGTAATTCTGCTATTAAAAGAGATAGGAAAGGAAATCCAGGAAAAAGAAGTCCGCAAGCTTGTAGAAATATTGGAAATGCTACATTAAGAAGACATGCAGCTGGTAAATATCCTAAGAAATATACATATCCTCACAAATTATTACATGAAGAAATGGTTAGACAAATAAAGGAGATTCTATGAAGTCATTTAAACCTCAGACTATATGCTTTTCAAAAATAAAAAATATAAAATCATGTGGAGAACAACAGACATATGATATTGAAATGAAGCAAGAGCCATATAATTTTATAGCAAATGGATTTATATCTCACAATAGTCATTCGTGTGCCTACACGATAGTTGCTTGGCAAATGGCTACATTAAAATGTTATTATAGAAAATATTTCAATCTTGCAGTATTGAATATGAAAGATGATGAAGACAAGATACAACAGACAATCGATGATTGTTATGATTATGAAATACCTATTAAAAACTTTTTTATTAATGATATATCAAATGATTTTACTCTTAATGATAAAGGTGAGATAATACCTGGGAGTCGTTGTTTAAAAGGTATAGGTGATAAAACATTACAAACAGTTATTGAGAAAAAACCATATAAAGATGCTCAAGATTTTTTAACAAGATCAAAAATTAGAACTAATTCTTTGGAAACATTAGTAAAATATGATTTTTTTCTAAATGAGTGGGGTAAAGATGAAAATGCGAAGATAAAAGAGTATTTAAAACAAAAGAACAAACAAAAGACTAAAAAGGATAAAACTAATGAAGAAGTTAAAGATTAATCAAGAAGATAAGTATCTTAATATTGAAGGTCTTGGTATGCAATTAAAAATTAAAGACAAAGTTAATCTTGATAATTTTGTTCAATTTTTTCTTGATGTATTTGCAGAATTGATTCTAACAAAATATAAACTTGAGAGTAAGAAGAAGAAGATAATATCAACATTAGAGCAAGTGAAAGATAAACTATTAATGAATTGAGGTAATAAATGAGTTTTTTTGATTTTATAACAATGAATAATAATTCTATTAAACTTTATGATGATTATTATCTTAAAGAATCAGAGTGTATAAATATATATGGAGAAGATTATAGTGGGAAGACCTCTTTATGTTTTTATATAATAAAACAGAATCCAGATAAGAAGATAGTATATGTGTGTTCTGAAAATTTAGATAATATGTATAAGAATAAACTTCATGAATTATCTAATAATGTTTATTTAACTCATTGTAATGAAGTAAAACGATTGATAAAGATATTAGACATCATGCCGATAGAGTTAGTAATAGTAGATAGTATTACCGCTATGGCATATATAGATAATAATAAAGATATTGAACTATTATTCAATCTGATTAATGATAAAAATATAAATATGATTATAGTTTCACAAAGTAGAAAATATGAAGGTAAAGAATATTTTGAACATTATAAAATATTAAATTTTTTTAGTCAAAGGATTAAAGTAGAAAAACAAGAAGAATATCTAATTTTAAATCAAAATAAAAAAATAAATTTTAATGAAATATGGAATCTAAAACAGTAGAAAGGAGGCAGAAGATGAGTGGAAAATTAAGAGTGAAAGAGAACAAGAAAGTAGAAGATGGGATCTATAAAGTAAAACTTACTAAGTGGCAGGAGAAAGATGGCAAGAATGGTGGCTCATATTATAATCTCGCATTTCAAATAGTAGACAATGAAGATTTTGAAGGCGAGTATATCGGTCACAATGCTCCTGGAGATCTTAAAGTTGGAAACAAACTTTATAAAATTCTTACATCTTTGAATGGTGGAGCAGAGTTAGAGATTGACGAAACAATCGATTTAGATGATTATAAAGGAAAGAAATGCATAGTCACTGTAACTTCAGATGAAGATAGTGAATATGCAAAAATCGTAAGCTTCAAACCATTAAAGAAAAAAGTAGTAGAAGATGAAGAAGTTCCAGTAAAAAAGAAAGTAGTAGAAGATGAAGAAGTTCCAGTAAAAAAGAAAGTAGCAGAAGATGAAGAAGTTCCAGTAAAAAAGAAAGTAGCAGAAGAAGCTCCAGTAAAGAAGAAAGTGATAGATGAGGATGATGACGCAGAGTTTAAATAAAATCATAGGGAAGTAGAATTATAATTTTACTTCCCTATGAAAGGAATCATAATGGAAGATAAAAAATTGCCAGATGTAAATTTAGTAATAAGATATGAAAGATCATATAATTTAGGTGGCTTTCGAAACTCTCAAAATTTTTCATATGAGATATCTGGTAGTGCAGAAGAAATAAAGAATATAGATGATGTTAAAGATTTAATCGATAAAGTTTCTATAGTAATGGCAAATACAGCAAAGAATTTAAGAAAGAGAACAAAAGAAGTTACAGCAGAAGATGGAAAAATATTAGATAAGAAAGAAGAATAAATGAGAACATTAATAATTCCAGATCTTCATTTAGATCATACTGTTGGAAATTTATATACAATAGATTTTTTTATGAAATATAGAAATGAATTAGTAAGAGAAGCTGAAAATGTAGATTTTGTTATAATGCTTGGAGATTATTTTAGGAATCATGATACTCACAATAGATATAGAAAAGTGTTATCAAAGTTTATTTCTGAAATTAATAAACCGATAATTGCTTTGCTTGGACAACATGACAAAGATTCATTAGGTCATGTATTACAAATGATAGAACCATTATGTAAAAATTTAATAGTTGTTGAAGATACTTATGAATATAAAAATTGCAGTTTCATAAGTCATGATAGAAGTGATGAAAGACTTAAAGAAAAAATATTAAAAAGTAAAGGAAAATTTTTATTTGGGCATTTTAATATTAATGGATATAATACTGGAAGTAAACAAATGGACTCAAGTTTAAATATGGAAGTAGATAAGAAGTTTTATTTAGGGGATATTCATAAACATCAAGTGAATAAGAATATTACTTATGTAGGTAGTATCGCTCCAACGAATATAGGCGAAGTAGATTATGATTTTCAATATTTGATACTTGACTTAGATACAGGAAAAGAGAAATGGACAAAGCTTAATTATAATATTAAAACATTAAAATTGACGGAGAAGAATATAGATGAAATAGATGAAGGAACTCGGGTTATAATTAATATTGATGATATGAAACAGAAGTCTGAATGGCTTGCGAAGTTACAAAATAAGAAATATTTATCTCTTGAATTTATTTTAACTATAGACAAGATAAAATCAAGAAAAATTGATTTTAATATGAAGTTCGATATAATAATTTCGGAATATTTAAAGATGATGAAGAAAGAAAAGTTATTAGAAAAAGTAAAATCTTATATAGCGATTTGTAAATAAAAGGAGATAATATGAAGATAAATAAAAATCCAAAGTCTTATGTAAAATTGAAACAACAGATAGAAGAGAATAATGAATATGATAAATATCTTAAGAAAGCTATATTTAATTATAAAACATACAGACAGCTTATAAATAAATGTATAAATAAAAATCTTAAGAAGAGTTTTCTTTCATTGAAAGAATCTGACGAAGGCAAAGGATTTGAATTACTTTTGAATTATTCAAATGGTACTTATGAAGCTTATATTCAAATGTATGGTTCTATAGAAGATTATCAATATATGTTTGAATATATAGAGAAGATATTTGGATTAACACGCATGGTAGAAGATAGTAATTGCAGAGATCCGAAAGATGGGAAGACATATTTTATAAAAAGATTTAATGATTTTAAATATATCAATCTTAGAGATTTATTTACAAAATTAAAAACAAAAGAAGATAAAATAATATTAGAAAGAAAGTATATACCTAATATTGAAGACTTTAAGAAAGAAACAATCGACTTAATAGAAAAAGTTAATGCTTTATTTGCTTTAAATAAAAAAATGAAAGAACATATACGAGGCCAACGTGAACTTAAAAAATATAAAATTTAATAATATATTTTCTTACAAAGAAGGACAGTTGATATTCGATAACAAAGTATATTTAGTACTTGGTATGATAGATGGCAAATTGACTTGTTCTAATGGCGCTGGCAAAACATCAATTATAAATATTATTCACAAAGCTATATATGATAAAACATTGAAAAGAAATATCAAAGATATTTCTATGAATCATTCAGGAAATATGAATATAGAAATATCTTTTGATAATAAAAAGATAGTTAGAGGTATGATTAATGGAAAGAATTATGAAAAATTATTTGTAGATAATGAGCAACAAATAGAAAAGAAAACAAATTTTACAGATGATTTCATAGATTATGAATTGTTCAAATTAATCACGACATTTACTCCAAAATATAATTTCTTTTCATTAGACGATTCTAAAAGAAAAGATTTAATTATAAGTCTTACAAATAATGATATTATAGATAAAGTATATGAAAAAGTAAGTAAAGATTTGAAACAAATAGAAGAAAAGAATTTTGATATACTTATAGAAAATTATAAAAAATCTTTGGAAAATAAAGAAGAATTTGAAAACAAGTTTATAAAAGTAGAAAAAACATTGAAAAGATATGAGAAAGTAGAAGAAGCACTTAATAAATTAATAATGTTTGAAAGAAATAGAAAGACTTTATTTGAAGATTATTTTGTTAAGAAAGAAGATTTTTTTGAATCAAAGAATAAAGGAAATAATTTATCTAATCTTTATAAAAAAATAGAAGATATAAACTTAGACAAATATGTAAGTGATATGAGTAAATATCAAAGCAATATTGACAATGAAGAAGATAATATTGAAAGTTTAAAAAAGAAAATGAAAATGGTAACTGATGGAAAATGCCCTATATGCAGACAGAAGATAAGCAATAAACAAGATATATTAGATGATTATCAGAAAGATATTGATAGTAGTGAAAATGAAATTGAAAAAAATCAGAAACTATTAGATAATAT
>Ga0224554_1001164_pt1 | contig 17591 bp, 15 predicted proteins | sample 714S22024metaG_FD_180666 | JGI IMG/M metagenome (GOLD analysis project Ga0224554, IMG submission 180666) | Peat soil microbial communities from Stordalen Mire, Sweden - 717 S2 20-24 | ecosystem: Environmental > Terrestrial > Soil > Wetlands > Peat | place: Sweden: Norrbotten County, Stordalen...
AGACTCCGGCGAGTTTTTGACCGTTGCGACCACGCGCCCCGAGACCATGCTCGGCGACACCGCCGTCGCCATTCACCCTGAGGACGAGCGCTACCTGCATCTCCACGGCAAAAAGCTGCGCCTGCCGCTCCAAACTCGAGAATCGCCACGAGAAATTCCCATCGTCCTCGACGAGTGGGTCAGCCGCGAGTTCGGCACCGGCGCGGTCAAGGTCACACCCGCGCACGATCCCAACGACTTCGCTCTCGGCGAGCGCCACCACCTGCCCGCCATCAACGTGATGGACGAGCGCGCCCACATCAACGCAGAGGGCGGCGCCTACGCCGGCCTCGATCGCTACGTCGCGCGCAAGCACATCGTCCACGATCTCGAAGAGCAGGGGCTTTTGGCCGCCGTCAAGGACTACACCAACAACGTGGGTCATTGCGAGCGTTGCAAGTCGGTTATTGAGCCACGCCTATCCACGCAGTGGTTCATCGCCGTCAACAAGCAGCCCAACACGGGCGGTGCATCGATGGCGAAGCTGGCCATTGCCGCCGTCATGCCTGGCGCAAACGGGCCCGATGCGAACGGCGATAAGGCCATCCGCATCACGCCGGAGATGCACGAGAAAGTCTATCTCGAGTGGATGACGAACCTCCACGACTGGTGTATCTCGCGCCAGCTCTGGTGGGGCCATCGCATTCCCGCGTGGCACTGCGCCGCGTGCCACAAGATCACGGTGCCCGAGCCCAACACAAAGGCTGACCCCACGGCCTGCGCGCATTGCGGGTCAGACAAGATCACGCAGGAGACCGACGTACTCGACACGTGGTTCTCCTCGGGGCTTCTGCCCGTCTCCATCTTCGGCTGGCCCAACATCAACGCCGAAAAGCTTGCCGATGCAGCCTTGAGCCGGGCGGATTTCGACGCGTTCTATCCGACAAGCCTGCTCGTCACCGGCTTCGACATTCTCTTTTTCTGGGTCGCGCGCATGATCATGTTTGGTTGCTGGTTCTCGCGTGACGTTCCGATGCGCGACGGCAGCCCGCGCCCGCTGGCCGAATCGGTCCCCTATCGCGAGGTCTATATCCACGCCCTGGTCCGCGACGCCAACCGCGAGAAGATGTCCAAGACCAAGGGCAACGTCGTCAACCCGATCGAGATCGTGAAGCAATATGGGACCGACGCGGTCCGATTCACTCTGGCCTCGATGGCCTCGCCCGGCACCGACATCGCTTTCAACGTGGCGCGCACCGAGGGCTATCGCGCCTTCGCTAACAAAATATGGAACGCCGCGCGTTTCATGTTCATGAACGTGGACAGGGCTGCGGAAGCGCGCATTCATGTTGAAGTGGGAAGCATTACCAGACCAACGGAAAGGATGAACGAGTGGCCAACTGAGGAGTTGTGGATTCTCTCGCGCCTTAACAGAGTTGTCCACGATGTGAATCTCGCATTTGAGAAATATCGATTCGACGATGCCGCGAACTTCGTCTATCAATTCTTCTGGGGAGAATTCTGCGATTGGTATCTCGAGTTCGCCAAATTGGGATTGGATTTTGACGATCCGACAAAACAGGAATCAACCGGAGCAGCGCTTTCGACGATGCTGTATGTCTTTGAGAGCTCCCTGCGCTTGCTATCGCCCTTCATGCCTTTTATTACGGAGGAACTGTGGCATGCGGCATACAACAATAGTCCCCCGGCGAAATCAATCGCTCTGACTAGATTCCCGACACACGCGAAGTATGACCAGTTCGCGCAGGTGACGCTCGACAGCGCGGAGATCGCGATGCAAATCCTGCAGCAGTCGATCACGGGGATAAGGTCTCGTCGCAAAGAGCTAGGGGTCGAAGAGAAGTCGCTGGTGAAGGCGAAGATCGCGGGGACATTGAACGCCCCTCCAATCCTCCGAAAGCACAGCCACATTATCGAGAAATTGAGCCGAGTCAGCGAACTTGAAGTCGTCTACTTCTCGGATCGCAATACCGGCGGCAAATACGAGATGCTCGCATGGCAAAGTGCAGGACCGGTCGACATCTTCGTCGAGTACGAGCGCACTGTCGACGTCGCCGCCGAACGCGAACGCCTGACAAGAGACGTCGCCAAATTCGAGAAGGTTATTGCTTCGTCTGACCGCCAGCTCAATAATTCAGGGTTTCTCGCCAAGGCTCCCGCGCATATTGTCGAGGGCTTGAAGAAACAGCGGGACGAAGCAAAGCGGCTGCTGGACAAGGCACGCGGCGACCTCGATGGACTGCCGGAGGGTTGACAACTGTTCGCTGTTCACTGTTCACTGACCACTGTTCACTGACGCCATGGAATTTAAAAGCCACCGCATCGACGTGTTACTGGAGCAGGCCCTGCTGGAGGACCAGGCTCCGCACGACGCGACTACCCATATCACCATCGATGCCAATTTCCTCGCCGCCGGCTCCATCATCGCGCGCGAAGAGCTGGTTGTGGCCGGCTTGGGCGCCATCCCGCGCTTCTTTGAGATCTACGCACGCCTCGACCAAAGCCCCGAGGCGCAAACTCGCTTCGAGGTCGTCAGCCATCCCGAAATCTTCGACGGCGTCCGTGTCCACCCCGGCCAGGTGCTCGCCGTCATTCGCCACAACGCGCGTGTCCTGCTCAGTTGCGAACGTGTCATTCTCAATCTGCTCCAGCACATGAGCGGCATCGCCACCCTGACGCGCCAATTCGCCGACGCGATTCAGGGCACGCACGCCCGCATCCTTGACACGCGCAAGACCCTACCAGGCCTTCGCGCCTTTGAGAAATACGCCGTGCTTTGCGGCGGCGGCACCAATCACCGTATCGATCTCGCCTCTGGCATCCTCATCAAGAACAATCACATCGCCCTCGGCGGCGGCATCGCAGCGGTCCTTTCCCGAGCCCTTGCTCGGCGCAGGCCTCCTCAACGCGTCCAGGTCGAGATCCGCACCGCGCAGGAGCTTGAAGACGCGCTCGCCCACGGCGCCGAAGCCATCCTCCTCGACCACATGTCGCCGGCCGAAGTCCGCCGCTCCGTCGAGCGCATTAAAGCCGTAACCGGCGGGGAGCCCGCCCGCTGGATTCCCACTGAAGCCTCTGGCGGCATCGTGCTCGATAGCGTCCGCGCCTACGCGGAGACCGGCGTCGACTTCATCAGCGTGGGCGCACTCACCCACTCGGCCCGCGCCGCCAACATCTCCATGACCATCGCCGCGGAGCCGGGCCAGGGCAGCCCACGAACAGGCCGAGCCTTTGAGGGGCACGGACTTTGATTTCGGCAATGAACTCAATGCGCAAATTCGCGCGGCCCGAAAACTGATGTTCGATCTCGCCGCCCTCGATGCCGATCTCGCCAGCACTCTCTTTGCCGGCAAGCTGCACTTTGCCAGCGTCACCAGCTCGACAAACGCCGATGCCATCGCCGCCGCGCGCGATGGTAGCCCGCATGGTTCGGTCTATTTCGCCGATGAGCAGTTGGCCGGGCGCGGTCGCGGCGATCACCGTTGGATCTCTGTCGCCGGCGAAGGGCTCTACGTCAGCGTTCTTCTCCGGCCGCAGATTCCCGCCTCGCGCCTGCCGTTTCTGCCGCTCGCCGCAGGCCTCGCCGCTGCCGAGGCAATTCGCGCCGTCTCCAGCCTCATCGTCGACCTGCGCTGGCCCAACGATCTCCTCATCGGTCCGCGCAAAACCGGCGGCATTCTTGCTGAGGCTACGACACAGTCCAATGGCCCACCCCACGAAGTAGTGCTCGGCATCGGCATCAACGTACACCAGCGCGCCTTTCCGCCTGGGCTCGCCACGCCCGCAACTTCGCTTGATCTTGAATCAGGCAAACGCCTCTCGCGCCAAACCCTCCTCGTCGCCCTGCTAAAATCGCTGGAGCGTGAGGCTTCCGCGCTTTCTGATCCGGTGGCGGCCGCAAACATCGCTGCGCGCCTTGAGCAGGCTTCCACCTGGATTCGCGGCCGCAAAGTAGAAGTGCACGGCCCGCAAACCTGCACAGGCGTCACGGCCGGCCTCGACGAACACGGATTCCTGCGCGTCGCAACCGCGAACGGGCTCGTAACGGTGCAAACCGGCGGCCTGCGCGCCGCAGAGAAAAACTAGCTGGCAGCTAGAGATTCGGAGCTCAAGGAAGAAATGCTGCTCGCTCTCGATGTCGGCAATACGAACACGACGCTCGGCCTCTACAAGCTCGACGGCACGAAGCCGGAGCTCGCCGCGAACTGGCGCGTGACCACGCACCGCGCGCAAACCGTGGACGAGTACGGAGTCTTCTTCGTCAACCTGTTCGAGATGCACGGCATGGCGCCCAGCCAGGTGACGGACATCATCATCGCCTCCGTTGTCCCGCCCGTCGACTCCACCCTGCGCCAAGTCTGCGAAAGCTACTTCAACATCGAGCCCCTCTTCGTCGAACCCGGGATCAAGACCGGCATGACGCTGCTCATCGACAACCCCAGCGAGCTTGGCGCTGACCGCATTGCCGACTGTATCGCCGCCTACGAGCGCTACGGCGGCCCGTGTATCGTGGTCGACTTCGGCACGGCCACCAAATTCGAAGTCATCTCGGCTCGCGGCGAATATCTCGGCGGCGCCATCGCGCCCGGCCTCGGTCTCAGCGCCGATGCGCTCTTCAACCGTGCCGCGCGCCTCAGCCGCGTCGACATTAAGCGCCCCGCCAAAGTCATCGGCACCAACACCGTCGGACACCTGCAGAGCGGCCTCTACTTCGGCTACATCGGCCTGGTTGACGGCATCATCGAGCGCATCATTGCGGAATTGGGCGCATCGCAGGGTATCGACCCCGGCAAGCCGCTGCGCATCATCGCCAGCGGAGGACTGGCGCGCATGATCGCCCCGGACTCGCGCTACATCCAGGAGATCGACGACCTGTTGACGCTCGACGGCCTGCGCATCCTCTTCGAGCGTAATCGCACGGCGCGCACCCACGCCCGCGCGCACTAACGGTCCTTTTCTATTTCTCTATGCGTCGGTTCCCGCGAAAGCGCGGAGCGGCACGAATCAAAATCCCTCACAGCCCAGACAGAATTTCCTGCGCCGCAGGCACGTGCTCCCGCAAACTCTCCGCCGTGAGCTTATCGGCCTTGCGCAGTTGGGGGAAGACACCGGCCCACACCGCCGCCACGATCAGCGACCCCAGCCCGCCGATCACCGTGGCCCGTACCGCGCCCCACCACTGTGCCGTGATCCCGCTCTCAAATTCGCCCAGCTCGTTTGACGCGCCGATGAACAGCGAATTCACCGCGCTCACCCGCCCGCGCATCTCCGGCGGCGTGGCTAGTTGCAGCAGTGACCCGCGAATAATCACACTGATGGTGTCTGCCGCGCCCGCAATGGCCAACGAAGCCAGCGAGAGCCACAGCGTGTGTGACAGCCCGAAGATCACCGTCGCAACGCCGAAGATCGAGACGCAGATAAACAGCCAGCGTCCAGCGTGCCGGTGCAGGGGAAACCGCGCCATGACCACCGACATCGTAACCGCGCCCACCGCCGGAGCTGCGCGCAGCATACCCAACCCGCGCGGCCCCTGGTGCAGAATCTCGTGCGCGAAAATCGGCATCAGCGCCACTGCCCCGCCCAGCAGCACCACAAAAAGATCCAGCGAAAACGATCCCAGCAGAATCCGCGCCCGCCGCACATATTGGAATCCCGCCAGCACCACCTTCAGTGACAGATCGCGGTGCTCCATCCGTCCTGGCCGCACATGCAACGACACCACCAGCGCCAGAAACCACACCAGAGTCCCGAGTGTGAAGACATACACAATCCCCGCACCCTCGAGCCGCGAGTCCGCCGCAAAGCCCGTCAATGGCAATGTGAACAGCAGCCCGCCCAGCGCCGGCCCGGTGATGTTGGCCAGTTGAAAGATCGCGCCGCCCCACGTCACAGCATTCACGAAGTGAATCTCCGGCACAAGATGCGGAATCAGTGCTGAGCTCGCCGGCGACGAAAACGCGCGCCCGGTGCCGACGAAGAAGAGAACCGTGTAAATGGCAAGAATGTTCTGCGTGTTGTTCCGCGCCAGCTCCACCAGCGCGCCCGTGCAGAAAACCTGTAACACATAGCACGCAAGAATCACCCGCCTGCGGTCGAAGCGGTCCGCAACGTGGCCCGCCGGCAGCAGAAAAATCAGGCCCGGCAAAAACAGCGCCAGCCCCGTGTAGCCCAGGTCGATGGCGCGGTGCGTGATGGAGTACACCTGCCACGCCACCGCGACCGACTGCGCTTCTGCGCCCAGGATCACGGCCACGCGCGCTAATTGGTACCGCCTGAAGTCGCGGAAGGCAAAGGCCTCAAGGCCGCGGCGCGGCGGTGGGGAAGCCGATTCCATCATCTGCATTCAGGGTATAACGTCGCGCGGCAAGGCGCAGTGGGGTCAATTCGAAGTCCCTTACAGCTTCAGCGCCCATTCGGAATGCTTGGCATCGCCGCAGGCGGCCCGGAATAGTGAACGAGAACGATTCGCCAGACTCCACTTTCCTTGTGGTACACCTGGGTCTCTCGTCCCTGGGTCGTAATGGCAGACCCATCCTTCTCTGTCGCGTGAAAAGTCCACGTCATTTCAGACCACGCGGCGTCGCCATAAATGTGGATCGCGGGCTCATGCAAGATCAATTCGCGTTTTGAAAACAGGTTGCCCATGATCCCGATGTAGACGTCGTCCGCGATCTGCCTGAAACCATGTTCTGTCCCGAGCGGATGAATGAACGTGACACCGGGATCATGCGACCAAATTGTTGACGCCAAGGCAACGTCGGCATTGTCTACCGAAATCGCGTACTTTTGCAGGACTGCCCTGATCTGCTCTTCGTCGCCATCGGTTCCCTGTGGAAAGGCGGCTCCGCTTAGTACTACCGAGAGCAAGATCGGAGAGAAAACCAACTTGGACATGAAGTGAGATCGCAATGCCTTGTATCGCATAGCCACCAGATATATCATCCGCGCAAGCTGAGGACTAGCCGCAACTGACGTAGTCGCCCATTGCCGAGTCATGAAACAATGATCCCGTACCCGCCATGACCGACGAAATTGTCTCTCCCACCGAACCCATGTTCACTGAGCCCATCCAAGATCAGCGCCTGGACGGTCAGCCAGAGTCTGCTGCGGAAATCACCACCACGCCCGCGGAAGAGCAAGGACCGGACAGCCAGTTCGGCGGTTCTGAAAAACTCAGCGACGAACCAGCTCCCACCACCTTCGATGAAGACCAAAGTCCGGGCGCCGAGCCCGCTCCTGTCGAAGAGCCTGCCGAGTCATTCGCCGAAGCACTCTCCGCCTTCGAGCGTTCGCACACGCATCGCGCCGAAACCAAGCAGCTTCAAGGCACGGTCGTCTCGCTCACTGCCGATCAGGTTGTCCTCGACGTCGGCTACAAAATGGAAGGCGTACTGCCGCGCTCGGCCTTCCCTGACAATGCTGAGGGCATCAATCCCGGCGACAGCTTCCCCGTCTCCATCACCGGCCGTAACGAGGAAGGCTACTACGATCTCTCGCGCCACCGCGTCGCGCAGCCCCGCGACTGGTCCGCCCTCGAACGCGCCTTCGCTGACAAAATCGCCGTCGCCGGCACCGTCACCGCTCTAATCAAGGGCGGCCTCAGTGTCGACGTCGGTGTTCGCGCCTTCATGCCCGCCAGCCGCAGCGGCACGCGCGACGCAGCCGAGCTCGAAGCCCTCGTCGGCACTGAGATCACTTGCCGCATCACCAAGCTCGACGTCGCCGATGAAGATGTCGTTGTCGATCGCCGTGTCGTCCTCGAAGAACAGGCCCGCGGCGAGGTCGCCGGCCGCCGCGCCGCGCTCAAGCCCGGCGACACGGTTACCGGCACGGTCCGCACGCTCATGCCCTACGGCGCGTTTGTCGAAATCGAGCCCGGCGCCGGGACTCATGGAATTGACGGTCTGCTCCACATCAGCGAGATCTCTCGCGCACGCGTCGCCAAACCCGAAGACGTTCTCTCCATCGGCGAGCAACTCACGCTGCGCATCCTCAAAATCGATCCCGAAACCAACAAAATCTCGCTTGGCCTGAAGCAGCTCCAACCCGAGCCGTGGGAGACCGCCGCTGAGCGCTTCGTGCGTGGCCAGCGCATCAATGGTGCAGTTACCCGCCTCACCGACTTCGGCGCATTCGTCGAGCTCGAGCCAGGCCTCGAGGGCCTGATTCACATCTCGGAGATGTCGTGGGCCAAGAAAGTGCGCCACCCCTCCGACCTGCTCCGCGAGGGCGACCGCGTCGACGCCGTTGTTCTCTCCGTCAAGCCGCCCGCGGGCACTGAGCAGGGCCGCATCTCTCTTGGCCTCAAGCAGACGCTCGCCGACCCGTGGCTCGAAGTCGAGCGAAAATTTCCCGCCGGCTCGCAGGTTGAAGGTCCCGTCACCAAAATCATGAACTTCGGCGCGTTTGTTCAAATCGCCGAAGGTGTCGACGGCCTCGTGCACGTCAGCGAGATCGTCGCCGACCGCCGCATCAATCATCCTCGCGACGTGGTGCGCGAAGGCCAGCGCGTCAAAGCCGTCGTTCTCGCGATTGACTCAGCGAAGCGCCAGATCAAACTCTCGATGAAGCAGCTCGTCCCCACCAGCATCGATGAGTACATCGCCGAGCACAAAGTGGGCGACACGGTTTCGGGTCGCATTGTCGAGCTCACATCTTCCGGGGCAATCGTTGAACTCGGCGAAGGCATCCGTGCCACATTGCGCGCAAAAACGGGTATTGCGGCAGCCGCGCCTTCGGCGCCAGCCGCCGCGCCGACGCAAAACGCCGCACCCGACCTCTCGCAGCTCTCGTCGATGTTGAAGGACCGCTGGAAAGGGAATGCTCCCGCGCCGTCAGCCGCGCCCGCGCCCGTCGCAGAGGGCCAAATTCGCACCCTCAAGATTACGAAGCTCGTCGCCGATTCCAAGAAGATCGATGTGGAGATTTCCTAGCGCTCCGACTCCTCATCACTGCGGCAGTGGCAACTGGTGCACGATCTGGTCGGCCGTCAGCACCAGCAGCTTCTTGTCTTTGCCGGACACAATTCGGGCCAGCCTGGCCGGCGAGCCCAGCGTGAAGCGCTCGATCTCCTTGCCCGTTCGTTCGTCCACCAGCAGAATCTCGTCCTCGCGGTTCATCGCCGCGATCAGTCCCGTCGCCGAATCGGTCGCCAGCGGCGAGCCGAAGAACTCGCCCACCTTTTCGCCCGTGTCCAGCCGGTAGATCACCGTATTGCTGTGCTCGCCGTGCACCAGCGCATATTCGCCGGAAACCTGGGCAAAACGCTCGTCGTTCCAGCCGCGACTCAGGTCCACCTCGGGCAGAGCCACTTGCTCCAGCGGCGCGCCCGTTTCCGGGGTCACGATTTCGATCAGCAGTCCCTTCTTGTGGCTCGTTAGCGCTTTGGTCTCCTCCTGCGCCTTCGGGTACTTTTTCAATTCTTCCTTCGCCGTATTGGTGCTCAGGTCCCACGCCAGCGCGAGGCGGTCTCCGTCCACAGGCCAGCAGACCGGTGTCACGTCCGGGTAGTCGCGCGTCCAGGACGGGGCTTGCGCTCCCAACTTCTTAACCTGCAGAGTTGCGTGGTAGTCAATCGACCTGCCGCTGCCCATCGGCTTGAAAGTGTAAGCAAAATCGCGGTATTGCCATTCCTTGTCGTCGTACTTACCCAGATCGTTAGTCGTAATAGACGGTAACGTGATTTCCATCTGGGTTGCATCCAAGTCCTTGTATTTGGGGAACTGGCCAAAAACGCGATTCTGCTCATTTACCCACAGATCGCGCATCGGCCGCATCAGCCTCAGCTGTTTTCCGGTCTCCATGTCCCACACCACCGAGCGGTCACGCAGCGAGACAACCAGAAACTTGCCGTCCGGCGAGAATGCACCGGCGCGCGGCGAGGGCAGCGGCCCCAGCGGAAGAGGAATGTGCATGCTTTCTGTCGAGTCCAATTGGCCCAGAAACAGCCCGCCGTTCGAGTCTTTTGCGGCGATTTTCTTGCCCCAGATGTCGATTGTGGGAAGCTGCCAGGCCGCCAAAACTTTGGATGCAGACGGGTCGAAAACCCCGACAGCGTAGCCCTTCAAAGGACCGATGATCATGAGCGGCCCCTTTGTCGCCCCGCGAATGCGTCAGCACGTATTTTCCATCGGGGCTGAAGCGCACCCGCCACAAGCTCGGTCGCAGCGGCGGATCCAGATGGATTGGCTTGTCGCCCGTTGCGCTCTCGGCGGCCTCTTTTACCCTCTCATCCACTGTGTCCCGCTGCCACGCCAGGAACTCCGCGCTGGATGTCGTTTGCTTTCCCGCGCAGCCCGCGGGGAGCTCGCCGATCAGTTTCATCGCCTCGCGGTAGCGACGGCTGTCTTCATGGGTCAGACCAAAAGCGTCGGTAAACCAATTTCCCGTCTTACCCTGGTTCATTGAGATTTGATTGAAAAATGCGGGAAAACTCTCCGCGGCATAACCGGCCCGCACCAACGCATAAAGCGCCACGTGGTCGGCCACAATCTCGTCCTTCGTTTCGTTTCTTTCTGCCTCGACGTCTTTGGAAGGAGTGCTCAGGAACTGGTGCACCTTGGCGAAAATGTCAGCGCGGTCCCCGACCGCTGTCACGCCCATCCTCACCTTGAACCAATAGGTCATTCTGATCGACGTCTGGTGCGTCGACAAGTGGCCGATCTCGTGAGCTACCACCCCGGCCAGTTCGTCCTCGCTCTTCACCGCGGCAATCAGCTTGCGGCTGACGTAAACTCGCCCTCCGGTGAGCGAGAATGCGTTCACTTCCCCTGAGTCGTAGATGCGAAAGCGGTAATGGATTCCGGTGGCTGGCAGGGTCGCCAGCATCTTCTCGCCGATGCGCGTCAGTTCATCGTCGGCGGCAGGCGGCGCAATGCGCATGTCTGACTCGAAGTACTCGGCCATCGCGTCGCCCAGGTCCTGCTCCTGGCGGTCGTTGAAGATGTTCGGAGCGTTGGTTGTAAAGTCCGGCGGTTCCAGCGCGCACGGTGAGCTGGCTGGAGTCTGCGCCGGCAGTTTGCACGGCACGAGACAAATCGCCAGCGCCAGAAACAGACTCATTGCGCAGTTGTTCACAAGGGGGCCCTCGGGTATGAGCGATTGAATTTGCCCGAAAGCACAGCACAGATTCGGATGGCGCAATGTGACAAGCGCACCATCGAGTTGGGCCGTCAATTCAGGCCCGCAGAAAAGGGGATCTGCACTGATGGGAGTTTTGCGGCCCCTACAAATACACCTCATCCACATAGCACCAGCGCCAATCTTCGCCGCGCTCGGCCGACTGGATCAGCGGATGCTGCGTTTCATGGTAGTGCCCCCGCGCGTGCCGGTTCTTCGATGAGTCGCAGCAGCCCACATGCCCGCACTCCAGGCACATGCGCAGGTGCACCCATGTATCGCCCATCTTCAGGCACTCCTCGCAGCCCTTCGTGTTCGGCTTCAAACCCTTCTTGATCGTTGCAGCGTGCGTACAATGCGCAGCCATTTGCGACCTCCGATCGCGGACCCACCGCGATTTTGTGCTCTGTGCGCTCAGGTTTTCTAATTCCCACGCATTACGTCCTTAAGTCCCGGAGCTTGTCCTGAGCGAAGCCGAAGGATCCCCGGCCCTTCACTGCCCCGCCCAACCGAGCCCATCTGTCACGTTGCCTGTCTTGATTGTCCGTTTTACCTTCCACGTGGCCAGATCGATCTCCGCCACTTCATTGCTGCCCTCGCAAGAGACGTACGCCGCCTTTCCATCCGGCCGAACCAGCACCTCCTGCGGGCTCTTCCCCACGTCCACCGCGCGCGCCAGCGTCATCGTCTGGAGGTCGATCACGTCCACCTTGTTTTCATCCGGAAGCGCCACCAGCAGCCAGCGGCCGTCCTTTGTGGGCGCGCTGCCGTAGCCGAGGCCATCGATTTTCACCCACTTCTTGACAGTATTCGTCGCCGTGTCGATCACCGCTATGCGCGGCGTGGTCTGGTCGGCGGTAAACACCCAGCGGTCGTCATTCGAAATCGCAATCCGCTGCGTGTTACCCGATACGGGAATAATGGCCAGCGTCTTCCGCGCCTTCACATCGAGCACGCTCACTGTTCCCGGTCCCACATTCGCCGTGTACCCGCGCAGACCGTCGTGCGAGAGCGCCAGCATGTGGCTCTCCGGCTGACCCGTCGGAATCGAACCGGCAATCTTCAGCGTTTTCGGATCGATGATCGTCACTGAATGATCCAGCTCCGTCGTCACGTAGAGCAGCCCATCCTTGGGTCCGAACACCGCGCAGTGCGGCCGCACTCCATGGTCGAACTGAATGTTGCCCACTAACTTCTGCGCCGCCACATCCACCACGACGATGTTGTTTCCGTCGGTTCCCGGCTTGCCCACGCCGCTGTTTCCGTAGATGGGCACAAACGCCAGCCGTCCGTCCCGCGATCCTGCAACTTCGTGACCGGTCGTGCCATTCTCCGCCACATCGGCAATCACATTTCCCGCCGCGGGATCCACAATGGCGAGGCTCCGGTCGCCCTTCTGATCCACGAGCAACCGGCCCGTTTGCGCTTGTGCCGCGCCCACAGCCAGCAGCGACACGGCTCCTAGACCAACCAATGAAAACAGCTTCAACGAGGACCTCCCTCAACTACTTAATGACGATTGACTCGATTCTCTCTACGCAAAAGCTCCGCGCGTTTCAATTTTGCGCGCCCCACGGATCGTACGTCCCTGCGCTCCACGAGTGCCCCTCGGGGTCTTTCACGGTGAACTCGCGGCTGCCGTAGCCAGTGTCCTTCAGGGGCCGGACCACCGTCGCACCCGCCGCCTGCGCCCGTGCGTACGCCGCATCCGCATCCGCCACAACGATGTATGCAGCGCGCGTCTCCACTCCGCCCAGCTCATCCGGAGCCTTGAAGCCCCGTCCGTACGTATCGTTCCTTGCCGAGCCCAGCATGATCATTCCGCCGCCCAGCTTGAGCTCCGCGTGAGCAATGGTTCCGTCCGGACCTTGATGCACCGCGTGGCGCTCAAAGCCAAACACCTGGCAAAGCCAGTCGATCGCCGCCGGAGCATTCCGGTAGCGCAGCGCAGGCATCACGGTGCTGCGGGATTCAGCCATGGGAACCTCCGCGCCAAGGTTAGCTCTTTTCCGGGCCTGCGCGCAATCGCATCCCGCGAATTATCCTTGGCGTAATGCCCCTTCCCGCGCGCGATGCCCAGCTCGTTCAGATTGTCGACGGCTCGCTCGCCGATGCCGCCCGACGCGCCGGGGACCTCCTCGCCTGCCGCATCGGTTGCACGCAGTGCTGCCACGGCGCCTTCGCCATCAATGCTCTCGACGCCGCGCGCCTCCGCGAGGGGATGTCCACTTTGTGCGCCACAAATCCCGCGCTCGCCGACGCAATCGAGCTTCGCGCCCGCGCATGGCTCGGCGAGCATGGCTCCGGTTTTCCCGGCGATTCGGAGACCGGCGCGCTCGGCACGTCCATTGCAGATCAGGCCCGCTTTGAAGGCTTCGCCAACGATGCAGCTTGTCCCGCGCTCGACCCCTCGACCGGCCGTTGCGACGTCTACCAGTGGCGTCCCATGACCTGCCGCGTATTCGGCCCGCCCGTTCGCGCGACAGGTGAAGACGGCGCAGAAGGCCTGGGCCATTGCGAGCTCTGCTTCATCGGCGCGACTCCAGAACAGGTCGCTGCCTGCGAGATGCCCGCCCAGCACGCGCTCGAAGCCGAACTGCTCGACGAGATCGGATCGAAAGACGAAACCGTCGTTGCGTTTGCACTCATCAAGTGAGCCGTCCCCGCGATAGACTGATCTTTGCCGTCCCCCATGACAACACGCCCTTGCTGGGTTGAGATTCGCACCCGCGCTCTCGAAGCGAACTTCCGTTTTCTTGCCGGCCTCGCCTCGCCTCACGCCGAATTGCTCGCCATCGTCAAAGCCAACGCTTACGGCCATTCGCTCGCTCTCTGCGCTCCCGCCGTTGTGCGCGCCGGCGCAAAGTGGCTCGGCGTCACCAGCGTCGAAGAAGGCATCGTCGCCCGCGCTTTGTGCCCTGACGCCCGCGTGCTCATCATCGGCGGCGTCTTTCCCGGTCAGGCCGCGGCGGCCATTCAATTCCAGTTGACACCCGTCGCGTGGGAGCCCTGGCAGCTCGACGAACTTCTCTCCGCCGCACGCACCGCGGGAGCGCAGCCGGGCTCCGTGGCCATTCATCTTGAAATCGACACCGGAATGAGCCGCCAGGGTGCAAGCCCCAACGACCTTGCCGCAATTCTGGCGCGCTTCGGTCCCGGTTCGCCGCTCCGGCTTGAGGCAGTGATGACGCATCTCTTCGCCGCCGACGAAGCCGACGGCCACGCTTCGCAGGAGCAGCTCGGGCGGCTCGACGAATCGATGAGCCGTATCTCTGCCGCCGGCCTCTTTGCCGAGTGGCTCAACGTCGGCGCGTCCGCTACGCTGCTGGCCGGCCAGGCCCGCATCATCGCCGACTTAGCCGCGCGCCACGGCATGAAGGCCATGCTGCGTCCCGGCCTCGCGCTCTACGGCCTTGTTCCGCGTTTCGATCCAGCCTTCGGCCCACCGGACCAGCCGTCCTCTCTCGCCCAGCCGCCCTCGCTCGCTGCCGCTCGCGCCGCTCTCCAACCCGTGCTCGCGTGGAAAGCCTCGGTCGCCAGCGTCCGCTCAATCGCACCTGGTACAACCGTCGGCTATAACGGCACCTTCGTCGCCTCCGAGCCCATGCGTCTCGCGCTCGTCTCCGCCGGTTACGGCGACGGTCTCACGCGCTCTCTCGGCAATCGTTTCAGCCTGCTGGTTCGGGGCCAGCGCGCGCCGCTCGCCGGCCGCGTCAGCATGGACCAGATCGTACTTGACGTGACGGAGATTCCCGGCGTCGCGCCCGGCGACGAGGTCGTTATTCTTGGTGCGCAAGGCGCCGAATCCGGCAACGAAACCATAACGGCCTTCGACCACGCCGACGCAGCAGGTACGATTCCCTGGGAAGTCTTCACGCGCGTCGCGCCGCGCGTCCCGCGCGTCTCAGTGTAAGAGCAGTAGGTCTAGGCGCTCAGGCTCAAGACCCAATTTTGAAGAATTAGCCCGCGACCGATTCCGGCGCCGCGGCGCACAGTCCCGCCGCGCACTGTACCGCGTCGATCATCGCCCGGGTCCCGATGCAGGAATTCAGCAGCATGTGGTAGAGGCCGCGCGAGCACCACTCCTGCTGGTAGAACTTGCGGATCACCGCCGCGCGCCGCCGGTCGAACGCCGCCAGATGTTGCTCCGCCTCCAGCGCCTGATCTGGAAATTTATGCGCGAACCAATCCTTCTTGGCGCTGACCGTGGCATACACAAAAATATGAAAGCAGCCCGGCTTCCCGGCCAGCACACACGCTGCGCCGCGGCCCACCAGCACGCAGTTGCCTTCGTGCGCTGCATCCAGAATCTCTTTCCGGATCAGCTCCAGCATGCGGGCAGAGTCAAGAATGTGTTCCTCTCCAGTGGGCGCAGGGGCATACACCGGATCCTGCCAGAACATCTTGCCGTAGCGGTAGTACCAGGGGTCTAGCCGCTCATCGAGCTTCGCCGCCAGCTTTGGATCCGCACCGGCCATGCGCGCTGCGCCCGCTACCAGCTCCGAGTCCAGCAGCCGCCAGCCCAGATGCTTGGCCAGATCGTGCGCAAATTCGCCACCGCGCGAACCGTACTCACGCTCCACGGTGATCACCCTCACCGGCGCATGCACCATCACCGCGATTGACCCCCCGGGGAAAGCACCCCCTGCCGAGGAGCATAACTCCACAAGTCCTAAAAAACCAAACAGGCGCAAGAGGTTTCGCCCTCCCGCGCCCGCTTGCTGTCTCTACTTTTTGTTATCTGCCCTACTGCGCCACCGGCTGCTGCGGCAATGCTTTATTGCTCTTCAGGTGCGGAGCCTTGGGCGCGCCGGGTGCATTTGCCGCATTCGGCGCCGCGGGCGCCGCTGCCGGGAACGCCGATCCCTTCTTGATGTGCAGATCACCGTTACTTGTGTTCAGCACGATGTGCGCCGCGCCAGATCCAATCTTCCCGCTCAGCGTTTTGTCTTCATCGCCGCTCACCGTCAGCCCGTAGTCCGTCACAATGTCTCCATTGTGCGTCTGCCCGTCCACTGTGGCCGAGGCATCGGGAGGCAGTGTCAGCTCCACGTCGCCTTTGTTGTTCTTGGCCTCGACGCCGTAAGCTCCGGCTGGCTCTACGCTGATGGTTCCGTTGCTGTTTTCGACGTAGGTATCGCCGTAAATCTCGCTCAGGTCGATGTCCTTTGAGCGCGTCACCAAGTGCACCGGCCCCTTGGCATCGCTCACGCGCAGGTTGTCTGAATCCAGGGTCATGTCGCCGGGAAGGCCCGCAATCTGCAGGTCCGTATACGGCGTGTGAAGGCTGATTTGCGCCCCGGCATTTTCAATGTGTGTCTCGCCGAATAGCTCGCCGTTCAGTGAGATCTTCCCCTGAATCTCTGAAAGCGTTATGTCGTTGCAGTTGCCGGTGGCATTCACGTCGCCGTTGATCTGGTGCGCCGAGAAATCGTGCTTGTCATTGGAGAAGTGCATCGTCACCGAGCCCGTAATCGAGTCAAGGTGCGTATCCCCGTGCCCGGCGGTCACATCGATTCCCGCGCCCATCCCTGAAGCAGTCACATCCCCTTTGCCCGCATTCACTGTCACTGTCGCAGTCCGCGGCACCGTCACTGTCAGGTTCACGCGGCCGTGGTCGTTGCCATTCGACTGTACCAGCACCGCGGATCCGCTCACCGTCACCTGCGCGGCTTCGCTGTCAAAGATCTTCTTCGCCCCGGAGTCCGAGTCGGCGTAGGCCATCTCGTGCGCCTGCACTTCCAGGCTAGGCTGGTCGCCCGCGGTAATGCTCACGTCCCCGCGCGGATTGGTAATTTGAATCGACGCGTTCGCGGGGATCGGCCGATTGTCCACCGCCTGATCGTTGTCGTGCTCCGGCTGCCCGAAGAAATTGAAGAAATCGTTATCGCCGTTCCATCCGCCGATCATCGGCTGCATGTGGTGCCATCCCGCCGCGCAAAGGCCCAGGAACGCAACCAGAAAGAGGATCCCGACAAAGCTGCCGCTGCGGTGCACGGGAGTCGGCCGCCGCATGTCCAGCGCCCACTCGCCAAGCAGCCCCAACCCCGCCGCGATCAGCAGCAGCGGCCACCACCGCCCGTACCACGACCAGAACGAGCCGGAATCGATATGACCGGTTACCATCAGCAGGGCAATCACGCCCACGCAAATCAGAATCACCGGACCCACGACGGAAGGCACGCGCGGCCCGTAGACGCCCACGTAGTTCCCCTTCCAGGCGCGGCGCTGTGCCCGCCATGCGTCACGTTGCGCGCGCCACGCGGCCCGCTGCTGCTCGCGATAAACGCGCCACTGCATCTTCGGATCGTACGGCGGAGGCGCCCCGCCGCCCGGAGGCATTTGCGGAGGTACGCTGCTCATGACTGCCCTCCATGAATCTCATCCCCAAAGTCATGCGTTTCTTGTGGCACGGTCGCCGTGCCCGGCGTTGGCTGCGCGCCCTGCCCCGCGCTCTGGACAGTCCCCGGCGT
>Ga0224554_1001166_pt1 | contig 17570 bp, 12 predicted proteins | sample 714S22024metaG_FD_180666 | JGI IMG/M metagenome (GOLD analysis project Ga0224554, IMG submission 180666) | Peat soil microbial communities from Stordalen Mire, Sweden - 717 S2 20-24 | ecosystem: Environmental > Terrestrial > Soil > Wetlands > Peat | place: Sweden: Norrbotten County, Stordalen...
CGTCCCAGAGACGGCCCTTTCAGGTCTGCCCGAGCCTTTGGGATGGAAACGGATGCAAGAAACGGACTCGGCGGAGGCAACTGCAGGTATCCTGGTTCGTGTCGTGAACCCAAAATGGAAATTCCGGTTAAGAGCTTCACCCTGGTCAGGGATTCAGCGATTGACGCCTGCCGCCTGGGCAAAACCGGCAGCCAAATCCGGGGGAATGGTGCTGGCGGGAGGCGGGTTTGCGAAGGAAGAGTCCTTGGCGTTGATGGCGGTAGAGTAGTCGGGTCCGAGGCCGAGCTTCTTGAGGGCGCGCGAGTCGGGCATCAGCTTGGTTTGCCAACCCTGATCGGCCTGATACTTCTGCATGGCCGCCTCTGTTTCGGCGTCCCATCTGCCGTTGGCTTCGCTGGTCAGATAGTGTTCACGGATCAGGGCCTCCTGAATCTGAGCGACGCGGGCCGGTTCGATGGCCTGCTGGCCGTGCGGACGGTGCGACTTGGAGGCTGCTTTGTGGGAGCTGTGCGAGCGGCTAGCCGTGGAAGCGCGATGCGTGCGCGAACCGAAGGCGGGCGATGCGATCAGCGCCGCGGAGAGCACGATGGCCAGGTTGGCTCGAAAAGAAAACACGCCGATTCCACCTTCATGAAACGGAATTGTCAAACAAATTACGTTGCAGTTTAACGGAACGTCCCGCATTGCGACAAGAGGAAACTCGATGGAGTACCAAAAATCCAAAGGGTTGCGGGAAAAAGCGCCAGTTGCGGAAATCCGCAACCGGCGCCTCTGGAACGCTACTCCAATGTGCCGCCCAGGACGTTGATTCCATTGTCGGGATGGCGCGGATCGATGACCTCGAAGACCACGTCGTCGCCGGGCTTCAGCTTGCCCACCACGGCATCGAACTGGTCCTTGGTGGCCGTAGGCTGCTTGTTGATGCGCGTGATCACCAGGCCGGGCTCCAGTCCCTGCAGGTCGGCAAATGAGCCGGAGCGGACCGACTGGATGAGCACGCCGGAGGCGTGCAGCTTGGTGGCAGTGGAGGGAGAGACATCGCGGACCACGATGCCCAGCTTGGCTTCGCCGGCATCGCCCTTTTCGTCGGGGTTGGTCTCGGCCTGCTGGTTACCCTGGTCGGCAAAGACCTTGTCGCGGTCGCCGATGGTGACGGTGGTGTCGGCTGGCTTTCCGTCGCGCAGGTAGCCCATGCGAATGGTCGAGCCCGGCCTGCGGCTGGCAATTTCATTCACCAGATCGTCGCCGTCCTTGATGGCGCGGCCGTCGATGGTGGTGATGATATCGCCCACCTTAACCCCGGCCTTGTCCGCGGGGCCTCCGGAATGAACTTTCTGCACCAGCACCCCGTTTTTGAAGCCATAGACGCGATTGACGGCGCCTGAGAGCCCTTCGCGGAACTCGATGCCGATGGAGCCGCGCGTGACCTTGTGGCTGGCGCTGATGAGGTCGTTGTAGATATCGACCACGGTGTTCGACGGCATGGCGAAGCCGATGCCCTGGTAGCCGGCCGACTGCGTGTAGATGGCCGTATTCACACCGATGACCTCGCCGTTCATGTTCAGCAGAGGGCCGCCGGAGTTGCCGGGATTGATGGCCGCGTCGGTCTGGATGAAGTGCTGGAATTGGCCGCTGGGGCCGGGCTCGATGGTGCGGTTCTTGGCCGAGATGATGCCCGCGGTGACGGTCTGCGAGAGCGCAAACGGGCTGCCGATGGCCTCCACCCAGTCGCCTACCGCGACCGTGTCGGAGTTGCCCAGTCTGACGGTCGGCAGAGGGGTGCTGGTGTCGATCTTGATAACCGCCAGGTCAGTGGCCTTGTCGACCCCAATTACGCGCGCCGGCCTTCCAAAATCCTGGGTGTCGGGGTCGGTGGAGAGCTTGACGTAGATTTTGTCGGCCTTCTCGATCACGTGGTTGTTGGTGATGATGTAACCCTTGGGATCGACGATGAAGCCGGAGCCCAGGGATTCCTGAACGCCCCCGCCGTTGTCGCCGCCCTCCTGGTCGGGCATCTGGCCGCCGAAGAAGCGGTTGAAGAAGTCCTGGAAGTTGCCCTGACCTTGCCCCTGCTGCTGATCTTCGCCCTGGTCGTCGTCAGGGTTCTGCGGCGTGGGTTGGACACGGCCGTGAGGATTGCGGTGGCCCTTGTTTGCGGACTGCTTGGGGAGGGTCTGGGTGTTGATATTCACCACCGCCGGCCCCACCTGCTTGGCAATTCGGACAAACTCGTTGGGAGCGACCGCGGAGTTTATGACTTTGAGGGGAGTAGCGTCGGCGCTGTCGTTCTGCTTTTCTTGTCCGCGGACCCCATGAGCGGCAAAGGAACCAGCCACAATAGCGGCCGAGAGCGTGGCAAGCAAGACAAACATGGAAGCGAGACGGCGCGTGCGTAGCCGTTCAAAAAGCGATTTCATAGGTTCTTGTGACCTCGTCGGTTGACCAGCCCTGGGGCTGGCTTGTTGGTTGCACCAACTACCAGTATAGCCAGTATCGGGCAAACTCGTCTGGCCGGGCGGCTTTTTACGCTTGTGCATGCAAGGACGCCGGATGCGGCCGCGATGCGAGCCCTGTACGCGAGCGTTCTGGGCATTGCGACAGAGGAACCGTTCCACCGGTATAGACGTGGGTGTATGGAAAGTGTCGCACGGGGCCGTGGTAACATCCGGCATGGAAATCGTTCGAAAGAACATCGGAATCGTTGCCATTGCGGCTCTGGCGGCTGGAATTGGAGTGCCTTTTAGTACGGCGCAAGACGCGCCGCCGAGCCCCTCGACGAACATTCTGGACCGTCTGAACGACATGACGGCCGGGGGTAAGAGCGCGTGGACGCCGGAGCAGTTGACGGTGATGGAGCGGCTGCGCGATGCGGCTCTGAAGGATCCGTATGCCCTCAACGAGCTGCGTCACCTGTCCGACAACATTGGCCCGCGACTGAGCGGGTCGCCGCAGGCCGGGCAGGCCGTGGCTTATGTTGCGGCCGAGATGCGCGCGCTGGGGGCCGAGGTTACGCTGGAAAAGGCCAAAGTCCCCCACTGGGTGCGCGGCACGGAGACGGCCGAGGTGGTAGCGTGGCCGGGCCAGACGCCGGGGACGACGCAAAAGGTGGTGTTGACCGCGCTGGGCGGCAGCGTGGCCACGCCCGCCGAAGGACTGACCGCGGAGGTCGTGGTTGTGGACGACTGGAAACAGCTCAGCGCCCTGCCACCGGACGCCGTGAAGGGCAAAATCCTGCTTTTCAACCGCAAGTTCGACAAGGAGTTGGCGGCGCAGGGCGGCGGATCGGAGGCGTACGGCGGTGCGGTCGCCTATCGCGGGGCCGGGCCGATCGCCGGTGCGGCGGTGGGAGCGGTGGCTGTGCTGGTGCGCTCAGTGGGCGGAGCAGACTACCGCCTTCCGCACACCGGTTTGACTGAATACGACGAGGGAGTTCCCAAGATTCCTGCCGCGGCGGTGACGGCCGAGGATGCCGACATGCTGAAAAACCTCACCAGCCAGGGGCCGGTGAAGCTGCGCCTGACACTGACGCCGCAGACCCTGCCCGATGCGGAGAGCTTCAACGTGATCGCCGACTGGAAGGGAAGCGAACACCCGGAGCAGGTGGTGATCGTCTCGGGCCATCTGGATTCCTGGGACCTGGGCACGGGCGCGATCGATGATGGCGCGGGCGTGGCGGTTTCCATGCAGGTGATTCACCTGCTGCACGAGCTGGGTATCCATCCCAAGCGGACGGTGCGGTTTGTAGCGTGGATGAGCGAGGAAGAGGGGTCGGAGGGCGCGGCTGCTTATATGGCCGATCACAAGGATGAGGTTGCGAACCACATCGGCGCCATTGAGAGCGACCTGGGCGCGGACCACCCCACCGGCATTTACTACTCCGGCAAGCCGGCTCTTGGCAAGTGGCTGGGGCCGGTGGCGCAAGTGCTGGACGCGATCGGCGCGGAGACCATGGTGAACGCTCCGGAGACCGGGGAGGATATTGGCGGGCTCACGGAAGAGGGCGTTCCCAGCTTTGCGCCGGTGCAGGACAACCGCTTCTATTTCAACTATCACCACACGGCGGCGGATACGTTCGACAAAGTGGATCCGAAACACCTGAATGAGAATGCCGCGGTGATGGCCGTGCTGGCGTATGCGGTGGCGGATTCCGCGGAGGCGGCGCCGCGATAGCAAATCAGCCAGTCAGCGCGGCTGCGCCGCGAGCAAGCCGGCGAGTTGGCAGCCCGGTTCACATGCGCGCCGATTAGTGAGCCGGCCTATTGCGCATCCGTGTTGCCCGTGAAGGCCTCCTGCCCGGCTACAAAGGTTTCCAGGACAACGGAGTATAGAATTGCCGGAGCGCCGACGGCGTAGAGGTTGCGGTCGACGAGGATGAAGTCCGCGTCGTAGCCGGGAACGAGTTTGCCCTTGCGCTTCTCGGCGAATTCGGCGTAGGCGGAGCCCTGGGTGTAGGCGTAAAGGGCCTGGCCGCGGGTGATCTTGTTTTCCGGGAAATACTCTTTGGTTCCGGCCTCGTTCTTGCGGGTGACGGCGGCGTAGAGGCCGCGAAAGGGCGTGATGGGCTCGACGGGGTAGTCGGTGCCGAAGGCCAGGGGTACGCCGGCGTCCAGGAAGGCTTTCCATGCGTAAGAGTAGGCTGCGCGCCGCGGGCCAAGGCGGTCCTCGGCCCAGTTCATGTCGGTGAGCAGGTGGCTGGGCTGCATGGAGGCGGTGACGCCGAGCTTGGCGAAGCGTGGGATGTCGGCGGGATCGACGACCTGGGCGTGTTCGATGCGGTTGCGCGGAAGGAACCCCTCTAAGACTGGGTAGCACGGTGATCCGTCCTTCAGCTTGCATAGAGGAGAAGGGGGTTTTGGCGGAGAGCTGTCATTCGAACAGGGAATCTTTTCATCCCACACTTCATACGGCTGTCCGGCAGGGCGGCAAGGACCGAGTTGAGGGAGCGCCGTGAGGTGTTGCGGCTGCTCAGCTTCTTCAAACGCGTCCAATGCCATTGCGGCGGCTTTATCGCCGATGGCGTGGAAGCCGAGTTGGAATCCGAAAGCGGCACGTTCGGCGGCCATTTTATCTAATTCAGTTTGCGAATACTGTGGCAGGCCGGTGTTGCCTGGATCGTCGGAATACGGCTCTTTCAGCGCCGCGGTGCGAGAGCCGAGCGAGCCGTCCATGAAGCCTTTCAACATCCCGGTGTGGAGCAAGGTGTCGTTCAGGTCGTGGTGATTGCGCATTCTGATTAGATCGAGCAACGGAGCCTTGAAGGGCAGCCACTCGGTGATGCGCAGGTTGAGCTTGCCTTCCTTTTCCAGTTCCTCGAAGACGAGAAAATCCTGCCAGTCGCTGAAGTCCTGCACACTGGTGACGCCGTGCGCGAGGGCGTCGGCGATAGCCAACTCGTCGCCGCGGCGGCGCTCGTCATGGCTGGGCGGGGGAATGACCTTGTAGACCAGTTCCTGCGCCGATTCGCGGAGAATCCCGGTGGGTTCGCCGTTTGCATCCAGGTCGATGGCTCCGCCTTGGGGCGCCTTGGTCTTGCCGGTAATGCCGGCAGCGGCCAGGGCAGCGGAGTTGGCAATGGAGATGTGGCCGTCGATGCGGTCGAGAAAGGTGGGATGGCCCCCGGTGACCTTGTCGAGGTCCTGGCGGGTGGGCAGGGGCTTGTCGACCCAAAGCGTGTGGTCCCAGTTGCCGCCGGTGAGCCAGTGGCCCGCGGAGGCGCCGTTGGCGAAGGTTTGGACTCCGGCCAGCATTGCGGCCAAGGATTTGACGCCGGTGAGGTCCACATTTAGTTTGGTCCGGCCGGCGCTTCCCAGGTGGGTGTGGGCGTCGTTGAAGCCGGGAAAGACGAAGGTGCTGGTGTTGGCGGTGTTCAGGTCGCGAAGGCGGGTTTTGGGGCAAGCCAGCCGTGTGACTTCCTCGGTTGTGCCGACGGCGAGGACTTTGCCGCCACCGATGGCCATCGCCTGGACGGTTTCAGGCTTGTCCTCCGCAAGGCCATTGCCGGTGTAGATGACGCCGTTGAAGAAGATGATCTCGGGCACGGTGTCAAGCGGCGCCGGCTTCGCCCGCCTGGTGGGCGTGTGTTGAGCGGGGGAACCCTGAGCAAGGCGAATCGAGCTGAGAGACGCGGCGGCGAGGGCTGCGGCGACCAGGGCGGAAGAGACGCGCATGCGCGGAGTGTAGCAGAGAAGCGCTACTGTTCCGCAGCCCATTCGATCATGGCGAGCGTGAGCAGCAGCACCCGCTTCAGGCCAACCTCGCGATCCCTGGCGGAATACCATTCGGCCTGGGTATGCGCGCCGCAGCCCTCGCCGCCCGCGCCCATGGACAAGGCCGGAATGCCCAGCGAGAGGGGGATATTGGCATCGGTGGAGCCCAGGCGGAGATCGGTGCGCAGGTCCAGATGGCGGTCCACGGCCTGCAGAGCTTCCAACAGCGGGGAATCGGCGGGCAGTTGCGCGGCGGGGCGGTCGCCGATTTTGTGGATAGTGAATGAGAGAAGTCCCCGGCTGCGCGCCGCGGTGGTCTTTGCCGATGCATTGGAGCGCTCGACGGCGTCTTCGACGGCGCGATGCAACGCTAATTCAAGATGGAGGAACTGCTCGGGCGAGGTGGAGCGGAAATCGATGGAGGCCTGGGCGCTCTCGGGGATGGAGTTCACGCTTGTTCCGCCATGGATGGTGCCCAGGTTGAGGGTGGTGCGGTGATCTTCGGGCAACGGGGTTTCCGCCAGGGTGGTCAAGGCGAAGGCGAGGGCAGTAATCGGATTGGGAGTACCGGCGTCAGTAAAGCTGTGGCCTCCCGGGCCCTTTACGGTGATGCGGTGGCGGCGGCTGCCCAGGGCCTGGGTGACGGCGGAGTCGGCGCCGGCGCCATCGAGGACGATGTGTGCGGCAACGCGGCCGGCCAGTGCGCTCTGGTTATAGAGATGGCGCACACCGCGCAGATCGCCCTCGCCCTCCTCGCCCACATTGCCCATAAAGAGGAGGGATGCGGGGATTTCGGCTTTTGCCTGGATGAGCGCGTGGGCGATGGCCAGCATTCCCACCACCCCAGCGGCGTTGTCGCAGGCGCCCGGAGCACGGAGGCGGTCGCCCTCGACCACAGGATTGAGCGGGGTATCGGCGGGAAAGACGGTGTCGAGGTGCGCTGAGAGCACGACCACCGGGCCGGTGCTCTCGGGGGACAAGTTGGCCGCGGGCAGGAATCCAAAGACGTTGCCGGCGGCGTCCGTATGGACCTGGCTGAGACCAGCCTCCTCAAAGCGAGCCGCAAGCCACTCCGACCGGGCCTGTTCGCCGAAGGGCGGCGCTGGAATGGCCACAAGTTGGGCTTGCCAGTTCATGATCCGTAGGGGATTTCCGTGCAGCCAGGCAAAGGCCGCGTGGACCGGCCGCTGCGCGGCCAGCGCCGTGACGCGAGAGAAGGCCGAAATGCGGGGAGGGAATAGCATGCCGGTTGTTTCAGGTTAGCAGGGGCGGCGAGTGAGCGGTCGTCAATGGGTTGAACAAGACCGCTCTCAGCCCCCGGTCAGCCGCCGCAGCAAAAGCGATTGCAGGTTGCGGCGCCCATCGGCGATCAGGTGGATTACGACCTCATTTCGCATCACCTCATAGATCACGCGATAGGGCTTGAAGAAGACTTGGCGGAATTCCCCTTCCGTGCCACGGGGCAGTTCAGGCGGCCGTGAGCCTCCATGAGGCAGAGCTGCGATGCTCTCGGCCGTCTCGCTCAGTCGGTCCAGCACATAGCCGGCACTCTCCTCAGAGTCGTGTTCCGCAATCCAGTTATGGATCTCTTCAAGATCGCGCCAGGCCGCACTCGGATTCGCACCGGATAGATCATTGGGCTTGAGGCGGCTCACCTGATGCCAGGCCCTTGCTGTCCCCGTTTCCAGATTGTCCACTCCTGATTGACTTCTGGCCGCGAATCTTGCCGATGACCTCGGAGAGCGGATAGGTCTGGCCTGCCTCGATCTGCTTGTTTCCGATGGCCAGGATTTGGAGGAGCGCCATCGTCTCTTGCGACTCTTCGTAGGAGTGAACATCGACCAGCACCGCCCGGGCCTCGCCGTTCTGGGTGATGATGATCGGCTCCCGCTCCTCGTTGATGCGGTCGAGAAGTTCGGCGGCGTGGGCTTTTACGTAGCTGATGGGCTTGATCTGGGTTGAGAAACGCATGGCAGCCTCCAATCACTCTTGGTTAGTCTGAATATAGTCCCTTTCAGGGATGACGTAGAGTCTTTATTCAGTCTTTTGGGGCGATTCCAGGTCGTCGTACTCAACCGAATGGAGAAACAAGCCCCGCGCGGGAGCGGTGGGGCCGGCTGCGGAGCGGGAGCGGGCGGCGATGACTGCGGGGATTTCCTCAAGTTTTCGGTGACCGCGACCCACATCGAGCATGGTTCCTACCAGGTTGCGGACCATGTGGTGCAGAAAGCCGTTGCCGCGGACGCGATAGACGAGAAGATCGCCAGCCTCGGTCTTCTGCTGCTCCCACGCTGAGGAAAAGATGGTTCGGACGGCCGGCTCAGCCAGCGGCGCCGTGGGCGGTTTTATCCTCTGGTCAGGTTCCTGGTCAGGTTCACGGCCGCGGCTGGCTAGGTCGGGATCGGTGGCGGCAAAGCTCAGGAAGTTGTGCTGGCCCTCAAACAGGCGGGCGGACTTTTGCAGGAGTTCCACGTCCATTGGCCAAGGGCAGGCGTGGACATAGCGGGCCAGGAAGGGTGGACAGACCGGCTCACGGAAGACCCTGTATTCGTAGGTTTTGGCGATTGCCGAGTGCCGCGCATGGAAGGTGCCTGGCACCGTTCTCGTCTCCAGGACTCGTATGGATGGGGGCAAGGTGCGGTTAAGGGCGCGAAGCAGGTTCTCGGGCGGGATTCTGGCTTGCAAGGCAAAGCTGGCCACCTGGCCCAGAGCGTGGACGCCGGCGTCGGTGCGTCCTGAGCCCTGGGGCAGCGGAGATTCGCCGGTGATGCGGCCCAGGGCGGCCTGCAGTTCGCCCTGGATGGTCGGTTCGCCGGGCTGCACCTGCCAGCCGCGGAAGTCGGCGCCGTCGTAGGCCAGGATGAGCTTCCAGGTTTGCAGGTCCGGAACGGGTTGGGCGAAGTCATTCACGGATATCCGCTTCGATAACAGGGTAATCGACAGCGACGCCCGGCGGAGCGGGAGCGCGAGTGGGATATACTCAGCTTTCTTTGTGCGAGGGCAGTCCCGCCGACGGGAAACCGGGGAATGCGGATGCGGGAACGGATTGGCTGGAACGAATCGGGCGCCGGGCGCGCATTGCGAGAGGAGCCCGGAGGCGCGGCCGGAAGCGAAAATCGTCCTGGCAAATCGCAAGTCTGCGTCCGGAGAGGTTCTCCGGTCGTCTTGAAGAATGGCACGCCACATGCCCCGGCAATTCGTGGAGAGGAATCATGCATTTCAAAGGTAAGCCTGTGTTTGAGCAGCAGGATGAGGCTGGGAGCGAAGAAGCGGGGAGCGGTTGGACTGGGCGCGTGCAGGCGGGCAGACGGCTGCGCGCGATGGCGGCGGTGGTGCTGACTTTGGCGGCGGGAGCGCCTTCAGGATTTGCCCAGCAGGCGGTGACGGGGGCTGGGGCAACGGGTCCAGACAAGGCGGCGTCGGAGTTGCCCACGGCGCCGGAGCCGGTGCTGACCGAGCCGTTGGACCTGCGTCCGTCGGCGCGCGATTTTTCAAAGCCCGCGGCTCGCCTTTGGGGCAACCCGATCAACACCTTCAAGCCTACCTCCATCCCCAAGACAAGCTTTGCGAATTCGGTGCGGCTAACCGACCTGGTGAAGGACGGCAAGATCTACCTGAGCCTTTCGGATGCGATCGCACTGGCGCTGGAGAACAACTACGACATCGCCATTGCCCGCATTGATCTGGACATTGCGGATACGGATATTCTGCGGACCCGGACCGGGCAGGCGCCGCTTGGCGCACCAGCCGGTTTGGTGCAGGGGACGCTGGGCGGCTCCGCCTCGACATTGATTACCGGCGGCGGCCCCGGTGGAACGACGGTTGGCTCGGGCGGCGCGGGTTCCGGCAGCGCCGGATTGGTGCTGACCACGGCCGGCGCCGGTCCAACGCCGGAGGCCCTGGAACCCTTCGTTACATCGGCCATCCAGATCGATCGTGCAACCACACCCTCGACGAGCGCTTTTGCGGGTGGGAATACCGGGACCAATACCTACGATTTCAGCTACAACCAGGGCTTTGTGACCGGCACGGCCTTCCAGTTTGCCTTCAACAATTCCGACGCCACGTCAAGCAACGCTACCGTGCTCTACAGTCCCGAACTGAGCTCCAGCTTCAAGGCCACGGTGACCCAGCACCTGCTGTACGGAGCGGGCATTTGGGTGAACAAGCGCTTCATGTACCAGGCGTTGAACGACCGGCGCATCACCGACTCGTCGTTCCGCCAGCAGATCCTGTACACCGTGAACCAGGTGGAGACGATCTACTGGGGGCTGGTGCAGTCCTACGAGGACGTGCAGGCCAAGCAGCGCGCACTGGAACAGAGCAGCAAGGTGGCGAGCGACAACCGGAAGGAGTTGCAGTTCGGCGCGATGGCGCCCATCGACGTGCTGAACGCAGACCAGCAGGTGGCTTCGGACAAGGAGGCGCTGATCAGCTCGCAGAGCAGCCTGAACTACCAGCAGCAGATCATCAAGCAGGCCGTGGCGCGGAACCTGAACGATGCGGCGCTGGTGGCGGCGGCCGTGATTCCGACCGATCGCGTGAGCATTGCGGAGATTCCGGAGGAGCAACAACCGATCGAGGCTCTGGTGCAGGAAGCATTTCAGCAGAGGCCGGAACTGGAGCAGGCGGTGCTGACGCTGCGCAACGATGAGATCACGCTGAAGGGCGCGCGGAACGCCCTGCTGCCGCAGGTGGACATCTACGCGTATTTGAGCGGAACCGGCATCGCCGGCTCCGTGAATCCGGACTGCAATGGGTCGTTTTATCCCGGCGACAAGTGCCCGCCGATCCCCAGCACCGGCTATGGAACGGCGGTCAACCACGCCTTCAATGACTCGGCTCCCGACAAGGGGGTGGGGTTCAACGTTACCATTCCCATCGGCAACAAGTTCGGGCAGTCGGTGCAGGCGCGATCGCTGATGGAATACCGGCAGGCGGAGTTGCGGCTGGAGCAACTCTACACGCAGATTCGCATGCAGGTGGTCAATCAGCGGTTCGCATTGACCAACGACCGGGCGCAGGTTCAGGCCGCCCTGGCAGGCAGGGACTATAACCGGCAAAGCCTGGTGGACGAACAGAAGAAGCTGAAGCTGGGCGCTTCCACCACGGCGCTTGTTCTGGCGCAGCAACGCAGCCTGGCGGTGGCGGAGGACAGCCTGATTGCGGCACAGGCCGCCTACGCCAAGGATCGAGCCACCCTGTATCAGATACTGGCTTCGACCTTGCAGCACTACGGGATCAACCTGAGCGAGGCTGCGTCGGGGAATGTGCAGACGACGCCCGTGGTGCCGGGACTGGAGCCTGCCAAGCCGGGCAAGGAGCCAACGACGACGACGCCGGCGTCGCGGTAAGGACGGTTCGTTGAGGAAGAAACAGGGCCTGTCGAGCTTGGAGGGAGGCTCGACAGGCCGTTTGTTTTGAGTGAGATCAGGTTCGGTTGCCTGTAGTTCTTTCACAGTTCCTGTAATGTGGGCATTGTGCGATCCCGCCCTAGCCGCAAAAAGTCGCCGTGGCGACACGCAGGGCCCAGAGGGCGCCCCGGTGGGGCACCCACAGCCTTACACTATCCGTAAAAGTGCTTTAACGCTCGGCGACCAGGTCGAGGAGATCGAAGAACTCGGGGAAGCTGATGGCGGCGGATTCGGCGCCCTGGATGAGGGTTTCACCTTGGGCGCGGAGAGCGGCAACGCTGAAGGCCATGGCGATGCGGTGGTCGCCGCCGGAGTCGATGGCGGCGCCGTGGAGGGTCTGGCCGCCGGGAACGTCGAGGCCGTCTTCGAATTCCGCTACTTCAGCGCCCATGGCGCACAAATTCTTTACAACCAGGGCGATGCGGTCGGATTCCTTGACGCGGAGTTCCCTGGCGTCGCGGATGCGGATGCCGCCGCTGGTGTAGGGGGCGATGGCTGCAAGCACCGGGAGCTCGTCGATGAGCTGGGCGGCGAGAGCGCCACTGACTTCTGTCGATCCGAGGCCCTCAGGCGGGGCGGAGATCTGGACGGTGCCGACCAATTCGGCATTCTTCTCCTCAAGATTGAGGACGGCTATGCGGGCGCCGAGGGCGGTGAGGACGTCGAGCAGAGTGGCGCGGGTGGGGTTAAGTCCCAGCGAATCAAGCACCAGGCCGGAGCCGGGGAAGATGGCCGCGGCGCAGAGAAAGAAGGCGGCGGAGGAGATGTCGCCGGGGACGGCAGCCGAGATGGCGTGGAGGGATTGCGGGCCGGAGATGGAGACGGAGTCGAGAGTGCGGGTGAGCGTGGCGCCGAAGGCGCGGAGGGCCAGCTCGCTGTGGTCGCGGGTGCGGACGGCCTCTCTAACCGTTGTGGTTCCAGTGGTTTGGAGGCCGGCGAGGAGGACGCAGGTTTTAACCTGGGCGCTGGGAACGGGCGTGGTGTAGCAAATGGGTTGGAGCGGGTTGCCGTGGATGGTTAGGGGGGCGTGGCCATCGGTGAGCGTGAGGCTAGCGCCCATGGCTTCAAGGGGTTTGCGGATGCGGTCCATGGGGCGGCGAGAGAGCGAGGCGTCGCCGATGAGGGTGAAGCGGCCCATCTGGGGCGCGAGCAGGCCGGAGATCATGCGCATGCTGGAGCCGGAGTTGCCGCAGTCGAGGGGTTGGTTGGAGGGGGTTACGCGGCCGGAGACGCCGGTGATTTCGACGGCTCCGTCGCTGATGCTATTGATGGTAGCGCCGATGGCTTTCATGCAGGATAAGGTCGAGGCACAGTCGGCGCCGGTGGAGAAGTTGGTGAAGCGGGAGGTTCCTTCAGCGAAGGCGGCCAACATGCCGTAGCGGTGGCTGATGGACTTGTCGCCGGGAAGGCGAAGGCTTCCGTAGACGTTGCGGGCGGGGCGGATGAGGCGTTCCTGCGGGTCGGTGGGCACGGAGGCTCCGGGGTGATTTGCGGTCCTCTTGAGTTTATCGGAACAGAGATCAGAGAACAGAGATCAGAGATCAGTTGACGGTTGAAAATGGTGGCTTGGAAGGTTCTGCTTGAGGGGCGAACGTGAGCCTGGAGGGTTGCGTTTGGGGCCAAACGTGGGCCTGGATGGTTATGAAAAGCCGCATGATTCACCGCTCGTGGTGCGGGAATCCGGTCAAAGTCAATGCGGAGGGCGATGAACAGCCACTTGTACGGCTTGAGGAATAGCCACTTCCGCGCCGGACCGGCCGGCTCGGATGGGGCAAAGGTCATGCGCAGGGGGCGCTCAAAAACGCAGGGTGAAAACCTGAGGGGCCGTCCATCCTCTTCTTGCCGAATGCCCATCTAATCCTGTGGGGTTCCCTGGCGGCGATTATTCTCTGGATAAGGCATCCTTGGGCTTCAGAACTGAAGGCGGGACCGATCGAAACAGCAGCAAATGTGGACGGCGGGTGGAAAAGCCCGCAGCGTAGGGCCCTTGGATCCGGGCGGGTGCTTGTTTTTCTGGCGCTGTTCGGGGTTGGGGCGCAGGCGTGGTGCCAGAAGGCGGCGTTGCCCGCGCCGGGCCGGGAGGCTGATTCCGCAAGCGACTCGGCGTTGGCCGATGCGCCCGAAGCGCAGGCGGCGACAGCGCAACAGACGCCCGAACAGCCCTTGCCGGGAAGCATCCACGGGGTGGTGCAGGATCGAGACGGAGCCGTCTACGAGGGCGTGCACTTGGCACTGGCTCAGAGCGGCCTGAGTGTGCCGGCGGTGAGAGCGGCAACGTCAGACAGCAACGGACGCTTCAGTTTCGCGGACGTACCTCCCGGAGCTTTCAAACTCACCATCACCTCGAATGGATTTGCGACCCAGGCGATCTCCGGCATCCTGCACGCAGGCGAGAGCTACGAAGCGCAGGCAATCGTGTTTCGCGTCAATGCCACCACCAGCAATGTGGAGGTGACGGCATCGCAACAGGATATAGCCCAGGAGCAGCTCAAGGAGGAGGAGACGCAGCGCGTACTGGGCGTGATTCCGAACTTCTATGTCTCCTATGCGCCCAACGCGCCGCCGCTGACGAGCAGGCAAAAATTCAATCTGGCGTGGAGGTCCTCGATCGACCCGGTCTCATTCCTGGCGACTGGAGTGTTTGCGGGAGTGGAGCAGGCCAGCAATTCATTCAGCGGGTATGGGCAAGGCGCGCAGGGTTATGCGAAGCGCTATGGAGCCAATTATGCCGACGGCTTCATCGGCACCATGATCGGGGGCGCCATGCTGCCGTCGTGGTGGAAACAGGATCCGCGCTACTTCTACAAAGGGACGGGGACAACGCGGTCACGGGTTCTGTATGCGATAGCGAATGCGGTGGTGTGCAAGGGCGACAACGGACGCCGGCAGGCGAACTATTCGGCGATCATCGGCGGGCTGGCGGCGGGAGGCATCTCGAACTTCTACTATCCCGCAAGCAATCGCAACGGGGCGGGGCTGACGTTTGAGAATGCGTTGATCGGGATGGGGGGGAGCGCTGTGCTGAATCTGCTTCAGGAGTTCGTGGTGCGTAAATTTACTCCGAAACTCCCCAGTTACGGGGCGTCGAAGCCGTAGAGCAATCCGTGGTGATGCTGCTCGATTCCCGGTCTCCTGCCGCGGCGGGCGAGATCCCCTTTGGCTTCGCTCTGGGCAGGGTTCCGGCAAGCTCATGGCAGGCTCTGGGGCACCCGGCTTGCCAATCTCAGGCATTAAGGAATCGTTGTGCGGCGTCTTTCTCGACAGCCTGGACGGGAAACCCCAGGCCGGCCGGTTGCATGCGGCTGACGCGGGCGCGCACGAAGGCGCGCATATAGGACTGCGCTACCCGGTTCCAGACCATGGGCCGCGCATAGCGGTAAGCGCGTTCGCACATCGCCTGGCGCAGCCCATCGTTGTCCAAAAGTTCAATGGCCGCAGTTGCAATGGCGGCGGGGTCCTCAAAGGGGACAAGGGCGCCGCGTCCATGATCCAGAACTTCCGCGGCGTGCCAGTACGGAGTGGAGATGATGGCCTTGCCTGCGCCCATGGCATACGACAACGTTCCCGATACCGCCTGTGCCTCATGGCAGTATGGAGTGATGTAAATGTCGGCCGAACCGACCAGCGCAGCCATCTCCCGAGGGCTGAAGAACCGGTTGTGGAAGATCACCTCTCGCTGCACTCCCAGCTCCCTGGCCAAGGCCTGCAACTGGAGCCGGTAGCGATCGCCTTCACGGGCCCTGACATGGGGGTGAGTGGCGCCTGCGATGACGTAAACAACGTTGCTGTGCCGGGACAAGATGCGCGGCAGGGCTTGGATCACGCTCTCGAATCCCTTGTTGGGAGACAACAGTCCGAACGTGAGCAATACGGTCTTTCCCGCGGTCGAGAACGAATCTTTGTATACTCCCGGCACCATAAAGGGCAGGTCGGGAATGCCGTGAGGAATCAAGTCTATCTTCTCACCGGGAACCCTGAACACATCCTCGAGAACGCGAGAAGAATACGCGCTCATGACAGTAATGCGATCGGAGCGCGCGGCGATCTGTTGCAGGACGATTCGTTGATCGAGGTTCGGCTCACGAAGAACCGTATGCAGCGTGGTCATCACAGGCATCTTGAGCCGTTGCAGCAACTCGAGGATATGGCTTCCGGAATTGCCTCCAAAGATTCCATACTCGTGCTGCAAACACACCAGGTCGAAATTGCCGGAATTGAGAAAGTCGGCGGCGGCCCGATAGGAGGAGATGTCACCCTCGACGATCTGGAATCGCACGCGCGGGGGGTAGACGTAGGAGGATTCCGGATCATTGACGGCTACCACCGACAATCCAGCGGCGCCGTACTCGGCAGCGATCGCATCGCACAAATCGGTCGTGAAAGTGGCAATTCCACACTGGCGGGGAAGATGGTTCCCCACCACCGCTATCCGTAGTGGAAGTGACCGGCCGGGTACCAGGCGCAGGGAGGGTGCCGGCTCTTTTCCGAATACCGGAGGGCGCGGTTCGCGGCGCACCAAGGGGTTCGGTTGCGAATTCAAAGAAACGTCGGGTGCGGCCATGGCAGATTCCTCACGTCATGCTCTGGTTGGAATGGAATTATTCCTGGGGGGAAAAATCAGAGGCAGTGCGCCGGGATAAACCGGCATGAAGTAGGGAATGAAAGAGTCCTACGAGGAAGGAGTAGCACACCACGTCTGCCCTGAGTTTTGCGTAGTGCATCGTGAGGTGCAGTGCGAAGCGTAAACAGGGGTATAGGCGGGCTGGGTATCGAGCTTCGGAAAATTGCAATCAGGACGCCGACGTTTCTTGCTTTATGCGGAAGGCTATACGGGCCGGGGCGACAAGTGCGAGTCCCGGCTCGGTCCTGCGTAGTCTTAGACCCCAGACACGTCTAGAAACTTCATGCACGAGAACCGGGAGGCCTCGCGGATGCCTGCGGTCGAACCAGGCAGCAGGACGGCGGGTGAAGGCAAATGCCGCAAGACCCGCATGCACGTTCGCGAGGAGTCGGACAGGGGCGTATTACCTATGAGTCAGTCGAACAAAGACGAGAGATTGTCGGCGGAGATTGAGGAGGGAAGGCCCCTGATCGAGGAGAACACTCTTCAACCCAACACGCGCCCGACACAGAGCGGGGTAAGCGTGTCCCAGGGGTTGGCGGGTGTGCGGAAAGCAGCGAGGGATAACAAGGAGATGAGGTTCACCGCCTTGCTCCATCATGTAACAGTCGAGTTACTCCGGGATAGCTTTTACTCATTGAAGAGAAAAGCCGCTCCCGGTGTGGACGGCATGACATGGCAGGAGTATGAGACCGGTCTGGAAGGTCGGATCATCGACTTACACAGCCGGGTTCATCGCGGCGCATACCGGGCGCAGCCATCGCGAAGAGTGTACATCGAGAAAGAAGACGGGCGGAAGCGTCCGTTGGGGGTTGCGGCGCTGGAGGACAAGATCGTCCAACAGGCCGTGGCCGCCGTCCTCAATCAGATTTACGAGGAAGACTTTCTCGGTTTCTCGTATGGATTTCGACCGGGGCGCAGCCAGCATCAAGCGCTGGATGCGCTGTCTTATGCGCTCGTGAAGAAGAAGGTGAATTACGTTCTTGATGCCGATATTCAGGGCTTTTTCGATAACCTCGACAAAAGCTGGCTCATCAAGTTCGTTGAGCATCGCGTGGCCGACCCCAGAGTTCTGCGGCTGATCCAGAAATGGCTCAACGCGGGAGTTATGGAGGAAGGTAAGCTATCGGAAACGGAGACAGGTACGCCGCAAGGCTCGGTGATTTCGCCGCTGCTTGCTATTGATTCGGTCCACAACTATGAGCCGGAATTTCCATTTTGGGTTCACGACACGAACCAGTATACGTGCAGTTGCCTCCGCCGAGTCCGTTTCTTGCATCCGTTTCCATCCCAAAGGCTCGGGCAGACCGGAAAGGGCCGTCTCTGGGA
>Ga0224554_1001167_pt1 | contig 17559 bp, 17 predicted proteins | sample 714S22024metaG_FD_180666 | JGI IMG/M metagenome (GOLD analysis project Ga0224554, IMG submission 180666) | Peat soil microbial communities from Stordalen Mire, Sweden - 717 S2 20-24 | ecosystem: Environmental > Terrestrial > Soil > Wetlands > Peat | place: Sweden: Norrbotten County, Stordalen...
TGCCTTGCTTCTTGAAGAAGTTCACCGCGATCGACGCCAGTCCGACCTCGACGCCCACATACAGGAAGATTCCCAGCGCCCCCAGCACCGTGTGCCGGTAGCTCCAGACGCTGCGGCTTGCTGCCGGGCCGCCCGCATTCGCCGAATGCGCCCCCTGCGGCTGGTCAATATGCGGCAGGTGAGAAAACGCCACGGCAATCCCGAGCACCAGCAGCGCGCCCGCAATGGCGATGTACGGACCGCGAACCGTGTTGGCGATGGCCGCGGGGGTGGCAAACTTTGTCGGGTCCGTCAGGATAAACGCGCCCGCGAAGAGTGGCGCAACCGTTGTGCCGATTGAGTTGAATGCCTGCGCCAGCGTCAACCGCACCGGAGCGCTCGCCTCCGGACCCAGAATCGCGGCATACGGGTTCACCGATGTCTGCAGCGCCGTCACACCCGCGCCCACAACAAAGCAAGCAGTGAGGAAGAGCGGGAAATTCACCAGCCTGGCCGCCGGAATGAACAGCAGGCAACCCACCACCTGAATAAAGAGCGAGACCACCATCGTCCGCTTGTAGCCAACCCACTCGATCAGCTTTGAGGTCGGCGCGGAAAAAACGAAGTAGGCAAGGAAAAACGCCGACTCCGCCAGCATCGCCGACTTGTAGCCGACGTTGAAGATCGACCGCAGGTGTGGCACCAGCGACATATTCAGCGTGGTGATGAAACCGAATGTCAGGAACAGCGCCGTCACGGTGAGGAACGGAACAAAGTAGCCCGGCGACGTAAGCGGTGCCGAGGTTTTCGAATCAGATGGTCTCGAGCTATCTGCCATAGACGGTGTTTCCTGCTTTCCCTGTATTGGCGATTCTTGATCGGCGAATTCTGATCTGTGATTCTCTCGCTCGTGGGCCGCTTTCAAGTTCGGTGACTGTTCTCCGCCGGCGCGACCTCCTCGGCGGCGACTCGGAAGCTCACCTTCTCCAGCCCACACAACACTATACGAGAGACGGCAGCAGGCTGGCTCAGTGTGCCAGCGCGCCTTGGGATGTTTCTCGGCCTCAGGGCCGCACAATCCGTTATTCTCCAAGTGAGGTACGCCCCATGCCCATTCCCATTCTGAGCGGCGCCAGAAACAAGAAGATCCTTGCCGCCCTTGAGGGCAACTGGCAAGCCGAGATGGAGGGCTACCACACTTACAACACTCTCGCCGACCGCGATTCCGACCCGGTGCGCGCGCAAGTGATGCGCCATCTGGCCCAGGCTGAGATTGAGCACGCCACGCTCTGGGAGGGCCGCATTAAGGAGCTTGGCGGACCTGAGCCGGTCTACTCCGGTGGCCCCGGCGGACAGGCCGACTCGCTCGCCAACCGCGCCGGCGGCATGCGCATGGCCCTGCGGCGTCTCGAAATCGAGGAGAGCCGCGACATCGCCCGCTACGGCGAGCAGCTCAAAGCCCTCGGCGACGAGGGTTCGGTCGCCATCCTCGAGCACGTCATTCAGGACGAAAGGGACCACTACCGCGAGCTGGGCTCGCTCATCCGCGGCCACTACACCGCTCCCGGCGGCGGGCCCAAAATCGAGGCCAAGGCTGTGCTCGAAGAGTTGCTAGCCAAGCGAAGCCAGGGGCGCAAACAACCCGGCGCATGGATCGGCGACGCCATCTACGGCGTCAATGACGGCCTGGGCGCCATCTTCGGCATCGTCTCCGGTGTCTCCGGCGCAACCTCCGGCGACTCCAAATACGTTCTCCTCGCCGGCCTTTCCGGCATGATCGCCTCCGCGCTTTCCATGGGCTCGGGCGCGTACCTCGCCGCCAAGAGCGAACGCGAAATCTACCACGCTGAAATCGCCCGCGAGCGCGAAGCCATCCAGATGAACGGTCCCGAAGCCCGTGAGCTGCTCTCGCTTTACTACCAGGTAAAGGGCCTTCCCGAAGAAGACGCCATTCACATGGTCAACCACATCGCGAGTGACCCTGAGCAATTGCTGCGCGCATTGGCTGCCGAGCGCTTGGGCTCAAACGAGGAGGCGCTTTCGAACCCCCTCGTCTCGGCCACCTCCGGCGCTCTCTCCACGGCCGTCGGCGCCATTATCCCCGTCATCCCCTTCTTCTTCATGCAGGGAATCCCCGCCGTCATCGCCGCGGCCGTTGTCTCGCTGGCCGCACACTTCGCCGTCGGCGCCGCCAAGTCCCTCATCACTGTCCGCTCCTGGTGGTCTTCGGGCCTCGAAATGACCGTCGTCGGCGCTGTCGAAGGCGCAGTCACCTATGGGATCGGAATACTACTGGGCAAGGGCGGGGTTTAAGTATCTGGTTTTAATGCCTTAAGTGCCCAACCATTCAGCTAGCCTGTGATTCAGTCTATTGACACATATTATGTGCGCACATATACTGTGTTCATGAACATCACCCTCTCCGTAGACGAACAAACTGTGGCCCGCGCCCGCGAACGCCTCCGCGCCGTCGGTCGCAGTGTGAACGAAGAGATTCGTGATCGGCTGCGCTACTTGGCGGGGGAAAAGGACCGCGACAACGAGCGATGGATGGAGGAGTTGCGTAATCTTTCCGGCAAGGGAGACTCCCACGGCTGGCGTTTCAATCGGGACGAGATTTACGAGCGGAGATAGCCGCTGCAAACTTTCTTCGACACCAACGTTCTTGTCTATACAGATGATCGGGCGAACCCCGCGAAACAAATGCGCGCGCTCGACGTTCTGAATCAACACAAACAGTCTGCATCTGGAGTTGTCTCGCTCCAGGTTCTACAGGAATACTTTGTCACCGTCACGCGAAAGTACGGGATCAGCGCGGCCGACGCTCGCCGCAAAGTCGAACTCTTTGCAGCCTTCGACGTGGTCGAGCCAGTGCTTGTTGAGGTTCTGGCCGCAATCGATATGCACCGCCTCCACAATGTCTCTTATTGGGATGCGCTGGTGATCCATTCCGCCCGGAGTGCCGGTTGCAAGCAAGTGTTCTCCGAAGACATGCAACACGGCCAGGTCATTGACGGCGTCAGGATCGTGAATCCTTTTCTCTAACCCGCTCTCCAAGCCTTTCATGTCACCTTCGCTTCTGCCGCAAACTCCAGCAATTCCACCGGCGCGCCGTCGTCGAGAATCATCGCCACCTTGACGCCAGCCGACGGGCTGTTCGGCGCCACCAGGATCTCCTTGCCTTCCAACGCTGCCGCAAGATCGTCCACTTCAAACGCAAGATGGGGAATGGTCATGAGGACCTTCGGGTAAGGCGCATCCGGCTCGAAACGCATCCACTCAATCCCGTACGGGCTGGAGTCAAAGCCTGAGACGTACACCTTTAGGCCCGGCAGATGGCGCTCGCCGGGATGAGGCGTTTGCGTCGGAATGCCGATGTGATGGTATCGCCATCCTTCGCACGCAATCGCTGCTGGAGCCTCATGACCCTGCCGCCTAACGGGCGCTGTGAATGAGGTCTGATCGGGAATCCTCTTGTTCAATCGTCCTCCTTCCGCCTGGTTGGTCAACCGTTTCATCTTAGCTCTGCCAAAGAGTAGTACATGCATCCGCTTCGCGCTAAAATAAGAACTGCAATGGCCCTTCGCGAACCCATTTCGGCTCTCCTCTAGCGGCTCCCGCCGCATACGCTCCTGCTGCAACTTTTCACTTCTTCACCCTTTCACCTATTCACTCGTCTCGCCCGGAACCCGGAACCGCGGAAGGATTCGCAATGATTGATCGCCTGGAACAAATGGAGCAGCGCTATAACGAGATGCAGGCGCAGTTCTCTCTGCCCGAGGTCCTGAACGACCACGAAAAGTCTTCGAAGATCGCTAAAGCGCTCCGTGAAATCGAAACTCCCGTTGAGAAGTACCGCGAACTGAAGCAAGTCCGCCAGGGCCTCGCCGACGCGCGCGCCATGCTGGCCGAGAGCGATGCCGATCTGCGCACCATGGCGCAGGAGGAGATCGCCGCGCTCGAGCCGCGCGCTCTGGCTCTCGAAGATGAGCTCAAAGTTCTGCTGCTGCCCAAAGACCCCAACGACGAGAAGAACGTCATCCTCGAAATCCGCGCCGGCACCGGCGGCGACGAAGCCTCGCTCTTTGCCGCGGAAATCTTTCGCATGTACACGCGCTTTGCCGAGCAGAAGCGCTGGAAGGTCGAGGTCATGTCGATCTCGGAATCCGGCATCGGCGGCTACAAAGAAGTCATCGCCATCATCGAGGGCGAGCGCGTCTACTCGCAGCTCAAGTGGGAGTCGGGTGTCCACCGCGTGCAGCGCGTGCCAGAAACCGAGCAGCAGGGTCGCGTCCACACTTCCGCCGTCACCGTTGCCGTGCTGCCCGAAGCCGAAGAAGTCGACATCAAGATCGAGGCTAAGGACATCCGCATCGATACTTTCTGCTCCTCGGGTCCTGGCGGCCAATCGGTGAACACCACTTATTCCGCTGTGCGCATCACCCACCTGCCCACCAACACCGTGGTCAGTTGCCAGGACGAGAAATCGCAGATCAAGAACCGCGAGAAAGGCATGCGCGTGCTCCGCTCGCGTTTGTACGAGATGGAAATGGAAAAGCAGAACGCCGAGCTGGCACAGGCCCGCAAACAGCAGGTCGGCTCCGGCGATCGCAGCGAGAAAATTCGCACCTACAACTTCCCGCAGAACCGCGTCACCGACCACCGCATCGGCCTCACGCTGCACCAGCTCGACCTGGTAATGCAGGGCCGCCTGCAGCTCATCGTTGATGCGCTCATCGCCCACTACCAGGCCGAACTGTTGAAGGGCGAAACGCAGGCCGCGTAAGTTAAACGAACAGAATCCGCATCGGCGCTTCCACCGCAACGCTGCTCTTCACCTCATCGGCCAACTCGCCCGTGGCGGGATCGCGCGCGAATACGCTGATTAGGTTCGAATCCTGGTTGGCCACCAGCATCCATTGCTCCGTGGGATCGAGCGTGAAGTTGCGCGGCGTCTTTCCTCCGCAATTTGAACGCTTCATCGCCGTGAGGCGGCCAGTCTCTGGGTCCGCGTGGAAGGCATACAGAAAATTATCGTCGCGGTTCGCGAAGTAAACGAACCGCCCGTCGCGGCTGATGACCGTGTCGCAGCCGCGCGTCGGGCCATGATAATCAGCGGGCAGCAATTCAATTCGATCGACCAGCTTCAGGAACCCGTCGGCCTGGTGCCAATCCAGCACATCCACTGTCGACACCAGCTCGTTCATGCAATAGGCGGTGCGGCCATTGGGATGGAAGTGCAGCGTGCGCGCGCCGGAGCCGGGCGCTCCGTGATAGGTTCCGGCCGCCGCCATCCGCGCCGTTGCCGCATCGGCTTTGTAAATATGAATCGAATCTCCGCCCAGATCATTGATGTAGGCGAATCGATTATCCGGCGAGAACGACGCGAAGTGTGCGTGGGCGGTCGGCTGCCGGTCAGTGTTCGGGCCGTGCTCTGTGTAGTGCTCGGTCCACACGGCCTCGCTCAGCTTGCCGTCTTCAATGCGAAAGCTGGCCGCACTCGCGCCCGTGTAGTCCGCGGCGAGCAACATGCGGCCGGTCGCATCCACAGCCACGTGGCAGGTGCCCGTGCCGGCTGAGTTGCGCGCCGAAAGCGGTTGGAGCTCTCCGCCGACCACGCGAAAGCTCGACACTTCTCCAGTCGGCTTGCCTTCAAACGTATCCAGCTCCGACGCCGAATAAACGAACCCGCCTGAAAGCGCCAGCCAAGCTACATTCGGAACTTTAGCCGCCACGCCCACTTGCGTCAACGATCCGCTCGCCTCGTCCCAGTCGAACGCCAGAATCCCGTCAGCGGCATGCGACCCAACGAAGACACGCCTTCGCCGTGCGGAAACAGGTCCGGCAGCTCGCATTGCAGCGGGCATGGCAAAAGCTCCAAGAGTTATAGTCGGGGCAAGAATCAGGAAATCGCGGCGCGTGGTCATTGTCATGGCAGAAGCCATTGTCGCCGACGGTGCCCGGCCTGCGCCAGCCACCCTCACCTCAATCCAACGTGAACTGAACGTTCACCGCCGTCTCCACCTCCACCGGCTGGCCGTTCAGCATATACGGCTTGTAGCGCCACTGCTTCACCGCATCGAGCGCCGCCTTTTGCAACATTGCGGGCCCGCTCACCACGCGCAAATTCTCAATGGTCCCCGTGCGCGAGATGGTCGCTTGCAGTACCACCGTCCCCGAGGTGCGCGACGCCTGCGCAACCATCGGATACGTCGGAATCACCTTGAAGATCAGCATTCCCTGCATCACGCCGGAGGAAACGTGCTGCGTCGCAGCAGGCACCGCCGGCCGCACATCGGGATGCGTTCCGCGTCCGTTGAATGGATCGTCCGGGCCGGCCATTCCGTTTGGCCTACCGTCAAGACCAACATAGGTTCCGGGAGCGGGTGGCTCCTGCGTGGTTGGAATCCAGGGCTTGTCCGGGATTTGCCGCGGCGCCTGTATCGGACCGCTCGGCATCTCCGATGGCGTGGCCGGCATCTGCTGCGTCCTCACCACCGGCCTCTGCTCCTCGACCGGCGTCGGCGCTACCATCCGGATTGCGTTGGTGATCTGCGGCAGCATCTCCGGGTGCATGATCGGGATGATCACCAGCGCTAGCAGGATGGAGCTGTTAAAGGCAAACGTCGCCATCATCCATCCCCGGCTCCGGGTGTGAATTCTGCCCATGGTTTCAAACGTGGAGTCTTCGAACATGGCCGCCTCCCGCACTCGAATTCAGCCGCGCCGGCCGGGAGGTGGAAGCTTGCCGCAGATCGTAGCGGGGCAGCCCGCTCAACGCGCCGAGGCGCGGGGAGCGGGATTCACGGGCTTCCGTTCATCCCATTCGGTACCACTGTGCTTGTGTAGACACCACGTTTTGACAAACTGTTCCCGCATTGCGCAAGGGAATTCTCTGCACACGTTTGTCGATCGAATGCTCCGCGTTTACTCGCCTCGCCGGCCGTTTGTTCCCGGCTCCAGCCGCGCTTCAACCGGGTGGTTGAAGTGGATCAGCGCGATCCACATTCCGTCGTCGTCGCGCTTCCACACCAGGTCTCCGCCCAGTTCGTGGGCGATCAGCTCCGGCGGCAGGTCGTGGTGCAGGCCGAAGTAGCGTTCGTCGAGTGCCTCGCCGCTCAGCCTCTCGAGCGGTGAGTCCGGATCGTATTTCGTTGAGAACACCAGCGCGGCCGAGTACGCTTGTGGCTCCTGGGCGGCGCGGGCAATCTGTCCGGCTGAAAAATCGTCGATCGCGACCACATCCCACGGGTGCTTCACGTAGCCCAGCTCCGGATGCGTCAGCTCATCGGTCGCTGGCCAGGCGCTCAGCACCGTGGCGCCGGGGTACTGCTTCGCCAGCTCCGTAATGGCCGATTCATGCATCCGCACCACGCGCGCGTAGGCCAGGTTGTCTTCCGGAGCAAATCCATACGGCGGATTGATAAACAACCCCACGAAAAACGCGGCGGCGGAAATCAGCGCCAGGCCTTGCCAATAGGGTACGCGCCGATAGAAGGTCGTCACGGCCGCCAGCAGCACCAGCGGATACATCGGCAGCAGGTAGCGCGTCAACAGCGCGCCGCCCAGCACACTGAAGAGCACCGCGTTGGCCAGAAGCAGAAAAAAGATCCGCATCTGCACCGCTAGCGCAAATGTCGCGCGGTCTTGGCCGTTGGCGTCAGGCCGAGGGCTCAGCAGCAGAGCGGCAAAAGCCATCCCCACCGGCACAAACAAATTCATGTGCGCAGTCAGGTGCAGAATGCGATGCCCGAAAGCTGCCAGCATGCGCACGGGCGTAAGCGTGGCCTCGGCGTTGTAGCGCAAGTATTCCGGATTGCCAAGCAGAAATCCTGTCTTCGCGTAGTGATAGGCATACCAGCCGGCCAAAGGCAGAACGCAGCTCGAGAGCCACGCCGCTTCGCGCCACAGTTTGCTGCGCGCCGTGCCGCCAGGCCTGAAACCCTCCGCAACGTTCACCGCCGCCAGTGTCAGCGGAATGATGATGGCAGTCTCCTTCGAAAGCGCCGCGCCGGAGAACCACAGCGCTGCAGCCCAAAGCACGCGGCCGCGGCTGGGTAGCGCGTACACCAGTCCCCACAACGAGCACGCGGCGGCAAAAATGTCAGCCTGGGCCAGCGAACTCTGCGCGAACCAGATCGGATAAATTCCCGTCAGCAGCGTCGTCCAGAACGCGACCGAACCCACGCCCACCAGCCGCATCGCCAGCCGCCACACGGCGAGCAGCCCTAGCGAGGCCACCATGAGCACAGCTTCGCGCGTCACCTCGGGGAAATATCCGCACGTCTTCCACCAGAGCGCAAGGTAGATGCTCGGCAGCGGAGGATGAGCGTTGCTCAACGTCGTCGTCGGGATCAGCGAGCCGGTACGGAAGAAATCCCATGCCGCGGGAATGTAGTACCCCGCCTCGTCCCAGTAATAGGGAACACGCAGCAGCGTAATGTGGCTGGAGTACAGCGCCATGAAGATGACCGGAAAAATCATCCAGATGGGCAGCGGTGCGTCCCGCCGTGGGTTCAGAATGCCTTTCAGGCGCAAGGGCTCGCTCCTGCGGTGTGATCGCGCCGCTTAATTCACCGGCCCGCGCGGGAAGTTCTGCGTCTGCGGCTCCAGGTTGAGCGTGCCGAATGCCTGTTCGTATTGCGCAATGTTCTGCCCCAGCACGTTAAACAAGGCCTTGGCCTGCTGCGGGCTCAAAAAGATCGCCTGGTGGTTGCGGATGGTCACCTGGTCCGGGCTCTCGCTGGAGGCAAGGCCGAAGACCAGTTGAAAGTCCCACACGCTCACGCGCACTTGCACGCTGTTGGCGTAGGACTCGCGGTAGTCCGCGGTCTGGGCGAGGTTCAGTTGGGGCTGCTGCGGAGTTGGGCTCATGATGCAACCAGATTACCGCGTTCAGCTCCCAGCCTTCAGCCGCCAGCTTCTCGCGCCTGGCTACAGGCCTGCGGCGTTTTGGGTTTGGATTTTCCAGCTCTTTTGCGAAAAGTTGATGAACCTCGCCCCAGCGCGACGAGCTAGCGGCTGGAAGCCAGCAGCTAGAAGCTGTTTCTCAGATCCGCAGCCAGCGGACAGCTCTCGCACCGCGCCGTCCGCCCGCAGTGCGCCTTGCCCACGGCCACCGTCAGCGCATGGAACTCGTTGAAGAGTTTCGCGCGGCTCTCCACCGGATCGCCCGCAAAGGCCCTCCGCGTGAGCTCCGCGATCGCATCGTACGAAATTCGTTCGCGGCCTTCCGGCGGCGCCAGAAGTCCGTGCCGCTCCGCAATCCGCCGTAGATACTCGTCGGCCACCGGAACCGCGTGCCCGAGCGCGTAAAGCAGGATCGCGTCCGCTGTCTCATCGCCTACGCCGGGCAATTCGAGCAGTCGTTGGCGAAGCGCGGCGGTCGGCATTGCGGCCATCGCCTCCAGCGAACCGCCAAACTCCTTGCCGAGCGTGGCCACAAACGCCTTCAGCGCAGGCGCCTTGCGCGTGATGAATCCCGACGGCCGGATCAGGCGTCGCAATTTGGCCAGCGGAATCCGGCGCAACCCCTCGGGCGTGAGCGCTCTTGCCGCGCGCAGATTCTCGAGTGACCGCTCCACCGCCTTCCACGCTGTGTTTTGCGTCAAGTACGCACCGAGGATCACCTCGAACGGAGTCTTTGCCGGCCACCAGTGTTGCGGTCCATAAGCGCGCAGCAACTCCACATGCATGCGGCGCAGGCGCTTGGCGGCATCGGGTCGGCGGCGTTGGTTCACGGCTCCTTTAGGATAAGGGCGAGAGCGTCGCAGCATTTTCGCCAAGTCCGGCGCCTCCTGGGAGCATTCCATGAAAAGTCACACCGAATATCTGGTCTTTGAAACGCGCCGCCCGCGCGAGATGGTGCACATCACCGACGACGTGGAGAAGATCGTCGCTCGCAGCGGCGTCAAGGACGGCCTGTGCTTTGTCTCGCCCATGCACATCACCGCGGCCGTCTACGTCAACGACCTCGAGAGCGGCCTTATCGAAGATATTGGCAAATGGCTTGAAGAGCTTGCCCCCGCGCGCCCCGACTACAAGCACCACCGCACTGGAGAGGACAACGGCGACGCGCACCTCAAATCATTGTTGCTCCACCACGAAACAACATTGCCCGTCACGAACGGCAAGCTCGACCTGGGCACGTGGCAGCGCGTATTTTATGCTGAGTTCGACGGCCAGCGCCGCAAACGCGTCATCGTGAAGGTCCTTGGCGTCGAGTGAAGCGCAGCGGAGTGAGCGGGGCTAGTCGCGCTTCGCGCGGGTTAGCGGAGTTGTGCTCTTTGTCGTTTCTAACTCCGCCAACACCGTCAGCTCCGCTAACTCCACTACTCCCCATCCGTCACTTTGCGCCACGGGCCCGACGGATCGCTGCTCGTCGCCGTTGCGAAGTTGACTTTCGTTCGCGGCATCACCACCAGATCCACGCGGCGGTTTTCCGCGCGGCCTTCGGGGGTGTCGTTCCTCGTCACAGGATGGAACTCGGCATATCCGGCTGCGGAAAGCCGGTCGGCAGGAATGGCCTTCATTTCCAGAAAAAGCCGCGCGATGTGCGTAGCACGCGCCGCCGAAAGCTCCCAATTCGAGTCGAACTGCTCGTTGTGAATCGGCACATTGTCTGTGTGGCCCTCGATGCGCAGATCGTAAGGCGTGGGGCCGAGCTTGGCCGCAATCATGCGGAGCGTGGGCAGCGCCTCCGGCTTGGGCACAGCGGAGCCCGATTCGAAGAAACCCGACTCGCGCAAGCTGATCACCAGTCCATCCCGGCCCATCTCGAGAGAAACAGCGTGCGCGGCAATCTGCGTGGAGAGTGTCGCCGCCAGATCGCGCCGCATGCGATCCAGATCTTCCTTCACTCGCGCCGGAGAAACCACTTCTTCGTCCATCACCGCGTTCGCTGGAGCCGTTGCCTCGTCTGCCGCGTTGGCCGGCTGGCTTGCGGCATTCGAGAAGACGCCCATGGAACGGAAGGCGGTGTCAATCGCCCGCGACACCTGCGCCTGCTTCTTCTGGTCTGCTCTCGCGAAGGCGAACATCACCACGAACAAACCGAACAGCAACGTGATGAAGTCGGCATAAGAAACCAGCCAGCGGTCGTGAGTTACGCGGCTGCGCGGCACACGTGGATTCATGCAGCCCGCTCCTTTTCCTCGCGGTCCGAGTCGTCCAGAAAGCCCGCCAGCTTGATCTCCAGCATCCGCGGGTTGATCCCCTCGAGAATCGAAATCACGCCTTCCAGGATCATCTCTCTGCGGCGATGCCCGTTCCGGATGCGCAGCCGCATCTTGCCCGCGAAGGGCAAAAAGAAAAGATTGGCGATGCCCACTCCGTAAATCGTCGCCACAAAGGCCACGGCAATGCCGCGCCCCACTTCCGCAATGTTGTCCAAATGCTGCATCACCTGGATCAGCCCCAGCACCGCGCCCAGAATGCCGATGGTGGGCGAGAATCCACCCGCGGATTCAAAAACCGCAGGCAGCCGCTCCTCATCTTCGGTGATCGAGTCCAGGCTCACGCGCATGATTTTGCGCAGCTCCGCCGGCTCCGTTCCGTCCACAGCCAGCATCAGCGCTTGCCGCAAAAACGGATCCTGAATGGTTGCCAGGTCATCGTCAAGCGAGACCACACCCTGGCGACGGGCCTTGTTGGTGAATTCGATCATCTGCCCAATCAACTCCCCGTCGTGTCTCCGCGGCGGCGCAAAAACATGCCCAAGGCTCCGGAATGCATCTATCACCGTGGTCAGCGGAAACTGCAGCAGCACTGCGCCCATCGTGCCGCCAAAGACGATCAGCGCCGCCGTGGGTTGCAGTATCTGGCCCACGTTCCCGCCTTCGATCAGCAATCCGGTAATGATTCCCGCGATAGCCAGAACCGCTCCGCCAACGCTCGCTTTATCCATGTGCAACTCCCGAGAACATTACGGTAGCCATTCTGTCTCTACTGCTCGTCGTCGGCATCCTGCTTCGGTTTCTGCGGCGGAGTACTGGGCGACCTCGCCGCGTCCAGGCTGGCCAATGCCGCAGCGCGCTCCAGATCCCCGAAGTGGTGCAGGCGCCGCGCCACCACTGCCAGCAGCCGCGCGCGATACACCAGAATCCGCTCAACTACCTCGGCAATTTCTTCGCGCACAATCAGCTTTTCTCCATTGATCAGGGTCAGCATCGTATCCGGAGAAGCCTCGGCAGTCTTGATCAGATCGCTGTTGACCACCATCGGCCGGCCGTTCAGCCGCGTCAGTTCGATCATCGCCCTATCTCCTTCGCGTCCATTATCGGCAGCGGCGGTCGAGCGTTAAAAAAACAAAACAAATGAAACAGAACTGTCCCTCTGCGAGACACAAACTACACATCGGTAAAGTCCATAGGTACCGCGCCGAAATAGGGGCCAGATGCGTCGGCTCCAGACCGCGAGCAGCAACCCAGGGCCATACATAGGGATGCGCAATCGGAATTGGAACCGCAAATCACCGCATCCACAAGGAGAACCCCATGTCCCTGGGTGTCTTAAACAACCTCTCCGCGGTGTATGCGGAGAATAACCTTACCAATACCAACAACAGCCTCTCGAAGACTCTGCAACAGTTGTCTTCAGGCTCCCGCATCAACTCCGGCGCGGACGACGCTGCCGGTCTTTCGTTGGTCGACGGCCTTGAGGCTAACCAGACGGCGCTCACACAATCGGAAACCAACGCTTCTGAAGGCGTCGGTCTTCTGCAGGTTGCCGATGGCGCCCTTTCGCAGGTCACAACCCTGCTCAACCGTGCTGTTACGCTGGCTACCGAAGCAGCCAACGGCACCCTCAACTCCTCGCAAGACACGGCTGCCAACCAGGAGTATCAGTCGATCCTGTCGGAAATCTCCAACATTGGCTCCACGACCACCTACAACAATCAGGCCGTGTTCAACTCCAACACCAACATCTATACCGGCGACTCTTCAACGGCCGGCTCGGCGATCGACGCTCTCAACATTCGCTCGCTGTCATCCTCTAACGTAGGTGACTCGGGCGGCGTCATGGCCTACAGCAACGGCGCCAACAACGCCTTCATCGACCTGTCGGGCGGCGGCAAGACGGCCACCATAAACGACGAGTTGAGCGGCACGACAGACAGCGTCGACATTACCTACATGACCGCGGGCGCAGGCGGCGCAATTGTCGCTAAAACCGCCGTCGTTTCCGCCGGAACAGGCACCAGCTATTCCGATACGGTTCAGGGTTTGATGCAAGCCATCAACAGTTCCGGACTCGGCGTCACCGCGACGTTTACCACGGCGACCCAGGCCGGCTCGGTAGCCTCTGCAGGCGGCAAAGGCGCCGACATGGGCATCGAGATCTCCGGCATCGGCTCCGGCGTCGCTGGCGCGGCGAACGGCGCAGGCGCACCCGGCGTCAATGGCACCCTCGGCGCCAACGGCGCGCTGACCCTCACCGCCGGCTCAATGACCATCAACGGCAAAACCATCGCGCTGGGCGGGGCCGTAAACACTGTCACCAAGTTGGAGACAGCAATCAACGCCGGCAACTATGGCGTCTACGTTGACGCAGCAACCGGCAACATCGAATCACTCTCCAAAGCAACAGTTACCACCAACGGCATCACTGGCACCGGCTCCTATGTAGCCGGAACGTACTACACCGATGCGGCTACCGAGGACACCACCAACCCACTGGTGGATACGGCCACCGCGATTACGCCTGCGGTTCCGGCATCTGATACCAACGGCACAGGCGGAGTCGCCACCATCAGCTACTCGGACAACGCAGGCCAGTCGCTGAGCGCCACTGACCTCACCAGCCAGGCCGACGCCCAGACAGCGTTGACCCAACTCAACACGGCAATCACCGACGTTGCTGCGCAGGATGGCTACATCGGCGCGCAAATCAACACGCTGAATGCCGTCAGCCAGGTCATCTCAACGCAGTCAGAAAACGTGCAGTCGGCGCAGAACGCGGTCCAGGCCACCGACTACGCGTCCGCCAGCTCCAACATGTCCAAGTACGAAATCCTGAGCCAGACCGGCATCTCCGCCTTGGCGCAGGCCAACAGCGTACAGCAGGAAGTCACCAAACTGCTGCAGTAATTAAATAGGCAGAAATGCCGATAACCAAAGGGGGGCGTCCAGTGGACGCCCCTCCTTGCTTAAGTGAACGCCCTCGCGGTCCTGAGAACTCTTTAATCCGGCTTCTACCGGAGTTGGCTCATGGGCTGCATCGGTTTTCGATGGAGGATTCGATGGGCACAGTCGGACTCAGTTTCGGGTCGCCGACCAGCGGTGCGGGATTCAACGTCAGCGCCACCGTCGCCGAGATCGTCGGCAATCTCCAGAACGTCGAAACGCCGTGGAAAACTCAATTGACTTCGCTCGAGAGCCAGGACACCACGATCTCGAACCTGGGCACTCTCTTCTCAAACCTTTCCAACGACATGAGCTCGCTCACCGACCTTCAGGGCATTCTTGCGCAAAAGGAAGGTTCAAGCTCCGACACCAGCGTGCTCGAGCTGACCGCGGCGTCGTCCTCAGCCACGGCAGGCACGCACACAGTGGTCGTGAACAATCTCGCTCAGACTTCGAGCGGCTACCTCGACTCGATTACCAACGCCTCCGATGCGCTCTCCGGCTCCATGACCGTCCAGTTGGGCAATGGGACCACTGAAAACGTCGTGATTGGCGCGGGCTCGGCGGCAAACACCATTTACACCGGCAGCGGTAAGAACACACTTGCCGACATCGCCTCCGCAATCAACTCCGCCAATCTTGGACTCACCGCCAATGTGCTTGCCGACTCCTCGGGTTCCCGGCTGAGTCTCGTCTCCGGCACCTCGGGCGCAGCCGGAAAGCTGACCGTCGTATCGTCGCTTACCGACCCCAACAACGTCACCACCCCCGACCCAACCGGCACACTCAACTACAACCTCGGCGTCGACGGCAAAGATGCCTCGCTGGTCATCGACGGCGTGCCTCTCACCAGCGCCTCCAACACGGTGAGCAACCTCATCCCCGGCGTTACCTTCCAGTTGCTCGCGCCCAGCCCTGAGGAGTCCGGAAACACCCTTCAGCCAGTTCAGGTGGTCATCGCCAACGACAACTCGGGCGTCGAAAGCACGGTCAATCAATTCGTCACCGATTACAACTCGCTCATCAGTGCCATCAATACTCAGGAAGGCAACACCAGTTCCGGCACTCCCGAGCCTCTTTTCGGCTCACCCACGCTCTCCCTGCTGCAGCAGCAACTGCTGAGCAGCCTGAATAAGGAAAGTCCTGACGGGTATCTGGATCCGATTTCATCGACCGCAGGCGCCACGCTCACGGGATCGGTCAGTATCTCGCTGGCCGGCGGCATCCCTTTGTATTACTCCGGCGCGGCGGGGTCGGGCTCCCTGGCTCCGATCAACAACGCCGGCGATACGCTCTCCGGTTCCCTCACCATTCAAGTTGGAAGCGGCACGGCGCAAACCGTCAATGTCGGCGACTCCTCTACCCCTGACACGCTTGCTGGCCTCGCCAGTGCGATTAACCTGGCCAACATCGGAGTCTCGGCGCAGGTTGACAGCAACGCGACGAGTTCCTGGCTGAGCCTGAGCTCGGGATCAGCCGGGACGCTGTCCGTGGACTCAAGCATCGCCGACATCAGCCCGCAAACCATTCAGGTTCCGACTACGTCCGGGGACAACACGCTTGCCGGCCTCGCCAACGCGATCAATTCATCCCTGAGCGGAGCGACGGCGGCGGTCGTAACCAGCAGCGGCAAATCGACACTGACGCTTACGTCGCAGGTGGAGGGCGCGAGCGGAGCATTGACGGTGGCCTCTGCGCTCACGTCCAGCGCGCCGACGCCGTTGAATTACTCCGATACCACTGGATACACCAGTTCGACGCCCGACATCGGCACGCTGGGCGCGGTCGCGGGCGCCAACGACACGCTCTCCGGCTCGTTCACCATTCAAGTGGGCAGCGGCGCGGCGCAAACCATCACCCTTGACTCCTCCAACAACACTCTCTCCGGTCTCATGGGCGCCATCAATGGCTTGTCGGGCGTCTCGGCTGCGCTCGATCAGGCTGGAACCGGGCTGACCCTCACCTCCGGCACAAACGGTGCGGCCGGCGCGCTCACCGTCACCTCCAACATCGTGGACACCACCAGCCCCACTGCCACGGCGCTTAACTACAACACCTCCACCGACATCAACAGCCTGTCTGCCCTCGGCATCAGCGTGAACAACGACGGCTCAATCACTTTCGACGCCGGCTCGCTCGACTCCGTGCTCAACACCGACTATTCCAGCGTGGCGGGCTTCTTCCAGAACGCCAACAGTTGGGGCCAGACCTTCAACAACATGCTCACCGGCGCGGGCACGGGTTCGTCCACGGGAATTCTGTCTCTTGCCAAAACTCCAACAGCACGATTGAATCCACGCTGAATGCCGAAATCTCCCGCGAGCAGAGCCTGATCTCCACCGAGCAGTCGAGCCTGACACTGGAACTTAACCAGGCCAACCAGATCATGCAGCAGTTGCCCACCGAGCTGGAAGGCATGAACGAGCTTTACTCGGCGATCACCGGCTACAACCAGAACTCGAACGGATGAGGAATCCAGAATGTCAAGTTATCGCGAACACGCATTGGAAGGCGCTTCGGCCGTCGACCTCGTCGTCGCACTCTACGACGGCATCATCCGCTTTCTTTATGCCGCCATCGCCGCCGTCGAGCGCGGCGATGCCGACGCCCGAAGAGTCGCGGTCAAGCGCGCCATGGACATCATCATTCACCTGCAGGCGCGCCTGCGCATGGATGTCGGCGGCCGCCCGGCGCAATCGCTCAGCGAGTTTTACGCCGCCATCTTCGCGCAGATTCTTCAGGCATCGCAAACGGCATCACAGGCCAAATTCGAGCATGCCATCGATTGTGTTCGCAACGTTCGCGACGCCTGGCGCGAAGTGGCCAGGGATGCCAACGCCAATTCGGCTTCGGCGTCATCGTCTGCCGTGCCCATGCGTCGCCCGCCGGAATCGGAGTCCATGCCGGCAGACCGGGATGCGATTGCCGGCTCATCCTGGACCGCATAGCTGAGGCGCCGCGCCAACGCTCATCTCACTAACTCCGCCAGCTCCGCTAACGCCGCTAGCCCCGCTGCTTTACCCCGCCACCGTCAGCTCTTCTTCCAGTTGCTGCTTCTGGTAGAGGCTGGCATAGTAGCCGTCGAGTGCGAGCAGCTCGTCGTGCCGCCCCACCTCGACGATTCGCCCTTTGTCCAGCACCGCAATGCGGTCGGCGTTGCGCACCGTCGACACTCGGTGCGAAATGAGGATCGTGGTTGCGGTTTCCGTGTAGCTGCGCAATCCGCCCAGGATGCGCTCTTCCGTGTAGGTGTCCACGCTGGCCAGCGCGTCGTCCAGAATCAGGATCGCCGGCCGCCGCACCAGCGCGCGCGCAATTGCCGAGCGTTGCTTCTGCCCGCCCGAGAGCGTCACGCCCCGCTCGCCCACCATGGTTTCAAATCCCTGCGGGAACTCCTCGAACTCCCGCCGGATGTGCGCCGCCTCGGCCGCTTCCAGCAGTTCCTCGGGAGTTCGAG
>Ga0224554_1001172_pt1 | contig 17500 bp, 14 predicted proteins | sample 714S22024metaG_FD_180666 | JGI IMG/M metagenome (GOLD analysis project Ga0224554, IMG submission 180666) | Peat soil microbial communities from Stordalen Mire, Sweden - 717 S2 20-24 | ecosystem: Environmental > Terrestrial > Soil > Wetlands > Peat | place: Sweden: Norrbotten County, Stordalen...
GGATGGGGCACAGCTTCATTCCCCGTGGGTCGGTGAAGCCAATGCACGACTAGAAAGAAACAAAAATGCAAGTTCAAAAAAAAGACGTTGTCATGGAGTTCTACGGACTCCCACCCATCGGACAAAAGCAAAGACGTCCGATGGATGGGGCACAGCTTCATTCCCCGTGAGTCCGTGAAGCCGATGCACGACTAGAAAGAAACAAAAATGCAAGTTCAGAAAAAAGACGTTGTCATGGAGTTCTACGGACTCCCACCCATCGGACAAAGACGTCCGATGGATGGGGCACAGCTTCATTCCCCGTGGGTCGGTGAAGCCAATGCACGACTAGAAAGAAACAAAAATGCAAGTTCAAAAAAAAGACGTTGTCATGGAGTTCTACGGACTCCCACCCATCGGACAAAAACAAAGACGTCCGATGGATGGGGCACAGCTTCATTCCCCGTGGGTCCGTGAAGCCGATGCACGACTAGAAAGAAACAAAAATGCAAGTTCAAAAAAAAGACGTTGTCATGGAGTTCTACGGACTCCCACCCATCGGACAAAAACAAAGACGTCCGATGGATGGGGCACAGTTTCATTCCCCGTGAGTCCGTGAAGCCGATGCACGACTAGAAAGAAACAAAAATGCAAGTTCAAAAAAAAGACGTTGTCATGGAGTTCTACGGACTCCCACCCATCGGACAAAAACAAGGACGTCCGATGGATGGGGCACAGTTTCATTCCCCGTGGGTCGGCAACACCGGTGGGGAACTAGAAAGAAACAAAAATGCAAGTTCAAAAAAAAGACGTTGTCATGGAGTTCTACGGACTCCCACCCATCGGGCAAAAACAAAGACGTCCGATGGATGGGGCACAGCTTCATTCCCCGTGGGTCGGTGAAGCCGGCGCACGACTAGAAAGCGAGCCGAATTCCGGAAAACTGCCAGCGCGTCTCCGGCGAGAAGAAATTCCGGTAGCTGGCGCGGATGTGCGCCGCGGGCGTGACACACGAGCCGCCCCGCAGGATCATCTGGCCGCTCATGAACTTGCCGTTATACTCGCCCAGCGACCCCGCCACGGGGCGATAGCCGGGATAACCCAGGTAGGCGCTTGCCGTCCACTGCCAGCAATCTCCAAACAACTGCGTTGGGCCTTCCCAGGGCTGCGCCAATTCTCCGGACTCATGCAGAGCCGGCGCAGGCCGCAACCGTCCTGAATCCAGGAGGTTTCCACCGACCTCTTGCCCCTTGGCCGCCGCCTCCCATTCAAACTCCGTGGGCAGCCGGCGGCCGGCCCAGCGGGCATAGGCGTCGGCTTCAAAGTAGCTCACCTGGCTTACCGGCGTGGACTCCATCCGGGCCAGCGGCAGGTCGCCGCGCAGGGTAAACACGCTCCAGTCGCCGCTTTCGCTGGTCCAGTAGAGCGGCGCCCGCCAGCCGTTTCGTTGCACCGCCATCCAACCATCGGAGAGCCAGAACTCCGGCCGCCGGTAGCCGCCATCGGCCATGAATTCGGCAAACGCCCCGCAGGTGACCAGCCGCCGGCCAAGCGAGTACGGTTCCAGCCAAACCCGGTGGCGCGGCTGCTCATTGTCGAAGCAGAAACCCTGGTCACCGTGCCCAATCTCGTGGAGCCCACCCTCAAACGGCTGAAAGGCCATCGCCGGACGTCCCGGAGCCGGCCTTTGAGGCGAGGGAGACCGCAAAGCTCCATCTCCCGCCGTCTCGCCTTCGTCCAAATAGACCGGGCGCAGCGGGTTGGTAAAGAATGCGTGCAGAATGTCGGTCAGCAGCAGCTCCTGGTGCTGCTCCTCGTGGTTCAAGCCCAGTTCAATGCGCTTGAGCGCCTCCGGATCGGGATTGCGCTCCAGCAGCCGTTCGATCGCCGCATCGACGTGCCGCCGATAGCGCAAGACCTCATCCAATCCAGGCCGCGCGAACGACGCCCGCAGCCGCTTCTCAGGGAAGGGGCCCAGGTTCTGGTAATAGCTGTTGAAGAGCCAGGGAAAGTCCACGTTGAACAAGCCGTAGGCGGGCACGAACTCCCTTAGAATGAATGACTCGAAGAACCATGCGGTGTGGGCCAGGTGCCACTTGGCCGGCGAGGCCTCGGGCGTGGACTGCACCATCATGTCCTCCGGCGTGAGAGGCGCGCACAATGCCAGAGTCCGCTGCCGCACCGCGCGGAACCTGACGCCAATTTCGATTTCCGGAGTAGAGCGGGTTGTTGCGCTCACGGTATGCCCTCCCGCACGGGGACGAATGGTTCCAGAACCAGACCACTCTGTGTCATTTTGCCCGACCACTCACAGAATCGTCCAATTTTCGCTCGACGAGCTTTCCTCTTGCGCCGTCTAATGTTTAGTGGTCCAATGCCGGTGAGCGATGATTTGCACACTTCGCCCGGATTCCTTCGATGAGGAGGGAATATGTTCAGTTGGAAGCAGCACCGCTTTCTGACGGCTTTGGCACTTGTCGCAGTCCTCGGATCGAAGTGCGGTGCGGCCTTCGGCCAGGTTCCCACCGAGCCCGCCGCCCAGGCTCCGGCCGTCACAACGCAGCCCCAGACCACGAACGTCGTTCCTCAGGTTCCACCAACCCCTAAACAGTTGGGCGACGCGCTGATGGCGCACCAGCGCTACCAGGCCGCCATCGAAGCTTATAAGAAGAGTCCCGGCGGGTCCGCCGAAGTGTTAAACCAGATGGGCATCGCTTACCAGATGATGTTCAACCTCGATGAGGCGATCAAATGCTACGAGGGGTCGCTGCGGCTGGAACCCCGCAGTGCCCCTGTTCTGAACAACCTTGGCACCGTTTACGACTCGCTCAAGCAATACGGCGCCGCGGAACGGATGTACCGCAAGGCGGTCAAGCTCGATCCCCGATCCGCGCTCATTGAAAAGAATCTCGGCACCAGCCTGCTGGCCCAACATCATTACAAGAAAGGCTGGGCGGCCTACCAGGCGGCTCTGGCCATCGATCCGCAGGTGTTTGAGAGCAGCGTCAGTCCCAGGGTCGATAATCCAGCCTCCGTGCAGAATCGCGGAGCCATGAATTACTACATGGCCAAGGGCTGCGTGCGCGCCGGCCAGAACGACTGTGCCATCCAATACCTCCGCATGGCTCTCAACGAAGGGTTCACGAATCCTAAAAAGATCGAAGCCGACAGCGAGTTCGCCGGCCTGCGCGGCGTGCCCGCCTTCGAGCAGCTTCTGGCCGCGCAGGGTCCCCATTAGAGCAAAATCAGGGAAACTGTGCCCAATGGGATTCATTCAGGGTCGCCGCTCCCTGTTGGTCGCGTCGACTTTGCTGCATGGCCTCTGGGTACATCATCCCTGATTTTGCTGTAAATTCGCATCGCGCCTTCGAGCCAAGCCTGCGAATTCTGTCGTCTATCGGAGGCTTGCAAACGTCTATCTGCATGGGCCTGTCTTCAAGCCCCGTGGAGTTGCCATGAAATTCCGTCTCTTGTCCGCAGTTGTTTTCGGTCTCGCACTCACGCTTGCCGCTACTGCGCAGGATGCGCCTGCCACTCCGCCTGCCACTGCCCCCACGGGTCAAGCCCCGGCGCAGGGGAGCGGCTCGGGCCGGTGGCAGGGTCAAGGGCAGGGCCAGGGTCAGCGGGGGGGCGGGCGAGGCGGCATGGGCGGTGGAATGGGCCAGGGACGCGGTGTGATGGGAACCGTTACGCAAGTTGCGGCAGATCACTATACGATCAAAACCGACGCCGGCGAAACCTACACTGTCCACTACAGTGCCAACACCCGCATCGTCAAACAAACCGCACAGGGCCGCGGTCAGGGTCAGGGCCAAGGTCAGGGCCGGGGGCGCGGAGAAGGCGAAGGCGGACAGGGCGGGCGCGGCGGAGGGAATCCTCCTGAGACGATCAAGCCGACTGACATCAAGGTGGGCGACGCCATTGCTGCCATGGGCGAGATCGACGCGACGGCCAAGACCGTTGGCGCAGTGATGGTGGCGCAGCTCGACCCGGAGCGCGCCAGGCAAATGCGCGAGATGCAGGCCAACTACGGCAAGACCTGGCTGATGGGCAAGATCACCGCCGTGGACGGCGTGAAAGTCACCCTCATGGGCACGGTGGACAACGCCGCCCACTCCTTTGTAGCCGACGAGAACACCAGCTTTCGCAAGCGCCGCGACCCCATCACGCTGGCCGATCTCGCGGTGGGCGACACGGTGCGCGTCGAAGGCGCCGTGAAGGATGGAACCTTTCTGGCAACTACGGTGAACGCGATGGGCGCGCCGCAGGGAGGAAATCCAACGGTCCCGCGCAGTGCTCCGCCTCAGTGACAGATCGCTGAGAGGTCAAGACGAATGGTTCGACAGATTGCAGCGGCGCTGGTTGTTTCGGCTGCCGGAATCGTGTTTTTGGTTGTCGCGGAGTTTGAAGAGACAGGCGCGGATCAACAGGGCCTGACCACTGATCACTGATCGCTGACAACTGACCTTTTCGATTCATCCTCCCGTTCCCACCCCTCATCCGCGTTCCCAGCCCTTCGTCGGAAACCCCGCGCCCGCTCGTCCTGTTTGATCTATCTTCCAGGAAGAGCAAAAAACTCCGGAAAGGGAGCGGCCACCCTCATGAATGATTTGGCGGAATTGGATGAAATCGCTGAACTGGTCCGCGTCGATGCAGTCACGCGAAGATTCCCACTCGACCATAGTTACGTCAGCGCCCTCGACAACGTGAACCTGCGTGTGGCTCCCGGCGAGTTTCTGGCGATCGCCGGCCCCAGCGGAAGCGGCAAGTCCACGCTGCTTAACTTGATCGGCTGCATCGATAAGCCGACCAGCGGCCACATCCTCATCGATGGCGTGGATACGTCCACGCTGAATCCGGCCCGCATGACCGCGCTCCGCCGCGAAAAGATCGGCTTCGTCTTTCAAACTTTCAATCTCATTCCGGTGTTCACCGCTGCCGAGAATGTTGAGTTTCCGCTGCTGGTGCAGGGCTTCAGCAGCGGCGAGCGGCGTCAGAGAGTCGCCGCCGCTCTGGAAAGTGTTGGGCTTTCCGCACGCGCCAATCATCGCCCCGATCTGCTCTCCGGCGGCGAACGTCAGCGCGTGGCAGTTGCGCGCGCGATCGTTCATCGTCCCGCGCTGGTGCTTGCCGACGAGCCCACCGCCAACCTGGATACCCGCAACGCCACGCAACTCATCGACCTGATGCACGACCTCAACCGCCGCTTCGGTCTCACTTTCATCTTCTCTACGCACGACCAGCGGCTACTGGAGCATACGGATCGCATCGTCCGCCTGACCGATGGACAAGTCGTCGCCGACACACTTACTGCCGAAAGCATCATTCCCCAAAACTTGAGTCAAGGAGCCAGCCATGGGCAAGTTCTTGCTTCTCGCCTTTAGAAACGTCTTTCGCAACCGCCGCCGCACCATCATGACTCTCATCATGGTTGGCGGAGGCGTGGCTGGACTGCTGCTGGTTGGGGGCTTCTTTGCCCGCATGTTCTGGGGCCTGCGCGAGAGCACAATCAACGACGGCCTCGGCCACATCCAGATATTCACCGCTGAACACTTTAACCGCGAAGAGAAGCATGTTCTCGATACCGGCATCGACAACTGGCGGCAGGTGGCGGCAACGGCTTCCACCGGCGGCCATGTGCGCGGCGTCGCGCCTCGCATCGAGTTCTACGGAATGCTTTCGAACGGCGTGAAATCAGGGGTCTTCATGGGCAGCGCGGTCGACCCTGTTGCCGAAAGCAGCCTCGGCTTCAGCCCCCGGCTTGCCGCGGGAAGAGACCTGGACAGCAAGCCCAGCGGCGAGACAGAAGCGCTCATCGGCATCGGAGTCGCGCGCTCAATGAACGTCAAGCCGGGCGACGGGCTGACGCTGCTGGCGGTTACTTCAGACGGCGCGTTGAATGGAATCGACGTGCAGATCGTTGGCCTGGTCAACACGGGCTTCAAGGAGGTGGATGACCGATATCTGCGCATCACGCTGCCCTCCGCACAGCGCCTGCTGCAAAGCGACCGGGTTACAAACCTTGTGGTCGGTTTGGACAAAACTGAAAACACCGATATGGTCGCGGCTGAACTCGCACCGCGCCTGCGCGGCCTGCCGCAGCAGTTGGTCCTGAAGAAATGGATCGATTTGGCTGCCTATTACAAACAGGTCCGCTCCCTCTTCAGCACTATCTTCGTCTTTCTCGGCGTCATCGTCTTTTTCATGGTTCTCATGTCCAGTGTGAACACGCTGCTCATGACCATGTTCGAACGCACACGCGAGATCGGCACCATGCTGGCAATGGGCACACCGCGCTCCTGGATCATGGCCCTGTTCGTGGTTGAAGCCACGCTGCTCGGCATCATGGGAGCAATCGTGGGCGTGGTGGGAGGCAATCTGCTTGGATTCCTCTTGAATCACGCCGGCCTCCACCTGCCTCCGCCGCCCGGAACCACCGTCCCCATGGCCTTCCGTGTTCTCTTTGTGCCGAGCCTGATGATCGGCTCCTCGATATTGGTCGTCGTTTCTCTGGCCCTCGCGGCTATCTTCCCGGCGATCCGCGCATCCCGGCTGCAAATTGCGGAGGCACTCGCTCATGTCTAGCATCAACTGCGTACTGCGAACATTCCTGCTGGTCTTCTTTGTCGGCCTGCTGCTGGCCTGCGTGCTGGTCGGTCACGCCGCAACCGCTGTAACTCCCGATGCCGAGGCTATACTCAAGCGCGCCGACCTGTTTCGCAACGGCTGGCCTTCTTATGTTCTGAAAGTAAAGATCACCAACTTCGAGTCAGACAAAGCAGACGAAGAAAAACTCTATGAGGTCTCGCAAAAGGGCACAGAAAAGACTTATGTCGAATTCATGAGCCCTCGCGAGAAGGGCGAGCACCTGCTTATGCTCGGCGACGATATGTGGATCTATCTGCCGGACACGAGCCGCCCCATTCGCATCACGCCGCTCGAACGTCTCTCCGGCGACGCCTCCAACGGCGACGTTGCCCGCACCAACTACGCCGCCGATTACACGCCCGTCTATCTCCGGACCGAGAAAGTGGGCGCCGAGGAATGTTATGTCCTCGATCTCACCGCCAAGCGCAAGGGCGCCACCTACCAGCGCATTTCATTCTGGGTGCGCGTCCAGGATGCACGTCCCGTGAAGGCCGAGTTTTATCTGACCTCGGGCAAACACATCAAGTCAGCCACATTCGACGACTTTATGACCGTTGGTAGCAGAACGCAGCTTCGCCGCATGACCCTCTACGACGAAATCCGGCATAACTCTCACAGCGTACTCGAGTATTCCGGCATCGCCCCGCGCGAGTTACCCGACAAACTTTTCTACCAGGGCCGCACAGACCGCTTCTGAATCATCGCGGTGGACTTGATCCAGGGCGCCCCGATCTAGTGTAGGCCACCGCAAATAGAGTCCTTTACCGATGCTCGCAAATGGGCGGACATCGCGGAAGAGACTTCCCTCAGGGGCTAAAGCCCGGCTCGTTTTTGCGCCATTTATGGCACGACTGAAGTCGTGCCCTTTCAAAACATAAACGACCATCTGTGTGGCGGACACCACTAGCTTGTGAGACATGGGAATGAAAAAACTCAACCGCAAAGTGCAGCCTCATCGACAGGGTTCGTCAAACTCCATGAAACTCCGTTTCCTCATCCCGATCGTCCTAGTGGCCGCTTCCTGGCAATTGGCGGCCCAGGACGATCCAGCGCCGGATGCACCACCTGCCGAGTCGCGGCATGATTTTCGCTACTCCATCGCCGCCATCGACGACGCAACTGTCTATAGCGATCTTCAAGTACCGCTGCCCAAGCTTCTGAATCAGTTGCTCCTGGAGCCATCGTTTACGCTGCGTTACAAGCCTCGCTGGAGCTTCTCAAGCAGCCTTGTGGCACTCGCCGATACTTACACTGACTCTTACACTCAGTTACGCGTGAAAGAGACTTATGCGGGGCTGTCCGCCGGAGACTTCGACTTCATGGCCGGACGCCGCATTGTGCGCTGGGGCACCGGGTACGCCTTCACGGCCACCGGCGTTCTAGACCCGCCGCGCATTCCCACCAATCCTACTGACCGGCTCAATCTGAATGAAGGCCGCGACATGGTCAAGGCCGACTATGTTCACGGGCCACACGCGTTCACACTGGCCTGGTCTACGGCGGCGCTGGCGCCTGCCGCGGCAAACCTGCACGACACAACCGCCTTCCGGTATAACGTCCTGGCGCATGGATTCGATACTTCGCTGATTGCCGGCGACGACCGCGGCGGCGACGCCTTTGGCGGCCTCACCTTCACGCGCGTCCTCGGCCAGGCATGGGAACTGCACGGCGAGGCCGCATGGCGCGAGCATGAGGCCATCCTCCTGGGCGCCAAATACACCACCCACGCGGGCGTCACCTTCATTGGGGAATTCTTCACGCCGCCCAATATCCCGTACTATCGGGATATGGCTATCTCGCCCCTCGCTCCGCGCCAGCACTATCTCTTCCTCGATGCCGGAAAGAACCGGCTTCGCGAGAGGCCGGGCTGGAAGGAGTGGGATTTGGGCGCATATGTGGTGGCAAATCTCAACGACCGCAGTTATACCGCCATCTTCGACGCAACGCGAAGATTCGGCAATCACCTCTCGACTTATCTCCACATAGAGATTCCGGCAGGCAAACCTACATCAGACTATGGTTCCACGCCTTACTCCACAGCCACTTCATTGGGGGTTCGCTTCCAGCTATGAACAACGAGACCTGTCCGCCCATGTCCAACCCGTCTGAAAGTCAGACCCAAGCTCCCGGTTATGGTTCTTTCCTGATGAGGGCAATCTGGATTGTCTCCAGCGTTACGCTGCTGATTTTCCTGATCTTCCTCTCCTCCGGCCACATCAAGCTGTCGCAGAGCGGCGGCTCGATTGTGACTGTGCTTGTGTATACAGCATTCATCGCGGTGCCTTCCATTCTTCTTCTCACCTGGATTTCCACTCGCTGCACAGCCAGATTCCCCCATCTAATCCTTCTCATACAGGCTGCAGTCCTGGTGTGCACCGCCACCGCCGGAACCTTTGCCGGCGACTTGCTGCTGCAACTTGCCGGCATCATCCCTCGCGGCTTCTATTGGCTTGAATTCTGGGAGTCCCTTCCGTTCAGCATCGTCATCTCGCTGATGTTTGGCCTGAGTATCTCAACCTACGAGACGCTACGCTATAAGTTCCAGGCGGCCACGCTTGAGCTGCGCACCAAACAGGTGGAACAGGAGCGCGCCTACAAGCTGCTCGCCGAAGCCCGTCTCTCTTCACTCGAATCGCGTATCCATCCGCATTTCTTATTCAACACGCTGAACTCGATCGCGGCCCTGATTCCATCGGACCCGGTGCGCGCTGAAGATACAGTCGGCAAACTCGCTTCATTGCTGCGCTTCTCGTTAAACGCCAACGAGAGCGGCCTGGTCCCGCTGAGACTGGAACTCAAGATCGTTCGCGACTATCTTGAGATTGAGAAAACTCGCTTCGGCCAGCGCATTCGCTATGAAATCGCCGTCCCTGAAGCCCTGCAAGACGTAAAAGTTCCTCCGCTGGCTCTGCAATCGCTGGTCGAGAATGCGGTCAAGCACGTGGCTTCCCAGCGGACCCAGGGAGTCTCAATTCAAGTCACCGGAAGAAGGGACTCCAACCGCATCAACCTCGAAGTCCTCGACGATGGTCCCGGCTTCTCGCTTGAGGCCATCACCCCCGAACACGGCCTGGGCAATCTCATCGCGCGCCTCGAGCTTCTTTTTGGCGACGCCGGGCAGCTTGAAGTCACTCGCGAAAGCGAAAAGACAGTTGTCCGGCTTGCTTTTCCCGTATAGTGGCCCCGCATAATTGAAGTGCCCATGGAAACCGCTCCGCTTCGCGCTTATCTCGTCGACGACGAACCGCTTGCAATCGAGCGCCTGACCCGCCTGCTGGCCAATTTCGACGGCATTCACATTGCCGGCAGCGCCACCGACCCCGCGCAGGCCATCGACGATCTCAACAGACGCGGCAGCGAGCCCATCGACGTGCTCTTCCTCGATATTCAGATGCCCGCCATCAATGGCTTTGATCTGCTCTCACGGCTCTCCGCGCAGCCCTTCGTCATCTTTACCACCGCCTACGACGAGTATGCGCTGCGCGCCTTTGAGGTCAACTCGATCGACTATCTGGTGAAGCCGATCGAAACCGCCCAGTTGGCGCGGGCGCTCAACAAGCTTGGCCGCCTTCGCCCCGTCCCCACGCCGGACTGGCAACGCGACCCAACTTTGCTGCTCAAGGAATTGGCGGCAACGCTACGCGGCCAGCGGCCCGATTATCCGCACCGTATCGCCTCGCGCGTGGGAGAGCGCATCTCGTTTCTCTCGCTCGAAGTTGTAACTCATTTTGTAGCTCAGGACAAGCTCACTTATGCCGTTGTCGATGGACGCCGGCATAGCGTCGATCAGACGATCGTCGAGCTTGAGCGCCGCCTGGACCCGGCAAGATTTCTGCGCATCCACCGCTCCGCGCTGGTGAATGTGGACTGGATCCATGAGGTGAACTCATGGTTTGCCGGCAAGGTGATGCTCTCACTGAAAGATGTCCAGCACACGCAACTGCCCGTGGCGCGCGACCGCGTCCGCTCGCTGAAAGCGCACCTGGGCATCTGAGTGGGGTGAGCTCAAGCAACCGAACGAAGCGCCGCTTCAGCCCACTCGACTGCTTCGCCAAAGCAGCCAACCACCTCCGCATGGTTCAACCCGATGGCTTCAACTACCGCATCGCTGGCTGCCCAATTGCCGCGCTCGTGGCACTCCAGCCAATGCAACAGAACGCGCTCAGAGTTTGGCTCACCCTGAAGCGCGCGGCGAATCTCCTCGCGCAGCGGCAAGGTTGGAGCCAGGTCTTCCATTGGCAGGCGCAGCATGGCTGGCAGCAGGCTCAGCATCCCCAGCAGGTACTGCTCGGTGGGATCAAGCCTGCAGAAACCGGCGGCCAATTCGCAGAACCGGCCGCGCACAAAAGCCATCCTCAAAATCTCGGCAGGCTGATCGGCGCTCAGCTCGCTGGTAATCGCCAGCGTGGCGATGCGCCGGAAGGTTTCCTCACCCACCGCCAGCAGCGCAGCCTGGATCGAGTTCACTTCCTGGCGCACCGCACACATGGGTGAGTTCACCAGCCGCAGCAGCCGGTAAGTTAGAGAGGTGTCGCGCTTCACCAAATGGGTCAACTTGCGCAGCTCGATCGATTCCTGATGCAACAGTTGCAGAATCTCGATTTGGGAGAGCCGGTTCGACGGCACCTTCCGGTTCTCCAGCAGCACCGGCCGGCAGAAATAGTACCCCTGAAAAAGCGTGAAGCCCTCCGCGCGAGCTTGTTTGTACTCTTCCTGCGTCTCAACTTTCTCCGCCACCAGGGCCACCGTCACCGCATTCAGCCGCTTGAGAAGGCTCTTCCGCTCTTTGGCGCCGCTCAGGGCAAAATCCACCTTGATGTAGTCGGCCAGCTCCACCAGCGGCTCAAACTTCGGCTTCCAGGTGAAGTCGTCCAGCGCCAGGCGAAAGCCGGCAGCCTTGAGCTTGCGGCACGTCTTGATCAGGCTGGGTGTCGGCTCAATGTTTTCCAATATTTCCAGAACCGTCATGCCGGTGGGCAAAACATGCACCAGATCATCGGTGAGCGACTCGAGCGTGCAGTTCACAAAAGCCGGCAGGCCGCCCGCCAGAGTTTCCAGCCCGAAGATCACCGAATTATCGAGCATAGTACGAGTGGCCAGGTCGCCATCTCCGCGGAAGACCGCCTCCGGGCCGGCCCTGAACAACAATTCGTATCCATGCACCCTGCTGCGCAAATCCATAATCGGCTGGCGCGCCACATAGCGCAGTCCACCTGCCGGTTCCGGTAGCGCAGCCGCTGAAACTCTGGCTGGTATAACCTGCGTCGCCATACGTACCTTCCCGTACCGCTTATCGGTTGGCCGCCGGCATTGCTTGAAAAAGTGTAGGACGGCGCGACAGTCGCGCCGCGATCCAAGTTGACAGCATCAGCCGCCCATAAACATTCCGCCGTTCACATCGAGCACGTGCCCTGTAATATAGGCGGCTCCATCGGACGCGAGAAAGGCCACCGACTGGGCAATCTCGAGGTCTGTGCCGGCCCGGCCCAAGGGAATCTGCGCCAGCATCGCGGTCCGCTGCTTCTCATCGAGCACGGCCGTCATCGGCGTCTCAATGTAGCCCGGCGCGACGGCATTCACCGTAATTCCACGCGAAGCCACCTCGCGCGCAATCGACCGCGTCAGCCCGATCAGTCCCGCCTTGCTGGCCGCGTAGTTGACCTGCCCAGCCTGGCCTGTCCGTCCCACCACGCTCGATATATTGATGATCCGTCCCCAACGGTTCTTCAGCATCGGCCTCAGCAACGCCTGGGTCAGCAGAAACGCTCCGGTAAGGTTGGTTCCGAGCACATCGTCCCAGTCGGCTCGCTTCATGGCCATCATCAACCCATCGCGCGTAATCCCGGCGTTGTTCACAAGAATCTCCACCTTGCCGAAGCGCTCGATGACTGCTTTGGCACCGGCTTTGATCGACTCTTCGCTGGCCAGGTCCAGCGGAATCGCCATCGCCTGCCCACCGGCCCCCTCAATCTCTGCCACTGTCTCAGCGAGCTTGATCTCATTCCGCGCCGCGAGCACCACCGTGGCCCCAGCCCGCGCCAACTCCAGTGCACAAGCCCGCCCAATTCCCTGGCTAGCCCCGGTGACCAGCGCAATTCTTCCCTGCAAATTCGGCATATCTCTCTCGCTAACCTCATGCGCCTGGAACTCCGCGCCCTTCCGTCCCCCATTATATGTGGAGGGAAGTCAGGGCATTTTCAGGCAGATTCGCGAAAAACAGAATCTAGCTCAGCCGGTCTTCGCGGGCTATACAGGCTGCTAAAAAACTCGATTCCTACTCCGGCAAGCGTCAGGGCACGACTTCAGTCGTGCCGCAAATGCAACAAAATAAACGTCGGGCTTTACAGGCTGCGGAAAAAGGCCTGAATCCAGGCCAAACGGATGAAAAGCATACCTCAGGGGCTAAAGCCCGCGTTGATTCTGTTGCCTTTGTGCCAGGGATAAATCCCTGGCCTACCGCCCGAAGGAGTTTTTCCGCAACCTGTTTTAGCCCCTGAAGCATCCGGCGAAAGGCGGCCTTTTCTGGTTCAAAACGGCTCCTCTTGGGCAAGAATGAGCGAGATTTGGGGCAAAAAATTGGCAAAATCCGCGGTTTGGGGTTACTCATTAGTCACTGCATAAAAACTACAAACTTATGAATCCGTGCGGGTTACTGGGAATTGGTGAGGCGAAAAACGGCCTCCACAGGGTAGGGGGGGTGGGGGCAAGTGCCTTAAAATGGGCTCGAATTCGATCTTGCCGAGGTCTGGCATACAGGCATTATGCGCCGCCGGATCGAAATTATCTGCAAAGGTAGATTCGAGGTTTCCCAGGTCTCATGGGCGAAGCCTGAGGCGCCCGGCTCTCTGGAACCGCTTCAGGCCGTAGGGCATACTGTCATCGTAATCCCTCTGCGGCCTTGTGCGAAGACCCGCTCATCGCGATAAAGCCGCGATGAACGGGGCACAGTCCCTGATACTCGTGATGAGTGGGCCACCTGCCGGCCTTGTGCGAAGACCCGCTCATCGCGATAAAGCCGCGATGAACGGGGCACAGTCCCTGATACTCGTGATGAGTGGGCCACCTGCCGATGAACGGGGCACGTGCCCAATGCCGCGATGAGTGGGCCACCTGCCACTTACCCTGACGGCGTCGCAGCAACCGTCACCGGCCGCGCCGCCAGCGCGGGCCTGACCAGCTCCGCCGGCCAGATATACACCGCTAGCCGCCGGGAGTAGTGCAGAACCGGCTCCTGATCCGGCAACTGAATGCCGATCGCCTCAGCCAGGTCGTTGCGTTCGATCTCCGCTTCCGCCTCTTCCAGTGGCCAGGGAACGTGGTGCAGATTTGCGCGAACCGCATGTCCCGCCCGATTGCAGGTAAACAGGCAACTGCGCTCGAGCAGGAAATACTCCAGCGTCCCGCTATTGCTTTCCGCCAGCTTCCGCGTCGGGCCCAGCCCCCGGTATCGCGCCTTGAAGATGACCGGCTGGCTGGAAAACCGCCTGCGGCTGTAAAACGAGAACTCCCGCTCCGATGTTTGATCCAGGCTCATCTCCGCCCAGTGGTAGGGGAGGTTAAAAAACGTGTGCGCCACCGCCACCGCAAGCAGGTTGCTGGCATCCAGCGAGAAAAAATACACCCCAGGGGTTCTCGTATACTCGTCGCGTACGTAAGTGCGTACATTCATGTCGGGAAAGTTGCGCATTCCAGGAATCGGCGGCATCCCCCGCATCTTGATCCGATCCAGCCAGAAGGGCACCACTCCCAGCCATGCCGACCCTTGATAGGTATCCACCTCCAACCCCTCGGGCAATAGAGGGGCTATGGACGACGCCGGGACCGGCCAGTGCGCGAACAGCAGGTCGTTCCACCGCTGCGTCATCATCCAGCGCCCCGAAGGCAAGGGCCGCGGCCTGTGCGATGTGCGTACCAGATACTCCTTCATGGCCTACTCCCGCTTCATCGAAATCCCGATGAGCCCAATCCCGCTTCCCTGCCGCGATGTTCCGCTGCTACCGGGACGCGCCGAGGCTAGTCCGGGATGCACAACCCACAAGCACCCCAATGCCGTATTCTGGTCGCGAGCCCACACACATGTCCAGTGAATCTTTTCTCCCTCCCGGCGCACGTAACCAAACCGACGTTTTCGCCGTTCACGGCGCCGACCCCGAAGTGCTGGCCTACGCCATGGCCAAATACTCCCGCTCCGCCCTGTCGATGCGCGAGTCCCTCACTGAAATCAGCGCCCAGCGCGCCGAGCAGTTCCTCAACACCTTCTACTTCCAATACGGCCACCGCTCGATTGCCGATCTGGCTCACATCTCTTTCGCCGTGGAGCGGCTCAGCCTGCTGGCCGCCATCGTGCTGGTCGACGAGCAGAGGTGGGACGGCCAGGAGCGATCGACAAGGTATCAAAACTTCATGAAATCCGGCTGGTTCTTTCCCGATTTCGGCGGCCGGTCAGAGCCTGCGCAACTCTTCTGCAAAACCGTAGAGAATCTTTTCGCTACCTACCAGCGCGCTACGCCGGCTGTTTTTGAGGCCCTGCGCCGCCGCGTCCCCTGCCCTGAAACCCTCAAGCCCGACGCTTACGAACGCACGCTGAAAGCGCGCGCCTTCGACGTCGCCCGTTACCTGCTCCCACTGGCCACCAACACATCCCTCGGGCAGATTGTGAGTGCCCGCACCCTTGAAACCCAGGTTTCCCGCCTGCTCTCCCACCCCGCGGCCGAACTCCGCGACCTGGGCCTGAAGCTCCGCGAGGCCGCCACGGGTCCCGCCTGGAACGTCAACGCCCAGCCGGCCGCCGCCTTCGTGGAAATGCTCGGCGCGCTTGACTTCGCCGCCGCACCCGACCTGGCTGCCGAAGCCGCTCATCTGCTCACCCGCGAAGTCCGCACCGCTCCCACGCTCGTGAAATACGCCCAGCCCAACGACTACCTGCTAAAAACGCAGGCCCAGTTGACGGTTGCCGCGGGCGAGATACTCAAGGGGCTGGAGATCGCGGACGCACCACTGGTCGACCTGGTCGAGCGCACAGAATCCCTCGAGGTCGAGTTGGCCTCGACGCTGCTTTACTCCGCCAGCCACCACCCCTATCGCCAAATCCGCGACCTCGTCGCCGAACTCCCCGCTGCCCGCGTCTCTGAAATCATCGAGCTGGGCATTCGTCATCGCGGCCGCCACGACGAAGCGCTGCGTGCCTTCCACGCCGGAGCGACGCTCCGCTTCGACATACTGATGGACATCGGCGGATTCCGCGATATGCACCGCCATCGCCGCTGCACCCAAATCATCCAGCCCTTGACCGCGCTTCACGGCTACGAAACACCCGCATCCGGCGATCTTGCTTCAGACGCCGAGTCCGGCGTCATCAACATCCTGGCCGAAGCCGGTATCCTGGCCGACTACCAATCCGCCATCGCCGGCGCCCACCGGGCAAGCGCCCAAGTCGCCGCCAGCGAGGCTCCTGAGGCCGCCCAATCCGCCCTCTACCTGCTCCCGCTGGCCACAAGAATCAGGTCTCTCTTTAAAATGGATTTCGCTGAAGCCCAGTACATCACCGAACTTCGCTCCGGCCCCGCGGGTCACTTCAGCTACCGCCGCGTAGCCTGGGAGATGTTTTTGGCCGTCCAGCGCCAGCACCCCACGCTAGCCGCCCACATCCGCATCACCGACTTCACCAAGCCCATCGACCTTCTGCAGCGCTAGTACCTAGGTCCGTGACCGGATGAAGATGTTCTGTCCAATGAACGAACGTGGGCCGGGAGGCCCACGCTACAGCCGGCCAGGAGGCCGGCGCTACTTTTCCAAAAGGGAACATTTTCATACGGCCGAAGAACTAGACTGTGTGATTTGGTAATTGTTCCCGAACTAATGCGGGCGTGGACGCCCAGACGACAGCCGGTCTGGAGACCGGCGCTACTTTCCGGCTATTACACAATCATGCGGTCACAATACTAGCCTGGCATCGCAATTCAGGGATGGCGCGGCGGGGACGTGGTGTGCTCCGTATTGCTCAGACTGCGGGGACGAGGGTGACTAGAGTGAGGAATGTAAGGATAGCTAGACAAGCGCCCCCGACATTGCGAGGGACATCCAGAACGGATTCAAAATCCTTATGGTGGCTGCTGTTGGCGGGTTTTTCTTAACGGCAACAGAGCATCCCACGCAACACAAGGAACCGCAGACACCTTAAGGGGGGTCACATATGCGCGGACTCAAAACGATTCTCAGTACGACTGCATTGTTCGCGGGGCTGGCCTTTGCGCCAGCGGCGCCCGCGCAAGTTATGGTCAGCATCGGGGTTCCACCCGTCTGCGCGTATGGCTACTACGACTATGCGCCGTACGCCTGCTCGCCCTATGGCTTTTACGGCCCTGGCTACTTCTATAACGGGATCTTCCTGGGCATGGGGCCATGGGCCGGCTGGGGTTATGGGCACGGCTGGGGCGGGCATCGCTTCAGTGACGGCGGTGGAGGAAGCTATCGCGGCGGCGGCGGCGCCATGGCCAATCGCAGTAATTATGCCCGCGGCGGCGGCGGTGGTGGTGGAGTGCGCGCAGCAGGTGGCGGCGGCCAGCATGTCAGCGCAGGCGGTGGCGGCCATGCCACAGCCGTACGTACGAACACATCCCACGCTGCAGTTGCGAGTCATTCCGGGGGCGCGCGTCCAAGCGCAGCCCATGCAGCACCTGCGCATAGCAGCGGCGGCGGTGGACATGCCGGCGGCGGTGGTGGTGGTGGACATGCCGGCGGCGGTGGCGGTGGTGGTGGACATGCCGGCGGCGGTGGCGGCGGTGGACACAAATAACCGATAGCTGCTGAATCAAGGAGTGGGTTGTACACGAGGCGGCGGAGCATACCAGCTCCGCCGCTTTGGTTTTTGACG
>Ga0224554_1001178_pt1 | contig 17456 bp, 20 predicted proteins | sample 714S22024metaG_FD_180666 | JGI IMG/M metagenome (GOLD analysis project Ga0224554, IMG submission 180666) | Peat soil microbial communities from Stordalen Mire, Sweden - 717 S2 20-24 | ecosystem: Environmental > Terrestrial > Soil > Wetlands > Peat | place: Sweden: Norrbotten County, Stordalen...
TCTGAGTTCGGTCGTGCTGATGCGGTATCGCCGCGCGCGGCCGCGCGTCGAGACCGAAGCCGCCGGAAGCGAATTCGTCAATCAGCCGCCCGCCGTCGAAGATGTATCTCTGCCAACCACGCGGATGGTGATGCCGCTCCCCCTGCGCGGCTCGTATGAGTCTCTGGTCAGGCAGAACGAGAAGACCGAGGACGACGGCCTGGAGCGCATCGAGGACGATGACGATCTGGCCGATCGCATCGCCCGCAAGATGCTGGTGCCGGTTCCGGTCTCCGCGGCGCTCAATATAAATGGCAACCTGCCGGAGAACCGCCGCTACTGCCGACCCTGGACGGCCAGCTTTCTCTCCGACCTCGCACGCGCCCATGCGACTGAATTTCACCATCCCCTTGAAGTCAGCTCGGCAGTGCGCACCGTCGCCTATCAAAAGCAGCTGATGAAGGTGAACGGCAACGCCACGGCTGCCGAGGGCGACGTCGCCAGCCCGCATCTAACCGGCGCAAGCATCGACATTGCCAAGCAAGGCCTCACCCGCCAGGAGATCGGATGGATGCGCGCCTGGCTGCTGCCTTTGGAAACGGCCGGCAAGATCGACGTGGAGGAGGAGTTCCGCCAGTCCTGCTTCCACATCACCGTTTACAAGAGCTACGCGCCGCCCAAACCGGCGCGCAAGCCGGCGACGCAGGCTGCGGCAGCGCCGGCCAAAGCAGGCAGGTCAGGGCTTTAATCCCGGCTAAATCAGATTTCTATTGCGCCAAGCATACCCTCCAAGGTTACAATCGCGGCCAAGGCCCAAAGGTCTAAGCGAGGCGGAATCATGAGCGATATGAATGTTCAACCTGCGGCCGGGGAAGCCCCCGGCCTTTCCCAGTGGCAGCGCGTTGCGAATACCTTCTCCGCGCCGTCGAAGACCTTTGCAGACATCAAACGCGGCAACCGCAGTTGGTGGATGCCGTTCATCATCTTTGTAGTTCTTGGCTACGTCTTTTTTGCGGTTGTTGCGTACAAGATTGGCATACAGCAGGTCGCGGAGAACCAGATTCATCTCAACCCGACTCAAGAAGAAAAGATGGCGCAAGCGCCGCCAGAGCAGCGCGAAATGGGCGTCAAGATCGCTACATACATTACTAAGGGCATCTTTATCGCCAATCCGGTTCTTGTCCTGGCGGGTGTTGCACTCTTGTCACTCGGTCTATGGGGCACAATCAACTTCGTCTTCGGTGGTAAGGCCACCTATGGCAGCATCTTTGCTGTATGGATGTATGCGAGTCTGCCATCAGTCATCAAAACACTGCTTGGGACTGTGGTAATTTTCTTCATTGCGCCAGAGTCATTCAACATCAAGAACTTTGCACCTACGAACTTGGCAGCCCTTCTCTTTCCCAATCCGGCGGAAGCCAATAAAGTCCTTTATGCCTTGGCGAATTCGCTGGATGGGGTGACCATCTGGACCCTTGTGCTATTGGGGATCGGGACGGCGATGGTGGCGGGCGTCAAGCGCAACTCCGGTTACATAGCGGTCTTCGGATGGTGGGTGATCTTTGTACTCTTCGGCGTGGGGATCGCGGCCATCACTGGCTGAAGCAATGCGGTAGTTTTTGTTCGCAACTTCCAGGCCTCGGAATCGAGGCCCGGGACGCCCCGCGCGGGGGCAGCCCTATAATTCAGCCGAGATGGAAATGCTGGCCGGAGCCGAGACCATCCGCGCCCGTCCGTGCCCGGGATTCACAACCTGCTCAGAAGACACGATTCCGAATTTCTCTAGCGCAGCCACATCGCGGCGCACCGCGCTCACATCCCGGCCCAGCGACTGAGCGAGATCCTTGATGGAAACCGTCTGATTCTTCACCGTCATGAAGAGATCAAGCCGGGATGGAGTGAGCAGCCGGACCATCTCCGCAGCACTCTCGAAGGTGATGCCGCGAGAGGGAGGAAATGGCCGGCCTGCCGTAATGGCCTTGGCGCGCTCTTTGGCGCGTTTTGCCCATCCCTCAAAACCGTCCGTGTAGATTTTTGTTTTCATAAGCAGCTCCGACTTTTCAACAATTCAATTTCCGCAAGAAAGCGGTCAAAGAGCACACCGTAAGGAACCGGCTCAATCACCTCAACCCCTCCTGCAAAGTGCCGGTGCGGCTGTCCGTGCGCCGAATCGTAGCCAAGAACCCGCCCATTATCTCCAGAAAACAGATGAAAGTTGATGAAAGCCAAATTGAAGCGAATGACTTTGCCTTCGGCATCTTTCCAGACTTCCTCACGAATCAACCCGTCTCCAGCGGTACAGCGAATGAGCGCAGCTTCATCGGTAACCTTGACGGGTTTCTGGACCGGCCTTCGCGCAGCGGTCATGTAAGGGAGTATAGCACAGATAGGATAGTTTACATCTCACCTGGAATCGATATGCCTCTCACAAACGCCAACAGCGCGAACCCGGACAGGATTCGCGCTGTTGGCGTTTACACGTTGGAAAGCTGTTAGCTGTTTTTACTCCGTCCAGCGCCGCATGATCAGCGAGGCGTTGATGCCGCCAAAGCCGAAGGAGTTCGACAGGCCGATGTCGAAGCTGTGGGCGATGGCCTTGTTGGGCACATAGTCCAGATGGCACTCGGGATCGACGTTCTCCAGATTGATGGTCGGCGGAAGCATCTGGTTGATCAGCGCCAGCACGGTGATGCCGGCTTCCAGTCCGCCCGCGCCGCCCAGCAGATGCCCATGCATCGATTTGGTCCCGCTTACCTTGAGCTTGTGGCTCAGAGCGTGCTCGCCAAAAACCGCCTCGATGGCTTGCGATTCATTGCCGTCGCCCGCAGGGGTCGAGGTGGCGTGGGCGTTCACGTAGCCCACCGCCTCCGGCTGAATGCCGGCGTCCTTGAGCGCGGCCCTCATGCTGCGTTGCGCTCCCATGCCTTCGGGGGCGATGCCGGTGATGTGGTAGGCGTCGGAGCTCATGCCGTAGCCGATGATCTCGGCCAGAATCTTGGCGCCGCGCGCCTTGGCGAACTCCAGCTCCTCGAGAATGAGAATGCCTGAGCCCTCGCCGATCACGAAGCCGTCGCGGTCCTTGTCAAAGGGGCGGCTGGCGCGAGTGGGTTCGTCGTTGCGCGTGGAGAGCGCGCGCATCGATGCGAAGCCGCCCACAGACAACTGCGTGACCGCAGCCTCCGCGCCGCCGGCGATCATCACATCTACGTCACCGTGCAGAATCATGCGCGCCGAGTCGCCAATGGCGTTGGCAGACGAGGCGCAGGCCGTCGCGGTGGCCGAGATCGGCCCCGTCGCGCCATAGCGGATGCTCACCTGGCCGGCTGCCATGTTGACGATGGCGGAGGGAATGAAGAAAGGTGAGATCTTGCGCGGACCGCCCTGCATCAGGTTGGTGTGCTCGCGCTCAATGATTTCAAAGCCGCCGATGCCCGAGCCGATGAAGACGCCCACCCGTTCGGCAATCTCCGGGGTGATTTGGAGACCTGATTGAGCCATGGCTTCCTGGGTGGCGGCCAAGGCATAGTGGATGAAGCGCGCCATCTTGCGCGCCTCTTTTTTGTCCACAAACTCGAGCGGGTCAAAGTTCTTGACCTCGGCGGCGAAGGTGGTCGTGAAGCCAGTGGTATCGAAGCCCGTGATGGGTCCCATGCCGCTGGCGCCGGCCATAAGTTGCTGCCAGACCTGGGGCGCGGTGTTGCCCACACCGCAGAGCAGCCCCAGGCCGGTGATGACGACTCGGCGGCTCAAGGGCTACTTGCCGCCTTTCGCGTTCTTTTCGATGTAGTCAATCGCGTCCTTGACGGTCTTGATCTTCTCGGCGGACTCGTCGGGAATCTCAATGTCGAAGGCCTCTTCGAACTGCATTACCAGCTCGACTACGTCCAGCGAATCCGCGCCCAGGTCTTCCTGAAAGCTGGCTCCGGGGGTGACTTCGGCCTCGTCGACCTGCAACTGCTCGACGATAATCTGTTTGATCTTGTCTGCAACAGCCATGCGTGATTCTCCTCTTGAATTCGGAATCTCTCCGGGGCTCGCCTTTTCAGGCGCCGCTTGTTTACCATACCGGCTCAAGGCACAGGAACACAACTGCCCCGTCCAAAAAACCGCGCGGCTCCCCGAATTCCAAGTCTATCGGGCGCGCCGGGGTGTGTAAAGCAGGGAACAGGGATCAGGGAACAGGGAACAGAAAACTTGCTGATTTTTGGCCGAAAGCCTGCAAAATAGGCGTACATTAGGCGAAGAGGATATTTTACGTGGAAAACTCCGCCATTTTGTTTGCTCTGATTGCCGTTGCCTTCCTTCTCCTTGGCCTATGGATCGGAAGCCGCAAGGGCCGTTCCGCCGCTCAGAAACAGCTCGATCAGGCTTTGGCCAGCGAACATCTGCTGGCCGAGACGCGTGAGGCCGGACTGCGCGAACAACTCGAAGCCGCGCGTGCCCAGGCCGCGGAACTGCGGCCCAAGGCGGAAGAACTGACGCGTGTCCAGGAGCGGCTCAGAAACGAAGAAGCCAAGTACGCGCAGATGAAGGCCGATCTCGACTCCGCTTTCAAGGCAGCCGCCGCCGACGCCCTTCGCTCCAACACGGAGTCCTTCCTGGCGCTTGCCAAACAGCAGCTTGGCGGGCAAACCAACGAGGCCAAGCTGACCCTGGAAGCCAAGGAACTGGCGATCAAGGGAATGCTTGACCCCATGGAAAAGGCTCTCAAGAGCCTGGATGCGCAAGCGCGCGAGATGGAGAACACCCGTTCGGGCGCATACTCCGAGGTCAAGACCCTCGTCGAGCAAATGCAAAAATCGATTCCCGCCTCGCTCGCCGCTTTGACCAGTGAGACCGCGCAATTGATCACGGCGCTGCGTGCGCCCAAGACACGCGGCAACTGGGGCGAACTGCAATTGAAGCGCTGCGTCGAGTATGCCGGAATGGTGCAGTATTGCTCCTTCAGTGAGCAGGTGACCGCGCGCGACGAAGACGACAGGATGCTGCGCCCGGATATGACCATTCAACTGCCCAATGGCCGCGAGATCGTCGTCGATGCCAAGACGCCGCTGGATGCTTTTCTGGACGCCAGCGGCTCAACAGACCCAGCCGCGCAAACGCTTCGCTTTGCGGCTCATGCGGCGCGCGTCAAGGCGCACTTGAAGGAGTTATCCGGCAAAGCTTATTGGAAGCAATTCGAGAAGGCTCCCGATTTTGTTGTTTGCTTTCTGCCCAGTGAAGCTTTGTTCAGCGCGGCGCTGGAAGCCGATCCGTCGCTGATTGAGGTCAGCGCAAAGAATCATGTGGTGATGGCGACGCCGACAACGCTGATCGCGCTGCTGCGCGCGGTCGAGTTTGGTTGGCAGCAATCGGAGATTACGCAAAACGCCAAAGCCATTCATGAGATGGGCAAAAAGATATATGACAAGCTGGTCGTAGCGCAAGGTCATGTTACAAGGCTCGGCAATGCTCTAGGCAGCAGCGTGGAGTATTACAACAAGTTTCTCGGCACGGTCGAAGGCAACGGTGGAGTCTTCTCTTACGGCAGGCAGTTAGGCGAGCTGGCCCACTCCGACGGCGAGTTAGCCGAAGTTAGAAAGCTGCAACCCGATCTGCGCGAGATGGAGTCGCCGGAATGGTCGCAGTCAGGGCTTGCGCTGGCTGCGGAGGCTGAGGAGAGCGGTGAGGCAGAGCAGAGTTGAGAAAACCCGCCGGTGAAGGTCTACGGCTGCCCACCCATCTGTATACCAGCGCAGCAAATGCGTGGCGCAGGAGATTACACTATGCCTCAATGCCGCCAGAAGAGAAAAGGATTATGAATGAAAGCAATACGGCAGCCCCTATCCGCCGGTAGTTGGTTGCTCCTATCGGTACTTGGCTTCGTTGTTGGCGGTTTGAGTATCCACTCGGCAATGCAGTACGCTAGCGCCGCGCCAACCGAGAGAACAACGACTGCTCACGGCGTATCTATGCATTTGCATCATCAAACCATCTTTTCCTTCAAAGTATTCAAATACTATTCTTGCAGCTACAGCTTTACTGTTGACAGCGTATCGTACAGCGGCTACAGCGGGCATGAGGATTGTCCACAGCGGGGGTCGGAGGATTCGATCAAAGGAAAGTTATCGGATACTGATCAGGTTTTGCTGATACCAAATGTGACTGTTTATTACAATCCGGCCAATCCATCGATGAATAGCTTGATAGAATTCAGCGCGACGAGCGAGCGCTACTATCAAGACGCGAAGCTGTTGATAGGTATTGCATTACTTATCAACCTGCCTCTTGTTTTTTGGCGGTGCTTGCGGTTATGAAGAACAAAGGAAATGGCGGGGTATTTGTAGATGCCAAGAGAACAGTAATCTACCCAGGAGAGATAGATTTCGGCTCAGGGTTTAGCGGGCTGCCCGGCGAGAGCGAAAGGCCAGAGGAGTCCAACGCTGCCGCCAATGGCAAAGCTGCGAGGGACGAGTATTTCGCGGCTTCGTATGGACTGCGAGAGCTCTATCTCGACGTGATCAAGCAGATTCATCCAGACCACGCTTCGAATGAAGCTGACCGAGCCTTGCGGGAGCAGTTGACGAAGGAAGCAAACGCCGCATTCGAGCGAGGCGATGACGAGACGTTGCGGAGAGCCCTGGAGGAGTACACGAGACAGGCACCCCACCTTTGATCCGACGGTATCTCTCTACTCCGCAAACGCCCCCCGCATCCGCTTCCAGGTCGTCTGCAAATCTTCTGGCAGGATGCGCGTCTCGGCTATCGTCGTCATGAAGTTCGTGTCACCCAGCCAGCGCGGCATGGCGTGCAGATGCAGATGGCCGGCCACCCCCGCGCCGCCGGCTCGCCCCAGATTGAATCCGAAGTTGAAGCCCTGCGGATGGTAAAGCCCTTCCAGCACCTGCTCGGTCCGCTGCGCTAGATCCATCAGTTCGTGGGCAGCCGCAGCGGGAAGTTGCGCCAGCCGGTCCAGATGCGCGTAGGGCATCGCCATCACGTGGCCGGAGGTGTAGGGGTAGGCGTTCAGGCAGACAAAGCAATGCTCGCCGCGATAGACAAGCCCGCCGGCAGCTTCGGCCTCTTCCGCGTCCATGCCCTGAGCAATCGCAAAATCGATGCAGGCGATCAGGTTGCAGAAGACGCAGTGGTGGTCGCCGGACCAGGCCGCAAGGCTCGCCGGTACGCCGGGGCGGGCCGCGCTGTCGGCTGAGGTGATGTAGGCATAGCGCCAAGGCGTGAAGAGTTGGTCCATGGGTGGAGTTCCGTCTGCATCAGTATAGAGGGTGATTGCGCGGGAGGTGCACTGAATCCCACCCTAGAGCATTTTCGCTTCATTTGTTGACATTACGAGTGCGTCGAAGGTGGCTTTTTCTTGACGGAAAAGCCACTTTGCTGCATGGATTCTGTAAGCACCAGAATCGAAAATGCTGTAGCGGCAAAAACAAAGACGCCGCGAGGGTGGGGCACCCGGCTGCCCGCAACTCCATTGTTTCGCTCGCGGCGTGTGTGAATTTTTGTTGATAAGGCGGCTTGTGCCAATTTGTTGCATTGACGGTCTAAAGCTGCGGTTGCTACACTGATAAGCGTAGCTTGCTGCGCGGATTCCAGCAGCGAGTTGCGGCCACTCTCCAGCATGCCGATGCCTGCCGGGTGTATCCCAAGGAGACCAGACGCCTTCCACTCTAGCCTGATTGGCTGGGGGAAGTGTCCCTTGTGATGACCATCCAATCACAGACACGCGTTTACGCGCCGGGAGATGGCCTCCGGCTTCTTGGTTGTCGGCAATCGCAACCAAGTACCACCCCCAGCGGCAGGAATGTTTGCGTCGCGGGAGCAAGGAATCCCGGAGCTGGCACGTGATGGCAAAACCCCTCAATCCCGAAACCGAGAGTACAACCCTGAACACTGCATTGGAAATCCCAACACTCGAACCTGCGACGGAGCAAGAACAGCCGTTGCCCGAATCCACGTCCAACCCTGAGACCGCAGTAGCAGTTGAAGTACCCGCGCTGGACGCCGATGCCCCAACCGAGCCTGTAGCCGAGGCCGTGCCCGTGGTGGAAGCCGCGGCAGAGGCTGAAACCGCTCCAGTTGCAACGGAAATCCCCGCGCAAGCAGAGTCCGCAGCCGTGATTGAGACGCCCGTTGTCGAAGCGGCGCCGCATGCCAAAGCAAAAACTCACCGAGCCAAAGCTGAAGCTGCTCCTGTCGTCGAAGCAACTCCCGTCGTCGAAGCGGCCCCCGTAATTGAAGCAGCTCCCGAAGCCGAGCAGCCTGCGGCCGCGCCTCAACCGCAAGCGGCTGAACCGGTTGCCGCGGCGCCGGCGCCTGCCAAGGCCGCGCGCGCGGATCACAGCCTGGATTCCATGGACGACTTCTCCGCAGCCCTGGAGGCCTTTGAACGCGAGCAGGCCGCCGAGGCCGCCGCCGTGGAAGCCTTTGGCGACAAGATTGTCTCCGGCACGGTGATCAAGGCGACCGACAAGCACTTGGTCATTGATGTGGGCCTGAAATCCGAGGGGCTGGTGCCGCTGGAACAGGTTCTGGATCACACCGGAGCGGTGAAGTTTCAGCCCGGCGACGTGATTGACGTGGTGATCGAACGCGAGGAGCCGGAGGGCGGCTACCTGGCCAGCTACGAGCGGGCGCAGCGTCTGCGCGTCTGGGATGCGATTGAGAAAGCCGCTGCCGACAAGACGCCGATGATGGGCACGGTGGTCAGCCGCGTCAAGGGCGGCGTGACGGTGGACATCGGGCTGAAGGCATTTTTGCCCGGCTCGCAACTGGAGATTCGCCCCGTCCGCAACCTCGATGGCTATATTGGCCAGCAGATTGAAGTCCGCGTCATCAAGCTGAACAAGAAGCGCGGCAATGTGGTGGTCAGCCGCAAGGAGATTCTGGAAGAAGAGCAGAACGCCAAGCGCTCCGGAACGCTCGAACAGTTGGGCGAGGGCGCGGTGCTCACTGGCACGGTGAAGAACCTGACCGATTACGGCGCGTTTGTTGACCTGGGCGGGATTGACGGTTTGCTGCACATTACCGACATGAGCTGGGGCCGCCTCACGCATCCCCGCGATCTGGTGAATGTGGGCGACGAGATCCAAGTCAAGGTACTCAAATTCGACAAGGACAAGCAGCGGGTTTCGCTGGGCTTCAAGCAGTTGACGCCCGACCCATGGCTGGACGCGACCGAGCGCTACCCGGTGGGCGCGCATGTGCATGGCCGCGTGCTTTCGGTCACCGACTACGGCGCGTTTGTCGAGCTGGAGCAAGGCATCGAAGGCTTGGTTCACCTCTCCGAGATGACCTGGTCGAAGCGATTGAAGCATCCGTCCAAGCTGGTCAAGCCGGCCGACGAAGTCGAGACGGTTGTTTTGAGCGTCAATCCCGCCGACCGCCGCATTTCGCTGGGCATGAAGCAGTTGCTCGAGAATCCCTGGGAGAATCTGACGGAGAAGTATCCGGCTGGGACCATCGTCGAGGGCCGGGTGCGCAACCTGACAGACTTCGGCGCTTTCATCGAAATCGAGGACGGAATCGACGGCTTGGTGCACGTCTCGAACTTGAGCTGGACCAAGCGCGTCAAGCATCCTTCTGAGATTGTGAAGAAGGGCGAAAAGGTGAAGGCAGTCGTTCTCGGCGTTGAGCCGCAGAACCGCCGCCTCTCGCTGGGCATCAAGCAGTTGCAGCCCGACGTCTGGGAGAGCTTCTTCGCCACGCATCGCGTCGGCGACCAGGTTCATGGCAAGGTGCTCAGGACGGCGCAGTTCGGCGCGTTTGTCGAGATCGCGGAGGGCGTGGAGGGATTGTGCCACATCTCCGAGGCCGGAGACGAGGGCGGCGGACCTTCCAAGCTGGAAACCGGCCTGGAGCACGAGTTCAAGATCATCAAGATCAACGTGGAAGAGAAGAAGGTGGGCCTCAGCCTGCGCTCCGCTTCGCACCACGAGGCTAGCCGCGCCCAGGTCGAGAGCTACAAGAAGGAGAGCCACAAGGCTCCCGTCTCCAGTTCCACCACTACACTCGGCGATCTCATCAACTGGAAGAGCGAGCGGTAAGACGTTTTTCCATCAACCTGGAAAGCAGCGGCCATCCTTCGGGGTGGCCGTTCTGCTTTTTTGACGCAAGCCACTTCAAAAGCAATCCATTTCACTCCAAAATGAAATTCCCTGCACATGTGATAAGACAGTGACGAGCAAGGCGTGATTTCCTTCGCGCGACTTTGCCCTTTCTTATCAATATCCATGCGGGTAAATTCCTATCACATCGAAGTGTTCAAATATCACATTCATTGGCGGCTTGCGTGCTACGTGCTACAAGAACGGCAAACTCTGCCATGGATGAGGATACTCATGAAAAGATTCAAGCAAGGTGCTACTTTACTTTTTGGATTTGTTTTTTTGCTGGCGGTTTTCCGGCCTCTGCCGACACCCTTTACAGCAATACGGATTTTTCAAGCAATAGCATGATGGGAAATTCGATCTCACCCGGCATGACCGTACAAAGCTTCACGATCACGCAGGATTCCACGGTCACCGGCGTGAATTTCAGCGCTGTGACGGTGGATTTGTCGATCCCCCAGCTTCCAATGTGCTTTCCGTCACCGTTCGGCGACGGTGAGACGTGTACTCCGATGCCACCTATAGAGTTACCCGAGATGGTGACTTTAGTGGATTGGACGATCACTGATTCATCTTCCGGCATTCTGGCTTCCGGAAATGCATCCAGTTTTTCCACCACGGAAGTAGCCAGTACGGATACTGAGGCAGCTTATCAGGAGAGCTTCAGCATTCCCTGTCTGCAACTCAGCGCTGGCACATACGATCTCCAACTGTACGGCGCTATCAGTGGGTATGGTGCATCGTGGGAGTCGATCAATAGCTCGTCGAGCGGTCCGTATGGCCTGCAGATGCTGGGTACAGAGGATGCACCTCCGACGACTACAACGCCAGAGCCGTCCAGCTTCCTGCTGCTGGGCAGCGGGCTGGCGGGGCTGGCGGGACTCATCCAGCGCAAGCTGGCGGCCTGAGTTTCAACCGGATTGATGACCAGAAAATGGGGCTGGCTGGGCGCGGAAGCGTCGGCCGGTCCGCTTTTTTTATGGATGAAATCTTAGGACGGACCAAGGTCTTCCGCCTGCGCGATCACGGCGGCGAGGTTCTTCTGGTGCATCTGGCGCAGCACGATTACGATTCCCAGCGCCGTGAGAACGCAGACGAACGCGAAGAGGAAGACGCTGGAGTATCCGAAGCCGCCGATGACTGCGCCGGCGACGGGGCCAACCAGGAAGAAGGAGACATCGGAGAAAGCGGTGTAGACGCCCAGTGCAGTGCCGCGGCTGTGCTCCGGGACGCGCTTGACGGCCTCCACGCCAATGGCGGGAAAGACCAGCGAGAAGCCGAAGCCGGTGATCGCCGCGGCTCCCAGCGCCATCCAGGGCGAGCTGGCGCGCCACAGCAGAAGCAGCCCCAGCGACTCGACCGAGAGGCAGGCGATGGCCACCGGGAATCCGCCAAAGCGGTTGATGGTATGGATGAATAGCAGGCGCGCCGCGATAAACGCCAATCCAAAAGCCGTTAGGCAGAGCGCCGCGCCCGTCCAGTGGCGGCTGAGGTAGAAGAGTGTGACGAAGGTGGCCAGCACGCTGTAGCCGACCCCGCCCAGGGCCAGGCCGAAGCCGTGCGGGGCCACGCGGAACATCACGTCGCGGAAGGGAAGATGCTCGCCGGGGGTGACGGCAACCGGGCTCTTGCGGCTGGCCAAGGCCAGGCTGAATGCGCCGATCAGCATGATAAGCAAGCCGATCGAGGCCAGGCCCCATTGTTGATCAAGAACCACGCCCAGTGGAGCGCCTAGCGCCATGGCGCCATAGGTGCTGATGCCGTTGAAGGAGATGACCTTGGCGGTGTGCTCGGCGCCGGCGCTGGTGATGCCCCAGAGCGTCGAGCCGGTTGACCCAAGGCTCTCGCCAAAGCCGAGCAGCAGACGGCTGAGCAGCAGCACAGCCAGGCTGAGCCAGGGGATCGAGTGCAGCGCGGCGGCGGCAATCAGTACCGCGCCGCTCAACGAGCAGAAGCCCATGCCCCAGAGGACGGAGAGCTTGGCGCCGGCGCGGTCACTGATGCGGCCGGCCCAGGGGCGGCTGACCAGCGTGGCCACGTACTGGATGCTGATGGCCAGGCCGGCCAGCGCAGCGCTGTAGCCCATGCGCAGATGGACGTAAGGCGGCAGCACGGCCAGGGGCAAGCCGATGGAAAGATAGACGACAAAGGTGAAATAAACGAAGCCGATGAGGTGCCGCGTGCCGCCGTTCGAGGCAGCGGTGGACGTGGTTGGAAGACTAGCGGCGAGGGAAGATGGCATGCGGTAGAAGTCAACCTGCGATTAGGTGCGATCAAGTCCATTATAACGGAGGTGGTGTTATCGAGCGGCGCGGAGCGAATGAGAGGTCTTAGACTGAAAGCATGGCAGGCAGCTTTTACGTGGAGCATTTCGGTTGCAGGGCCGCGCGGGCGGATGGCGAAGCGGTCAGCGAGCGTCTGCGCGCCGCGGGGCACTGCGTGCGGCAGCCCGCGGAAGCCGATGTGGTCATCGTCAATACGTGCAGCGTGACGGCAGAGGCAGACCGGGCAGCCCGTGCCTTCATCCGCCGGGCGCACCGGCTGAATCCGGAGGCAAGAATCGTGGTGACCGGCTGCTACGCGCAGCGCGCGCCGGAGGAGCTGGCGGGGTTGACTGGCGTGGCCGCTGTGGTGGGCAACAGCCACAAGGCCCTTGCGCCGGAGATTGTCTTGGGGCTGTTGGGGCGCGCGGAGCCACGCGAAAGCAACGGACTGATACAAGTCCAAGCGGCAACAAACCTCGATCGAGCGATAAGCGAGCAGTTGGCCCCACCGCAGGTGGCGCAGGTGGTCTGGGCGGACGACCGGTTTGCCCACTCCTTTATCGAAGCCGCGCAGGTCGTGCCCGGCGCGCAGACCCGGCCCAACCTCAAAATCCAGGAGGGCTGCGGGAATCGCTGCACATTTTGCGTAATTCCCCAAACCAGAGGCTCATCGAAAAGTCTGCCCGGCGCAGTGGTTCTACGGCAGGTGGAGGGGTTTGTGGCAGTCGGGGGCAACGAACTGGTGCTTTCGGGGATCAATTTGGGGCGCTGGGGGCGGGATTTTTCTGACTCCGAAGGTGCGGCTCCGCGGACGCTGGCGAGGCTGGTGCGGAAGATCTTCGAGCAAACGCCGCTTCCCCGACTGCGGCTCAGCTCAATTGAGCCGATGGATTGGGACGAAGAACTGATGGGGCTGATGGCGGAGTTTGGAGGAAGACGCTTGGCGCGGCACGTGCACCTGCCCTTGCAGTCAGGCTCCGACGCGGTGCTCCGCCGCATGCATCGGCGCTACCGGCCGTGGCACTATGCGGAGAAGGTCGCTGCGCTGCTGCGGGCCGCGGGACCGGAGCTGACGCTGGGCGCGGACGTAATGACGGGCTTTCCCGGCGAGAGCGACGCCGAGTTCGAGGAGACTGTGGCGCTGCTGCGAGCGCTGCCTTACGGCTACTTGCATCTGTTTCCCTTTTCGCCGCGGCCGGGGACACCGGGCTGGGCGCTGCACGCCGAGCGGCCGGTTCCTGCGGAGGCGGTCGAAGAGCGAATGGCCGCGTTGCGCGCGCTGGCGGCGGAAAAGAGTCAGGCGCACCGCAGGCGCTTCATCGGCCGCGAGCTGGAGGCGATCACGCTGCACACGCCGGCGGAGCTGGAGGCGCGTGGCCGGACTGCCGCGCTGACGGAAAATTTTTTGCCGGTGGAGTTGCAGGGACGGCTGGAAGCCAACCGGCTAGTGCGGCTGCGGGTCAGCGGAGTGAACGCCGAAGGGACGCTGGAAGCAACACCGTTCGAAACAGAGCGAAATCAGTACGGAGCGACAGCGATGTCCGTCAACGCGAAATCGGTTCCCTTGAAGAGCAGTTCTTCGCCGGTCTCTTTGGCCAGCGCGTAGGCCATGCAATCGCCGAAGTTGAGCTTTGCCGGATGGCGGCCTTTGCCGTAGCGTTCAAATGCTGTTCTCGCCAAGCGTGCCTGCGATTCAGTAAAAGGGGCGATATTCATCCTGCTTCGAGAGACGTATATATCGAGATCACGCGCGCCATCCTCATCGCGCCGCCCAAGCAGAATCATGGATGCTTCAAGAAAGCAGGAAGAAGGCAGCCGGCAAACGGAGCTTTTCGCAATAGCGGTTGTAAGCCGCAACGCCTCAGGTTCCTTGAGCAAGATGGCTACAAGTGCAGACGAATCGACAATCATGAAGGAAGTCCGTTCTCGTCCCAGCCCATGATTTCATCCTCAGAACGCGAATCGAGGACCGGCAGTGAAGCGCAATGGTCCGCAATCGCCATCAAATCGGCGATTAACTGCTGTTTGCTCTCTCGCTTGCGCTCCTCGCGTTGCAGCCGCTCCCGCATGGAAATAATGACGGCGACCGTCATGGACTCTCCGGTAAGGGCGGCCAAATCGCGCGCCAAGCGGTCGGCTTCGGGAGCTTTGATGCTGAGCGCCATGGCGCCTGTCCTCCTGTTTGTCTACCTATCTATATATTAACGCCAAACCGGAACTTCGCAACAGGCAATGGCAGGGGCGGGAGACAAATCTCACGGCCGGCTTCCCGGAATGGACCCTTGCGCGGCGGGCGGCCTCTGATTTTTGCGCACGGCGGCCAAGAATCCTTGATTAACCCTTTGTTCAGCGGAGCCGGGCCAATGCTATACTCAGGTTGCGCTCTTGTGCCCGCGGCGCTTCCGGCAGAACCGGGAGGCGGGCAACGGCGACTTTTGGAGGAGCACCATCGCACTCGACAAACGTTCGGCCAAGTCCTTTATCCGCATCAACGAAAAAATTCGTGCGCGCGAAATCCGCGTCATCGACGAAAACGGCGAACAGCTCGGCATTCTTCCGCCTTTTGAGGCCATGAGGATAGCCCGTGAGCGCGGCCTCGACCTGGTGGAGGTTTCACCCAGCGCGGTTCCCCCGGTCTGCCGCATCCAGGATTACGGCCGCTTCCTCTACGAGAAAGAGAAGAGCGACCGCGCCGCCAAGAAGAAGCAGAAGGTGATCACGGTCAAGGAGGTCAAGTTCTCCGTAACCGTCGACGATCACGACTACCAGACCAAGAAGAATCAGGCGGTGCGTTTTCTTGTCGGTGGCGACAAGGTGAAGGCCAGCCTGCGCTTCCGCGGCCGGCAAATGGCCCACCGCGATCTGGGCTACGCCATAGTCAACCGGTTCATCCAGGACATCGGCGACGTGGGCGTCGTGGAGTTCATGCCGCGCATGGAAGGCACCATCCTGCACGCCATCATTGCGCCGTCGAAGAAGCAGGAAGCGCCCAAGCCCAAGCCGCCCGCGCCGCCGCAGACAGCAACTGCACCGCATCCGCCGGTTCCGCAGGCGCAGTAAGCCGCTCCAGCCCGCAAATAATTCAGGCCGCGCGCAGAGTCTCCGAGGACTCTGCGCGCGGCCTATACATTTATGGAGCGACTTTCATTCTAAATGCAGCCAGCGCAGGCCGAGCGAGTTCTTCGGCGGGCGGATGGCCCAGGTCTGACCCTTCCAAAATGAATGGGTGTTCCAGCTCTGGATTCTCGGACTTGGGAATCCAGAACCTTTCATCCGCGCTCCTGTTTCTTATAAAGCTACAGCTTTGCAGGCCATTTGCGGCTTGTATGAATGACAGAAAGAATTACAACTACATCGTCCACGACGCGGTAAGGGATAATGTATGGCAATCCGGGGACGATCAATTCGCGGGTTCTTTTGACTCTTCCCGGACGCCCGCTCTGCGGGAACTGCTCAAGCTGATCAGTAGCGTTCACCACGGCAGCGGCAACCCGCGTAGCGGCGGCGGCAACTCGTTTCCGGTGCCCCAACTCCGTAACCATTGGACAACCTTCTCGTGAGGAACAGTCTCGCCGGCCTCCGCCTCAGCCAAACCAGCCTGAATCTCTGCCAGCTTCCATTCCTCGTAGCCATCTTCCGCGGCAGATTCATCGGCAACCGGCGGCGTACGCAAGGCGAGAGCGCCGGTCGAGGTAAATGTCCACTCGACGGGATCGCCGACAGCAAGATTAGCGCGCCGCAACAGCTCCTCCGGAATCTCCACGGTAGCCGTGCCGCCGATGCGAGCAATCTGTGTGGCCATGATCTCCCCCGCTGCTTTTTATGATACTCGCATCTCGATTACCAACTCAATCCATTCTGCTGAAAAGCTTGCCCTCAGCGAAGCCGAAGGCGTCTGCCGCACCGCAGGTGGTTAGTGCAGACAGCGCAGGCAGAGCGAGCTCTTCGGCGGCACGGGCAGGATGATGAAGCCCTCGCGCCAGTGGCCCTCCTCGCGGCGCGGAGGAGGGCCCACGATGCGCGCGCCGCGCCCGCTCCAGTAGGACGATGCCCAGATCGGACCAGCAGCGGGTTGCGAGATCGACAGAGAGAACGGCCATCGTCCTAACACTAGCCTGCGGTATTGCGCCGGACAATGGAAAATCGCGGCGAAGCAGGCAGCGCTTGACGCAATTGAAACCGTGAGCCGAAACGGGACAGGAGGCCTGTGATAGACTGCCTGACGTGATGAAAAACCGGCTTCTCTCATTGCCAATTTTCGTGCTCTTCCTCGTTCTGGGAACGGCTTCGCTCTTCTCGCAGGAAACCCCGCATCTGGAAAAACGCGGCGCAGCCACGCAGCTCATCGTGGACGGCAGTCCCTATCTGATTCTGGGGGGCGAGCTGCACAACTCCTCCTCGTCGAGCCTGGAGTACATGAAGCCCATCTGGCCCAGTCTGGAGGCGATGGGGTTGAACACCGTGGTGACTCCGCTGAGCTGGGAGCTGATCGAACCCAGGGAAGGCGCCTTTGACTTTACGCTTGTCGACGGGCTGCTGACCCAGGCGCGGGCAGCCCACGAGCGCATCGTCTTCCTCTGGCTGGCCTCGTGGAAGAACGGAATGTCGAGCTATCCGCCGGTCTGGGTGAAGAGCGACACGCGCCGCTTTCCGCGGGTGGTCCTGAATGGCAATGAGATTGAGCTTTTAAGCCCGGCCAGCACGGCTACTCAGGAGGCAGATGCGCGCGCCTTTGCCGCGCTGATGAAGCACATCAAGGAAGTCGACAGCCGCGACCATACCGTGCTGATGATGCAGGTGGAGAACGAGGTCGGCGTGCTGGGAGGCTCGCGCGACCACTCCGAGGCTGCGGATAAGGCCTTTGCCTCCCCGGTTCCGGCGGAACTGACCGCCTATCTGAAGGCTCATCGGCAGTCACTCTATCCGGAGCTGAAGGCGCTGTGGGACGCAAATGGAGATAAGATGGTGGGCGCCTGGGCTGAGGTCTTTGGCGACTCGGCGCGCGCCGACGAGATCTTCATGGCCTGGAACTATGCGCGCTTCGTGCATGGCGTGACGGCGCGCGGCAAGGCAGTTTACAACATCCCCATGTATGTGAATACATGGCTGA
>Ga0224554_1001181_pt1 | contig 17431 bp, 10 predicted proteins | sample 714S22024metaG_FD_180666 | JGI IMG/M metagenome (GOLD analysis project Ga0224554, IMG submission 180666) | Peat soil microbial communities from Stordalen Mire, Sweden - 717 S2 20-24 | ecosystem: Environmental > Terrestrial > Soil > Wetlands > Peat | place: Sweden: Norrbotten County, Stordalen...
ATCGGCGGGCCAAGAATCTCAATCTTGCTCAGATCCGACTGTCCCCTGTCGCCTGACTGGGCGCAAAATGTTAGATAGCCGATTTTTCCGAAGTCAACCCCCATCAATTCCGCGCCGACGCGGTCGGCGGCAAGCCAATCCAGGCTGGCGACGCAAACTTTCTGCGCAACCGGCGTGCCATTCACCGGGCCAGTTCCTTCCATACCTTCATAACCGTCGATGACCGCCAAATGCGGATGCAATTTAGCCGAAAGAGCAAACAGGTTGTAATTTATGCCGTACGTGCCACCGCCATGGGTCACGCGTTTCCCGCTCATCGGTCGATTGGCCGAGTCCTTGAGCGCCGAGCCGACGACTACGTTTTTCAACGAGAGCGTAATACCGACAAGGTCGTGGGTTTTCAGCTTGGCCGCGGAGATGATGAAGTTGTCTGGCTCGAGCATCGTCTTCGCCATGCGGCAAGGATGCGGCTGAAAGTCCTTCTGGTCAATGCACTGAAGTACCTGGAAATCATCCTTGTCGAGGTCAATCAGCTTTACGCCGTATTGGGCGACGAATTTGTTGTAGCCGAGGCTTTCGAACCCATCCAGAGCTGATCCCATCGCAGGCGACTCGGCAATCGCGATGACCTTTTTGCCGATGGACTTCAGGAACTCCAGAATGCCCTCGAGATTGTCGGCATGCGTCGCAGAAAGAGGGCGGTTGGGAATGACGTTATTGGGCTTGATGATGACCCGTTTTTTGCCAATCGCTGCCGCGATCTCTTTCTTGAACGGCTCAAGGGCTTTGAAAGCAATGTTGGCACGATCGGCTCCCGAGGACAACGAGACACGGCTTGTGTAGTTCCCGGTGGCAGAGTCAGGTGTATCGGCGCCCCAGGACGAAGGGAGACGCCAAGCCAAAGCCGCGGCAGCGCCGCCCGTGATTGTTGACTGGAGGAAATTCCTCCGGGAAGTCGAATCGCCGGTCTTCATATTCTCCCCCTTTTTTGCAAGCGCCCATGCTCGAGCTGGATGAGATCATCCAGTGTGCGTTCATGCTGCTTTTCTGGGGAAGCACCACTAGTATAGTCCCGATTGCTCTCGCCTGAATGGTTACTCGCGCCAGGCCTCCATCGGGCTGATCAATACCCATGCTGCCCCGCCGAATGCTGCAATCGCGGCAGCGGTCACAAACGACATCTCCCAACCAAAGTGGGCTGCAATTAGCGGCGTAAGTGTGGCTGTGCAAGCCCCGCCCGCCTGCCCACCCATATTCATGACCGCGGAAACCACACCGACGTTTTCTCCGGCGATGTCGGCCGTGACAGCCCAGAAACCACTCTGCGAGATGTACAAAACACCTGCTCCACATGCAAGAATCACGGCGGCCGTTGCCGCGCCGTGAGCTCGCGATCCAGCGACGAGCAGAACTGCCGTGAGCGCAAGAGCCAGGGCAGGCAATAAGCATCGGCCCATACGCAGGCCGAAGCGCGTTCCAATCCAATCGCTGACAGCGCCTCCACTGAGGCAGCCGATCGTCATCGCGATGAACGGCAACATGGAGAAGGCCGCGCTTGCTTTAAGGTTCAACCCGCGCGCCTGGGCCATATAGATGTAAAACCACGCGAAGAATATCCAGGCAACATAGACGAATGCAAAATAACTTGCGGTAAGTGCAAGAACCTCTTTGTTCGTGAAGATCTTGAACCAGGGAATTGACCGCTTGACGTCGTGCGTCGATTCCCCTTGCGCGGTGACGTAGCCTGGTTGATTCCTTTCCCCGCCTATGAGGACACGTTCTGATTCCGCAACCAAAGGGTGCTCGGCGGGGGTATCGCGGGACGCAAGGTACCACACCAGACTCGCTACCGCATCGGCCGCAGCGCTGAACCAGAAGGCCGCGCGCCATCCGTGTTGCAGGATAATCACCGTTACAAGCGGAGGCGTGAGACCCGCGCCCAGGCCAACCCCGGCGAAGATCAGTCCATTTGCCTTGCCACGCTCATCAACCGGAAACCAGCGAATAACGAATTGACTAGCCGCCGGATAAATCACCGCCTCGCCTACGCCCAGGCCAAAGCGAACTATCGCCAGAATGAGAAACGCGCCGTGCACTTTTGGTGGAACCAGCGCCGTCAAAGCTGCAAAGACGCTGCACCACGCGACGCCGAAACTCAAGACGCGGCGAGGGCCAAATCGTTTGGCTAGCAAGCCGGCCGGGACTTGAAAGATCGCGTAGCCAATGAGAAATGAGCTGAATACCCAACCCAGGTGCGTATTATCGATTGCAAATTCGCGGCCGATATGAACACCGGCGATCGAAATGTTCGTGCGATCAAGAAAGGCCACGGCGCTCAAGACAAACAGCCATAGCACCAAGAGGTAGCGTATCGGCGGGAGACGTCGTTGCCCGTGCTCTGACCTCACTTGCATTCCTTACTCATTTCCGGTTGTCCGACCTGCTTGCGCCAAGGTCCCAGTTAAGGCAGTCGAGCGAATTATTACTGATTTCCGAGGTACCCATGCTGACACTTGCCGCGCTGGACAATCCTACCGCACCGGCGGCAGGACAGGTTACGATGTTTGGCACGGCGAGCGAGTGCCGCCGCACTGCCGGAGACGGGTGTTCTATGATTGCCCGGAGCAGCGAGGTGGCCTGTTTTGCCAGCATTCAGCAAATCTGGTTCGGTGCAGAAGGAGCTGACCCGCCGCACATTTCTTGCCGGCGCTGCAGCAGCAGCGGTAACAGTGTGCGATGGCGCGCTCGCGCAATCGGCGAGTGTCGACAACATTCCGGTCATCGATGCGCACATTCATCTGTTCGACGGCACGCGGCCTCTGGGCGCAGGGTATATGGGCTCCCCGGCCTATCGCGCAATCTCCAAGACCTCGCTTCCGCTCATGTACAGTCCATTGGCACGACCGGCCGGTATTGTAGGCGCCATCGTGGTCGAATCGAGCCCCTTGATCGACGACAATCTTTGGTATCTCGAAGTGTGCAGAGATAGCCCGATCATGGTTGGTGTCTCGGGAAATCTGGATCCTGGACGGCCCGATTTCGGACAATATGTGGCGCACTTCCACAAAGACCCGCTTTATCGTGCGATCCGTTCCAGCCACTTTTACAGCGCGGACGATGGCAAGGTCGCCCTCAAGTCCGACCAGATTGCCAATTTGAAACTGCTGGCACAGGCCGACCTGGCGCTCGACACTGCGAATCCAAGCATGAATCTGATGCAGGCGAACGTAATGCTGGCCGATGCGATTCCCGATCTTCGGATCATCATGGATCATCTCCCTTCGTTCGATCCGGCATCCGACAACCAGCAGGCATACGAAGCGGTGGTGAGGGAGATGGCGGCGCGAACCAACATCTTCGTCAAACTCACAGAGGTATATCATCCGCGGTTAACCGACGGCGTCATCGTCAAGGACTACGAACCGCTGCGCACCAGACTCGAATATCTCTTTGACGCCTTCGGTGAAGATCGGGTGATCTTCGGAACCGATTATCCCAACAGTTATGGCGTCGCCACTATTCCAGACGAGGTTGCGCTCATGAAGCGATTTTTCTCCATCAAGTCAAGAGGTGCGGCAGAGAAGTACTTCTGGAAGAATTCGGCGCGCGTCTATAAGTGGATCAAGAGGTCAGACGATCAGCCGAGCCTGACTTAATTGTTTTGCTTCGCCGGCAAAATTCCGCGAGGGGCTTAGTCGCGCCCGGCGGCTTAAGACTCCCGCTGCAAGCAGGTTGCGTTTCGCACGAATCGGATGAGATAGGATTCTTCGTAATCGACCGAAGGAGAAACAGGATGCTGGATCGCTTTTCGGCGGAATTGTTCTTTGCAGTTCTCAAGCCGCGGCTTCGTTTTGTGATCACTGAGGCTTTGTTGCTGACGTGCGCCGGTGCAGGCGCACAACAGGCAGGTATGCCGTCCGCTACCAATGCGCAGGCATCTCGGGGCAGTTATAGCCCGCAGGCTGGCAGCGAAACATGGACAGCTCCGCCGGGATCGCAAATCACGGTGGAGCGCCGCTCGGGCCGCATAAGCATCACCCTCCCAATCCAACCGGCCGATGGCTCACGAGAGCAGACGCTGCGTTTCGCTGACTGGAATCTCCATGCCTACGCAGGCTCTGGGCCATTCCCGGCCATGCGGGAGGAGCCGGCCTCTCTGCCGACGCATACTGTGTACCGGCCAGCAGATCTCACGAAGACTCCCAAACTTCCAGTCTTGTTGTGGGCCAATGGCGGATGCAGAAACACTTCGGTCGAGTTCACGCGATTCCTTGGAGAACTGGCGTCGCATGGATATCTTGTGATTGCCATAGGCCGGAGCACCATCCCCTTCCTTGTCATTCACGGCAGCATTGCCGCAGTGGCCGATGAGAAAGACGCCAATGGAAATCCGCTGATCATCAGCGATCCGGCTTATCTGATCCGAGGACTGGATTGGGCTGTCTCAGAAAACAGCCGCAAAGATAGCGAACTTTACGGCAAGGTGGATCCAGCGAAGGTTGCGACGATCGGCCAATCGTGCGGCGGCCCGCAGGCATTTCGGGCAGCGAGAGATTCGCGGATCACCACCGTGGTCGCGCTGAACAGCAGTTTTCCCACCGCGTCCTCTCCAGGAATGGTGGGCGGCGCCGATGATGGTTGGACGGCTGAAAAGCTGAACATTCCCGCCGCGACGTTTACTGGAGGTCCGGCGGACTCGGGATTCAACGGAGCAGAACAGTCCTACAAGGCGCTCGCATCAACGTTGCCCGTGCTCAAAGCGAGCCTGAATACGGTTGGCCACACCGGAGCCTATCCAATGCCCGATCTTCGCTGGTCGAGCGCCATACTGGCGTGGCTCGACTGGCAACTGAAGGGGGACCAGCGTGCAATGGCAATGTTTACCGGTCCGGATTGTGAGCTTTGTAAAGATCCGGATTGGTGGATCGACACAAGAAACGTCCCCTGAGGAAGGTCGATTCTGCCACGCCCCGTCGCTCCTTTTCGCCCGGATCGGGAGGTCGGGCTCATCGGCATCAGATTGTCTGGCATTGGAGAGATAAAGCTTCGTGAGGAGTTATTACTCCGACGACACGATTCTTACGGGGCCCAATAGACCTGCGGTCGCAGTCGGCCGCACGTCACCATTCGAAGCGCCTGGAGGACGTGTGGCCGATCCAGGGTTCGCCGGCGCCGGAGCTGGGCCTCTTCCGGCAGGCGCGGCCGTGACTTCGATCTCGATCACATTTTGTCCGCGTTTCAGGGCGCGAGTCAGATCCCACCGATACGGCTGCCATCCACGCGCATGAAGGTCGACGCCATTCAGGTGCACATCCGCATAGTCGCGCACATCCGCACACTCAAGCCACACACGACGTTGGCCCGTTGGCTTCGCGCTCAAGATAAATTGCCTGGTGTACGTTCCCGGACTCGATACGTCCTTAACCCCTAGGTCCTGCCACGATTTGAGCGGACCGGTGAAGCTTTCGCCATTCATACTCAGCGACCAGTCGCCGTCAAGCTCCTGAACGACTTTTCGGGTCGCAAGAACCGGCTCCGGAGTGGACACTCCTTTTGGAAGCGGGCCGATCACAATGACCCTTGCTTCATAAGGCTCCAGCACCAGGGGAAGCTGGATGTTCTCTCCTTGTGCCGTTGCGTCGAGCATCGGGTGAATCTGACCGGTCGCCAAATCCCAGACCTGCGCGCGGCCATGACCGGCGACGGTCGCAGTTCGCATCTGCTCCACATTGCTTTCGTTGAAGATGAAGTAAAGGTCGGCGTTAGCCCACGTGCGATGTGTGTACTTGATTGGCGGACACGGCTTATCGAGATGGAAATCCGGCTTGGGCAAGTTTGCGATCACTTCTGGCGTCAGTTCGTCCATTGGCTCGTGCGTGGCGAAACTCAGGTCGGGAGCCGGATCCGGGTGAAGGAAAGTCCGATCGACGACCTCCGAAGGTGTGTTTCCCACAAAGATCACCTTGCCCCCGTTGCTGGCAAATGTCCGCAAACGGTCGAGCGAAGCTCGAGTGATGACGACCGAGGACGGAACGATTACGGCGCGATAAAGCTGGCCGCTCAGATTCCTGAAACTATCCTTTTCCAATAGCGCCACTGAGCTGAGCGACTGCTCATCGAAGTAGTCGAAATCGATCTGATGCTCCAGCAGCTCTTTCGACAGTTTCGTCGTGCTGCGATCGGCGTCCTCATCTCCGAGCCACATGCTGTTTGCGGGATGATACAAAGCGATTTGCGCGGCGGGGCGGCCGATCGACATGAGATACCCGGCTCGATTGGTGTACCACGCAAGCATGGTGAACGCCGGCGAGAAGGGGATAGGGCCCGTAGCCCCTGTCATCCCGCTCCGCCCGAGAGCACCCTGCAACTGCAACGCTGTGAGGCCTTCGACCAGCTGATAATCGAGTTGAAACTTGCCGTCAAGGCCAAGCGCACCGCCTTCCTCGGCCCAAGCTTTGGGCCGCCCGAATAAGTGCGCGGCAGAGGAAGCCAGCTTGGGAAAGTTGTTGTTGACCGAGTAGGTCGAATCATCCGCATTCACCATGGCGGGCACAAGCTGATTGAGGTTATCCACGCCCGGGACCTCAACGTGGCGCTCATCGCGGAAGAAGTCTCCTTCGTTGCGGATAAGATCTTCGCCACGGGAGAGATTCAGCATCAATTCTTCATGATTCAAATGGACGAGATACTCGAGGTGATTCTGAGCGCACCATTCTGCCTGCACGCCGAAGAAGCTGTTGCTGAAAATACCGCTCCAAACATCCCAGTAATCCGCCTTTACCCTCCACGCTTCGTCGGTCATTTTCGGCGCGAACAACATCGGCAAATACGGTTGAAGATCGTAACCCTTCTTCTGGCGAAACTGCTCGAGTAGAGTCGGCGTCCATGGCATGAATCCGGTATAGTCCGGCTCGTCGCCAAAGAAGCCAAGCACCGTCGTTCCGAATTCGTCGCCGAAGAGTCCCTTGTACACTTCGTGAGTGGTCTTCAGGAACGCTTTCGTCGCCTCTGGATTCAGATAGTCGATCAATGAATACAAACTGTCCTTCGAGTACGTGCCGTCGGCGCGATTGATATAGCGTGTAGGTGAGCTGCGGAATATGTGGCGAATGAATTCGATTTGCCAATGTCCGTCGGGCGGCGCCGTCCATTTGATTTGACCATTCAAGATTGGCACTGTCTCGGCCGCTCCCTCCGGTGGTCCCACTGGACCCCCGGGTGTCGGGCTCACTCCCATCGCTGGGCCTATGGCTGTGAGCGCCATTCTGGGCGGTGCGGGCATATTCACGGCCATCGCGGCCAGGGTGTCCACTGGCACAGGCATTGTGAGCGTCTGCCCTGGAGCGACGCTCACATGCACATCGGCAACAATGCCCTGCATCGCCAGTTGCGGATAATCTTCGCTGATCTTTCCTCCGGCAAAGCCGCTGGGATAGCTGCCTTCATCCGCCAGCCAGACTTTCATGCCGCGTTTCTTCGCCTCTTCCACGGCAAACTTTGTTAGAGCCAGATGTTCCGGCGAGAGATACTTCGGTGTCATGCCGCGCGCGGGTCCGAAGTTCACGACATACATGCCCTCCTTCGTCAGGGCATCGAACTCGCTGGTGATGCGCTCCCTGGTGAGCGGGCCACCCCAAATGGCCCAGTGAATCGCGCCGTACTCGCGCGGAGGAGCGAGAAAATTCGCCGCAACCTCACGGGTTGTGGGAACGGCAATCTGCTGCCACGGCTGTTGCGCGAGCAGGGTTATAGGCAGGCCCAAGAATAAGAGCCAGAGTTTCGGTTGCATGACGAACCTCGCAGATTGCGGAAACTATTCAGACGAGAAATTGTATGTTGAATGAATCCTGAAGTAAAATGGCGCATCGCACTTGAGATCTCCCACTACCCGGGCATCAATTGCGCCCGGGAACTGTCTCCGGCGAATGCGATTCTCTGGCTGTGTTTCTAAGCAAGATGAAACGACTCTTCGATTCCCGTTCAGTCACCTCCAGCGGCCATGCCGCGCCCGCAGCAGCATGGTGTGTCGTTTTGCTGTTTTCCGGTGCGTGTTCTGCGCAAAGCTCCGCAGACAACTGGGCTCGATGTGAGGGCTCGGATCCGGACGTCAGCATTGCAGCCTGCACCGCGCTGATCGAATCAAGCAAAGATGATGCGGAGAACCAGGCAGTGGCATTCAACAGCCGCGGTATTGCATATGCCATGAAGGACCAGCAGGACCGGGCCATCGAAGATTTCAATCAAGCGATCCAGCTCAAGCCCGATTACGAAGGCGCCTTCAGCAATCGCGCCAACGCATACGCTTCAAGAGGCCAGTTCGATCGGGCCATGGGTGATTACAGCGAAGCGATTCGCTTGAGGCCAGATGATTCGAATGCCTACAACTATCGCGGCGTAGCATACGCTCAGATAGGTCAATTCGACAAAGCCATCGAAGATTTCGAAAGATCGATTCAGTTGCAGCCGGAAAACGCTGGCGCGTTGAATAACCGCGGAAGTGCATTCGACTCGATCGGCGAATACGAGAAGGCGATCGCGGATTTCAATAAGGCGATTGAAATCAAACCGGACTATGCTGAGGCTTACAGCAACCGCGGCAACGCGTACACCGACGAGCGCCAGTATGACAAAGCAATTGCGGATTACACGCAGGCACTGCGCCTCAATCCCGAAGATGCGGAGACCTATTACAACCGCGGCGTACGATACTTGGACAAAGGCCTGTTGAACGAAGCGATAGCCGACTTTGGGCAGGCGCTTCACATCAGGCCGGATCTGGCAGAGGCCTATAACGGGCGGGGCATCGCCTACGACAGCAAAGGCCAAGAGGAACTGGCGAACGTAGATTTCGACCAGGCAATTCGCCTGAAGCCGGACTACGCCGAAGCCTATACCAATCGCTGCTTCTCCCGCGCAATAGCGGGAAAGCTTTCGTCGGCCCTCGTGGACTGCAATGAGTCTCTGACCCTGCGATCGAACGATGTGGCGACACTGAACGACCGCGGCCTGGTGCATCTGAAGCTGGGCGATGCAAGGGCGGCATTGGCCGACTACGATTCGGTTCTCGCCACGAATCCGACCGACGCTTCCTCGCTCTACGGGCGTGGCCTGGCAAGACAGAGATCAGGAGACGCCAACGGAGGCGGTGCGGATATGCAAGCTGCGACAGCAATCCAGCCGGATATCGCAGACCAATTCGCAAAATGGGGAATCGCCGGCAAGCCCGAATCGGGGAAGACTCCGAGTCAGACAGATGGTGAAAGGAAGAACACTCGATGAAAGTCAGATTCGCACTTATGTTTGCCTTTTGGATCGCAACATTTGTCGTTCCAGCATACGCGCATCACTCCTTTGCGGCTGAATTCGACATCAACAAACCTGTCCGCCTGACGGGCAAGGTCACTCGTGTCGAATGGACCAATCCTCACACTTACTTCTATATCGACGCCGTGGATGCTGACGGCAAATTGACGAACTGGGCCATTGAAGGCCCGAGTCCCGGCGCACTCAGCCGCCGTTCGTGGGGGAAAGACGATTTGAAAGTTGGCGACACTGTTGTCGTCGAAGGGTATCGCGCAAAGAATGGTTCCAATACTGCCAATGGCCGTCGTGTGACATTGCCCGACGGACGCAGGCTCTATGGCGGCAGCCCTGGCGACGGAGGGCCGGGCGACGATGGGACCGATCAAGGTAATCTTCCAGCTACAAGCACCAACAAGTAAGGCGAACCAGGCAATTCAGTACGCCCAAGGTTTGCCGATCACCGGCTGACTTGAGAAGGGAATTTCCCCTATGCCGCTTCTTCACCAATTTTGCGAGACACTTTATCAGTCGGGCTTCGGAACGATGCTGCGCGAATCGAACAATGCATTTTCCGTCATCGAATCGGTGCACGTTCTCGCCATTACACTGCTGTTCGGCACAATCGCCGTTCTTGACCTTCGCATGCTTGGGGTTATTCTGCGCCAGATCTCCGTAAGTAGCGTGGCGCGCGGCGTGTTGCCGCTGACATGGTCGGGCCTCGCAGTCAGCGTGGTGAGCGGCTTCCTGCTTTTCTGGGCGGAAGCTGAGAAGATGTACGCCAATCCCAGCTTCCGGGCGAAACTGGTGCTGCTCGCGCTGGCAGCGATCAATGCGCTTGTCTTTCATAGAACCATTTACCGGAGTGCCCATGAGTGGGAGCGCCAGCATATGTCTCCATGGCGGGCGCGTGCTACGGCCATTGCATCCCTTGCGCTTTGGAGCGGTGTGATTATCGCGGGCCGCGCCATCGCCTACTTCTGATCTATCGGGAAAGGATTCGGTCTGGTAATGGATTTGCACGGCTGGTTGATGGCGCTTGCTCACTCTCCGTTGGGCCACGCGATGCAGACATCGCGCTGGGGCTTTGCCGTGGTCGAGATGGTCCATCTGCTGGGTCTTGCCATCCTGGGAGGGTCTGTTCTGATTGTCGACCTCAGGCTTCTCGGTGTCATTTTGAAAGGCGAATCGGCAATCACCATTAGCCGCGATTTAAGCCGCGTTCTACTCGTCAGCCTTTCGGTCATGGTGTTGTCGGGGATTGCATTGCTGTCAGAGGAGGCGGGTAAGTGCTACTACAGCCCGGCCTTTCGGTGGAAAATGGTGCTGCTAGCTGCGGCAGCCGTCTTCTATTTCACTTTGCATCGGCAGGCGATTCTGCGCACACGGAGAGGAACTGTAACGTTTTGGCCGCGCATCGCGGCCGTCGTATCGCTGCTGCTATGGCTGGGAGTGGGCGTGGCCGGACGCGCCATTGGCCTGCTGTAATTCGCCAAAAGAAGGGACGGACCGAGGATGGGCGCACAGATACGCAACCTGCCGTTTCGAATTTACGCGGGTGCTCTTCTCTGTGCTTTGTTCAGCTCGCCTGCAGTTGCAAAGGCGCAGGTGACGCCCCTGCCCGCCGGAGTCGAAAGGCTATGCGTAATCCAGTTCGATCGCGATGTGACGCGTCCAGCGCGCGTGGAGGACGCAGCGCTTCCTTGTCTTGAAAATGCAGCGAGACACATGAGAGCTGACAATACCGTGAAGCTGGTCCTGGTGGGCTTGAAGGATCCTTCGAAAGATCATGAAGCGAGCGAGAACGGAACGATGCGAGAGACAGAAGATACAACAGGTTATGACATTCGTCTTGAGGACCTGGCTGCCTACCGTTCGCTGAACACGAAAGGGTATTTGGTGCGCTGGTACCATGTCGATCCGGCGCGTATTTTGCCCACGACGGACGAATCTCAGATGGGACGGAGCGTGACTTTCTATCTTGTTCCAGGAGATGCAGACTTCAACCATAATTATCTGGGTACGACAAAGACCAATGAACGTCCGTGCACGGTGAAACTGTGCTACCCCGCGGATGAAGAGAGCCTGGCGGCGCAGCCGCGAAGTCGAATATTGCCTGTTGGCACAGGCAAGCCCCGCAAGTAAGCCCTTCGAGACGAACTTTGCTCTCGCGAAGAAAGAGGTGGCCTTCTTGAGTACAAGCAATAGGCTTTACGATTGGATCCGCGAAATCCGATTTGGATATCGACCAGTCTCGCTCGTGTTCGTTCTCAGCTTTGCGTTGCTTGCGCAGCTTTCCGGCCAGGCTCCTTCACGACGCAACGCCGGCGGGCGTCCGGTGCACGACGAAGCGGAGCGCGCCGCGCGCTGGAAAACGGTTGTTATGTCCTACGATCGCACAGGGCTAAGCTCACGCGAGCAGCAGATGGTGGCAAAGCTGGCCGATGCCTGCCGGTTAATGGACGAGTTGTACTGGCATCAGAGTGATTTGGGCGGATGGTCAGTTTATCGCGCGACGCAGAGCCCGGTGCTTGCCAAACTCTTTGGCGTCATGGGCAGCCGCTGGGATCTGTTGGATGATAATTTTCCGTTTCTCGGCGAGGAGCCTATGCCCCCCGGCCACGAGTTGTATCCGTATGGACTGAACCGGGAGCAGATTGATCACTTTGCTGCAGCGCATCCCGAGATGAAGGATGTGCTCTTCGATGAACACACTGTTGTGCGAGGCACGCCAGACCATTTGACGGCCGTTCCATACCACGAGGCGTATGCACAGTGGCTTCGACCGATGGCAACGGATCTTCGCGCAGCGGCAGAGCTTTCGCCGGATCCGGCTTTTGCCAAATTCCTCCGATTGCGCGCGGATGCGCTGCTCTCAGACGACTACTATGCCAGCGACATCGCGTGGCTCGATCTAAAGAATCCGAAAGTGGATTTGATTTTCGCACCGTACGAGACTTATCTGGACAACTTGCTCGGTGTGAAGACCTCCTATGGGGGGGCAATTTTGGTTCGCGACCAGGAACAAAGCCGCAAGCTGGATCTTTATCAGGCGAACGAAGCAGCCATGCAGCAAGCGCTGCCATTGCCCGATGCGGACAAACCATCGAAGGAGGGCCAGGCCACGCCGATGGAGGTAGTCGAATCGCCGCTTCGCGCAGGCGATCTACGGTACGGCTACCAGGCGGTTGCCGACAATCTGCCCAACGATGCGCGCATTCATGCGGAGAAGGGAACGAAGAAGATCTTCTTCAGGAACTTAATGGATGCCCGCGTGAATGAGGTGATTCTGCCCATCGCAGCGAAGATGCTGACGCCCGCGCAGGTCAACGATGTTACTGCGGACGGGTATCTGACCTTCGTGATTCTGCACGAGATTTCGCACGGACTTGGGCCTGCATACGCGCACATTGACGGCAAGCAGGTGGATATTCGCGAGGCCATCGGCGGGTCTTTTGGCGGACTCGAAGAGGCCAAGGCCGACGTCACTGGCATCTTCCTTGCCAAATGGCTGGTCGATCAAAAGATTCTGCCGGACAGTATGCTGGACAAGATTTACGGCTCGTATGTGGGCGGTATCCTTCGCACCCTGCGGTTCGGTACAGGCGAAGCTCATGGCCGTGCCGAATTAATGGAGTTCAATTATTTGCTGGAGCAAGGCGCTCTGCGGCAAGGTGCCGACGGCCGATACGCCGTCGATTACATGGCGATGCCGGGCGCGATTGCAAGCCTGGTTGAGAAGCTGCTCGCATTCGAAGCCCAGGGCGACCGAGCCGGCGCTGAAGCGTGGTTTGCCAAGTATGACTTGATGCCGGCGTCGCTGACGACCGCGCTGGAAGCGACCAAGGACATTCCGGTAGACATTGCGCCTGATTTCGAACTTACCCGCGAGACGCGACAGTTGAACAAAGTCGTCTCTGCAAAGCAGCCTGCGCTGATGCCCCATCATCACGATGCCGCGCACCAGCTTCCCGGTACGATCATCGTTCCGGCATCCGACTTCTTTGCCACGATTCCAGCCGGCGACAGCAACGATGGACGCTTTCCCGCTGGAGAATGGTTCTTCAACAACGACACGATCAACATGAGCGTGGCCGACGATGTGACGGCGAAGGCGCCGGTGAAAGAAGCCGGCATCTACCATCTTTTCGTGCGCAGCATCGGCACAGCATCAAGCTCGTTCCGCGTCACAATCGATGGAAAGGAGGACGTGAGCACATACGGCCAAGGTACTCTCGCCTGGCAGCGTGGCGGCGATTTCGCGCTCAAGCCCGGAACAGCGGAGATCCGCCTGACATCCATTGTGCCGAGACCGTCGTTGAATGTCCTTGTGCTGACAAAGAACGCGAAGTTCAAGGAAGACGATTTGAAGGATCTGGAGCTTCCGCCGGAGGTGAAGCTGCTGCATGAGTACCACATTGAACCGTCGAACATTGTGAAATTCGGTGATGTGGACGGCAGCGGTAAATTCGCCATCCTCGACATCACCAACGATTACTCCGCCATCATGTATGCGAATGATGGGCACGAGCTGTGGCGTTGGAAGGCGCCGGCCCAGGATGCGCGCCTGCGTGGCGAGTTTGAGGCACCGGGCATTCTATGGGATTTTCATCACACTGGGCGCGACGAGCTGGCGCATTGGCGCATGATCGACAACAAGGAGTGGCTGGTACTTTGCGATGGCCGCACCGGCGAGATCCTTAAAAAGGTGCCGTGGCCCGCGCCGCCGATGCCGCATGTGTATAACAACTACCGAATGGCGGTGGCAAAGTTTCACAAGGACTCCGATGGACCCGACACGCTGCTGGTGCTCAGCGATACCGGCGGCTTAATCAGCCTGACAGCATACGACCAGGATCTAAATCAGGTGTGGCAACATAGCGAGCATCGCGACAAGGATTATTTTGGCCACTACATTTATCCCTACGATGTGAACGGCGATGGGATCGATGAAGTCTTCATCAGCCACCTCTGCCTGGATGCGAATGGAAACGAGGTGTGGAACAATGCCAAGTATTTTGAGAAGAACAACGATCATATGGACGCCATGGAGTTCTTCGACATCAATGGCGATGGCAAGCCGGAACTGTTGACCAGTCAGAGCGACGTGGGCACGCTGGCATATAACGCGCGAGACGGGGAAATTCTGTGGCAAAACCTCTCCGACCACTCGCAGCAGATTACCGCCGGCTACATTCTCGGCGACTCTTCCACGCCGCAAGTCATCACCAACGGCCGAACCTACATACCCATGACGAGACCACCTGGAGCCACTCCGGGACAAGGACCGATGAGAATCGCGGTGCCCCCCGGTGAAATCGGCGTTGGCGGCGGACTGGGTGCGCAACTCTACTGGTTTGACAATCGGGGCAAGCTGCTGGAAACGTGGCCGGCTCATCCGTTGAACGGCAATCCCAATTTTGTGCGCGGCGACTGGTACGGCACCGGCAAACGCACGTATTTCTGGTACCGCTTCAAGCTTGAGCCAGACGGCAATGCTACGCTCTTCTTCAAAGGCGAGGTCTACCACATGTTCGACTTCGATCACACGGGTGCGGAACAGGTGATTACTCTCGACGGCGGGACTCTGCGTGTCTATGGAAACGCCAATGTTGTGCCTCACCCCGTCAAGCGCAATGCAGAGTATCGGCGGACGATTGCCAACCATACACACTATTGACTTATCGCACACCGTGGCTCGAAAAGGCGGCGGAGCCTAAGGAGAACGATGAGTAGATGATGGCCGTGAAGTCGCAATCATCCATCCCGATTCGCAGCTGGTTTTTTCCTGACGATCATCCTTCGGCCGGTCCCGTCAGAAGTTGTGGAACCAAGCTCGATAAGCCATCTGCCAGATTCACCGGCTTTGCGACGAGCTGAACCGTCGCCGATTTGAGGCCGGAACGGCTGGCGGTGATGGCAATTGTCCCGGCATGCAGAGTCGAACGCACGAATACGCGGTTGATGCCGCATTCGGTATTCAAATTCAGATTGTTTGTCGAATCGATCTTGCCGCTGTTATAGCCGCCGCGCCAAATGCCGGGTCCCGAGATTGTAAAGTCAACTCGTGCGTCATCGGTCGGGCAGCGTTGGCCCTTCGCATCGACGATCTCAAAATCGATGAATGCCGCGTCTTGCCCGTCGGCCTGGAGTCCTTGGGGGCCGACCGTCGACGTAAGCCTGATCGCTACGGGAGGGCCGACCGTGCTGAGTTCCTGTGCGGCTGCCGCTTTACCGGCGTTCCTGCCCACTGCCTTGAGGGTCCCGGGCACAAAGGCGATATCGGAGAACGCGAAGACGAAGCCGTTTTCCGGCTTCGAATTCATGCCCAACGACTTTCCGTTGAGAAACAGTTCCACGGAGTCGGTGTTCGCAACAATGTAGACGGTTTTTAATGTCTTCTGCGCGGGTTGGGCAGGGATCGCCGGCAGGTCAGGAATCGGAGGACGGCCAGCCGCCCCAGGCCGGCCCGGCACGGCGGGCTCTTCCGGATTGGCGGGTTGCTCCAGCGGATAACTCCAATGCCCAAGAATATGCAGGTCCGGCTTGTCGCTCTGCATAACGCGATGAGCGAAATAGATCTCCTTGGGCAGACGCACCGCATCCACTTTGCCGCTCACGCGGCATACTTCGCTCGAATCCTGACGCCCGTCGGCGTCGGAATCCGAGAAATAAATCGAAGCGTACCCGGACCACTTCGAGTGAGCCGGATCGGGATTGGAGATACGGTTCTGCCAATACGCCCAGTAACGTTCGATGCCGGCCAGCGCGAAGCTCTCCGAAGTGAAGAGATACCGCGACCGATTTCTCCACGTGTCGTTGGGGCCCTTCTTCGCTTTGTAGTAAGGCGGCGAGTCATCGTCCCAGAAGCGGCGCGCACCTTCCTCGCGGAAATCCTCGGCTTCGACCAGCGGCGCGCGGTCGCGGCGGTAGGCGGTATAACCGCGGAACATGTCATTGGGTCCCGTCAACGAATCCGTCTTTGGATCCTGGCCGATCATCACTCCGTAATATTCCGCGATGGGCGTGAGCGCTGCGTTAGCGGCGAGATCGTCGTTGTCGCGATAGCCCATCACGCGCCCGCCGTACGGATCCCACTGCTTGCGCAGCGCGACCATCTGCTCCATTTCTTCCGGCGTAACAATCGTGTTGCCCGACTCCCAGAAGAGAATACTGGGGTTGTTGCGGAAGTAGATGATCGAATCGCGCATGACTTCGAGACGCTGCTCCCACTGACGTCCTGTGACCTCGCGCTCCTTGTCGCCCGCCGGACAAACCTGGATGATGCCGTAACGGGCCAGTGCGTCCGCGTCCACCTTCTGGGGGGAGATGTGCATCCAACGCATGTAATTGCCGTGGCATTCGCGAATAAGTTTGGCGTTATAGTCGTGCAGCCAGTCCGGAGTGGCCCCGCCGAGGCCCGCCCATTCGTCGCTGGAGCGCTGTGCGAAGCCTTTCAGGTAGACAAACTTTTCATTGAGATAGACACCGCCGGTTCCTGCGCCGCCTTTGAATTCTGTTTTGCGAAATCCGGAGACGGTCTTCTCGACGTCGACAACTCTCCCGCCAATTTTGAGGATCGTGTACACGTTGTAGAGGTAAGGATCCTCGGTGCTCCAGAAGCGCGTGCTCCTGAGCGCGCCGGACGCGGTCAACGACTTCGTTTCTCCATTTGCGATGGCCACCGGATCGCTCTCGAACCGTGCGCGGATCTGCCCGCGGTGGTCGACGATCACTACAGAGAGACTCACAGCGGCGCGCTCGCCCGAATCGTTGAGGACCTCGGAGTCGACGGTGATGTCAGCCGTCTTCTTCGGGATATCGAAGTTGGCAGCATGCACGTAAATGCCGCTGGACTCGAGACCGTAATAGAGCGGCAATGTCTGGTGGATCTTGCCGGTGACGTGCAGCCACACATGCCGGTTGATGCCGCCATGGTCAGGATTGAAATCGTTCGCATTCCATTCAAACGGAGTCCCAGTAGCGCGTTCCTTGTAGTCTGTGCGGTTGTCCACTTTCACTGCCAGCACATTCTCCTCGGACCCGAAACGCACTGCATCGCTGATGTCGACGCCGTAGGCGGTAATTCCGTTCTCATACAAGCCGACCGCTTTCACATTAAGAAAAATTT
>Ga0224554_1001183_pt1 | contig 17382 bp, 13 predicted proteins | sample 714S22024metaG_FD_180666 | JGI IMG/M metagenome (GOLD analysis project Ga0224554, IMG submission 180666) | Peat soil microbial communities from Stordalen Mire, Sweden - 717 S2 20-24 | ecosystem: Environmental > Terrestrial > Soil > Wetlands > Peat | place: Sweden: Norrbotten County, Stordalen...
TAGCTGCCCTTCGAATCGCCGTAGAGCATCTGGTTCTTGGTGTAGCGGTTGAAGCTGAAGCCGAACTTGAACTGATGCTTGCCGCTGGAGTAGGAGACGTCCACCTTAGGAGAATAGTCCTGGGCCGCATTGTGGTAGGGCTCGGTGGCTGTGTCTTCCGATTTTCCCAGGGTGCTGCCGAAGTTCATGCCGGGCCAGATCTTCCGGCCGATGGTATAAGCCGTCACAACCGGAGCAACGGTCCAGGTAGACGGCAGGAAGGTGTTCGCGCTGGGCTTGATGTCGGCTCCGTTGCCGTCATAGTTCATGCTGACTTCCAGCAGCAGGTTGGGCTTGATGGCGCCGGTCAACTTGGCGGTAGCGCTATGAGCCGGCGAGGCGAGAATGCTGGTGAGGGTGTTGTAATTGCATCCGCACCAGCCGAGTTCAGGCTGGCCGTAGTTCTGATTCTGATGGTCGCCGATGTAGTGAACCAGGAGCGCCCACTTATCGTTGAAGTTGTAATCGCCGCGCACGACGGTGTCTTCCACACTTTGCGGAAGCGGTACGCTGGCCACGTTATAGTCGGTGCTTCCAACGTTCGCCTTAGGCAGAATGCCCGAGGTGAGGTAAATAACCGCGTTGGGATCGAACAGCGACTGAGGAATCACGTTGTTCGGGAAAGGCTGCCCAGGGACCAGACCCAGTGGCTCCAATTTGTGGATGTAGTAGTCCGAGCTGGTCGGGACGTTTGGAACCACCAGGCCGGTAATTTTCTGAGCAGCAGCGTACGTGGGGAGCACATACGGGAGGCCGGTTACCCCGCCGACGGTCTTGATGTTGCCGGAGCTGGGAACATCCAATGGGTCGATCGTTTGGTTGTTGCTGGTAGCCACGGCGGACGTCTTGCGCCACTCCTGGTTGAAGAAGAAGAAGCCGTGGTTCTTGTTGGTGTTGTAGACGTTCGGAATGTAGATCGGGCCGCCTACATTGAAGCCGTAGATGTTGTAGTGCGTTGCCGGCCGGGGATTGTTGGCGCCGTTGTACTTGTTGAAGAATGCGTTGGCGTTGTAGGCGGTGGCGCGATTAAATTCCCATGCCGAGCCGTGGAAGTCCCGCGTGCCGCTCTTCAGCGACATGCTGATGGTGGCGCCGGAGGAGATGCCGTAGTCGGGAGGATAGTTCGAGGTCATCATCTGGAACTCAGCGATGGCGTCCTGTGAAGGCTGAATCTGCGTGCCGCCGCCGCCGCCGCGGTCATCCGACTCGCCGCCGTCGATCAGCCAGATGTTGTGGGCCTCGCGCAGGCCGTTGAATTCGATACTAAAGTTGGCGCCAAACGCTCCGAGGGAGTTGCTGTCCGGCAGCTCAGAGCTGACGCCCATGCCAAGAGCCGCCAGATTCACTAAGTTGCGGTTCTCAGTGGCGAGGGAGGTGATATCTTCTGCGGTGATCAGTGTGCTGACCACGTTCGAGTCTGTCTGAACGGTCAGGGCGTCGGCTTCTACCGTGACCGTCGTCGACCCGGCGCCGACAGACAGCCTGACGTCAGCACGGAACGTTCCCGAGACGTTGACCACGATGTCGTTTTGCGTGTATGTCTTGAAGCCCGCGGCTGCGATCTTCAGGTTGTAATTGCCGGGGTTCAACCCGGCAAAGTCGTACAAGCCGGTGGACCCGCTGGTGGCCTCGCGCGTGTACGCTGTGGACGGATCGGTGAGCACGACGCTCGCTCCCGAAACCACCGCCCCAGTTGTGTCCGTAACGATGCCCGTCAGCTCTGAGTTGGCTTGCGCGAATCCCCGGATGCTTCCGAATGTGAGGAGCAACGCGAGCCCGATGAGCCAGGTAGTTGTCTTTCTCATTTTTGGTGCCTCCCAATAGAATTGGTGTTTGCTGTTGGCATTTCATGCAGGCTTAGACGGCCCGCCTAGGTGCGCCAACACCCTAGGCCACCGAAAGACGGCTGTCAAGGACTTTTCTTGTTTAATTAAACGTTTAAGCAGAAAGCGCGTGCAGATTCTCCGCGGCACGGAGGTGAAGGTATTCTCATCCCATTGATGGAGATGGGTTTACATCATTTGGCCCCCCCAAGAAACGCACCAGGCAGGCAGACGGTGCCATCTTGATTACTTTCGTGTGATCTCGCTCACATTGGGGTGAATCGCTTCACTGAAAGGATTAAGTGAGTCTCCTGACTGGGTGGGCAAGATGCCCCCGTAGGGTAGCGCCGCCGGGCTCTGGAAGTCCCCTCTGGCTGGCCTCTTCGGCCGTCTCTATTGCGCTTCGAGAGAGCCGGAAACGGCAGGCGGTGGAGCTGCTGTTATATGCTCTCTGTGCGGCCAGCTATCGATTGTGGCGATCGCCGGTACGCCGCCGGGAAAGGCCACCGTCCGGGCGCGGAGACATCCCGACGGCAAGCTCGGGACCTTCCTCCATGCCTGCCCAGATCGCCATTGAGGCTTTCGTGGTCTTTCGGGCGGCTCTTTGACCGATTCCGGCGGCCGCAGGCATTTGGTGCATTTTCAGCCTCTGTGACGATGAGAGGCGCGTGGTGGGTCATGGTTAAGCCGATTGATTCCGGTCTCGCATTTGCATCCGGTACCCGGTATTGGATGGCTGGAGGAGACAAACCTCGTCGGCGAACTTCGCGAGCAAGCTGCGCGATTCTGGCGCTGGTTCTGATCCCAATTTCCAAGTCGAGCGCTCAGCAGACCTCTTCGGCAGCAACCGGGCCGTCGATGCCGTCGACACAGCAGCAGCCGGAAGGAACCGAACGGCCCATCAGTGGAATGGCCAATGCCGGTCCTCAGGCGGCTCACTACGATAGCGAGCACCGGCCGATCACCGCGGGAGGATTCGTCAAGAGCGGGCCGATCATATTTCAGGATGTGGCGGCGGCGGCCGGGCTGACGAAGTGGCATCACACCGCAGGCACGCGGGAAAAGAGGCTGATCCTGGAGGCGAAGGGGCCGGGCGTGTGCCTGATCGACTACGACAACGACGGCTGGCTCGACATCTACCTGGTGAACGGCTCGACCTACGATGCGCTGGCGGGCAAGGCCGAGCCGCCGCGCGCCGCACTGTTTCATAACAATCATGATGGAACATTCACTGATGTGACCGAAAGCGCGGGTGTTGCAAACGAACGTTGGGGGATGGGATGCGCGGTCGGTGACTACGACAACGACGGCTGGCCCGACCTCTACGTGACCAATTACGGGAAGAACAGGCTCTATCACAACAACCATGACGGAACCTTCACCGACGTTGCCGAAAAGGCCGGCGTGAACCTCGGGACGTGGTCGACCGGCGCGACATTCGGAGATTATGACGGCGATGGGCGCCTGGACCTGTTCGTGGCTGGTTACCTTCAAATCAATCTCGACGATCCTCCCATTTCTGGAGCGAAATCCGTTGGCTACGGCGTGTGCCAGTACCGCGCCGTGCAGGTGATGTGTGGGCCGCGCGGCCTGCTGGGCGAGCACGACCATCTCTTCCACAACAATGGAGACGGGACTTTCACCGACGTGAGCAAGAAGCTAGGCGTCGATGATCCAGCCGGATACTACGGCCTCGGCGCATTGTTTGCCGATGTGAATAACGATGGCAAACCGGACCTGCTCGTCGCAAACGATACAACTCCGAACTACCTGTACATCAACAAGGGAGATGGAACCTTTGTGGAGGAAGGCTACCAGCGCGGCTACGCGCTGAACAAAGACGGCCGCGAAATTTCAAATATGGGAATCGCGGCGGGGGATTACGAAAACAACGGCCATCTGTCGATTGTGAACACCGATTTTGCCGACGATTACAACGTGCTCTTTCAGAACGATGGAAGCGGGTATTTCACCGATGTCAGTTCGAGTGCCGGGATTGCCGAGTCCTCAATTCCCTTCGTCGGCTTTGCCGACGGTTTTCTCGACTACGACAACGACGGATGGAAGGACCTTCTGATTGTGAATGGCCACGTCTATCCGCAGGCGGACCAGCACCCGGAATGGGGGCAGAGCTACGCGCAGCGGATGCTTCTCTATCACAATCTGCACAATGGCAAGTTTGAGCTGGTGCCTGCGGTTGAGGGGACTGGCCTTTCCGTGCTCACGGTCGGACGCGGCGCTGCATTTGGCGATATTTTTAATGACGGCAAAATTGACGTAGTCGTCAACGGCATGGATGGGGTTCCCGTCCTGCTGCGCAACGTCAATCCCGACCATCATCACTGGGTGGAGCTGAAACTCGTTGGCGGCCCAAAGGGCCCGCGCGATGCGGTTGGAGCTACCGTCTACCTGAAGGCGGCCGGTATGCGCCAGCGAGGCGATGTCCTCAGCGGCGGCAGCTATCTTTCGTCGAACGACATGCGCGTCCACTTCGGTCTGGGCGATACGGCATCGGTCGATGGGATCGAGATCCATTGGCCGAGCGGCAAGATTGAACAACTCAAGATCGGATCGGTGGACCGCATCTTCACAGTTGAAGAAGGAAAGGGTGTGACTGGCGAGTTCTGCAATCGCTGCGCGCAGAGCAGTCAGCAATCGCCGGGTAAGAAATGAACCGGAGTCGGTATTGATTGTTGGGGTCGTTGCCGACGGCGCGACATGCGCCACGCGCAAGGCGTGAGGAGCGCAAGCGACGCGAGCCTTGAGGCGAAATCCTGAGTGAAGCGAAGGATCGTGCTCTGCTTGTCAGCACTTCACCTGTGTGAGCGAAAAGCGAGCGGCTGCTCCAATCTGGGTCCGCCTCCGCAAAACGCTCCGGCGCGACAGCCTTCGCCCGGGTCTTTCCCGATCACTTTTATCCGGTAGGGAACTGGCTTGCCGAGCCGTAGCCCGCTGCAAGCGGGCGAAGGCTGGTGGCGGAGGGCAGGATCGAACTGCCGACCTTGGGGTTATGAATCCCACGCTCTAACCAACTGAGCTACTCCGCCGGGAGGGAGCGCTGGCCCATCAACTGCGCTCAGCAGCGCCAAATTCGATGATAAGGGGGCGAGAATAGCAGGTCAAACAAAGCGCACCCGCTCTTCCTGCAACAATTCCTCTGCACGATTCGCCGGATGCCCCAGGTCCCTCGCATTTGGGGACCTGGGATAGCACAGCCCCCAGGTGTAGCCCCGGTCTCCTGACCGGCTGGAGCGTGGGCCTCCGGCCCGCGCTGCGCACCGTTCCCACTCCCTATTCCCTCCGCCCTGTTTTTTCGGTCCCTTGTTCCCTTGTTCCCTCGGTCCCTGCTTTCGGTACACTCGTCTCCATGAGCCCCCTCCGCATTGCGGCCGTGATTCCCGCGCGGCTTGGTTCCACGCGCATGTCGCGCAAGGTGCTGCGCCCCATTGCCGGGCGGCCCATGGTGGAGTGGGTGTGGCGCGCGGCCAGTGCCAGCGGCCTGATGGACCCGGTGGTGGTCGCCACAGATGCGGATGAAGTCGCCGAGGCATGCCGCGCACGGTCAATTCCTGTCGTGATGACCTCGCCCAGTTGCCCCAGCGGATCGGACAGGGTGAGGGATGTCGCCCGCCAGCTCGCGGCCGACATCTACGTCAATATTCAGGGCGACGAGCCGACCCTCACGCCCGATTTCTTTCCCCCGCTGCTCGAACTCTTCCGGCGGCCCGAGGTTGAGGTCTCCACGCTGGCGGTGCGCTGCCCTCCGCACGAGTTCACCAATCCGAACGCGGTGAAGGTAGTCACGGCGCTCGACGGACGCGCGCTTTATTTTTCACGCGCGACCATCCCCTTTGACCGCGACGCTACGGGCTTCGCCGGTTATCGCAAGCATCTCGGCATCTATGCCTATCGCAAGGCCGCGCTGGAGCGGTTTGCCACGCTGCCACCCTCGCCGCTTGAAAAGCTCGAGCGTCTCGAGCAGTTGCGTCTGCTTGAAAATGGAATTGCCATCTATGTGGCGGAGGCGCCGAGAGACACGATTGGCGTGGATACGGAGGAGGATCTGGCGCGGGCGGAGGCGATGCTTCGAGTTGATGAGGGCCAAGGCAAGACGTAGCAGGGAAAATGAATTGCAAGCAAGAATCGGAGTGCGGCTGCGGCGCTGATCGGCGACGATGAGGTTCATGAGGAGCAATCCGCAAATCGCACCCATCAGTTCTCGCAAAGATTTGGTCGGCAATGTCTTCGCCGGCGACGGATTGACGATGACTCCGTTCACAAACTCACGCAGAGTCCCAGCCTCGACCCTCGATTCCGATGCTGCCTGGAAACAGCTCGCGGCCCGCGATCCGCAGGCTCGCTTCCTCTACGGCGTGACGACCACGGGCGTGTTCTGCCGGCCGAGCTGCGCAAGCCGCAGGCCGCTGCGCGCAAACGTACGCTTCTTCCGGACGGTCGCCGCCGCGCAGGCCGCCGGCTTTCGCCCGTGCCAGCGCTGCCGTCCCACCATTGCATGGAGCGGGCCTTTGGATGAGATTCGTGCGTATATCGAGGCGCACCTTGACCGGCCAGTGCGTCTCGAAGAGTTGGGGCGCGTCGCTGGTTTAAGTCCGTTCACCGTGCAGCGCCTCTTCAAGCGCGAGATGGGTGTGAGCCCGCTGCAATATCAACGCGCGATGCGCGCGGGACGGTTGCGCGGCGCGCTGAAGCAGGGAGAGAGCGTGACCGATGCCATCTACTCCGCCGGATTCGGATCGTCGAGCCGCGCCTACGAAGGAAACCAGTTGGGCATGACGCCTGCGCGGTTTGCCCAGGGCGGCAAAGGCGAGCAGATAGGATTTGCCTCAGCGCGCACGCCCTTCGGCTGGATGGTTGTAGGAGCGACGGAGAGGGGATTGTGCTGGCTCTCGCTGGCGGCCACGAAGGCTGAGGCCGAGGCGAACCTGCGAAGCGAGTTTCCCGCAGCCGGACTGCGCCGCGATCCCGCACTTTTGCACCTTGTGGAGACAGCGCTCCAAGGCGTGCGCGATGGGAACGACCTGACAGTAAACCGGGGCCGAACAGATGCCCTCGACTTGCGCGGGACAGTCTTTCAACTTCGCGTGTGGCAGGCGCTCCGCAAAATTCCGCGGGGCGAAACGCGCAGCTACAGCCAATTGGCGCGCGAGTTGGGCGATCCCAAAGCCACGCGCGCCGTGGCTCGGGCTTGCGCTACGAATCGCGTGGCGCTGCTGGTGCCGTGCCATCGCGTCGTGGGCGCTGATGGCTCGCTCACCGGCTACCGCTGGGGCGTAGAGCGCAAGCGGCAGTTGCTCAAAGCAGAATCGACCGCAAGAAACAGTTGCTGAAAGCTGAGCGAGCCTGAGCGATCGAATCTCATGCCCGCATCGGTGGACAGTGCGCGCGTAGCTGTACAGATCTTCAGCCGGTATAGCCGCCGGAGGCATAGACGGTCTGACCGCTGAGCCAACCGGAATCCTCTGAGGCCAGGAAAGCCGCGACCTCGGCGATGTCTCGCGGTTGGCCGATGCGGCCAAGCGGCGTATCAGCGGCAGCTTGCTTTTGAAATTCGCTGCCAATGAAGCCTGCACTGTGCGTGCCTTCGGTTTCGATCAGACCCGGATTGAGAGCATTGACGCGAATCTTTTTGGGGCCGAGCTCCTTGGCAAGCGAGCTGGTGATGGTGTTGACTGCGCCTTTGGTAGCGCTGTAAACCGCGGCATTCGCGAATCCCGAGGCCACAACCGAGCCAATGTTGATGATGCTTCCGCCGGCAGGATTGAATTGCTCGACGGCAGCTTTGGTGGTCAGAAGCAAGCCGAGAACGTTGAGGTCGAACAGCTTGTGGAAGTGCTGAGGCGTGATCTGATCAAGCGGACCGAACTCGTAAATGCCGGCGTTGTTGACCAGAATGTCGATGGGGCCAAGCTGCTTGGCTACGGCCTTTACAAACGGACCCACCGAGTCGGGATTCGAGAGGTCGGCTTGAAAGGCGACGGCCCTGCCGCCGGCGGCTTCAATCTCACCGACGACCTTTTCAGCGCCCGCCTTGCTGCCCGAGTAGTTGACTGCCACAGCCGCGCCGCGCGCCGCCAACTCGCGGGCGATGGCTGCTCCGATTCCTTTGGATGCGCCGGTAACCAGCGCCACTTTGCCTTGAAGATTCGTCATTTGTCTGCTCCCTCACCGAAACGCCATCGATTCGACATTTCGATAACTGTCGAATTGATTCAGGGGGCGCAAGAATGGATTCAGAAGGTTTGTGGAAATGTTCTTGCGCGGCTTTAGCGGCCGTTGCTGGCCGCTGGTTCGAGGGCGGCCAAACCGGCAGCCAGGGAAGCGAGAACCCCAGCGCGCAGAGAGAGATAGTGGAATTTGCCCTCGCGGCGCACTGCGATGAGCCCGGCCGTTTCCAGCTCCTTGATGTGGTGGGAGAGCGTGGCGGCGGAGATGGGTAACGCGGTGAGAGCCTGGGAGCAGCCGAGCGGGCAGCCGGCCTTGGCGATGTGCTGCAGGAGCTCGAAACGCCGCGGATCGGCGAGCGCCTTCAGAATGAGAGCGCGTTGCATGCGATTCATGCGCGCGGGCTTTGCCGCTTCCGTTGCTCGCGCGGCCTTTCGAGAGTTTGCCATCGATTCCGCTCTTTCGAATGCAGGTTGCAACCACTTTAGATCGAATCAGAACGGATTCGATTCAGCGGTGGTCAATCCAGGAAGTAACCGCGCCAGGAAGTAACCGCGAAGCGTCAGGAGTGAGGAGAGTCCGCCCGCCGATCGCAAAAAGAAAGAGGGCGAGCAAAATGCCCGCCCTCTTTCAGCAAGTCCGGTTTGTTCGGTCGACTCCAAAGGAACCGTAGTTGTTCCTAGTGGCAGCCGCCGGCCAGTTTTCCTCCCGCCAGATCTGGGGTCTTGAGCAGGTCTGGAATCTTGCTGGTTAGTGTTGGCGGCTCATAGTTGAAGAAGACTCCAGAGCACGCGATATTTCCATTCAGATGGAAGAGCGCGTAGGTTCCCACTGCCCCGCCGCTGTAACTTGTTTTTGTGCCCGTTATGCCGTTTCCTGACTTCAGCAGAGTTCCGCCGGATTCGAGCGCTTTGAGCGACAGAACATACCAGACGCCGTTTGCCCCGGAGCGGGCGTCGGGCGAAGCCGCGTCGATTTCCTGCGCCAGGCCGTCGGCTCTGAGCACCGCACTGAGATGCGAGATCACCGGCGTCTGCGCTTGAGGAGGCGCACCCGCCGGTGGCTGGGGCACGTCAAAAATATCGGGCTCGGTGAGCGATTTCAGGAAGCTATCGATTGCCGCGGTAATTGCGTGCTTGTCGGCCTCCGCGTGCGCGTCTGCTTCTCCAGTCCCTGCTGCACCAGGTTCGGCGGCCGGTGCCGCGTCGGCATTTCCCTTCGGAGCAACGCAGTCGCGCGATTTAATGAGCGCAACATACTTAGTCAGAAACGGGGAGTGATTCGCGTCGATCGCGGTCAGCGAATACGGCATATAGTTGTCCGGGATCACGACATCGATCCCCAGTGCTCTCAGGTGGCCTGCCACGTCGTCGACAAGCGTTTGATCCAGAATGTTACCTTCCAGTGGTTTTGTTTCCGCGGTTGCGCTGAGCAGCGATGCCGCGAATTCAGCTGCCTGGCTCTCCGGGAACATCGACATAATCGTGCCGCCCAGAGTCGTGGCTGCTCTTGTTCCCGCACCTGGAGCGCAATAATGATTGGCGCGCAGGGTGAGCATGTCCATGGTGGAAACGTCCGTGCGCCAGAGCTGGAATTCAGAGAGCGCGCTCGAATCCCCTGCGATGACGACCACGCCTACCGGCGGACCAGTAATTGCCTGCGGGTTGCAACCGGAGTCGGCTGCGCCCACGTTGCGTCCGATGCCGCAGCTGAGTGCAGTGGCTTCGGAGTCCATCGCGGTGTAGGTCAGCATCTCCGACTCGATGGCAAATCCTTCTGGATTCGCGGTGCTGGCGTTACCTCCCGGCGGTGTGGTAGAACTCGACGCCGATCCCTTCGAGGACTGTGCGGAGCCTTTCTTCGAGGACACGCCAAAGGCCGCCGCACCCAATGTCAAGAGTGCGCAGAAAACAACCACTGGGCTCCGCATGGGCCCCAAAAACCTGAGTACCTTAATCATGTCGAACCTCCATTTTCTTTTTGGGGGACCTGGATCTTTGGATGGAGCCTGAACGACGTGATGCTCGTCTCTAAGCCGTTGTCCGGGGATTCCGCTGATCGAACCCGATCATACCATTTTTCCGCGAACAGATAGAGAAGAATCAGACGTGCGGCACAATCCTCATTTGCAGGTGACGCTGGATGCCCAGCTTAAGTTTCATGGTGCCGCTGTTCACGAACGCCCCAGCGGATCAACACGGCTACTCGCGGCAAGGATTGTCGCGAATGTTTGCTTCCCGGTCTCAATTCTTCTTGTCTGCCACAACCAGCAGCGTTTGAAACTGCGGCGTCTCCGGCTCCTTATCGACCGCCGTGGCCTCAACGTTAACGAAGCCGACATTCTGCAGCATGGATTCGAGATCCGCTTCGCCGAAGCCGAGCCACTCGTCGGCGTAAAGCTCGCGCGCCTCCTCAAAGCGGTGACGAACGAGATCGAGAATTACGATGCGGCCGCCGGCGACGAGAATTCGGGCAGCCTCGGCCAGCGCGCGCTCGGGGTGCAGAGCGTGATGCAACGATTGCGAGAAGAACACCAGATCGACTTCGCCATCACCAATGGGAATCTCTTCCATGTCGCCGAGCCGGTAGTCGACGTTTTTCACGCCGTGGCGGAGAGCCTGTTCGCGGCCCACCTCGATCATCCTCGCTGAGCTGTCAACAGCGATCACTTTCTTTGCCCGCTGAGCAAGCAGCAATGCGGAAGCACCCTCGCCCGCGCCGAGATCGGCAACAACGAGCGGCGGCATCAGGAGTAGCAGCGCCTCGGCCAGGCTCTTCCACGATTTGCCGGGAACGTAATCCTTGCCCAGGCGGCCGGCCACGCTGTCAAAGAATGCTTGCGTTTTGTCCTGGCGCTTGCGCAGCACGCGGCGCATGGCGGCCTGGTCTGGAGCGGCCTCGGGGATCTCGTTCTTCGCTTTGTCGAGAATCTCGTCCAAAGGGCTGCCCCCCGCAGGGGCGGCAGGGGAAAAGCGATAGAGATTGCTTTTGCCGGTGCGGCGGTCTTCAACCAATTCCGCCTGCTTGAGCTGCGAAAGGTGGGTGGAGATGGTGCTCTGGCCCATCCCCAAAATCTCCTGGAGCTCGGCCACGGAAAGCTCCTCGCCCTTTAGAAGCAATAGGATACGCAGCCGATTGGGGTCGGCCACAATCCTTAACGTTTTGACGATTGACGCCATTGGAGAATTCTGCTACATATCAACATATCACGATACGACGATAAAAGGAGATCTGAATGGCAACCGCAACCCTCGAAGGAACGAAAATCGGCAAAGTCGGCGGCGAATACAAAGTGGCCGATCTGGGTTTGGCCGATTGGGGCCGCAAAGAAATCGTCATTGCCGAGCAGGAGATGCCGGGGTTGATGGCGATCCGCAACAAATACGCGGCGGAAAAGCCGCTCAACGGCGTGCGCGTGACCGGGTCGCTGCACATGACCATTCAGACGGCGGTTCTGATTGAGACTCTGGTGAGCCTGGGCGCGGAGGTGCGCTGGGCAAGCTGCAACATTTTTTCTACGCAGGACCACGCGGCGGCGGCGATCGCGGCGGCGGGCGTTCCGGTGTTCGCGTGGAAGGGTGAATCGCTCGAAGACTACTGGGAGTGCACCTATCGCGCGCTTACGCACAAGGGCGGCAAAGGGCCGGAGCTCATCGTCGACGACGGCGGCGATGCGACGTTGCTCATCCACAAAGGCTATGAGCTAGAAAATGGCGACAAGTGGGTTGACACGCCTTCAGGCAATCACGAGGAGCAGGTGATCAAGGACCTGCTGAAGAAGGTTTATGCCGAGGACAAGCAACACTGGCACAACGTGGTCAAGGATTGGCGGGGCGTCAGTGAGGAAACGACCACGGGCGTGCACCGGCTCTACAAGATGATGGAGCAGGGCAAGCTGCTGGTGCCGGCGATTAACGTCAACGACTCGGTGACGAAATCGAAGTTCGACAATCTCTACGGCTGCCGCGAGTCGCTGGCCGACGGCATCAAGCGCGCGACGGATGTGATGGTGGCGGGCAAGGTCGCGGTCATCTGTGGCTATGGCGACGTGGGCAAGGGCTCTTCGCACTCGCTGCGCGGAATGGGCGCGCGGGTTGTTGTCACGGAAATCGACCCAATCAATGCGCTGCAGGCGGCGATGGAAGGGTTTGAAGTCGCGCCGATTGAAGATACGCTGGGACGCGGCGACATCTATGTTTCCTGCACGGGCAACACCGACATCATCACGCTCGAGCACATGGAGAAGATGAAGGACCAGGCGATCGTATGTAACATCGGCCACTTCGACAACGAGATTCAAATCGACCGGCTGAACGAGGCGAAGGGCGTGACGAAGATCAACATCAAGCCGCAGGTGGACAAGTACACGTTCCCCGATGGGCATTCGATCTTCATTCTGGCAGAAGGGCGGCTGGTGAACCTGGGCTGCGCGACGGGCCATCCGAGCTTTGTGATGTCGAACAGCTTCGCCAACCAGACGCTGGCGCAGATCGACTTGTGGAAGAACCGCGACAGCTACAAGGTGAACGTGTACGTGCTGCCCAAGAAACTGGACGAGGAAGTGGCGCGGCTGCACCTGGAGAAGATCGGCGTGAAGCTGACCAAGCTCTCCAAGAAGCAGGCCGACTACATCGGCGTGCCGGTGGAAGGGCCGTACAAGGCGGAGAACTACAGGTACTAGTGGTCAGTCAGTGGTCGGAACGATCTCACCGCCCCATCCTTTTTCGCGCACGTTGTGATAGAGGATGGGGCTTCACTTTCAGGCCTGCAATGAGCAGGTAATCTACTTATGAATTCACCGCTCAGTTTTTCGTTCGAATTAGGTCCGCCGCGCACGCCTGAGGCCGCCGAAAAGTTGCCCGCAGTGATTGCGCGACTCGCCGAAGTCAAGCCGGACTATTTCTCAGTCACCTATGGGGCTGGAGGTTCTACGCAGGAGGGGACCTACGAGACCATCATGTCGGTGATTCGATTGACCGGCATTGACGCCGCACCGCATCTCACCTGCGTTGGCTCGACGCGCGCCCATGTGGCGGCACAACTCCGGCGCTACCGCGAGGCCGGCGTGAAACGCATTGTGGCGTTGCGCGGAGATCTGCCCGCGACGGCGATGAGCGCCGCCGCGCCGGGCGAGTTTCAATATGCCAACGAGCTGGTGAGCTTCATCCGCAAGGAGCACGGCGACGGATTCAAGATTGAAGTGGCCGCCTATCCTGAGATGCACCCCCAGGCTGCGAGGCCGAGCGAGGACTTCGAGTACTTCCGGCGCAAGGTGGAAGCGGGCGCGGATGCCGCGCTGACCCAGCTCTTCTACAACGCCGACGTATACTTCGACTTCATGGAGCGGTGCGAGAACGCGGGGATCAAAATCCCCATCGTTCCCGGAATCATGCCCATCACCAGCTACGCCAACACCCTGCGCTTCTGCTCGGGCTGCGGCGCGGACCTGCCGCGCTGGGTGCGCTTGCGCCTGGAGGAGCTTCAGGACGACAAGCCGGCCCTGCACGACTTCGGGCTCAGCGTGGTTACGCGGCTATGCAAGACGCTGCTCAGCAACGGCGCTCCTGGGCTGCATTTCTACACGATCAATCAGGCCGGGCCCACGCTGCGCTTGTGGCAGAATCTGCGCCTTGGCGTATCCCCTTAAGCGGGACTAAACTCTATACGGCACGGCGATCGATCGGACGCGAATTCTGGAATTGTTCCGGGCTCAACGAGGTGGGTAAGTGCGGCGTATTTTCCGGTGGCGCGTATTCCGCCTGAGCCTCGACCGAGGAAACTCGAATGGCAAATGACGCAAGCTCATCGCCCGATCCGGAGCGAGAAACACCCTTGTTGCTGGCTGTAAAGATCGGATTCATAGCTCTCTTTGTCGTCCTTGTTCTGCTGCTTGGGCTCAGCATGGTGCATCACCGCTTTTTTCAAGGTCAGCGAGTCCACCACAACGGGTCTGTTGGGCAATAGCGACAACTTGAAACGTGTCGAAAGCCAAGGCAGAGCTTTTCGTCCTTTCAAGATGTCCAAACAGGCGTCAATCCGGTTTAACCTTGGCGTGGAGGCAATCGACCGCATGCCGCACCATTGGATGTCACTCATCGCGCAGTACAGCAGTGTTGTCGGATTCATGATTGGGCTGCCCATTGTGGCGGGCACGTACTATGAGTCGCTCAGAGTGCGGCAAGAGGCACGGCGAGCGCTTGAAGGAACTCTGCACAGCGCCAACTGCCTGGAGTTCATCGCCGGGGATGGCACATGCATCAACCTGGTGCCGCTGGAGACGCTGCACTCGCTTCCTCGCGAGGGCGATGTGCTGCTGCTGCCGGGCGATGGCGTGGGCGCTGCGTCGGTGTTTCTGCCCGGAGCCTACCTGGTTGAGTCAATCGAACATATCTATACTCCGGCTGTGAGGAAGGGCGCGCGGCCGCACGAAGCGCGGCTGACAAAGGCCGTGGCGCGGGTGACTTCGCTCAATCCGGCGATGACGGCTGAATAGGCCACTAAATTCTAGCGGCTCTTGCGCCGGACAAACCGCTGCCAGAGCCGTGAAAACGCGTTATGCAGCAGGCGCGTCTGCTCGGCCTTGAGGGCTTGATAGGATCGTTCGACGTATCCATCGAAATCAGCCGGCCAGCCGATCATCGAGCGCCGCTCTGTGTAATCGCCCTCGGCCCATTTCGACAGCAGTGCTTTGTAGCCCACTACATGCGTGACAAAGTCGAGAAGGCATTTCGGCATCTGCTCTTCCACAATCAGGTGAGCATTGTCGATGATGATCTTTTCACGGACGTTGTTGAGGGGCATAAAAATAGTGGTCATCCACAAGACCCATTCCTTCAAATCCTCGTCGCGGATGGGATGGCACTGCGTCTTGCCCTGCTTTGCGAGCAGCGAGTTGTAGGCGATGTTGCCGGCCACCGTGGCCACATAAAGCGGGCCGTAGAACTCGTTGAGGCGCTGGTTCACCAGCCGCAGCCGGTCAGCGCGGCGGGCCATCATACGGCTGCTCATGAAAGTGACCAGGTAGCCGGCAAATGCCAGCACGACGGTGAACACGGCGGCGTTTTGCAGGCCAGCAGGCATCAAGATCGAGGACGGATCCATGGCGAAATTCCTCTACCCCGCCGGAAAGTATACGCGCGCGGCAGGCGATGGGACGGTGACGGCGGCTGCGCTGCCAGAGACCGGTTCCAATTTGTTACTTCGTGTGCCGGGCAGGAATAAGTTTTGCCGCTTCCGGGACGATTTTGATCTCGAACAGCATGGGCCAGAGCTTGCCGGTCACGAAGAGCCGGTCATGTGCGGAATCCCAGGCGATTCCGTTGAGCACTGCCTCCGGGTCTGAGCGCTGATTCTCCGGAAGCAGCCCGGCGAGATCGATCCAGCCGAGCACGCGGCCAGTGGACGGCGAAATGCGGACGATGCGGTCGGTGTGCCACACGTTGGCGTAGATCTCGCCGCGAACGTATTCCAACTCGTTCAATTGGGTCACCTGAACGCCGCGGTCTTTGACCACGATGTGGCGGACTTCGCGAAATGCATGCGGATCAAAAAAGCGTAATGTCGCGGTGCCGTCGCTCATGATCAGGTTTTTCCCATCCTCGGTGAGGCCCCAGCCTTCTCCCTTGTAAGAAAAGGTGTGCAGCAGGCGGAAGCTGAAACGGTCGTAGACAAAGGCAATGTGCGATTGCCACGTAAGTTGAATGAGCGTGCTGCCCCAGGAGGCAAGCCCTTCAGCGAAGTAATTGCCCGGCACGTCCGCGCGTTGCAGGATTCGTCCGGTTTCAAGGTCCACCATGCGCAGCGACGAGCGTCCATTGAGGCCGGTGCTCTCATACAAATGCCCATCCTCGAAGAGAAGACCCTGCGTGTAGGCCTGAGCATCGTGCGGGTACGAATGGACGACGCGATAGCCGTCTGCCGCGAAGGCAAGCGAAGCAGCCGCGGCAAGAATGGCTGCTGTGAAGATGCGATAAAAGGCCGAGATACGCATAGGGAGATGGGCGCGCTTAATTCGCTGGTCCCGCGTCGTCGGCCATGGACAACTGGACGGGTGGGTTGCTGGTCAACTGCCTGTCCATGATGGACGCCGTGCGAACCTCGCTGCCAATGAGGGGATCGGCGCGGTCAGTCTAACATTCCGCCGTGATAGCGCCCGAAGCTGCGGGCAAGCATCACGGACATGAGCAGAAAGCCCGCGCTCAACGTGAGCAACTGAGGGATGTCGTAAAAGCTGAATACACCCACTCGAAGCACAAGCAAATAGGCCACAGCAAGATTGAAGAATCCCCACAAAACGTTCACCGTTGAAGACGACAGGCCCTTGCCCGGCGGCTTTGCGAACGGGCTCTGAAACGAGCGTCCCGAAACTCCATTGATGAGATGGGGCAGGGAGTTGGAGAGAAACGCGCCGCCGAAGAAATAGGCGAGATAGTGATACCAGTACATGCTTGCCCCCTTTCCAAATGAACGCCAACAAGGTAACAAATTCTAGCTAGCGCCAAGATAGATGAATCGCGCCAGAAAGAGAGCTGCGAGGAGGTAGAGCAGCCAATCCTGGCGACGAGCTTTTCCTGCGAACAGGTGCAGGATGGCCCAGGCAATGATGCCGAAGCCAAGGCCGTTGGCGATGGAGTAGGTGAACGGGATGAGGATGAGAGTGAGAAACGCAGGAACGGCGACCAAGGGCTCGTGCCAGTGAATCTCGGTGATGGAAGCCAGCATGAGCGAGCCCACCAGAATGAGCGCCGGCGCCGTAGCTGCTGGAGGAACGATGCCGATAAACGGCGCGGCGGCGATGGCTCCGAGGAAAAGCACGCCGGTGACAATCGCAGTGACGCCCGAGCGGCCTCCCGCAGCCACGCCTGCGGTGGACTCCACGTAGCTGGTCACAGTGGAGGTTCCAACCAGCGAGCCGAAGACGGTCGCGGTGGCATCGGCAAAAAGGATTCGGTTGAGCCGCGGAATCGAGTGGTCGGGTGCAATGAGACCTGCGCGCTTGGTGACAGCGACCAGCGTGCCAAGGTTGTCAAAGAGGTCAACGAAGAAGAAGACGAAGATGATCTCGAGCAGGCCTTTGTTGACCGCGCCCATGATGTTGAGCTTGAACGCCGTTTGGGTGAGCGCGCCGATTCCTCCCGTCGACGGCGCCCATTGGACCATGTGAAACGCCCATGCAATGCCGGTGACGGTGAGCACGCCGATGAGGATGGAGCCCTTCACCTTCCCGATTTCGAGGGCAACCATAAGAATCAGGCCAATAAGCGTGAGATACGCTGTGGGATTGCGGATGCTGCCCATGCCGACCAGCGTGTTGGGGTCGCGCACCACGAGGCCCGCG
>Ga0224554_1001185_pt1 | contig 17373 bp, 15 predicted proteins | sample 714S22024metaG_FD_180666 | JGI IMG/M metagenome (GOLD analysis project Ga0224554, IMG submission 180666) | Peat soil microbial communities from Stordalen Mire, Sweden - 717 S2 20-24 | ecosystem: Environmental > Terrestrial > Soil > Wetlands > Peat | place: Sweden: Norrbotten County, Stordalen...
TAAACTGTGATTGGACGGTGAAAGCCGATTTGGAAATCGGCGCTCCGGTCTCACCCTTCAATCCTGCGCGGCCATTTTATCCGCACTACCATCGGTGTTCTGAATCTTAATCTCCCAGTCCTTAGGATTAGGATTAGGATTAAGATCAAGATCAAGATTAAGATCAGGAGCACAATGGCGGAACAAGCGGTGATAGTCCGTTGACATGACAGTCCATTAAATCGAAAAACAAGATGACAGAGAACAACTCAATTCCCGGCCCGGCTCCTTCCAGTCGAAAGCCGGCCCGGCTCAGGACCATTGGCCTGGTGGTTCTCCTTCTCGGCCTTTCCGCCGCGGCGGTGGTTTATGGGACGGGCACTCCTCCCCCGAGTTACGCCGACGACCCCGACACCGCCCGCGCCTACAAGACCGAATCCCGCAACCTCGAAATAAACTTCGGCAAAATGGGTCTGCTCGCCAACGATTTGATGACGGATCTGCAATACCCCGGCACCCAGGCCCTCATCATCGCCACCGTGTCAATTTTGGCGGCCGGCGGCTGTTTTTACTTCGCCCGATTGCTGGAGCGGAACGCCGGCCCCGACGACCCCGCCGCCTGAACCGCCCGGTTCCGCCGCCTCCCATGCCATCCACCGCCAAGGAACTTTACCGCCAACTGCGCCTTTTGCCCTGGCCGCAACTCTGGAACGAGGAGGCGCCCCGCTTCGACCGCGCTTCTCCCGCCGAACGAATCCAACAGGCCGCCCTTATTCGCGCCATTGCCGTGGTCTTTTCCGAATCCGGGCCGCCCGAACAGAAGGAGGCCGTCCGCCTCTGGCTTCGCGCCCTCCTGCGCGATCCCGGCGAAAAAATCCGCCGCTACGCCGCCGCCGCCCTTCCCAAAATCGGCGCCGGCCCGGAGGAGGAAGCCGGGCTTCTTTCCTTGCTGCGCGCCAGCTCCTCCGACCGGGAGAAAAAATTCCTCCTGCAAACGCTGGAAAAAATCGGCGGCGCGGCCACCTTGCAAATCATCGGGGAAGCCGGCCACGATCCTCTCCCGCTAACCGAACAGAAAATCAAAGCCAGTCTCGCCCGGCGCGAAAATCCCAGCGCCATTCGCATGGACAGTCTTCTCGCCGATGCCGCCAATCTGCGCGTTCATCTCCGGGGCCGCCGCGGCCTGGAGCCGATTGTCCGTGACGAAGTCGAACATTCCCCCCGCGTCCGCGGCCGGTTCCGCGTCGTCGAAGTTCGGAGCGGCCTGGTCGCGCTCACGCCCCTGGCGCCCTTCACTCTGGCCGACCTTTGCTCGTTGCGCTGCTTCGGGACCATTGGGTTTGCGATTGACAATGCTCCCGCCGCCGCTCCGCCGGACTCACTGGCCGCTCTGGCCGCCGCCATCGCCTCGCCGCTCTCCCGCCGGATTTTGAAAACGTTCACCCACGGGACCATCCGCTATCGCTTGAATTTTATTGGCCAAGGCCATCAACGCAGCGCCGTCCGCCTGCTCGCCGCGCGCGTCTATGCGCTCTGCCCGGAGATGCTCAACGACGCGCGCCATGTGACCTGGACGGTGGACCTCTACCCGGACGGACGCGGCGGCTCCGTCGAGCTGCGCCCCAATTTGACGCCGGATCCCCGTTTTTTTTATCGCCTCCAGGACGTTCCGGCCGCCTCGCATCCTCATCTGGCCGCCTGCATGGCCCGCCTCGCGGGGAAGATGGAGCCCGAAATCGTTTGGGATCCATTTTGCGGATCCGGTTTGGAACTGATCGAACGCGCCCTGCTCGGCGGCGTGGAACGCATCTTCGGGACCGACAGCGCCGCCGCCGCCATCGCCATCGCCCGACGCAATTTCGCCGCCGCGAAGCTGGACCTTCTGCCGGCGGAATTCTTATGTTGCGATTTTCGTGAATTTACGGCTCGCGCCGGTCTGCGCCCCGGAGACGTTTCCCTCATCATCACCAATCCTCCCCTGGGCATGCGCGTTCCCGTCCATGATCTGCGCGGCCTGATCCAGGACCTTTTCCAGGCCGCCGCCACTGTCCTTCGCCCCGGCGGCAGGCTGGTCTTCGCCAATCCCCTGTCCGCCTCATCGCCGCCTCCCTCCCTCCGGCTGCGTTTCCGGCAGGCCGTTGATTTCGGCGGATTCGATTGCCGTTTGGAAATGTACCAAAAGCGGGCGCGGTGAAAACGCCTGCACCCCTCCGCAATCCTTACGGCAGTTGCGTGGCCCGATAGAAGCGCTGGAGGAAATTCGTCGCGGTGGTGTCAGAGAAACGCCAGATGCCGTTGGTGCTTTCCATGGTTCCCAGCGCGGTCCAGTTCGCCGCCAGCCAGATTGAGCGTGCCGCTCTGCACCTGCACATCGCCGGTGTTCACGAAAGTGGCGTTGAGCGTGGTGGCGCCGGGGGTGCCAGTCTTGCGCAACAGGCCCGCGTTGCCAATCGTGCCGCCACCGGGGCTGGAAACGTCGGCACTGATGGTGATCGTGCCTGAAGCCAGATTGGTCAGGACGCCACCGCTGAGATAGAGATTGCCGCCGCTCCCGCCCCAGGTCAGTGTGCCCGCGTTGATCAGGAGGCCATTCAAAGACAGGGTGTTGAAGCCCGCGCCATTGAGGCTGCTCGCGCCGTTGAGCGTCACCCCGCCCGTATTATATACACTGCCGTTGCTCCAGGTGAACGGGCCGTTGACGGCCACTGGCGCGTTGCCGCTCAAACTGCCGCCGCCCGAAATGATGAGGTTGGCCACCGCCATGCTCCCCGGAGAGTTTACCGCCAAAGTGCCGCCACTGATGGTATTGGTCCCGGTCATGGAAAGGGTTCCGCTCAGGTTCACCGTGCCTACGCTGAAGATCGCAGTGCCCGCGCCGGTGACAACATGACGCTCCCCCCCCACCCATTGCCGCCTTTTTCTCAATCCTGCCAATTTCCCGGCAAAACCGAACCCGGCATGCTTCTTGCCCTCCTCAATCTTGCGTGTCTCACCAGCCCGCGTGTGCGGGTTGGACGGAGTCCGGTTCGAGATCAACGACCGGACTCCGTTTTGTTTCTATTCGCAATTCTGCATCCGGCACGCTTCTTGCGTCATTCATGTTTGCGTGTCTCACCAATCCGCGTGTGCGGATTGGACGGGGCCCGGTTCGAGCTCAACGACCGGGCCTCGTTTCGTTTTAACCACCACGAAATCAACCACTTGCGCTCTGGCGGCGGAATGGGCCGCCGTGACCGGGGTTCAAATTGCCAGGCAAAATCTGCCGCGCGAGGAGTGCCTCTGCCCTGTGGCTATAAACACAAATGGCCCTGAGTTCGCGGCTTTGTTGGGCCACAAACAGGGCGGATTATCTCTGACAACACCACGGCGCCCGGCATGGGACCGGGCGCCTGACCAGTCTGGCGGACCGTGTGTTTTACTTCACGTGACCGGAAACCAACTTGGTCATCTCAAACATGCTGACGGACTTCTTGCCGTTGAAAACGGCCTGCAAGGTCTCGTCCCCATTGATTTGGGTCCTGACCTTCTTGTCTTGCAGGCTGTGCTTCCGGATATAAACCCAAAGTTTCTTGGTCAATTCCGTCCGCGGGAGCGGAGCGGCGCCAACTACTTTGGCCAATTTTTCATCCGGTGTGACCGGCTTCATGAATGCTGCGCTTGGTTTACGCTTGGATTTTGTTTTTGTAGCCATGCCCCTTTATTGACTCTCTCCCGGAGGAATGCAACAAAAAAAATCGCAATTTTCGAGGAATTTTTGCCCCGGCCCCTCGCGCCCCGCCCGTCATCAAACCGCCGGATTCGGCGCGGCCATGTCAAATAACCTCCCGGGAAGGGCCGTCCCGGTCCCGCCGACGGTTGTCAATTATTGGGAACGATCCGCCGAATCATGAGCGATGTGCTCCTGGATTCACCCAAAGGGTGATCTGGATGGGACGGAAGATTCCGTCGGCGAGACGCCGACGGATGCGGTCGAGACGACCGCGCTCCCCGAAACGCCGCCAATGATTGGGATGATCCGCCCATTTTGCGCTTTGCACTTCGGCATCGCAAGGTAGGCTTAGATCAGGCCGTGTCCTAATTTGTTGTAGAGTCGGGCCTGTGGCTCGAAATCGGCGCATAGCGCCGACACTACAACCATCAAATTAGGACACGGCCTCAGATCATGATTCGCAACATCATCTTCGATTGGTCCGGCACGCTGGTGGATGATTTGCCCGGCGTTTTCGCGGCGACGAATCAGGTCTTCCAGGAGCGCGGCCTGCCGCCTCTGACCCTGGACCAGTTCCGCGCCGAGTTCTGCCTGCCTTTCAAAAACTTCTACGACCGGTTCCTGCCGCAAATTCCGCTGCCCGAATTGGAACGCGCTTTTCACGCCAGCTTCGTTCAGGCGGGGCACGCGGTCAGGGAACTGCCGCACGCCCGCGAATTTTTGCAATTCTGCGCCGCGCGTGGCATCCGCTCCTTCGTTCTCAGCACCATCCACCCTGATTATTACGCGGCCCAAACCGCCGTCAACGGCTTCGATAATTTTATCGAGCGCGCCTACGTGGCGGTGTTGGACAAGCGCGCCAAAATCGCCGAAGTGCTCGCGGCCAACCGGCTCGCCGCGGCGGAAACTCTCTTCGTCGGCGACATGCAGCATGACATGGAAACGGCGCGGCACGGCGGTGTTTTTTCCTGCGCGGTGCTCACGGGTTACAACCGGCTGGACCAATTGCGCGCCAGCGAGCCGGATCTCATCGTCGAACACCTGGGCGAATTGCGCGAAATCCTGGCGCGGGGGGATTTTGATTTGCGCCCCGCCGACCGCCCATGAACCCAAGATGCCAGCTCGTGTTTCGCAGCCTGCGCTTTTACGCCCGCAGCCACATCGGCTCGCTCCTGGGCGTGACGGTGGCCGGAACGGTGCTGGTCGGCGCGCTGGCCGTGGGCGATTGCATGAGCGAAAGTTTGCGCGAAATGGGCCTGGCCCGTTTGGGCAATATCACTTTCGCCCTGCCGGGAAAGGACCGCCTTTTTCGCGACGCGCTGGCGGACGATATGTGGCCGGCCGGCGTTCCTCCCGCCAAAAATTCCGCGGCAAGCCGGGCCGCGCCCGTATTGCAATTGCCCGGAACCGCCGCCAATGGGGACGGCTCGCGCCGCGCCAATCACGCCCAAATTCTCGGCGTGGACGCGCGTTTCTGGGCACTCGCGCCCTCCGCGCCCTCCTCCAATAATTTCACCGCCAACGCCGGCTCCAACGGGGTCGTTCTCAATGAGCCTCTGGCCCGCCAGTTGGGTGTCAAAATCGGCGACACCCTTTTGCTCCGCGTGCAAAAACCATCCCTGCTTTCGTTGGAAGAGCCGATTTCACCCCAGAATGACCTGGCTTCGGGATTTCGCCTCCCCGTCATCGGCATCGCGTCCGACGCCCAATTGGGGCGGTTCGGTTTGCAGGCCAATCTCATGCCGCCTTTGAACGCCTTCGTCCCGCTCCATTTTTTGCAAGGCAAGGTGGATTTGCCGGGCCAGGCGAATTTGCTCCTCGTCGCCGGGGCCGGCGATGCGACCCACTTGATGTCTTCCTTGCGCCAACATTGGACGCTGGCCGACGCTCAATGCGAATTGCATCCCTCGCCGGGCGGAATGGAACTGCGCAGCGAGCGGGTCTTTATTGATCCGCCCGTCGAGCGGGCCGCCCTGGCGCTCGCGCCGGAGCCGGCATTGATCCTGACTTACTTTGTCAACGAACTGCGTGACGGCACGAACGCCACCCCGTATTCCATGGTCACCGCCGCCGGGGCCCCGCTCGTCCCGCCGCGGATGCGCGACGACCAAATTCTCATCAACCAATGGCTGGCGGACGATTTGCGTGTCCAGCCGGGTGATCCCGTGGAGCTGGCCTATTATATTCCCGGCACCACGCGGCGCATGGAGGAGAAGCGGGATCGGTTTCAAGTCTATGCCATCGTCCCGATGCAAGGAGTGACCGCCGACCGGTCGTTGCTGCCTGACTTCCCGGGCATTGCCAAGGCGGAGTCAACCGCCAACTGGGACGCCGGTTTTCCCATTGACTTCGGCAAAATCCGTCCCAAAGACGAGCAATACTGGAAGGATTACCGCGGCACGCCCAAGGCCTTTGTCACCCTGGCGGCCGGGCGGCGGATGTGGGGCAACCGGTTCGGCGAATTGACCGCCCTGCGTTGGCCGCTGATGAGCGGCACGGCCACCATCACGGCGGCGGAACATCAAATTCTGTCAAACCTAAGTCCGGCGTCGGTCGGCCTCTCCTTTCTCCCGGTGCGGGAGATGGCGCTGGCGGCGGCCGCGACCGGCCAGGCGCAGGAATTTGGCGGCCTGTTCTTGTCCTTCAGTTTCTTTCTCATCGCCGCCGCCCTGATTTTGCTGGCGCTGCTCTTCCAACTGAGCATGGAAAAGCGGGCGAAGGAAATTGGAATTTTGCTGGCCCTGGGCTGGCGGCCCGCGCGGGTGCGGCGGTTGCTTCTCGGCGAGGGGCTGGCCGTGGCCGTTCTGGGCGGCCTGCTCGGCGTGGCCGGCGGAGTCCTCTACGCCCGCGCCATCTTGTGGGGGCTGACCACGTTGTGGAGCGCGGCGGTGGCCCATTCCGTCCTGCACTTTCATGTGACAGCCGCGACCATGGCCGGAGGCGCCGCCGCCGCCATCCTCATCGGCGCGGCCGTGATGTGGCTGGCGTTGCGGGCGCAAACCAATCGTCCGGCCCGCGAACTGTTGGAGCAAGGCAACGAATTGGAGGCCCAGGCCGCGCTGGCAAAGCGCGGGCGGCGCTGGGCCGGGTGGGTCGCCGCCGCCAGTTTCCTGGGCGCGCTCGTCCTGGCCGGAAGCGCGCTGGGCAAGCGGGACAGTTCGGCGGTGGAAGCGTTTTTTGGCGGCGGCGCTTTGTTGCTCATCGCCGGCATCGCCACAGCGGCGGTGTGGTTTCGCGCCCTCGCGGCGACGCGCGTTTCCAAACCGCTCTCGCTGCCCGCGCTGGGGATGCGGGGCTGCGTCCGCCAACCCAAACGAAGCCTCGCCATCGTCGCCTTGCTGGCCAGCGGAAGTTTTTTGATCATCGCCCTCCAGGCCAACAAGCTGGATGCGCGCCTCGAAGGCGGCGGGCGCTCTTCCGGCACGGGCGGTTTTGCCTTCATCGGCGAATCGGCCTTTCCCGTGATGCAGGACCTCAACACCCAGGCGGGCCGCGATTTCTTTGGCCTCCGCCAGGCTGATCTGCATCACGCGGCGTTTGTCCAGATGCGCGTCCGCGACGGCGATGAAGCCAGTTGCCTGAATTTAAATCGCGCCCTCGCCCCGCGCCTTCTTGGGGTCAATCCCGGCTTGCTCGACGAGCGGCACGCTTTCACCTTCACCACCCTGGCCGACAAATCATTGACGCAACATCCTTGGACCGCCCTGCAACGCGGCGCCCAATCCCCTCCCGATGAAGTGCCGGCCATCGGCGACGCGGCCTCCATCCAATGGGCGCTCGGCAAAAAAATCGGCGATACGCTCGATTATACCGACGAGCATGGCAATCCGTTCAAGGTGCGCATCGTCGGCGCGGTGGCCAATTCCATTTTACAGGGCAGTCTTCTTATTGACGAAACAGAGTTTGTCAAACGGTTTCCGGGCGAAAGCGGCTATCGCATGTTCCTGGTGGACGCGCCCTCCAACGATGCGGCGGCCGTGGCGCAGGCGCTGGGCCGGGCCTTGCAGGATCGCGGGCTGGAATTGACGTCCGCGGCGGATCGCCTCAACGCCTTCAACGCCGTGCAGAACACCTACCTGAACACCTTCCAAATGCTCGGCGCGCTCGGTTTGCTCCTGGGCAGCGCCGGGCTGGGCGTGGTGGTGCTGCGCAATGTCCTGGAAAGGCGCGGCGAACTGGCCGTCCTGCTGGCCGTCGGTTTTCGGCCCCGCGCCCTGCGGCGGCTCGTGCTTTGCGAACATGGCGCGCTGCAAGTGCTCGGTTTGTTGCTTGGCATGTTGGCCGCCTGGCTGGCCGTCCTGCCCATCTTGCTTTCCCCCGGCGCCCTCCCGGCCTTCGGTCCGCTCCTGGTCGCCATGGCCCTGGTGCTTGGCAGCGGCCTATTGTGGACTTGGGCCGCGGCGCGACTCGCCTTGCGCGGCGATCTGATCCAGGCCCTGCGGGAGGAATGAGAAATGCAAAATGCAGAATGAAGAAGCGGAGATTCGAGGCGAGACAGAATTTACCTAGCTGGTGCGCCAGGAGACCAGGATCAAGATCAGTCAATCGTGCTCATCGGCGAGAAGACGCGGCCGGGGTCCTGGGGCCGGTCGGAGTCGGAGCCGAGAGGAATACGGGGGAAGGCCTTGAGGGAAAGGGTCAAACCGACGCCGAAATCGGTGGGCTGGTAGGGACCTTGGAGGACACGGAAGGTCAGGGCGCCGGTCCAACTGCGCAGGTCGCGGTAGAGGGTGTAGTCCTGTTCCTGGAGGGAGCCGTTCTGGGCCTCGAAACGCTCGGCGATGTGAATGGCCCAGTTTTCGTTGAGGCGGTAGTGCATGCTGACGCCGAAAAGGTTGTGGCCGGGCAAAGTTTGGTTGGGAGCGGTCAGAAATTCCGGATCGTTGTTCATGAGGTAGCGGTAACTGAACGCGACGCTCCACGTTTTGTTGGGGGTGATGGCGAGGCTGTTGACGCTGTCGCGCCAGCGATGGTCGGGCAAATCGTAACGGAAGGAGGAGTCCAGGCGAAGCCAGCTTCGCGGCCGGAAGAGCAGGTCGGAATAGAGATCGGAAAAAGTATGGTTGGTTCCCGGAGTGAGGTTCCAATCGGTATAGACGGCCCAGTTGATGAATTCCTCGATGTTGGTGGCGCGTTTGGTTTGCAGGATGTTGCGCAGCGTCAGGCGCAGGAAATTCTGCTTGTCAATGGAATCAATTGAATTGTAATCGGGGTATTCCACGGGCAGCAGGCGGAGGCTGGGCAGCTCGCTGTCGAATTGCGGCAGTTCGGAGGGGGCGCGCGAGGGGGCGGGCACATAGACGTAGTTGATGTCCGGCTCGATAATGTGGCGCAATTCATGGATGTCCCAGAACGAGCTGTCCGCGTTCTGGTAAACGCGGGAGGCCTTGGTGGAGAAATCCACGCCGGTGTTGAAGACGCCGCGGGACTGGGCGTTGGTGGGGGTGGTGACGCCTTCCACAGCGCTGTAATAGGTGAAGCGCCCGCCCACGCGGGGAGTGACGTTCAGCCAGTTGAAGAAGGTTTCCGGCATGGTGAATTGTTGAACGGTGTCGGCGCGGGTGGCGGAATAGTTGGTCTCGACCGGATTGTTGGTGTCGGAAAAATCGCGGCGGAAATAGCCGATGGAAGATTCGCTTTGGTAGTAAATCGGGGAGTTCGCGACTTCCTGGCGCAGGCCGGTCAGCTTGACGTCGGGCAGGCGTTCCACGGTTTCAAAGAAGTTGACCAGCCGGGGCTGGGCCATGGCGTCCATGGTGAAGTTGCGCCAGAGTTGATTGACTTCGGCGAAGGAGGCCGGTTCGATGTCGGCGCGGTATTCGCTTTCATAAAAGTCGCGGATGATGAGGGGATCGCTTTGGTAATTGGCGATAATTTTGGCGGAGAAGTTGGTGGCGTTCGGGCTTTCGTAGTCAAAGGCCATGCGCTGGCGGTTTTCACCCAGATGGGGAACCAAAAAGCCGTCGGCGGTGGGGTCGGTGTCGTGGGCGTAGTAATAGCGGAACTTGGCCTGCCCGAAATCGCCGAGGTAGAACAGCAGATCGGGTCCCGCCGCCACGCCGCGCCGGGTGCGCTCATCCAAATGGATGGTGCCGTCCAGGTTGCTGTTGCCGTACCAGTTGAAGGCGCTAAGCAAAAAGGCTCCGTAGCTGCTGCGGTACCCCGGCTCAAACTCGAAATTATTGGGATGCTTGTTCAGTTCGCGGTGGTAATAGAACCAATGGAAAATAGGCACGGACCCCAGATAGAGCGTGGCGTCGTGCGCCTCAAAGTATTGGCCGGGAACAATCGTGATGAACCGGGCGTGGATGCGATAAACCGGGTTGGCGTAGTCGTCGGTGGTGACGATGGCGTCGGCGGTGGAATAGACCTGGTTCTTGGTGTCGCCGGCCATGAACTGGCCGGAGATGTTGAAAGGCATCTCGGCGGTCTTGAAGGCGCCGGCGCGGACTTCGCCGGTGTTGAAATTGTAAACGGCGTTGGTGCCCCGCCACATCCGGCCATGATCGAGAATGATGACGTCCCCCTCGGCCACGACTTCGCCCAGGCGATTATTGACGGTGGCGGCGTCGGCCGAGCCGAAAAAGTTGGCGTTGCTGGCGGTGACGCCGTTGCGGAAGAAGTTGGTGTCGCCCTCGGTGTGAAGGAAGGAGTTGGTGCCGGTGCCGCGGATGTCGAACGGCTCCTGTTGCGCTTGACAAGCCAGGGTTGCCCCGGCCAGCAGCGCCACCACATTCAACCTATGTAACTTCATGAAAATGGGCGACAGCTAATCAAAAGCATGGCGGGCTGCCAAGCTCCAAATACTCCACTTTCAGTGGGTATTGATCTCGACTTCGGTGAAGCCGGTTTGGAGGAAGAGGGCGGTCAGCAGGGCCTTGGCGCGGTCCTGGGCGTCCTTCAGGATTTCCCTGTCGAGGGCGAGAACGCGGAGTTCGTCCACGGCTTGTTGGCGGGCGTTTTGTTCGAGGTCCTTGTCGAATGCGCGCAAGATGCCGGTGGAGCGTTCCAGGACCTGGGTGTGGTGATCATCCAAATAGACATCGGTGATGATGGGATGGGGGAGGGTGAGGGTGAGTTTTTTTCCGGAAATCTGGATGTCGGACGGCTGGATGTTTGACATATTGATGCCGGCCTTGACGACGCCGTCGGCGAGGAGGAGCACCTTGTTTTCACCGCCCGGATACCACCGGGTGTCGCGAACATCCACGAACTTTTCGAGGATGCACTTGACGGTGACCAACTGGGAAAGAGTCTGCACCTGGCGCAAGAGGGTGACGGTGCCGGCCATTTGCGGATTGCGGAAAAGTCCGCCATTGCGCGAATACGCCCCAAAGAACAGGCAGAGCGCGACAATCATCGCGACCGGGACAAAGACCGTGATGGCTTTCTTGAGCATGAGGGGAGGGTAACTCCTTTGGCGGGGCGGCGAAAGGGTAAAAGGCGCGTTTCATAATTTCGGCTTTCCCTCTTAATCTTAATCGTAATCCTAATCTTACCCCCCCCCTCCTGCGTTTGAAGATTAAGAGTAAGATTAGGAATAAAATTAAGAATTTAAGAAATCAGAAATGGCCATCCAAAAGTGTGAAACGAACCCGGGAGCAAAACTGCCTTGCTTTTTTTCTGGTTTCCGCCGGTGGGCAAAGCTACGTTAAGTGTGTGAGTTGACCGAAACGTCTTTGCAAAACTGCCGCAAATGCTATGTCTTTGAGATTGGAAAGGGTCCGTGAACTTCTGAAACGCGAGATCGGCGAGGTCATCCGCCGCGAACTCCCGGTCCATGAGGCCGGCTTGATCAATGTCAACGACCTGCAAGTGGCGCCCAACTTGAAGAACGCCACCGTCTTCGTCGGCGTGCTCGGCGGGAAGGCGCAAAAGGAAAAGGGGTTGCAACTGCTGGAAAAGAACCGCGCGCGCATCCAGGGCCTGGTGGCCAAGGCGGTGATTTTGAAGTACACGCCGCGGCTGCGCTTCGTGCTCGATGAGTCGGTGGAACGCGGCAACCGCGTCCTCAAAATTCTGGAGGAATTGGAAACGCCCCCGGCCTCTTCATGAAGCCCCATCCCAAGATCATTGACCGGATCCTGGAAACGATCCGCCAAAGCCGCACGGTCTGCGTGGCCGGCCATATCCGGCCGGACGGCGATTGCATCGGCTCGCAACTGGCGCTGGCCCTGGCTCTGCGCCGGCAAGGCAAGGACGTGGTTTGCTGGAACGAAGACCCGCTGCCGCAAAAATACGCCTTCCTGGACTCGGAGCATCTGGTGCAAAAACCCAACGGCAGCCCCAATTTTGACGTGGCCATTGCCCTGGATTGCGCCAGTTTTGAACGCCTGGGCAAGGTTGGCCCGGCCATGCGGCATCACCAGCAGCTTGTCAATATTGATCACCATTTGAGCAACACCCGTTACGGCGATTTGAACTGGATTTCGGCGCGCGAGGCCTCGACCGGCGAACTGATTTTTCGCCTCCTGCGCGTGGCCGGCTGGCCCATCACGCCGGCGATGGCGGATTCTCTTTTCACCGCCGTTTCCACCGACACGGGCAGCTTTCAATACTCCACCACCAAACCGGTCACTTTTCACACGGCGGCGGATTTGGTGAAATTGGGCGCGAACCTGGAAACCGTTTGCCACGAAGTTTATCAATCCTTCCCGCTCCCCCGGGTCCGCCTGCTCAAGCACCTTTACGATCATTTTCATCTGACTTGCGGCGATCGGATTGCCTACCTCTGGCTGAAGATCGCGGATTTCGCGCGGACCGGAGCGGAGCGCGACGACACCGAGGGACTGATTGACCATATTCGCGCCTTTGAACCGGTGGTGGTGGCCTGCATTTTTGAGGAGGTCGAACCGGAAATTACCCGCATCAGCCTGCGCTCCAAAACCGACGCGGTGGACGTCAACGCCATTGCCGCGCAATTCGGCGGCGGCGGCCATCGCGCGGCGGCCGGGGCGCGCATCCCGGGCCGTCCGATGTCGGTGCAGCGCCGCGTGATCGCGGCCATCCGCCAGGCGCTCGCCTCCCTGCCCTGATTTTACCCATGCGTGAATTGGACTCATCGCACTTTCCGGCAGCGGCGGTCTGTGACCGCCGCCGTTTTGCTAATACTATCCATGCACGAATTTGATTCATGGGACGGCGCTGTTTTGATTGACAAGCCCGCCGGGCCCACCTCGCACGACGTGGTGGACGCTTTTCGCCGCAATTTCGCCATCAAAAAAGTCGGCCATTGCGGCACGCTCGATCCCGCCGCCACCGGGCTGCTGGTTCTGGTTTTGGGCCGGGCGACCAAGCTGTCCGAGAAATTGATGAGCGACGACAAGGTCTATGAAGGCTGCGCCAAATTTGGGGAAACCACGGACAGCTACGATGCCGACGGCGAACTGGTCGCCTCCCTGCCCGTGCCCCCGATGACGCTGGAGGAAATCAACCAGGCGGCCGCCGCTTTTCAGGGCGATCAAATGCAGACGCCGCCCATGGTTTCGGCGGTCAAGATCAAAGGCGTGCCCCTCTACAAAATGGCGCGCAAAGGCATCGAAGTGGAACGCAAACCCCGGCTGATTCACGTTTACAGCTTTCGTTTCAGCAGCTATGCCGAGCCGCTGGGCTGGTTCCGCGTCGCCTGCACCAAGGGAACTTACGTGCGCGCCCTGGTCCACGAACTGGGCATCAAGACCGGTCCCGGCGCCCATCTCGCCTCGTTGCGCCGCCTCATTTCCGGCAAATTTGACGTGAAGGACGCCACGACATTTGAAGACGCGCTGAAAATGACGGAGGCCGAGCTGGCCGGGCGGATCGTGCCATTTTTGCAGTTGACGAAGCCCGCCTGAGCCGGGCCGAAAAATGAACGTCCTCCACACGACCGCTGAATTGAGGGCCGGCCCGCGGCCGGTCTGTCTGGCCATAGGAGTTTTCGATGGCATTCATCTGGGGCATCAGCGGGTGATACTTGAGGCGGTGAGCGAGGCCGCCCGGCTGGGAGGCCGTTCCGCCGTGATCACCTTCGACCGCCACCCCGCCGCCGTGCTGGCGCCGGGGCGCGTTCCGCCGCTGATTTATCCGCCGGCCAAGAAGTGGCGCGTCATCGCCTCCCTGGGCGCCGGGACCACCTGCGTCATTCATTTTGACAAGGCCTTCAGCGAGATGAGCGGGGAGCAATTCATCCGCGGCCTGGCGCGCGACTGCGGCCAAATCCAGAGCCTCTCGGTGGGCCGCGGCTTTACCTTCGGGTTCGGACGATCCGGCAATGTCGCCCTCTTGAACGCGCTGGGAAAGGAACTGAAATTTGCGGTTCACGCGATGGATGAGGTTTTGTTGCGCGGCCTGCCGATCAGCAGCACGCGGGTGCGCGTCGCGGTGCGGGCGGGGCGTTTCGCCCAGGCCGGAGAGATGCTGGGGCGTCCTTACGCGCTGTGCGGAACCGTCGTCAAGGGCACGGGCCTTGGGCGTCAAATCGGCGTTCCCACCGCCAACCTTGACCTGGCCGGTTTGCTGGCGCCGCCCACGGGAGTTTATGCGGCGCGCGCGCTGGTGCGCGGCCTGGACCATCGCGCCGCTGTCAACATTGGCAGCCGCCCCACGGTGGCGCCCGCCGCGGCGCCGCCCCGGGTGGAGGCACACCTGCTCGATTTTAGCGGGGACATTTACGGAGAGGAAATCGAATTGACGTTCGTGGAGAAGTTGCGGGACGAGCAAAAATTTCCTTCCGTGACGGCGCTGCAAGAGCAGATCCGCCACGACATGGCCCGCGTTCGGGAGTTGCGGGGGTTGACCGGACCGAATTAGAGTCCGTGCAAAAACGGCATCCGATTTACCGGCGAATTTTGGAACAAGGCCGTTTTCGAAGATTGGGAATTGGTCATTGAAAACCACTCTTCAATGGCCAATGACAAATTCTCAATTTTCAATCCTCAATTGCCTTCAAAGTGACGCCTCCAAGGCACCCCTTTGATCCTTTTAAATTGGCCTGATTATCGGGCTTGTTTTTGCCCGGCTCCCTCAGCGGTGTCCGCCGCCGCCGCCGTGTCCGCCACCACCAAAGCCGCCACCACCGGCGTGCCCGCCGCCGAAGCCGCCACCACCGGCGTGCCCGCCGCCAAAGCCGCCACCGGCGTGTCCGCCGCCAAAGCCACCGTGCCCGAATCCGCCGCCAAAACCGCGCCCGAATCCGCCATAATAGCCGAAACTGATGCCTCCCGGCCAACCCCAATAGCCGGGGTAAAACGAATTATAATAGTACGGATCGTAGTAGTAGGGGTCGTAAGCAGGGTAAGCTGGCGCCACAGCAGGATAAGAAGCCGCCGCCTGCGAAGAGTCATAGGAATAATACTGCGGCGGCGGGGCCTGCGCCGGCACCGGGGCCTGCGGAGCGCCGTACTGCGGTTGCTGCGCCTGGGCCGCGCCCGCCATCATGCTGTTTTGCCGCTGCGACTGGCCATAGCGATTGAGCATGGCGTTGATGACCGGCATAGGCACACCCTGTTGCTGCAACGAAATAATGTTGTCCGCGCTGAGATAGAAGACCAGCGGCGAATTGTTGACGTAGCTGATCATAATGTCAGCCGGAATGCCGCCCTTGTACATCTTCATGACCTCCGCCACACCCGACGGCAGGCTGGAAGCCAGGCTGGCCGGCATGGGGGATGGAGCTATTGACGCCGCCGGGGCAAAGGTGTCGCCGCCCCCCGCCGTGGCGCTTGGCGCGGCCAGAAAAAGCGCCGCCCCAAAAACTGCCAGGGTGGTTGTTCCCAAAACCATTGATCGTGTTCTCATAAATTTCTCTTTCCGTCGTCGTTTGGCGACTCATTAAACTTACGCCCCTTGTCCGCCGCTGGCAAGCCCCCCCCGGGGTAGGGCGGGCAGTCCTCTGCCCGCCGTCTGTCCTTGGCAGAAAAAGTAACCTCGCACCACCTCCTGCGGCGGGCAGTGGACTGCCCGCCCTGCCTCGCTCCCCCAAACCCTCGCCAACGGCCTTCTATTTCGCGTGACGGACTTTGCTCTTCGTGCTATATGACTTCCCAATAATTGGAGATGCATATTCTAAATCCATTACGCTGTCCAAAGATTGGACGCCCAACCCGCCTTGCTCATTCAATGAATTCCAACCAAACCACGCCGGTTCGCCCGGCCGGCTTGCGCCGGCCGTTTTTAGTTTCCATTGCCTTTGGTTTGCTGCTCCTGCTGCCGCCGCCCAACGCGGGCGCTCAAGCCACGCCAGTCGTGTTCAGTTTCACCAACGCCGCTCCCATCACCATCAATAACGGCTTTTCCGATTCCACGCCGTTCCCCTCCACCATTCAGGTTCCCGCTCTCCCCGGCACCTTGCAAAATGTGACCGTCACGCTTTTTGGACTGAGCGATGATCAAAGTTACAGCATCGAAATACTGCTGACCGGCCCCACCGGCCAGGGAGTGGATTTGATGAGCGAAGCCGGCGACGGCTTGGTCACCAACGCCACCGTGACCATCGCGGATGCCGGCGAGCCGTTCCCCGCCGGGGTCATCACCAGCGGCGCCTACCAGCCGAGCGGCGCCTCCTATGCCAGCGGCACGGCGTTTCCGTTTTACAGCCCTTTTTACCAGGAAGACACCACCAACCAAATGGCCGGCTTCATCGGAACGATGCTGGGCGGCTCCTGGAGTTTGTCTGAGTACTACACCGATTTTTACCCGAACGGCTCGATCAGCGGAGGATGGAGCCTGAATTTCACCTTGCTGCCGGCCGCCCCCGGTGTGACGAACCTGGCCGCCTCGCCCGTCGCGACCGACTCAGCCACGTTGAACGCCAATGTGAGTCCCGGCGGCGCTCCGACGACCGTCTATTTCGAATATGGCCTCACGACCGCCTACGGGAATTTTAGCGCGACCAACGTGTTGACGAACGATGTGATTGACACACAGGAGGTGTCCCTGCCCATCACCAACCTGGCGGCCGGCGCGACTTATCATTTCCAGGCCGTCGCCCAAAATGAGGCCGGCACCAATGTGGCCGGCGACATGACGTTCGTCGCTACCGCCGTCGTCACCGCGCCGGTCCTCCAGGTTTCCATCACCAATGGCAACCAGCTTGTCCTGATTGTCCAGGGCGCGCCCGGCTCCAATTATGTCATCCTGGCAACCCACAGCCTTGCGCCCCCGATCACCTGGACAACCGTCACCAATCTCACTTTGACCAACGCGGTCGAATCCATCAACCTGGGTCCGCTCCCCGCCCAGCCGGAATTCTTCGAGGTGGAGGCGGCCCTCCCGGCTCCTCCGGCGCTGGCGGTTTCCCCCGGCAACGGCTCCGGCCCCATCCTGACGCTTTCGGGAAACACCGGCACGCAATATATCATAATGTCGGCCGCCAGTCTGTCACCACCGATCACCTGGAGCACCTGGACCAACGTGACTTTGACAAACCCGGTCCAGACCATCAGCCTCGGCCCGCCCACCAACCTGATGCAGTTCTTCCGCGCGGCGCAACCGTGAGCGGGCGGCATTTTCCGATTTCTTAATCTTAATCCTGATCTTAATCTTAATCGTAACTGTTCAGGTAGGTTCAGGTAGGGACGCCTCGCCGAGGCGTCCGGGGGTGGCAGCCCTGCCTTGGACGCCTCGGCGAGGCGTCCCTACCTGAATAGATACTCTTAATCTTTCAATTCAAACGCAGAATTAAGATTAAGATTAAGAGGGAAAACCGC